>Ga0181589_10000005_pt1 | contig 129901 bp, 124 predicted proteins | sample 071ome_25_FD_132444 | JGI IMG/M metagenome (GOLD analysis project Ga0181589, IMG submission 132444) | Coastal salt marsh microbial communities from the Groves Creek Marsh, Skidaway Island, Georgia - 071410BT metaG (megahit assembly) | ecosystem: Environmental > Aquatic > Marine > Intertidal...
GACAACATCAAGATGACTGTTGAGTTGATCGCCCCGATTGCGATGGACGAAGGTCTGCGCTTCGCGATTCGTGAAGGTGGCCGTACAGTTGGAGCTGGCGTAGTAGCCAAGATCATCGAATAATTCGATTCTTTATTCGTTCAGAAAAGCCAGTCGCCGCAAGGCGTCTGGCTTTTTTTTCCTGGCTTCTATGGGATGCAACGGCTGAGGAAGTGTGGCACGGTGTTGCGGAATATTGTTGATCGGGTCACTTACTACAGTAAGCTCCCCGGCCAAGAAGCTTTCGCGCCTTGTTCAACACTCCGTTATGTCCAAGGATGGACGGGTCGCTAATTGACAACCCTGTCAACGCTACATTTGTTTGTGCTATGCATCATATGCCGAAGATGCTGGAGCATTCTTTGGCCGCTCGCTGCTCAGCAATCCACCGTAGCTAGTATAGCGAAAGAAAAAACAAGGCGTGACCTGCGGTCACGAGTCGTGTTTGGGTGCGGCTATCTTCTTTCCCAATTTCCAGCAAGATTAATTCAACTCAGAAGAGCGGGGTGAGCCACACTTCTTGCTGCAGAAAAGAGCGAGCGCTGAGAGCAAGAAAAAGACTCGTTTTTAGCGGGAGGCTTCTTTCCGGAGAGAGGTTGCCCAGGAGGGGAGCCGACCAGCAGCGAGACAAGGGTCCCGCTCCAATCTGTTCTTCAAAAGGTCTCGATACTGAAAAGTAGTCAGTACCTACGCGTGCTTACTTGTTAAACGCAGTAATGAAAAAGAAACAACTACTTTGAGTTGTAACTTGCTCATTGAGCCGATTGTCGTAATCAGTCATTATCTACAGTCAACGATTTGTTGATCTATATCTATTTTTTTCGCTTCAAGCGCTAATGGCGCACCGGTGCGACATTATGTCACTCTCGCGTGCACCCGTTTTAGCTCTATAGTCGCCGCATCTTTTCTAGTGGATCGCAGGTGCATAATAATGTTTTTAAGGAAAACCCTAACAGCTTCAATAGCTTTAGTGATAGGGCAAACGGCTTTAGCAGCAGATCAACCGAGGACAATCAAAAGTATTGAGGAACTGGTCATCACAGGTGTGCGGATGGAGTCCCCGCTCACGATCTCAACTGATCCGAAAAAACCCCGTCAGCCACTGCCGGCACACGATGGTGCTGACTACCTGAAAACGATTCCAGGTTTCTCTGTGATTCGAAAGGGGGGAGCTGATGGTGACCCAATGTTGCGCGGAATGGCTGGCTCAAGGCTCGCCATGCTGTTGGATGGTGAGATGATTCTGGGTGGTTGCAATAACCGAATGGATCCGCCAACTGCATACATTTTCCCGGAGACATTTGACAGCATCAAAGTCATTAAAGGGCCGCAGTCGGTACAGTATGGCCCGGGCAATTCGGCAGTCGTGGTTTTATTCGAGCGTGATCTGGAAAGAGCAACAGAAAGTGGATGGAAAATTCATAGTAGCGGCCTGGCAGGAAGCTTCGGTCGCCATGATGAAGTAATAGATGTCACTTATCGCACTCCCGACTTTACTATACGAGCGGCAGGAACCAACGCATCTCAGGACAACTACGAGGATGGAGGGGGCACTGAAATTCACTCTCAATATGAGCGCTGGAGTACTCAGCTGAGCCTCGCGTGGACACCGAGTGACAATACTGCTGTGGAATTCGGTGCGGCTATTAGTGACGGTCAGGCGGCCTATGCTGATAGGGGAGTAGATGGCTCCAAGTTCGAGCGCGAAAACTATAGTGTGAAGTTGACCCAGCGAAACATTTCACCGTTAATCGAAGAGATGAACTTCAATGCGTACCACAACTATGTTGACCATGTGATGGACAACTACAGCCTGCGCACGCCCTCTGGAATGATGAGCAATCGTGCTGCAATGAACCCGGACAGGGAAACTCAGGGTGCCAGACTCGCGTTCAATCTGCGTCCTGCTGTGTCAACCAACTTGGTGCTAGGTATGGATACACAGACTAACGAACATACCAGTCGCAACACAATGAACCAGACGATGCGCCCTTACGAGAGTCTGGTGAGAGTTCCTGATGCAGAGTTTAGCCAGCTTGGAGTGTTTGCCGAATTGGGCTGGAACATTGATCAGCTAACACGAGTAGTTGGTGGTGCGCGAGTCGATAACTGGAAAGCTGAAGACAAGCGAGAAAGCATTTCGCTAAGCATGATGAGCAGCACACCCAACCCTACCTTTGGTCAGACTCGCGAAGATACGCTCAAGAGTGGATTTCTGCGGCTTGAGAGATCTGTCGGTTTCTCAGGATCGACTACTCTGTTCGCTGGAGTTGGTCACAATGAAAGATTTCCGGACTACTGGGAAATGGTCGCCAAAGAGGCAGCAGATTCGGTCAGTGGATTCAATATTGAATCCGAGAAAACCACCCAGTTGGATGCCGGATTAATGTATACCTATGGCGGCTGGGATGGCAGCGTATCGTTTTTCATCAATGAAATCGAAGACTATCTAATGATCGAATCCGGTTTCATCAAAGCAGCGCTAAACAGCATGGGTGGTATGACAGGTATGAGCGGCATGATGGACATGACTGATTCCCGTACAGCTACCATCGTCAGAAATATAGATGCTCGCACATGGGGTGTCGAAATGGATGGTCAATATCGGTTTAATGAAAATTGGCGCACAGAACTGAGTCTCGCTTCAGTTCGTGGAGCGAACGATACTGATGGTCTGACGCTACCTCAGTTGCCTCCACTAGAGGGAAGGGTAGGTGTCTACTATGATGATAGTGTTTGGTCTGCCGGCTTATTGTGGCGCGGCATCGCTGAACAGAGCCGTTTCGACCTGCGTAGAGGAAACATTGTCGGACAGGACTTCGGGCCTACCGATAGTGCAAATATCGTTTCCGTCAATGGTGGATGGCGCTATTCCCAGAACATCATGGTTACCGCTGGTGTCGACAACCTGTTCGACAAAAAATATGCGGAACATGTAAGTAGGGCTGGCGCTTCAATTCCCGGTTTTGACCAGGTTACAAGAGTCAATGAACCAGGTCGTACACTCTGGCTCAGGGCCCAATTAACTTTTTAGTTGCAACAAAGTGAATCGAAGTGAGCAAAGTAAATCTCTTCGATTCACTAGTTAACGCCAATTCCAACGTCTACTGAAAACTGCAATATATAATCGGATACGAGCCGTGCCTAAGCGCGGCTTGATTCTTCTTCGAGTTCCCTGCGTCACTAATTCAACCCCGTTCTGCCGTCTGTTGAAGCCACAACAATTATAAAGAAACGCTACTCATACCTTAGTGCGTCAATGGGATCCAGATTAGCCGCTTTGGCCGCCGGCAATATCCCAAAAAGCACTCCTACAAACCCAGAAAATCCGAGCGACAACACCACCGCCCAAACCGGAATAACAGCCGGAGGGAAGTCCGGAATATTGCTGGAAATCAGGGTGCCCAGCCCGAATCCCAGAGCCAGCCCGATCATGCCTCCGAGCAGGCTGAGCAGCAGGGCTTCGATGAGAAATTGTGCCAGAATGTGATGTCGCTTGGCGCCTATAGCCTTGCAGATGCCTATCTCGCGCGTGCGTTCGGTCACCGACACCAGCATGATGTTCATGATGCCGATGCCGCCGACCAGCAATGAGATGCCCACGATACCGCCGATCACCACGGTTACCATGCCGATGATTTCATCGAAGGTGTCCATCAATTGCTCCGCCGTTTGAACCCGAAAATCGTCTTCTTCTCCGGGTTCAAGATTGTGCGCATTTCTCAACAGGGTAGTGATCTGCTGCACCACGGTATCCACATCGGCGCCTTCACTAAGACCCATCTGAATCTGGATGTCAGTCTGCGCCTGATTACCCACGATACTCTGCATGGTGGCGTAGGGCACCAACACCATATCGTCCTGGCTGTTGCCCATGATCTCGCCTTTTTCTTCCAGCAAGCCAACCACCTTGAACCATTCTCCGCCCAGCTCAACATACTCATTCAGCGGATTTTCCGGCAGGCTCAGGTTTTCCCGTACCTTGGCGCCGATGACGGCGATGCGCCGCCGGGTGTCGTTGTCACTGGGCGCGAGAAAGCGACCCACCTTAGGGTAGTTGGCGGTGATGTCCTGAAAGGCGTAGGTGGTTCCCAGAATCTGGCTGAAGGCGGTCTGGGAACCGTATTTGATCTGTGAAGAGCGCGGGGCAAAAAGAATGGGTGTGATATAGGCGATGCCGTCGGCCCGTGCCTCCAGCATGTTCAAATCATCACTGGTGAGCCGGGCGATATTTCCCTTCATGCGGTCTTCATAGGGCGTATAAGAGCCTATAGTGATGGAATTGGATCCCAGCGAGGCGAAGGTGTCGCCGATGAAGGCGCTCATACCCTGGGTTACGGATACTACTGCAATTACACTGGCGACCCCGATAACGATGCCAAGAGTTGTGAGGAAGCTGCGCAGGCCATGGGCCCAGATGGAGGCGAGGGCGGAGCGTGTACTTTCCATTAATACGAAAAACATCAGGCCGACTCCAGCTGTCTGGCGGCGAGGTCATCCTTGTGGATGCGGCCATCCTTCATCTCGATAACGCGATGGCAATGTTCAGCGATTTCATCTTCGTGGGTAACGATGATCAGTGTCTGGCCTTCCTTGTGGAGTACATCGAAGAGTTGCATGATCTCGATGCTGGTGCGCGAGTCCAGGTTACCGGTCGGCTCATCCGCCAGCAGAATAGAGGGTTCGGTCACCAGAGCTCTGGCAATCGCAACCCGTTGCCTCTGGCCACCGGAGAGTTGATTTGGCAGGTGGTCCATGCGTGATCCGAGGCCTACCCGTTCAAGTGCTTCGCTGGCCAAACGCTTACGCTCCGTCTTGCCTACAGCCCGGTAAATCAATGGCTGCATGACATTCTGCAACGCATTGGCCCGAGGCAACAGATTGAAACTCTGGAAGATGAAACCAATCTCACGATTGCGTACTTCGCTCAACTCATTCTGGCTGAGAGATTCGACGTTGGAGCCATTCAGGTGATAGCTCCCTTCGGTGGGGGAATCGAGGCAGCCAAGTATATTCAGCATGGTGGATTTCCCGGACCCTGAGGAACCAATGAATGCGACATACTCGTTGGGCGAGATGGAAACGTCGATGCCGTCCAGGGCCTTCACCACCTGGGTGCCCATTTCATAATACTTCTTGATGTTGTGCAGACTGATCAGCGACATACTTGGTCCTGAATTGCTGTAGATGGCGGAGGTTTTTAGCCTACTGGTTTTCGCTCAATGAGGCTTCGAGTCTGTCGCCGTCTAGCAGGTGACGCAGTTCCTGATTCGGCCCGACAACGATCTGTACCTCGCCATCCACACCGGTGGTCAGTTCCTGGTATTCATCATCTGAAATGCCTACCTCGACCCGGGTCTTGCGGGCGATGCCGTTATCATTCACGAACACATAGTATTCATTCACCAGATTCGAACGATCTTCCTCGAAGATAATCGCTTTGATAGGCACAGCGGGGACTTCGAGATCCTGTCGGGTGAAGATTTCGGCGCGGCAGGACATGCCAGGCCGCAGCACGACATTGCCCGGATCCACGATATCGATCTTCACCGTGAAGCTCAGTCCCTGCCGACCCGGTGCGACTTTTGCTGTATTGGCGATGTAACGCACCACTCCTCGCATAGGCTGGTCCGGATAGGCGATGGCGACAATCTCGGCCGTCTGACCTATTTCAATATTGGCCACGTCTGCCTCGTCTACTAATACTTCGGTATAGATACTCGCAGGATTGGCAATGGTCATCAGCGATGAGCCAGGAATGTTTGTGGAGCTGGCAATCGCCGTCTCCCCAACCTTGATGTCCAGGCTGGTAACAACACCCTCGATGGGAGACACGATCTTGGTCTTGCTCAGTTGATCGTTAACTTGCGCCAGCTGTGCATTCGCCTGGGCTAATCTCTCTCGAGCCGACTTCAGGTCAACACGGGCCAGGTCTAACTGATTACGTGCGTTATCGTACTCCTCGGCGCCGATGAGGTCGCGAGAGTACATGCTTGAAGTGCGCTCGAACTGCCGTTCCAGGTTGGCGATACGAATCTCCTGGCGCTCTATATCGATTGTGTTGATGCGTACGGCGGCCTGTGCCTGTTCCAGGCTGGCGAGAAAATTGGTGTCGTCTACCTCAAGGAGCGTCTGTCCGCGATGAACCACGTCGCCCTCCTCGATATAGAGTTCGGACACCTTACCAATCACCTCACTGCTGAGCATCACCTCTTCCTCGTGGGCGAGGAAGCCGGACGCCAGAATGGAAGGACTGATAATGCGGGTAACGACGGACGCCACTTCCACCTCTTTGGCGCTGGTGCCAAATACGGCGCGATTGATGAAGGGGAGGGCTGCCACGGCAGCGACCAGGAAAACAACAACGATGATTTTCTTCTTGTCCATGGCTAGTTCCGCTTACTCCTGTTTCCCAGCACGGTGATGCCGCCCTCGTAGAGGGGGCAATGAAAGAGCCTTTCCCTGAATTTAACGGCTGAGTTCGCCATTTGTTACTCCTTTTGGGTGATCAGCCAAGACTGACAAATGTCAATATCCCGAATATAAGCAGATAGGGTGTGCTTACTATAGACACGGACTTCAGCAGGCTCGTTCCAAGCCAGCGTCGATGCCCCAGTATCAGCAACACCAGACTCCAGAGCATGGGCAGGTTGATCGAACCCAGTACCCTCTCCAGGGCCGGGTTGTCGGGTCGAATGCCTAGGTTGCGCAGGGTGGTGGGGTCCAGATCGTACTGTCCCAGTTGCCCGTTGCCGTCCAGCGCCAGTGTGACCGCCATACCAATCTGGGCGAAGATCACCACGATGCCGGTCCAGGCCGCCAGCGAGAACCACTGACTGAACTTCTGCCTGTAACCCGCGATAGCTGACGCCAGGGTCAGATACGCCGCCTGGATCGTGTAGATGGCCAGAATCGCGACGCTGGAGCCGAGGATGCCAAATACCCTGAGCGCTGCGGGCCCCATCTGCGTCATATTCTCCCGGGCCTGGTCCAGTTGATCCTCGGGAATGTTGGCATTACGCAAGGTGTCGTCCACAAACCAGTCGAAATCCAGGGACGAGAAGTACCAGAAAATCACCAGCGCATTAAGGCCAATCACCAGCAATAACGGCACCAGCTTGCTGGGCCGGCGACCCAGTTCATCGAAGGCCTCGACAGGGGAAGTGAGCATATTGATAAACAGGGCAATGGGCGACATAGGCCCTGAACCGGAATCCCGGAGCGCATGATCAGTACTCATTCCTTCCCTCCCTGGCCCGCAGAGCCTTAGAAGTCGCAAAAACAGTAGCGGCAGAGTTCAAGTGCCAGCCAGTACCCAACTCGAAGAGAAGAGAGGTGGCAAGGGCTGTGCGAAGTCCCCACAATACTACAGGGCCATTCTCCCAAGCATCAGGCCACCGGCTCGTGTTTAACCCCTACACCCTTCAATTCAACGATTTGGCAGTCAATGCCAGCCAATTAAGTCCACACCCTTGGTTAAGGCAAAGAGAGTGCCAGAAAGAATTATATAATATTTTCAATAATTTATAGAATAACACCCGCTACAAACCCGTCATTGTTAGCCCAATGCACCAAAGAAATAGCGAAATCCCGCACCAAGCACATCAAAAAGGAAAATAAACCAGCCCATCCTCCTCAACGGACACGAGCCGCCCATGGCGGCCACCCCCTCCAACTCCACCGGGCAATCAATCCCGATCTGCCCCTCATCAAAGCCCCAATCAAACCTAGAAGAAAAACTCAAAACATACCCACAAAATAAACGGGAAATCACCAGAATCAGGGCCCGACAAAAACCAGCCACAGCCCCCGAAAAACAAGGCTTTCCCTCAGAAATACTGTTGACTTGCCCAACCCAGCCCCTTACAATGCGCATCCTTTTTTGGCTAGGCAAAAATTGCCTGCAAAAAAGCTGGTAGTAACTTGCTCTTTTACAACGATTTTTTGGAGATTTACGTAGATGCAAAATCAGCGCATCAGAATTCGGCTAAAAGCCTTCGATCACCGTCTGATTGACCAGTCTACGCAGGAAATCGTAGAAACTGCCAAGCGCACCGGGGCTCAGGTCAAAGGACCTATCCCCCTGCCAACGAACAAAGAACGCTATACCGTGCTGATTTCACCACACGTCAATAAGGACGCGCGTGACCAGTACGAAATCCGCACCCACAAGCGCCTCCTTGACATCGTGGAGCCTACTGAGAAGACAGTGGATGCCCTCATGAAGCTGGATCTGGCCGCAGGGGTGGAAGTGCAGATTTCACTCGGCTAGCCGAGTGAAATTGCAACAGTCCTTGCGCATCAAGGACGCGGGACAGAAATTATTCTGTCCCATTGGAAGTAAAAGAATAAGGGGGACAGATTGAAATCTGTCCCCCTGGAAATTCCCAAGGGAATTTCCAGACATAACCAGGTAGCGAGTAATCAGTCCTCGCAACCCTTTTTAAAAACTGTTTAAAAAGATTTGGTGCACTGAAATGTCTGGCTGTCCTCCGGCTTTGGAGCGACGGCGAACTAAGTGCAACACGTCAGTGGCCATAGCGGGTTTGAGCCCCTTGCACTAAGAGGTCTTAAAACAATGTCGATAGGATTAGTCGGTCGAAAAAGCGGCATGACCCGCATTTTCACTGAAGAAGGTGCTTCTGTACCTGTAACTGTGGTTGAAGTGCAGCCCAACCGTGTGACTCAGATAAAGACATCTGAAACTGATGGCTATAACGCCATTCAGGTAACCATGGGTGGTCGCCGCGCTTCTCGCGTGAGCAAGGCAATGGCGGGTCATTTCGCCAAGGCCAATACCGAAGCAGGCGAAGGCCTGTGGGAATTCCGCACGGAAGACCTGGAAGGATTTGAGCTTGGTGGTGAAATCAAGGTCGATCGCTTCGAGGCTGGCCAGAAAGTTGATGTGACTGGCACTTCCAAGGGTAAGGGTTTCCAGGGCGGTGTGAAGCGTCACAATTTCCGCATGCAGGACGCCACTCACGGAAACTCTATTTCTCACCGCGCCCCCGGTTCCATCGGCCAGTGTCAAACTCCCGGTCGTGTATTCAAGGGCAAGAAGATGGCGGGCCAGATGGGTTCCGAGCGCAAGACCACCCAGAGTCTGGAAGTGGTTCGCGTGGATGCCGAGAACAACCTCTTACTTATTAAAGGTGCAGTTCCCGGTGCCACAGGCTCCAACGTTATCGTCCGTCCAACGATCAAGATCAAGAGGTAGGTAAGGCATGGAATTAGCACTTGCACTGCCTGGTAAGAAAGCGGGCAAAGAAACAATTTCGCTGAATGACGAGTTCTTCGGCCGTGAGTACAACGAGCCCCTGGTTCACCAGACCGTTGTGACTTACCTTGCTGGCGCGCGCCAGGGCACTGTTAAGCAGAAGAATCGTCACGAAGTAAGTGGTGGTGGCCGCAAGCCATTCCGCCAGAAGGGCACAGGCCGTGCCCGTGCCGGTACTATCCGCAGCCCGATCTGGCGCGGTGGAGGCGTGACATTTGCAGCACGTCCCCAGGACCACAGCAAGAAACTGAACAAGAAGATGTATCGTGGAGCAATGCAGTGCATTCTCTCCGAACTTATCCGACAAGAGCGACTGGTTGTCGTAACTGATTTTTCAGTCGAATCGCACAAGACAAAAGACTTGGTTACCAAGCTTAAAGAATACGAGCTAGACAACGTCCTGATCGTTTCCGATCAAGTAGAACAGAACCTGTTCCTCGCGGCACGCAACCTGCACAAGGTTGGCGTGTTGGATGTGCTTGGTCTGGATCCTGTGAGCCTTATCGGTCACGAGAATGTTCTGATCACTGTGCCTGCACTTAAGAAGCTTGAGGAGGTACTGTCATGAAGCCGGAACGTCTGTATTCAGTAATTCTTGGGCCACACGTGTCTGAAAAATCCACTCTTATGACTGAAGATAACAATCAGTACGCGTTCCGTGTTGCTATCGATGCCAGCAAGCCGGAAGTGAAAGAAGCAGTGGAGATAATCTTTAACGTGGTTGTTGATGATCTTCAGATTCTGAATGTGAAGGGCAAGACCAAGCGTTCATTCCGCGGCAAGACGCGCAGCCGTTCTAACTGGAAGAAGGCTTATGTTCGCCTTGAAGCCGGACATGAAATCGACTTCGCGGAAATTGGTTGATCGGGAGTAGAGGATTAAGTCATGCCAGTAGTTAAGTGTAAACCGACATCACCAGGACGCCGTTTCGTTGTCAAGGTTGTCAATCCCGATCTGCACAAGGGCGAGCCTTATGCGCCACTGACTGCGGCCAAGTCCAAGACTGGTGGCCGTAATAACAAGGGTCGTATTACTCATCGTCACCAGGGTGGTGGCCACAAGCAGAAGTATCGCATTATCGATTTCCGTCGCAACAAGGATGGTATCGAGTCTGTGGTAGAGCGCCTGGAATACGATCCAAACCGCTCTGCCAACATCGCGCTGCTGAAATATGCTGACGGCGAGCGTCGATACATCATTGCTCCGGCGAAAGTGAGCAAGGGCGATGTCCTGCTTTCTGGTGACGATGCGCCAATCAAGGTGGGCAACTGCCTGCCATTGCGCAACATTCCGCTGGGTAGCACCGTTCACTGCCTGGAAATGAAGCCTGGCAAGGGTGCGCAGATTGCGCGCAGCGCCGGTACTTCCCTGCAGCTGGTTGCCCGTGAAGGTGACTACGCAACACTGAGACTGCGTTCCGGTGAAATGCGTAAAGTGCTGAGCGATTGCCGCGCCACACTGGGTGAGGTGTCGAATTCAGAGCACGCACTGCGTTCACTGGGTAAGGCGGGTGCCAAGCGTTGGCGCGGTGTGCGCCCAACGGTTCGTGGTGTTGCCATGAACCCGGTAGATCACCCGCATGGTGGTGGTGAAGGCAGGACCTCCGGTGGTCGTCATCCGGTTTCTCCCTGGGGTACACCTACCAAGGGTTACAAGACCAGAACTAACAAGCGTACGGACAAGATGATTGTTCGCCGCAGGAAATCAAGCCGTTAACGGCAAGTGATAGAGGAATTGATTCGTGCCACGTTCACTTAAAAAAGGCCCATTCATGGATCTGCACCTGATGAAGAAAGTGCAGACCGCTGCTGAGAATAACGATAAGCGACCAATCAAGACCTGGTCCCGTCGTTCCATGATTTCACCGGAAATGATCGGCCTCACTATTGCCGTTCATAACGGTCGTCAGCACGTACCGGTTTTCGTCAATGAAGACATGGTTGGCCACAAGCTTGGTGAGTTCGCGCTGACGCGAACCTATAAAGGCCACGTTGCCGACAAGAAGGCGCGCTAGGAGTTATTGAGATGGAAGTATCTGCAAGATTGAAAGGTGCTCGGCTCTCTGCCCAGAAGGCACGCCTGGTTGCTGACCAGATTCGTGGCAAGGGCGTTGAAGAAGCGCTTGAGCTTCTCAGCTATAGCACCAAGAAGGGCGCTGGTGTCATCAAGAAGGTGTTGAACTCGGCTATTGCTAACGCCGAGCACAACGAAGGTGCCGATGTTGATGAATTGAAAGTATCAACGATTTACGTTGATGAAGGTATGACTATGAAGCGCATCATGCCGAGAGCGAAGGGTCGCGCCGATCGCATTCTCAAGCGCTCCTGCCATATCACAATAACAGTCGCGGATAGCCAGGAATAAATTATGGGTCAGAAAGTACATCCAACAGGTATTCGCCTGGGTATTGTCAAGAAGCATACCTCGGTGTGGTTTGCTGAAGGTCAAGAGTATGCAGATAACCTGCTGCAGGACCTCGAGGTGCGAGCCTATGTGAAGAAGCGTCTGGCTAGTGCTTCTGTTTCACGAGTCGATATCGAGCGTCCGGCCCAGACCGCCAAGCTGACTATCTATACCGCGCGACCCGGTATCGTCATAGGCAAGAAAGGTGAAGATGTAGAGGCTCTGCGCAACGTACTGACCAAGAAGATGGGTGTACCTGTACAGATCAACATCGAAGAGATTCGCAAGCCCGACTTGGATGCCCAGTTGGTGGCAGACAGCGTGGCCCAACAGCTTGAGCGTCGTGTAATGTTCCGTCGCGCCATGAAGCGTGCCGTGCAGAACGCCATGCGTCAGGGCGCTGAGGGTATCAAAGTGCAGGTTGGTGGTCGTCTGGGTGGTGCTGAAATTGCTCGAAGCGAGTGGTACCGCGAAGGCCGCGTGCCATTGCACACCCTGCGTGCAGATATTGATTACGCCACATCTGAAGCCAGTACTACTTACGGCATCATCGGCGTGAAAGTGTGGATTTTTAAAGGCGAGATTCTGGACCTGGATGAAGCCATCGTGCCAAAGCAGCAACAGCCGGCAGCGAACTAAAAGGTCTGAGTTAGAGGTATTAGAGCGTGTTACAGCCAAAACGTACAAAGTTTCGCAAGATGATGAAGGGCCGCAACCGCGGTCTGGCACATCGTGGCAGCAGCGTAGATTTCGGTGAATTTGGTCTGAAGGCCATTTCCCGTGGTCGTCTGACAGCGCGTCAGATTGAGGCGGCACGTCGTGCCATGACTCGTAAAGTGAAGCGTGGCGCGAAGATCTGGATTCGCGTGTTTCCGGACAAGCCAATTACCCAGAAGCCTCTGGAAGTTCGCCAGGGTAAAGGTAAGGGTAATGTTGAATACTGGGTAGCCCAGATTCAGCCAGGTCGAATAATGTTTGAAATTGAAGGTGTCGACGAAGCGCTGGCACGAGAAGCCTTTACTCTGGCTTCAGCCAAGCTGCCTTTCGATACCACTTTTGTTAAGCGAACGGTGATGTGATGAAAGCGAGTGAGTTGAGAGATAAGTCGGTAGAAGAGCTGCAGTCACAACTGCAGGATCTCTACAAAGACCAGTTTAACTATCGCATGCAAAACGCTACTGGTCAGTTGGGTCAGGTGCACCTGGTGGGCGCGGTAAAGAAAGATATCGCACGTATCAAGACCATCATCACTGAAAAGCAGAAGAGTGAAGCGTAGATATGTCAGAAACTGATATTAAAGACGGCCAGGAAAAAGTGGCACGTACGGTAAGCGGTAAAGTTGTCAGCAACAAGATGGACAAGTCCATCGTTGTGCTGATCGAGCGCCGCGTTAAGCACCCGGTATACGGCAAGATTGTGAAGCGTTCTACCAAGATTCACGCGCACGATGCCAATAACGAGTGCGGTATTGGTGATGAAGTCACCATCAAGGAAGTACGTCCAATCTCCAAGACCAAGTCCTGGGCATTGGTTTCCGTTGATGAGAAGGCTACACAGATTTAAGGCTGAAAATTAGTATTCAGCCGACCCGGCTCACAGAGTCGGTTTGTTTGGGAATTTGGAAGTTAGACAGTCTGTATTCGGGATCGAATACATGATGGAGCGAATCGATGATTCAAGTACAGTCGTTTTTAGATGTCGCAGATAACAGCGGCGCCCGACGTGTGATGTGTATCAAGGTGCTGGGTGGATCCCATCGCCGTTACGCACGCATTGGTGACGTCATCAAGGTTACTGTGAAAGAAGCAATTCCACGGGGCAAGGTGAAGAAAGGCCAGGTATTGAACGCGCTGGTTGTTCGCACCAAGAAAGGTGTCCGCCGTGGTGACGGTTCCCTGATTCGATTCGACGACAATGCGGCGATTCTGTTGAACGCTCAGTCAGCGCCGATCGGTACCCGTGTATTCGGCCCGGTAACTCGTGAGCTGCGTACCGAGAAATTCATGCGAATTATTTCGCTGGCACCGGAAGTGCTTTAAAGACTTAGAGAGTGCCCCCACTCAGAGATAGTTTGAGAAGAGATATGAACAAGTTAAGAACTGATGATGAAGTGATAGTGATTGCCGGTAAGGATAAGGGCAAGCGCGGAACTATCTCTCGCCTGCTTGGTAAGGATAAGGTGATTGTTGCAGGCATCAACATGGTTAAGCGCCACACCAAGCCTAACCCGAATGCCGGGCAGCCTGGGGGCATCATTGAGCGCGAAGCGCCTTTGGATATCTCCAACGTGGCGATTTTCAACGCGCAAGCCAACAAGGCCGATCGCGTTGCTATCAAAATTTTGGAAGACGGCGCGAAGAAGCGGGTCTTCAAATCTAACGGTCAGGAAATAGATTAGTCATGGCTCAGTTAAGAGAGTATTACAAGAAAGAAGTGGTACCCGCACTGACTCAGCAGTTCGGATTCGATAATCCTATGCGAGTGCCAAAGATCACCAAGATCACACTCAACATGGGAGTGGGCGAAGCAATTGCTGACAAGAAGCTTCTGGAGAATGCCACAGCCGAACTGGAAATGATCAGTGGCCAGAAAGTAGTGGTAACCAAGGCGCGCAAGAGTATTGCGGGCTTCAAGATTCGTGAAGGCTGGCCTATTGGCTGCAAGGTTACCTTGCGCGGTGAGCGTATGTACGAATTCCTGGAACGTCTTGTTGGTATTGCTATTCCACGTATCAGAGACTTCCGTGGCCTGAGCCCGAAAGCATTCGATGGTCGTGGTAACTACGCCATGGGTGTTACCGAGCAGATCATTTTCCCGGAAATTGAATACGACAAAATCGATAAGCTGCGCGGTCTGGATATCACTATCACGACTACAGCGCGTAATGATGACGAGGGTCGAGCCCTGTTGGCTGCCATGCAGTTCCCATTCCGTGGTATGAGCCCGCAGAGCGATGATAACAACGCTGACGCTAAAGACAGCGAAGGCAAAGAGGAGTCCTGATATGGCAAAGGCTTCAATGCTAGCCAGAGAGAACAAGCGCGCAAAGACCGTAGAAAAGTATGCGGCCAAGCGAGCCGAGCTTAAGGCCGTTCTGAAAGATCCGAACGCCAGCGATGATGACAAGTGGGCTGCTCAGATCAAGTTGCAGAAGCTGCCACGTGACGCTAGCCCCATTCGCCAACAACGTCGTTGTCGAGTGACTGGTCGCCCACACGGTGTTTACCGCAAGTTCGGCCTGTGCCGAAACAAGCTGCGTGAGGCAGCCATGCGCGGTGACGTACCTGGCTTGACCAAGGCCAGCTGGTAAGAGGTTACGAAATATGAGCATGTCCGATCCTATTAGCGATTTCCTGACTCGCATCCGCAATGCCCAGATGGCACAACATCCATCGGTTACTTGCCCGTCTTCAAAGATCAAGGAGGCGATCAGCAAGGTATTGCAGGACGAGGGTTATATCTCTGGTTACGCCATCAAAGAAGAAGATGGCAAGCCGGTGATCAGTGTGGATCTGAAGTACTACCAGGGTAAGCCTGTAATTGAAGAGATCAAGCGGGTTAGCCGTCCCGGTCTTCGTAACTACAAAGGTAAAGATGACCTGCCCGAGAACAGGGCCGGTCTTGGCGTTGCCATCCTGTCCACTAACAAGGGCCTGATGACTGCCAAGCAAGCTAAAGCTGCCGGACTCGGTGGTGAGGTACTGTGCACCGTATTCTAAACGGTAGCCAAGCAAATTAGTTCAAGAGTGACTTAAGCATGTCCAGAGTAGCAAACGCACCGGTAGCGATTCCCAAGGGAGTGGAAGCGAAACTGTCCGGTTCACAGATTTCTGTAAAGGGAAGCAAGGGTTCATTGCAGCTGGATCTGCATGAACTGGTTGGTGTTGCCCAGGAAGGTGAAGAGCTCAAGGTCTCTGCCAAGAATGAGACTCGCGAAGCGGGTGCCATGGCAGGTACGTTTCGTTCCCTGATCAACAACATGGTTGTTGGTGTGAGCGAAGGCTTTGAGAAGAAGCTGGAACTGCAGGGCGTTGGTTATCGTGCCAAGGCTGCAGGCAAGACCATCAACCTGACTGTGGGTTATTCACACCCGATCGACTATCAGTTGCCCGATGGTGTAACAGCCGATACGCCGAGCCAGACCGAGATCGTTATCTCTGGCGCGGACAAGCAGTTGGTGGGACAGGTTGCTGCCGAGATCAGGAAGTTTCGACCACCTGAGCCATACAAGGGTAAGGGCATTCGCTACGTCGATGAGCGAGTATTCAGAAAAGAAGCGAAGAAGAAATAGGTTTCCGGGTTATGAGTATCAAAAAGACAGCTCGTTTACGCCGCGCCAAGCGGGCCCGAGCAAAGATCAGCGAATTACGTGTGAATCGTCTGTGTGTGTACCGATCACCACGACACATTTATGCGCAAGTCATTTCTCCAAATGGCAACCAGGTGTTGGCCAGTGCTTCTACGGTTGAGAAAGAAAACCGTGGCGGCAAGACAGGCAACGTCGACGCTGCCGCAAATGTTGGCAAGCTGATCGCAGAACGCGCGAAAGCAGCCGGCGTTGAAAAGGTTGCATTTGACCGTTCGGGTTATGCCTACCATGGCCGAGTTAAGGCCCTGGCTGAGGCGGCGCGCGAAGGCGGACTGGAATTTTAAGGATCATTAGTTATGGCATTTAAAGACGAGCCAGGTAAGAACGAAGAAGGCCTGCAAGAAAAACTGATCCAGGTTAACCGTGTAGCGAAAGTGGTTAAGGGTGGTCGAATTTTCGGCTTCACAGCCCTGACAGCGGTTGGTGACGGAAACGGACGTGTTGGCTTCGGCCGTGGCAAGGCCCGTGAAGTGCCTCTGGCGATCCAGAAGGCTATGGAATCTGCCCGTCGCAACATGATCACAGTGAATCTGGATGGTCACACCCTGCAATACCCGATCAAGGCTCGTCACGGTGCATCCAAGGTTTACATGCAACCAGCTTCTGAAGGTACTGGTGTCATCGCCGGTGGTGCGATGCGTGCCATTCTGGAACTTGCTGGTGTGCAGAACGTACTCGCAAAGTGCTACGGCTCAACTAATCCAGTGAACGTGGTACGTGCAACTTTCAATGGTCTGCGTGATATGCGCGCACCTGAAGACATTGCTGCCAAGCGTGGCAAGTCAGTAGATGAGATCGTGGGATAGTAGAAAATGGCCAAGTCAAAGACTGTCAAAGTGACACTGGTTCGAAGCCCAATTAGCAGCCAGCCCAAGCACAAGCTGTGCCTGCAAGGCCTCGGTATCCGTCGCATGCATCAGACTGTGGAAGTGGAAGACACACCAGCAGTGCGCGGCATGATTAACAAGATCAGCTACATGCTTTCGGTTGAATAAAACCGGTCAAGACTGAGCGTATAGCAATTTAGAGATTATAGGTAAACGACATGCAACTGAATGATTTAAGCCCGGCAGAAGGCAGCGTTAAGGCCAAGAAGCGACTTGGTCGTGGCGTTGGCAGTGGCTGGGGTAAAACCAGCGGTAAGGGTCACAAGGGTCAGAAGGCCCGTAGTGGTGGCACTGTTAAGCCAGGTTTCGAAGGCGGTCAGATGCCATTGCAGATGCGTTTGCCGAAATTCGGATTCAGCTCTCGCGTTGGCCGCGTTACAGCCGAGGTTCGCAGCGGTGAACTGATCAAGGTTGAAGGTGATGTTGTAAACCTGGAATCCCTGCGCAAGGCTGGCCTGATTTCTGCCAGCATCAAGCGTGCGAAAGTGATGCTTTCCGGCGATGTGACTCGCAAGCTGACCGTTGAAGGCGTAGGTGTCACCAAGGGTGCGAAGGAAGCGATCGAGAAGGCGGGTGGCAAGGTGCTTGAGATGGTGGCAGAAGTCCCCGCCAAGCCAGTGAAGAAAGCCAAGAAGGCCAAGGCTGAAGACAAACCTGCTGAAGGCGATGCCGAGTAAGCAGACTGCGCGATTGCGTATACGCGAAAGCACAGATTTAGATTAGACAGAGATATTTTTAACAACGATGGCAAACAGACCGAACATTAATCCGGAAAACATAGGCGCTGGGCTGGGCGAGCTCAAATCGCGCCTGTTCTTCCTGCTGTTTGCCATATTCGTCTATCGCGTTGGCACACACATTCCTGTGCCGGGTATTGATCCCCTGCAGCTGCAGGCCTTCTTTAACCAGCAGGAAGGTACCTTCGCAGACCTGTTCAACATGTTCTCCGGTGGTGCACTGGAGCGTATGAGTATCGTGGCCCTGGGCATCATGCCCTACATCTCCGCGTCCATTATTATGCAGCTCCTCACTGCGGTCAGCCCGCAGCTGGATCAGCTGAAGAAGGAAGGGGAGTCAGGCCGTCGCAAGATCACCCAGTACACCCGCTATGGTGCGCTGGTGCTGGCGACCGTGCAGGGTACTGGCATGACGGTGGGACTACTGGCGCCCATGGCCTATAACCCAGGCGTGGCCTTTAACATCACCGCGATCATCTCGCTGGTGACCGGTGCCATGTTCCTCATGTGGCTGGGCGAACAGATTACAGAGAAGGGTATTGGTAACGGTATTTCCATGCTCATCTTTGCCGGTATCGTGGCGGGCTTCCCGGCTGCGGTCGGCACGTCCCTGAGCCAGGCTTACGAGGGGCAAATCAGCGGTATTTTGCTGCTGATAGTTGGCTTGATCGCCATCGGCGTTGTGTTCTGCATCGTGATCGTTGAGCGCGCGCAGCGTCGCATCACGGTGAACTATGCCAAGCGCCAGCAGGGGCGAAAGATGTACCAGGCCCAGGCCAGCCACCTGCCGCTCAAGATCAATATGGCCGGTGTAATCCCGGCGATTTTTGCCAGTTCAATACTGTTGTTCCCGGCTTCCCTGGGACAGTGGTTTGGCCAATCCGAAGGCGCGGAGTGGCTGCAGGATCTGGCCTTGATGATTGGCCCGGGCCAGCCCCTGTACATCATCATCTTTAGCGCCATGATTATTTTCTTCTGCTTCTTTTATACCGCGTTGGTGTTTAACCCCCGCGATGTAGCGGAAAACCTGAAGCGTTCCGGTGCGTTTATCCCCGGTATTCGCCCAGGCGAGCAGACTGCCAAATACATTGATGGTGTGATTACGCGCCTGACCATGTTCGGTGCGGTCTACATCACGCTGGTTTGTCTGCTGCCTAACTTCATGCAGATGATTGCCTCCGTGCCGTTTAACCTCGGTGGCACAGCATTGTTGATTTCTGTAGTAGTGACCATGGACTTCTGGTCCCAGGTGCAATCACACCTGATGTCACACCAGTACGACTCGCTCATGAAGAAGTCGAAATTGGGTAACTACGGACGCACAGGAATTTAGAAGGGGACACTCACAACTTAACAACTTAAGGCATCGACAGCGTAATCATTGGTCTGAACCAAGGCTTAAGTTGTTAAGTTGTGAGTTTCCCCAACTGGAGAGGAACCATGAAAGTACGAGCATCAGTAAAAAAGATTTGCCGCAACTGTAAGATCATTCGACGTAACGGTTCGGTTCGAGTTATTTGTAGTGCAGAGCCCCGACACAAGCAGCGTCAGGGTTAAATAGGGACAGATTTATTTTTCCCTAACTACTGGATTTAAAGCGAAGTGGAGACAGAAAAATAAATCTGTCCCTATTTAACGGAGTATATCTATGGCACGTATTGCCGGGGTAAACATACCGGATAACAAACACATAGTGATTTCACTGAGTTATGTGTTTGGAGTCGGTCATCACACAGCAGCCCAAATCTGTGAGGCCACAGGCATTGTGCCTGCGACCAAGACCAGCGATCTGAGTCCGGAACAACTGGACGCGGTTCGTGCTGAGGTTGCCAAACTCACTACCGAGGGTGACCTGCGCCGGGAAATTTCCATGAACATCAAACGATTGATGGATCTGGGTTGTAACCGTGGCATTCGTCACCGTCGTTCCCTGCCAGTCAGGGGCCAGCGTACGAAGACCAATGCGCGTACACGCAAGGGTCCACGTAAGCCGATTCGTAAATAGGGACAGATTTATTTTTCCCGAAGAGTAAGATTTGATTGATGGTTGAGACAGAAAAATAAATCTGTCCCAATTTAATTCAAAGACCAGGAAATTAAGATGGCAACACCAAAATCTGGAAAGAAGAAGGCACGCACAACCGTCATCGACGGCATGGCGTACATTCATGCTTCTTTTAACAACACGATCATCACCATTACAGATCGTCAGGGTAATGCGCTCTCTTGGGCAACCTCAGGTGGCTCAGGATTCCGCGGCTCGCGTAAGTCCACTCCATTCGCGGCACAGGTTGCGGCGGAGAAGGCTGGCAAGCAAGCCATCGAACTGTATGGCCTGAAGACTCTGGACGTGAAGGTCAATGGACCTGGTCCAGGTCGTGAATCAGCCGTCCGCGCCCTGAATAACTGCGGACTGAGAGTCGGCAACATTACCGACGTAACACCAATTCCTCACAATGGTTGCCGACCGCCCAAGAAGCGGCGCGTCTAAACTAGGAGAAAACCTATGGCCCGTTATCTAGGCCCTAAGTGCAAGCTCTCTCGCCGGGAAGGAACAGATCTGTTCCTCAAGAGTGGAGTACGCCCAATCGACAGCAAGTGCAAGACCGACACTATTCCTGGTCAGCATGGCCAGCGTCGTGGCCGCCTGTCTGATTACGGTGTACAGCTCCGCGAGAAGCAAAAAGTTCGTCGTACCTATGGAGTGCTGGAGAAGCAGTTCCGTGGCTACTACAAGGAAGCTGCTCGTCGTAAGGGTGCAACCGGTGAAAACCTGCTGCAGCTGCTGGAATGTCGTCTGGACAACGTTGTCTATCGCATGGGATTTGGTTCTACCCGCGCGGAAGCTCGACAACTGGTTTCCCACAAGTCGATTCTGGTAAATGGCGAATTGGTCAACGTACCTTCCTATCAGGTTAGTGAAGGTGATGTGGTTTCGATTCGTGAGAAATCCAAGCAGCAACTGCGAATCAAATCTGCTCTGGAACTCGCTTCCCAGCGTGGCGATATCGACTGGATATCCGTCGACAGCGGTAAGCTCGAAGGCAAATTTACACGTCTGCCTGATCGTGATGACCTGTCATCCGAGATCAACGAGAACCTGATCGTCGAGCTTTATTCCAAGTAGTGAACCAATCACACAAAAGGTGAGCATACATGCAAATTACTTTATCTGATTTCCTGACACCGCAAGTGATACAAGTTGACGAGTTCGACAAGTGTCATTCCAAGGTTGTGCTGGAACCGCTGGAGCGTGGTTTCGGGCATACCCTCGGTAACGCCTTGCGTCGTATTCTGCTTTCCTCCATGCCTGGTTGTGCGATTGAAGAAGTGGAAATTGATGGTGTTGTGCATGAGTACAGCACGATCGAAGGCGTGCGTGAGGACGTCATCGAGATCCTTCTGAATATGAAGGGTGTGGCTGTTGTGCTGAATAACAAGGACGAAGCCGTACTGACCCTGTCCAAGAAGGGTGCGGGTGCGGTGACTGCCGGTGATATCGCAACGGATCACGATGTTGAGATCGTAAATCCTGATCATGTGATCGCCAACCTGAACAGCAATGGTGAACTGAACATGCGTATCACCGTGCGTAAAGGGCGTGGATATTCCCCGGCGGATACTCGCGTGTCCGACGATGAAGAAACCCGTGCCGTTGGCAAACTGGTTCTGGATGCGTCTTACAGCCCGGTTATCCGCGTTTCCTACTCAGTCGAGAATGCCCGCGTTGAGCAGCGTACCGACCTGGACAAGCTGATCATCGATCTGGAGACCAACGGTACTATCGAGCCGGAAGAAGCTATTCGCCGTGCTGCCACTATTTTGCAGCACCAATTGAGCGTGTTCGTCGACCTCCAGAGCGAGATCATTTCTGAGCCAGAAGAACACGAAGATGAAATTGACCCGATTCTGCTGCGTCCCGTAGACGATCTGGAGCTGACTGTTCGCTCCGCTAACTGTCTGAAGGCCGAGGATATTTACTACATCGGGGATCTGATTCAACGTACTGAAGTTGAACTGTTAAAGACACCAAACCTTGGCAAGAAGTCACTGACTGAGATCAAGGATGTGCTGGCGACTCGTGGACTGTCTCTTGGTCTGCGTCTCGAAAACTGGCCTCCTTCAAGCCTCAAGTCAGACGATCGCGCTGCCTGAGGTATTAGAGAGATAAGCTGAAAAGCGTTAGCTAAAAGCTTGGTTAAAGCTTAAAGGTATAGAGTTATGCGTCATCGACACAGCGGTCGCCAACTGAATCGCAACAGTCCTCACCGAACAGCCATGTTCCGCAACATGACTGCGTCACTGGTTGAGCACGAAATCATCAAGACTACCCTGGTCAAGGCCAAGGAGTTGCGTACAGTTGCCGAACCATTAATCACCCTGGCTAAGAAAGACAGCGTAGCCAATCGCCGTCTGGCTTTCTCACGCACCCGTAATAAGGCGACCGTGGGCAAGCTCTTCAATGAGTTGGGGCCCCGTTACCAGGATCGCCCCGGTGGTTACATTCGCATTCTGAAATGCGGTGAGCGTGCCGGCGACAAGGCGCCAATGGCCTATGTCGAATTGGTAGACCGTCCTCAGGCTGGTGAAGGCGGCTTTGACAGTGAAGTGGAGACAACGGCAGAGGATTAATCCTCAGTTCTCCCGACAAAACTGAAACCCGGCTGCTGATTCACGAATCGACCGCCGGGTTTTTTCGTTTGGGGACACTAATAGTTTGATAGCTTAAGAGTTTAATGCATCTGGCATGCATAAAAATCCAGATGAACGCTGAACTACTAAACTGCTAGTATCTTCAAACATTTCCTTAAGCGATTAAACTATTAGTGTCCCCTTTCCATTCCAGAGACAAGCTATGACTGATTCATTTCATCCTCCACAGCGCACCCTCATGGGCCCTGGGCCTTCCGATGTAAACCCCAGAATCCTGGAGGCGCTGTCGCGTCCCACCATAGGTCACCTGGATCCGGCGTTCATTGGCATGATGGATGAAGTGAAGCAATTGCTCCAGTTCGCTTTTCGTACGAAAAATGAACTTACCATCCCGGTGTCCGCACCAGGTTCAGCCGGTATGGAAACGGTGTTCACCAATCTCATCGAGCGCGGTGAGAAGGTGATCATCAGCCAAAACGGCGTGTTCGGCGGGCGCATGAAAGAAAATGTAGAGCGTTGTGGTGGCGTCGCCATCATGGTCGAAACGGAGTGGGGTGCTCCCATTGATCCTGGCAAGGCTGAGCAGGCATTGCAGGAGCACAAAGACGCTGTGGCGCTAGCCTTCGTGCATGCTGAAACCAGTACCGGAGCCCGCAGTGATGCCAGGACCCTGTGTGCGCTGGCGCAGAAGTATGACTGCCTGGCGATCGTCGATGCCGTGACCTCGCTGGGTGGTATAGAACTCGAGGTCGACGAGTGGGGCATCGATGCCATCTATTCCGGCACCCAGAAATGCCTGTCCTGCGTGCCGGGGCTGTCACCGGTGAGCTTTTCTCCCAGGGCGGTAGAGAAGATCAAGTCACGCAGCAGCAAGGTACAGAGCTGGTTTCTCGATACCAATCTGGTCATGGGATACTGGGGCGCCGATGCCAAGCGCTCCTATCACCACACGGCGCCAGTCAATTCACTCTATGCGCTGCACGAATCCCTGGTAATCCTGCAGGAAGAGGGGCTGGAAAATGCCTGGCAACGGCATGCCGATAATCACGCTGCCTTCGCTGCGGGTATCGAGGCCCTGGGTCTGGGTTTTGTTGTGGCAGAGGAATACCGCCTGCCCCAACTCAATGCCGTGTCTTTCCCTGACAGCGTCGATGATGGCGCCGTGCGTGCCGCGCTGCTTGATGACTACGACCTGGAGATCGGCGCCGGGCTCGGCGCCCTTGCTGGAAGAGTATGGCGTATCGGCCTGATGGGCTATGCCAGTAACCGCCGCAACGTCTTGCTCTGCCTGTCCGCCCTGGGAAATGTGCTCAATGCACAGGGTGTTAACTGCGACCCTGCCGCGGCGGTGGCTGCCGCCAGGGCGAAGTACGCCGCGCTCTGATAGTCGCGGCCCGAACCTGACAGCGGACCTCAGGGACAGGGGCCGCGTGTAACCAGAGAGTGATTCCAGTATTGCTGGCCGGGTGAACCCTGACCGGCGTTCGATGGTGTTAACCAAGCATGTCTGAAAAACCGGCACCGGCTATTCCTGCCCGTTTCTACGTGGAGCTGTTGATGCTCTCCGCGGTGTGGGGATTCTCTTTTCTGTTTCTGCGGGTAGCGGCGCCGGAAATGGGGCCAATATTCCTGGTGGAGATGCGTGTCGCAAGCGGTCTGATCGTTATGCTGCCCATGTGTTTCCTGTTAGGGAAATGGCAGCAGCTTCGGGACAACTGGCGGTTGATCGTTATGGTTGGTATCACCAATATGGCCATTCCCTTCTGTTTCTTTGCCCTGGCCGCAATGAACATGAGTGCCGGATTGCTTTCCATCATGAATGCCACGGTACCCTTTTTCACGGCCATAATCGGTTTCGTGATCTGGAGGAAGCGTCTGTCTACGCTCGCAGTAGCGGGTATGCTCCTGGGATTCCTGGGGGTCATCGTGCTGGTATTCGACCCCGCTGCCATTGCGGCGGGTGATATGAGCCTGCTCGCTGCCGCCTCCGCCCTGTTCGCCTGTGTACTCTATGGTCTGGCCCTGAACCTGGTTGCCCAGAAGCTTACCACCGTGTCCGGACTCGCTATCACAACAGGCAGCCTGCTGATATCAACCCTGTTACTGCTGCCGCTGGCGATCTGGCAGCGTCCTGAGCAGATGCCCGGGATGCCGGTATGGGCGGCGGTTATTGCCCTCGGTGTGATCTGTACCGGGCTCGCCTATATGCTGTTCTATCGTCTCATCGCCCACATGGGCTCGGAGCAGGCCATCATGACCACCTACCTGGTGCCGCTATTCAGCATCCTGTGGGGAAATTTATTTCTTGCGGAGAGTGTCACCTTATTCATGGTGATGGGCGGTATTCTGGTACTGCTGGGGGTGGGAATGACCACGGGAAGGTTGCCGGGATTGAAGCGTCTGCTGCGGCGCTATTCCACGGAAGGCATCTAGGCGTCGCAGAAGCCCTTGGCAGGGTATCGGATTAGCTAGTAAAAAACCCTAAAATATTAAATAAAAACAATGGGCTATGGCCATAAACAGTAAATTGTTTAGGCCGGGAATACCTGCTACAGTAAGGCTGATGCAATCTGATACAGTAATCGTCAACGACGAGATTGAAAAGATCGAAGCCCCTGAGCTGACGGAGCAGCCGAAACAGTCTGAACAGACTGGGGCTGAAGGAGAACACGCCCCGAAAATTGACCTGCAGCCACCGCCTTTCGCTGAAGTCCATGAGGGCCCGGAACTCGACAAGGCCCAGGTCACCATTGAGCTGATCAACTCTACCCGCATCAAGGGCCGCCTGGCCCAGTTTAATGCGGCCTCCGAAACCATCAGCATTTACGAACCTCGCGCACAAGAGCCGACCACCGTCGAGATGTCGGGTATCAAGTACATGCGCCTGGAAAAGCCCTACCAGATCGTACTAAAGAGCAATAACCCCAACCCTGGATTCGACGTGGATGCCGACGCCCGTTCCTTCGAGGTGTTCTTCAAGGACAAGTCGGAACTGACTGGCAAGACATTCGGCACGCGCCAGGACAAGAACGGCATTCATCTTTACGAACAGACCAAGGTCGGCCGCAAGTGGCGTTACTGTACTCACCTGTTCGTCGCCCATACCGCCATAGACAATCATGTCATCGGTGGCCAGATCGGCGAGATGCTTGTGGAAGAACAGGCGATCTCCCAGGAGGCACTGGATACCGCCCTGCAGGATCAACAGGCCGAGCGTTCACGTTTGCTGGGTGAATACCTCGTCACCCAGAAAATCGTCGACTCCTCTGAGCTGGAGAAGGCGCTGGCCCGCCAGAAGCATATGCCCAACCTCAAGCTGGGTGAGATTCTCGTCGGTGAGGATCTGGTTAGCGAGGCACAACTCAATGAGGCGCTGAAAGAACAGAAGAAAAAACGCAAGGGTGCGCTGGGTGAAATCCTTGTAGACCGGGGTGTCATCGCCAAGACCGAAATTCAGCAGGCTCTGGCCAAGAAGCTCGGTATTCCCCTCGTAAATTTGCGTGAATTCGTGGTAGAGCCCGACATCATTCGCCTGATGACGGCGGCCGTTGCCTTCAAACACAAAGTTGTGCCCCTGTATGTGTATGAAGGCAAGATCGTGGTGGCCATCGAAAATCCCATGGACTGGCAAATCACCGATGCCCTGAGCTTCAATATCAACAAGTATGTTGAGCCGGTGATGGCTTCGCCAGAGGACATCAACTGGGCCCTGCAATTCTATTACTCCTCCGAAGACATCGAATCCACCATCGCCGACTACGAAGAGGAGATGGAAGATGCCGATGCCGAAGACGATTACGATGCAACCATCTTCTCCGCTGTGGAAACCCAGCAGGTTACGGACAACGTGGTGGTTCGGATCGTCAACAAGATCATTGAGGATGCCCATCGCCAGAAAGTGTCTGATATCCATATTGAGCCTGGCACTGGCAAGCAGAAGGTTATCGTGCGTTTCCGCAAGGACGGTGTGCTGACTACTTACTACAAGTTTCCCACCAAGTATCGCGGTGTATTCGTTTCCCGTATCAAGGTGATGGCGCACCTGGATATTTCCAACAAGAACCGTCCCCAGGACGGCAAGATTAATTTCCGTCACTTCGCGCCGGTGGATATCGAGTTGCGTGTCGCCACCATCCCGACCCAGGGTGGTATCGAAGACGTGGTGATTCGTATTCTCTCCGGCGGTAAGTGTATGCCGGTGAACGCGATCGGCCTGAGTACACCCAATCTGGATAATTTGTTGGCCGGGGTGTCGAAACCCTACGGCATGTTCCTCGTCTGCGGTCCAACCGGTTCCGGTAAGAGTACAACCCTGCACTCGATCCTGAACTACCTGAACAACAACGAGCGCAAGATCTGGACGGCGGAAGACCCGGTGGAAATCACCCAGCCTGGGCTGCGCCAGGTGGAGGTGAATGAGAAGGTGGGCATGACCTTCGCCGGCGCCATGCGTGCCTTCCTCCGTGCCGACCCCGACATCATCATGGTAGGGGAGATGCGCGATACCGAAACCGCGGGTACGGCCATCGAGGCCTCACTTACCGGTCACCTTGTATTGTCCACCCTGCACACCAACAGCGCCGCAGAGAGTATCGTGCGTCTGCTGGATATGGATATGGATCCCTTCAACTTCGCCGATGCCATGATCGGTATCCTGTCACAGCGTCTAACCAAGACCCTGTGCACCTCCTGCAAGAAGTCCTACGTGCCGGAGCGGAGCGAACTGGAATTCCTGGCCACCGAGTATTGCCGCGAGGCAATTCCGGACGGCACCCGCTCGGATCCACCTAAGGAAGCAATAAAGACACAGTTGGAAATCTGGGAGAAAGAGTTTTCCCACGATGGTCAGTTCACCCTCTACAAGGCACCCGGCTGTCCGGCCTGCCTGGACACTGGCTACCGCGGCCGCATGGGTGTGCATGAGTTGCTGATGAGTACTCCTCAGATCAAGAAGATGATCCTGCAGCGGGCGCCTGCGGCGGATATTCATTTTGAGGCAATTGCGTCTGGAATGAGAACGCGGAAACAGGACGGTATCGACAAGATACTGATGGGGTACACCGACTACACCCAGGTCCGGACTATTTAGTGTAGCGGCTGCGGCCCGCCGGAGCTTCGTTGCGAAGAATTTTCGGTCGGGCCACTTACTGTCAGTAAGCTCCCCAACCGAAAATTCTCCGCGCCTCACTCCGACGGTCCTCGCTCGCTACTCTCTTCGAAAGAGCGGTCCATTAAAAATGTACGGCTCAGTCGTAGAGTTCCGAATCAGGCACCACGCGCAGTGCCATGCAGTCGCTACGACCAGTGACGATACGCGACCTGTCTACCCTGACGCCGGTGCCTGCCCAGGATCTTCCGGCGACGAAGGTGGATACCTGTACGAAGTAGTCACCGACTCTGGGAAGCGGGAAGTATTCCTGGTAGATCTGGTCCCTGTCTTCGAATTTCCCGGCCGTCCCTTCGAGTAGCTGGTCCAGTTCGGAGAACAGCTTCACGTTTGCGCCGCAGCGGCCTACAACGGGTTTCTGGGCATAAGGACCGCTTGCAAGTGATTCGGTGAGTTCGAAATCTGTATTCAGCAGCAGGGGGTGCCCCGGATACATCGACCAGAGCACAGGCAGTATGGCCTTGTTGCTTGGGATCAGGGTCCACAGGGGTTCGTATACCATGACCTTGTCATTGAGCAGTACATCGACTAGCCGCAACTGTCGTGACTGCAAGCCGGGATTGGCCCCTGCCGGGGCTGAACTGTCGTTATCCGTTTCCCGGCGCAGCTGATCGAGAGCGGTTTCCCAGGCCCAGGTTTTCCATACCCAGCGCACCAGTTCCCCGTCTTCGTCCACGATATCGCCGGCCTCGTTCCAGTGCATGCCATCGAGGCCGAGGACGATCTTGCAGCGTTTGCCTGCGGCTTCCAGTACGTCTTTGAAAAAGAGGGCGTGATAGGTTTCTTCGGGGTCGTCGTCCTGCATGATGTGCAGCAAGCCATCCACATCACTGTCTTTCCAGGTATCAACAAGCCGATGAAAAAGCGTCTCACCCGGGTCATCACCGGCTTCGCACTCATAATGATCCGCCCATCGACCTTGCACCTTTCCCACTTCCATGTAACAGGCTGCCGAATCGCAGTTGTATTCGTAAACTTTTATGCCCTTGTCGGAAATCGAGAAATCGAACCGCCCGGTGATGAGCTGGTTCAGTCTGTTATCCCATGACTTTCTTATCTTGGGCAGCATGGAGTCGGGGAAGGCAAAGCGTCTCAGCAGGTGGTCGTGCTTCAGGACGTGATCAGTCGCCTGCATGAACATCGAGTGCAGTTGCTTGCTGGCCTGGATCAGTTCTTCGTGTGCCGACTCCGACATCACATAGAACTTGCGAGCATCGGCGTCGACACTGGTCAGCTTGTGGCCGCCCATCATGCTTACATAGGCGGATTCGTCGTCGTTGGCAATATTTAGCCATGAGCGTGTAGGGTATGCGCGCGCCGGCAATTCGCGTGCACGCAGGTTCAACAGTTCGACAGGAACCCTGTCCAACTCCTCGCCGAAAGTCTTGTCCTCAGTCTGGATTACCCAGCCTAAAATTTTAGCATCGCCGAATGAGCATTCAAGCCAGTATTCTCCATCCTCGGTGACGCGCGCATCGATCTGTCGGGACCAGTTGCAGCCTGCGGGCCAGCGCTGGTGCCCCACATTTTGCTCGGCGATACGTACGTAGTCGTCAGTCACCTCAATGGCGATAGCGACGTGGCCTGTTTGTTCAAACTCACCACCCTCGGCCCAGATGATCATGCATCCGTATTCGGGGCGTCTCGGTGAGCCATTGGCGAAGGCATGGAGAGGAAGCTCCTTGCGGTCGCTGACAGTGCGTACCGAACGCAGTTCGAAGATGTCGTAGGCCATCGCGACATCATCAAAAATATAGCCACAATTAACATACAGCCAGCGCCGGGCGAATTCCACGCACTGCCATTTGAAGCCGAGATAGACGCCATCCAGGTAGCTGCGAAAAGCGCTTCGGGTTGGCAATAACTCTGCATCCACGGAGGCATAGTCCGATGAATAGGCGGGAACCTCGCCGGGTGCGAAGCCGAGTACGGTGCCAAATTTTTCGGGAATCTTGTCCTGGGTGTCGCTCATCAAAGCCTGGCTTCAATTGCCGTAACAGTTGGGAAAATATGATTGTGGTCGCAATGCGGCCGGAAGGCTAGTTCGCACTGGGGTCAAATAGTTGCGGTTTCTCAGCCCGCAGGGTCAGGGCGTCTGCCGCGTTGAGGACATAGACCCAGGCCAGCAACTCGGTGCCCTGCTCTGTCTCGACCGGTAGCAACACCCGTTCATAGGCGTCAGTTTCGAAGTCATCGAGCATGCGCCATCGGGCCTTAGAGAACCGGGCCTCCAGAATCTGGCCGTGTACCGCTTGGCTGGTCACGGTCGGAATCAGCACAGGATAGCCGATGGTCGCGCCGTAACCTTCGGGCAGGTAGACAGCCTTGATCGTGGCGTTGACCCAGGTTCCCCGGACATCCTGCAGATAGTGGGCATTGCTCATCCCCGGCCGCAGGGTGCCGTACACGAACAGTCGTTCCGGATTGGCAGGTACCAAGGCAGGATCAGTCCAGAAGGACTTCCTTGAACTCACCGCGCATGCAGTGATTGGAGGCCATGGAGGAGGAGTAGCCGCCGGCGTTGATCAGTACCAGATGGGCTTCTTCCTGCATGTCAGGGAGCAGGGCGTCCTCATACCAGACATCGAGCGCCTCATTGATATTGCCTACCACCATGACTTTTTCCAGAGTGGATGCGGCATCGCCCTGGGGGTCGATGAGCGGCACGGGCTGGAAAGGCAGGTTGTAGTAGGCAGGCTCAGGCGCGATGTTAAAGCCGGCGTCCACACCCAGGAACAGCGTATTGCGCTTCTTCTCCAGGTAGGTCTTGCTCAGCAGCAACAAGCCGCAGTCCTTGACGATATACTCGCCCGGTTCCATCTCCAGGTGGATGTCCCGCGCGGCGAAGTGTTTTGCCAGCACAGCTGCCCACTGGCCCAGGTCCAATGGATTGTCACTGGCAAAGTGGGGCACGCCGAGGCCACCGCCGACGTTGACCCGTCTGACGGTAGGGCAGTTGTCTACGAACCACAGGCAGGCGCCGATCACCTGGTCCAACTGGTTGAGCTCGGATGTCAGGAACCCGCAGCCGGTATGAAAGTGAATCTTGCTGACGGTCAGTTGGTATTGCTTCGCCAGTGCCAGGGCGTCAGCGAATTGTTCCTTGTAGATACCGAACTTCGTCGTCACGTTACCGGCATATTGCAGGCGGTCGTTACCGGCACGACTTACGCCCAGGCCGGGATTCACGCGAATGCCGATCTCGCTGCCGGGTTTCAATTGCCCCCAGGTCTTGATGGCATGCAGGGAATCACAGTCCATAAACAGGCCTTCGAATTCGGCGAGTCGACTAACATCCCGCTGTGAGAGGCTTCCCGCGGTAAAGGATATCTGCTCGGGCTCGAACCCACAGGCGACAGCGTGGGCAACTTCATTCGGCGAACAGGCGTCGATGCCCACCATGCCTTGCCTGGCAAGAAACTGCAGCAGGGGAGCGAAACGATTCGCCTTCATGGCGTACAGGATCGTATAGCGACCGGCAAGGGCGGTGCCGTCGAGCGCTGACTTGAGCCGCTGGATATTGTTCGCCACACGTTGCTTCGAATAGACGAAGGTGGGAGTGCCGTGCTCAGCGATCAGTTCCCTGACCGCTGAGCCGGCAAAGCTCAGCTCACCTTGCTGGTAGCCCAGATCGGGCCGTTGCCACCAGGTGAAGTAAGCGGGGTCATTGTGCATTGCTTAGGCCAGCTCCACGCTGCCAGGGTTCGACCCTATCAAGCTGCCAACGGGCATCTCCAGGCTGCCGGTGATCCAGCCACGACAATTTTCACTGCCACAGCTGCAGGGGAACTGCTTGTACAGGACTTCTTCGGTTTCGGCATAGTCCATGTAGAGGAAGCTGTTGGCGGCAATGTCTTTCACGGCCGTTACGGTCATGCGCTGCATGTCTACCGAAATATTGGGCGAGCAGGAATGCAGCAGGTAGCCGGTAAAGTACAGGTCCAGCAGGTGCTTGTTGGCGCTGATCTGCAGGGTGTGCTGCCGAATATCCGGAACGATTTCCCCGCTGATGACAGCTACCAGCTCGTCAGCCGAGAAGCTGCGAAGCGCAAGAACACCGTCGCCGGAGGACTGGTCTTTGGAGACCACTCTGAAGTCTGAAGCCTGCGGAAACAGGGGGTTTGAACCAAATTTCTTCGGGTATAGCATCGCCACTTTTCTCCTATTCTGAGAATGCGAACATAAAACACAACCAATGGCTGACGATTCAGGCTCTGCGAGGAGTGGGTCCATGGCATCAACGCGCGCTTTATACAGATGAGTGACCCCGGCATCAACAATTATTTCACTTGTGGCAAAAATATTTTTGGCGCCTGTTCTCCTGCCAAATCAGCGGCTTGTGTCGGACCAGCCGGGAGGGCTGAGAGTCCGGCAGACTGTTAGTCCAAACCTGTTTCAAGGCTGGTACTACCTCGACGCATGCTCTATATTTCCGGGTTTTATCCCGCCGGCGATCCACAGGCTGGCGCGCAGCAAAGAGTCTCCCTTATTGGCAGAATCAACGATTAACTGGGTACTGATATCCATCCTCCTGTACGTGGCAATGCAGTTGGTGATCAGTTTTCTCGTGATGCGCCGACTGAAGAACGAGACCGACTACTTGCTGGCTGGTCGGAAGCTCGGCGTGCCCTTTGGTGCCATGTCTGTGTTCGCAACCTGGTTCGGAGCCGAGACCTGTATTGGTGCCGCCGGTGCCATCTACGAAAATGGCCTGGCGGGCGCCCGGATCGACCCCTTCGGCTATGCGACCTGTATGTTCCTGCTGGGCGTTTTCTTCGCGCGTAAACTCTGGTCGCTAAAGCTCAGCACCCTGGGGGATTTTTTCAAGCTCAGGTATGGTTCTGAAATAGAGAAGCTCGCTGTCACCTTAATGATACCGGCATCGGTGATCTGGGCTTCGGCCCAGATCCTGGCTTTTGGCTACGTGCTGTCGGCGGCGTCGACGCTTGCCCTGGAATTGTCGATAGCCTTTGCAGCCGCCATGGTGATTGCCTATACGGCATTGGGAGGTTTTCTTGCCGATGTTATTTCAGATTTTATCCAGGGAGTGGTACTGATAATCGGTCTCGTGATCCTGGTGGTCGTGGTCTGCTTTAATCTCCCGGACAGCGGAGTGCTGAGTGCCGGCTTCAGTATGGAGAGAATTCAGCTCCGGCAGGAAGGCGAGTCCTGGTTCGGCGTCATCAACGACTGGTCGGTCCCCATAATCGGGTCGCTGTTCACTGCCGAGCTGATTTCCCGCGTCATTGCCAGCCGTTCGGCAGCTGCAGCACGCCAATCCGTTTTGCTCGGCGCCAGTCTCTATGTGGTGGTCGGCCTGTTGCCGGTCTTCCTGGGTATGATCGGGCCGCAGCTGGTTCCTGGTCTGGTTGATGGTGAGCAGCTGTTACCGCTGCTGGCCCAATCTTATCTACCGACCGCACTCTTCGTGATTTTTGCCGGTGCCTTGATGTCCGCCATCCTGTCTACCGTCGATAGTGCCTTGCTGGCAGCCGGTTCGCTCGCATCTCATAATATATTGCTACCTCTGCTGCAGATACGGAGCGACGCCGCCCGGGTTCGTATCTCAAGAATTACCGTGGCCGTGTTTGGCTTGATCGCCTACGGGCTGGCAATGAGCGCCGACAGCGTAATAGGGTTGGTAGAGGAAGCTTCAGCTTTCGGGTCAGCTGGAATCTTTACCTGTTGCCTGCTCGGTCTCACATGCACCCGCGGGGGGAAGGTTGCGGCTGCCGCATCGATGCTCGTTGGTATGGCATCCTATGGTGTGCTGGGCTATGGTTTTCAGAATGAATCTGCCTATCTGTTTTCATTGATTCTTGCCTTGGCTGCTTACCTGCTTAGCATGCCATTCGAGGCTGGACCTTCGTCAGCCGCCAGTCTGGATGGCGCAACGCGCGGGGCAACTACAGCGGACTGACCGGGTGGACTCCTGCAGTTGAGGTATGGCTTGCTCAACCAACAAGGGTCTTGCCGGCCTGTTCCTGCAGTTCATGAACCGCCTCTGAGACCAGACTATGGATACAGAAATCCCCGAATCGGGCACCAGCCCTCGTGACCGGCGGGAGCAGTTACGGCAGACGCTGCGTTACTCTCAGCAGGAAGCCACTGCCTCGGCGACGATGACGGGTACCAGCGACAACTTCCTCAACGCCTTTGCCATTTACTTGCAAGCCAGTCCGGTGCAGATCGGATGGCTGACAGCCTTGCCACAGCTGTTTGGCGCCTTGTTGCAGATACTCTCTGTCTGGATAGGCAACCATGTATCTCGCAAGCCGCTGGTGATCTATGCCGCGGTGCTACAAAGCCTGGTTGTCGCCGGCATGGGCGTCCTCGCCCTGTTGTTTGGAGTGGGCTTGATCGCCGATCGCGCGGTCACGGTATTGATCGTGCTGGCCATTGCCTACTTTGCCTGTACCAATACCATCCAGCCTCACTGGCGGGCGTGGATGGGCGGGCTGGTTCCGGGTTCCCGGCGCGGCATCTTCTTTGCTACCCGCACGCGGCTCACCATGGCGACCTCGTTGCTGGTATTCCTGGTCGGGGGATCGGTGCTGTCACTGGGCGAAGTGGGGAACCTGGCGTGGTTGGGTTTTGCCTTCATGTTCTTTGTCGCAGCCTTTGGTCGCTTCCTCTCCAGCTTGCTGTTCCGGAAGATGCACGACCCGCAGCCAGACGCGGGTCGCAATAACATGCGTCTCATGGACAGCTGGCGGCATATCGGCGAGTCCCTGGGAGATCCGGCTTTCAGAAACTACAGTCTGTTCGTGGCGTGTATGCAGGGAGCGTCGGCGGTTTCCGCGCCATTCTTTGCGGTGTACCAGTTGCGCGATCTGGAATTCAGCTATCTGCAGTTCAGCCTCAGTTGCATGACCTCAATTGCGACTCAATTCCTTATGCTGAGCTTCTGGGGCAGGTTCAGTGACCGTTTTGGCAATCGGCTGGTCATGCTGTTCGCAAGTTCCCTGCTGCCCGTTGTACCCCTGCTCTGGCTCCTGTCGCCCCAGTTCAGTTATATCCTGCTGGTGCAGGTGATCTCCGGAATTGCCTGGAGTGGATTTACCCTGAGCACGTCGAACTACCTCTACGATATCCGTCCCCATCAGACCAATTTCGCGCTCTATGCGGCGGTGCAATCGGGCAGTCATGCCTTCATGGTGTTCTGCGGGGGACTCATGGGGGGTTATCTGGCGCGCTATACGCCGGATATTGCGGCGGCGATTTCCGGCTTGTGGGAACCCCGTTCCGCGCTGTATCTGGTATTCATTACCTCGGCTCTTATTCGCTGTGCTGTGGCACTGGGATTCCTGCCACGCCTGCATGAAACGGATATACGTCGCCGTCCACAGGTGCTCGAAGTAATCTTCCGGGTGGCGCGATTCAATGCTGTTTCAGGTGTGGTTATTGACTGGCTCAGTGTGACCCGCAAGGACAAGAATAAAGACAAGCAATAGGCAGTGTGGCAGCCTGGCAGCGGCGCCTGCATGGCAAGGAGACTCGGAGACCCTAGTGTTGTCCGAACCTCGCCAACACCACCGCATAAACGGCCATCGCATCCCAGAGATTCTGCAGTCTCAGGTTCTCGTTCTCTCCGTGCTGGTTATTGTCGTGATTGGCCAGGGGCAACACGATGATGGGAGTGTCCATGCGATTGGCGAATGCGTTAAGTGGCAGGCCACCCCCCATAGTGGGTGTCAGAATCAGGTCCGGGGTCATCTCCTGCATCAGGGCGATGAGTCGCTGCGCCATCACGCCGTCCATGGAAGTGCGCAGGCCGGGGCTGCCGCCTCCACGCCAGTCCAGTTTGACCACCTTGGCATTACTGCGCAGTATGTCATCCGTCGGGTCCTCGTGGACGATGTAATAACCTTCACCTTCGATGTGCTCCTCGATGATCCTGCGGATGCGTTCCGGTTGCTGGTTGGGAACCAGGCGCAGGTTGAGTGAGACTGTGGTCTCGGTGAGGATGATATTGCGTCCCTGATTGCCAACCCCTCCACCTTCAATACCCCTGGCATTGAAGGCGGGGAGGGTAACCAGTTCCTCGATGCGGGTGCCGGCGCCTTCCGCGGTGTGCACGGCCAGTTCGTCCTTCAACTGTTCCTCTATGTCTGGCATGGCGTCGATAGCGGCGCGCTCCGACTCACTGAGAGTAGCCACATTATCGTAATAGCCGTCGATCAGGATGCGGCCGGACTCATCCCGCATGCTGGTGAGCAGGTAGGCCATCTGCATGATGGGGTTGGGTGCCCAGTTACCATAGTGACCGGAATGCAATGGGCGGTTGGCGCCGTAGGTGGTGATGTCCAGGGTGCGGCCGCCGCGTACGCCGAACACCAGTTGCGCGCGCCGTGACTGGTGCATGGGGCCGTCACAGAACAGCAGCAGGTCTGCATCCAGCAGCCCGGGGTTGTCATCGATGACCTGGCCCAGGGTCGGAGAGCCCCGTTCCTCTTCGCCATCCAGCAGTAGCTTGAGGTTCACCGACAGATCGATGCCGTTGGCGCGCAGTGCGTCCAGCACATGGATCATGGCTATCACAGGCATTTTGTCATCGCCGGCGGAACGGGCGTAGATGCGCCACTCGGGATCGAAGGCGCCAGAAACACTGTCGATGTCGATGGCCTGGCCACCATCCTGCAAGGGCGCATCCAACAGGGTGGGTTGAAAGGGAGGGTAGGCCCAGTTTTCTGCCTGGACAGGTTGGCCATCAAAATGGGCATAGATCAGCAGGGTTTCCTCTGCCCCCGGTGTCATTAGCTCCGCATAGACATAGGGTGCACCGCCCGACTGCAAGACACGGGTAGAGAATCCCCGCTCGTCCAGCAGGCCCATGATGTGTGTCGCATTGGCGTCCATGTCATCGAGGTTGCTGGCCACATTGGGGAAGGACAGTAGTTGGGCGAAGTCCGCCACGATGCGCTGTTCCCTTTGCGCGCGATAGGCATGAATGGCGTCGACAATCTCCAGCGTCGACATGGCTTGCCCGAGCACCGGCTGGGTGATCATCGACAGAAGCAGCAGGGTGCTGCTTGCAAGACCTGCAGTGGTGGCGAGAATTCGGGCTGGCATGGACTGTTCTCCTTCAAGGCAGCAGTAGCGGGCAGAAGTCGCTCACTATTCGCAAAGAATGACTCCCGGGCTTCTGGTCATGCTACCCAAAAGCAGTTGCCCTGACCATGTTCATACCCGTTCCCGGTCAGGATTAAATTAGGGTCTGGAGACTGAAATACAGTACTCTGGGTGACCATGAACAGAATGCTCCTGCTGATACTGCTACTCGCTGGCCACGCGCCAGGTCTCGCGGTCAACTATGGCGCCTTGAGTCGGCAGCCGCAGTTGTACATCGAAATCCTTTCCCTATTCCTCGCAGAATCAGAGTCCAAATAAGGCCATGCTTTCAGATCGAACAAGCAAACTCATCAAGACAGGTGGCTCGGCGTTGCTATTGATCATCGCGCTGCTCGTGGCCTTGGCGCCCATTGGTCCCTTGCCAGGTTTTTTCATAGGTGGCACGCCCGCGGCCACACCCGCGGTGTGGAGTGATACCCGTGACCTGCATGAGGTGCGCCTGCGCGTGGACGGTACCTTACCCCGAGTGGTAATCATCTGGGTGGTACAACAGGATAATGAACTCTACGTGATGGGCAGCAACGAGAGTGGCTGGGTGTCGATGCTGGGGGACGGTGGTGAGGTTAGCCTGAGAATGGAAGCGGCCACCTACTCCTTGACGGCGCAGCGTCTGAGCACTGGACAGTTGCCTATCATCGCGGCCTACCAGGACAAGTATCGCGCTGACTATCCAGGCATAGTGAACGGCATGGGGCCGCCGGAAAACATGCTCTCGGGTACTTCTGTCTATCATTTGCTTAGATGATGGCAAGCAAAGTAAGCGGGCAAGGAGCACAGTCGGGGTAGAAAGCCGGTGCCCCGACATGTGCTCATTTTTAGAGTTCGCTATTTGACAACCAGCGCCCGATACAAATGCCAGGTCGCGTGTCCCAACACCGGCAAGACTACCGCCAGGCCTATCAGGAAGAACAGGGCCCCCAGCAACAGCAAACCCACTACCAGCAGTCCCAACACGGCCATCACATACGCATTCGAACTCACCGCCCTGATAGAGACAGTGATGGCGGTTACCGTCGTAACCGGCTTGTCCAGCGCCAGGGGGAAGGCGACTACCGAGAGCGTCAAGGCGGCGAACGCGAACAGGAAGCCCACCAGGTTGCCGTAGGCCAGCAGCGCGTTGCCGTGCTTGGTGGTAAACAGCTGATTGAAGAATTCACCAAAAGAATCCAGGGGCTGGTCACCGAAGGTGCCGAAGTAGATGACCTCCGCTACCGTCAGCCAGCCCACATAGAGCGCCATCATGAGCACGCTCAATGCCAGGATGGCAGCGAACGAATAGGAATGGATGAAGCGAAATGCGGAGCGCCAATTCGGCGTCTTGCCCAATTCCTTCTGCCGGCTCATCTCGAAGAAGGCGGTGGCCATGATGGGGCCCAACAAATTGAATCCGGCTACCATGGGGAAGGCGAGATACCAGATCGCCTGATCGGTTGCGAACAGGGAAATCAATAGTGCGGCGATAAAATAGAAGGCGAAGAGGGTGAAGACGGTGCCAAAGTTCAGCCCGTAATCGGCATACCCCAGCCGCAGACAGTGCCACAGGTCGTTCAGCTCTATCCTGCGTGTCTGAATCTCACCGGGGGAGAGGCATACTTCGTCAAATTCGGGTAAGTGATGTTTTACGGCGTATTCGGTCATAGCGATACCACCTCTGATTGGAACAGTCAGCAGTACGGGACCAGGTAACGCCAATACCACTACCGGCTACCTGTACCTGCCCATGGCAGCGCGGCAATTGGACTCCAGGTATCCCGGACGGCTGGAGCGTTGTGGATTGAAATCAGGTCTTTCAGTCTACACCAATTGTTAGGATGCGCAAATTTCCCTCCGGCGCCCGCAATCCGGGGCGTGTGCGGTAGGCGCTCTGTCCCGGCAAGGAGAGGAATCTCCAGCACGATCCAGCTATACTGTTCGTTCCGATTTCATTGGGCTCCCAGTCCACGGTAACACACATGAAAATAACAAGGTTTGCGTTGCTCACTACCCTCATGGCCTCCCTCTGCCTGCCAGCATTGCCGGTTGTTGCCGAGGAGGAACTTCCCCACGCCTACCCGCGCACCGGTGTACGCACGCTGTTCGAGAATGACCGTGTATTCGCCTGGGATGTCACCTGGCTGCGTGGCGTGGAGCAGCCTTTTCATCGGCATCGCTATGATATGGCAGCCGTTTACCTGCGTTACGGACCCATTCGAATTACCCGCCCGGATGGCACGGTAAATCCGCCCAGCGAACCCTTCGATATTCCCCGGCCCTACTACCAGCCATCCCAGATCTATCACAAGGAAGAGATGATCGGTTTTCCCGAGGATGCGCCGCAACGCTGGGCGATCATGTTCGACATCAAGGAGGTGCTGGGCCGCAGCGAACCGTTAGCGCGCGGTACCGAAGCGGCTTTTCCCCGTGACGGCGCGGAGTTGGCTATCGACAACGAGCGAGTGGCGGAGTGGGTACACGGCTGGGAAGAGGGCGAGCAAGGGGAGATGCGTACCTATCAGCGTGATGCCGTGCAGGTGTTTAGCGAACCAGGCATTCTGCAATACACTTTCGAAAGCGGTGTGACTCTCACCGAGGCCTATGCCATAGGTGATGCGCGGTTTATTCCTGCCGGCACCGTCCGTGCTGAAAAAGCCGTTATAGGTTCGCCACAGGCAGTGACCATTGAGTTCAAGTAAGTTTTACCTGCCGCATGCATGACTCCTCGATGGTTATTCTGTGGCGATTCATCGCGGCCTGTGATTTATTCCAGGCCTCGTTGTAAGCTGGATTCGGCAATGCTATTGGACACCCGCATTATTCGTTTTGACGAACCCGGTGCGATGCAACAAGCCAGCGCCTTGCTGGCGAGTGGCAAGCTGGTCGCCTTCCCGACCGAAACAGTGTACGGGTTGGGAGCGAATGGTCTGGATGCCGAAGCGGTCAGGAAAATTTTCCTCGCGAAAGGCAGGCCCTATGACAATCCTCTGATTCTCCACGTCGCATCACTGGACTCTGCCTTACCCCTGTGGAAGATCGATCGCGAGCAGCGAGAGCGCCTGGAGAGCCTGGCAAGTGCATTTTGGCCAGGCCCGCTTAGTCTCGTATTGCCGGCTTCAGAGCAGGTTCCGCTTGAGGTCACCGCGGGATTACCCACTGTTGCAGTACGTTCTCCCGCAAATCCCGTTGCTCAGGCCTTGCTTGCCGAATGTGAGTTCCCCCTGGCAGCGCCCTCGGCGAATACGTCCGGGCGGCCAAGCCCAACTACGGCCGGTCATGTGCTCGCCAGCCTGCAAGGTAAAATCGACGCTGTTATCGACGGCGGTCAGACCCGGGTAGGGATCGAATCCACCGTTCTGGATATCTCGACAGAGCGCCCACGCCTGTTGCGTTTGGGAGGCGTTTCCCAGGAAGCCATTGAGGCAGTAATAGGGGTGGTGGAGCGAGGGGGAGAAATCAACACAGCCTCATCGCCAGGCCTCAGGCACAAGCATTACCAGCCGCAGGGGATGGCACTGTATCTCGTCGACAAAGTGGCCCTGGCGGCGCGGTGGCAGGAAGATGTGGCAGTAATCTGCATGGCAAGCACAGCCGTCAATCTGGGTGAACGGGTAGCACCACTGGCTACAATGTCCGAGGACTCTGATGCCTATGCGGCGATGCTCTATGCCAGTTTCTATCGCATGGAACAGTCTGGGGCAAACGTGTTGCTTATTGAAAAGGTACCCGACTTGCCTGACTGGGAAGCGATTCAAGATCGCTTGTCGCGCGCAGCCGAAGCTTGAGTGCTGTTCATGGCAGCCAGAGCACAATCACTTCTCTGTTCGAAATTTACGAACTAATCAGCAGGCAAATTCGAATAGCTTTCAAAAAGAAGCTTGCTAGTATTTTCAGCTTGATTGCTACGCAGGTCGTTACTGGGCGATCGATAGTGCGCAAGGACTCGCCGGTGTCGAATGTGTCCTCGGGCTTGCATGTTGGCAAGGTTCGTCCAGATGTTTCGCGTTAAAGCCTTGCAGCCTGTCGGATGACATTCGACTGCAATTTGGTTACATGCATCAGGAGACAGATGATGTGGGCAAGGGGCAGCTGCAGTTCAATCTCTTTAATCGCTTCTCGCTGAACTAGCTGCTGGCTTGAATCATGCGCGGATGCGAAGAAAGCTTCTATGACGCGGCTGTCACCGCAGGAGTGGCTGAGGGGTGAGTTCGGAATCCTGCTGCCATGCCGTTACGTTTGCAGGCAGTAAAGAGGGCCATCGTGCAGTCTACAGAATTTGCTTCCTCGCAAATTTCGGTAGAACAGAAAAAAGCCCGGTCATGTCACCATGACCGGGCTTTTTGGTTTTACATACTAAGCTGAGAGCTAGTGTGCTGCGCCACCGGGCTGTGCTGCAGGCAGGGCCATGGCAGTCAGCTTGGAGCCGGTTTGCAGGATGATGTACTGGTGTCCATCGTGCACCCAGCTGCTCATGCCATAACGGTTGGTAGCAGGCACTTCGATTGATGCCTCAGTTTCACCGGTGGCCTTGTTGATGGCATACAGCATCGGTGTGCCGTCGGTAGCAGAGTCTGAATACACCAGCATATTGGGTGTGATAACCATGGGCACCAGTGCGCCGGTTCCAGTGTTGGGCACATCCAGACCCAGATCATCTATCACCCGCTTAACACGGGCGGGTGTCTCACCAGTCGGGATCATCCACTCATGTTCACCGGTGTTCATGTTGATCGCCGTGATGCGGCTGTAGGGCGGCTTGTACATCGGGATGCCGGCAGGGTGGCGAGGAGAGCCTGCCCCTGGTCCATTGGCATACTGTGCATAGGTGGTACCCGTTGGCAGTTCGTACTGCAGGTCTGCCTCTTCACCTGGCACCAGTTGTACGGCGCTGCAGGCGGTGTGGGAAGACACGTACAGGATGCCGGTAGTTGGGTCTGCTACCGATGGTGCAGTGATATTGGCGCCACCGCCACCACCTGGGCAGAACATCGCGGCACGCTTGCCGGATTCATGTCCGCGCTGGATCGGTGGCAGGAAAAGTGGGCCCATCATGTAGTCGGCATAGCCATTGATGGCCTGTTGACGCAGTTCCGGGGTCCAGTCCACCAGATCGTTTACCGTTACCCCCTGAATATCGAAGGGCGCGGGCTTGGTCGGGAAGGGCTGGGTTGCAGACAGCTTCTCACCCGGCACGGTGGATTGTGGTACGGGGCGTTCTTCGATTGGCCAGATTGGCTCGCCAGTCAGGCGGTTGAAGGCGTACACGAAGCTCTGCTTGGTGGCCTGCATGATTGCCGGAACGCGACCCTGACCGGGAACATCCAGGTCCATTATGATTGGTGCCTGCGGGTTGTCATAGTTCCAGATGTCATGGTGCACCATCTGGAAGTGCCAGGCGCGCTCGCCGGTTTCCGCATTCAGCGCGATAAGGCTGGTGCCGAACAGGTTGTCACCCGGGCGGAAGCCGCCGTAGTAGTCGATGGTCGCGCCGTTGGTCGGGATATAAACCAGGCCGGCATCCAGGTCGACGGACATGGGTGCCCAGGACGATACGTCACCGGTCCATTCCCAGGCGTCGTTTTCCCAGGTCTCATGACCGTATTCGCCAGGACGTGGAATCACGTTGAACTTCCACTTGAAGTCGCCAGTGGCCTTGTCATAGGCGAGGATATCGCCTGGAATCATTTCGATTCGGGATTGGTGATAACCCTGCTCGGCAGAGTTGCCCACGATGATGGTGTCGTTCACCACAACGGGGGGTGAAGAAGCCGTGATGTAGCCGGTTTCCAGTGGGACGCCTTCATAGGGGTCGTAGGGATGGCCAAGATCTGCCAACAGGTCTACCACGCCAGTTTCAGGAAAGCCGTCAACGGGTACCGGTTGGCCGAATCCTTCCAGGGGGGCACCCGTCTCGGCATCCAGAGCCACGAGGAAGAAGCCAGGAGTGGTCACGTAGATCACGCCCTTGCCATTCACCTCGGAGTAGGTCACGCCCTTGCCGTAGTCGGCGCGCATGGAGTATTCCCAGCGTCCGGTATTCGGCAGGCGATAGCTCCAGATAGTCTCACCGGTCTTGGGATCGATGGCCACCACGTGACGGCGTGGGCCGGCTACGGTGTAGAGTTTGCCATTGATATAGCTGGGTGTTGATCGGCCGCTGACCGCACCCATGCTGGAGCCATCCCATTCCCAGGCCACTTCCAGTTCGTCAAAGTTATCGAAGTTGATCTCACTGGCCTCGGTGTATCGGGTGTTGCCAAGGTCATTACCCAGGCTGAACCATTCGATGGAGTCCTGTGCCAGCAGGCTGCTTGAGCCGAGCAGGAACAGGGACGCCAGGAGACCGTGAAGGAGTTTTTCTCTTATTGTCATTTTACGCCTCACTGAGAAAGGAAAAATTCAGTTTGTGCCGTACCGCAACCCTGGGGACTGTGAAGATTTTTTATTCTGATAATCAATCACTTGGCGCGCCGACAGGCGCATGCAAAAGGCCCACGGTACGGCATGAGGCTAACTGATGGTCAGGCCTTTGTCTACGCCCAAAAAGTAACCAAGTTTTACAGCCTGCCCTGGAAAAATTGCCTAGATATCAGGCATTTGGAAGTCGGCTGCCCGCAATTTTTCGAGCAAAGGTTCGGTTTCCCGCGTGCCCAGGGGAATCAACGGCGGACGCACTCTCAGCCAGGCGGGATCCTGGCCATAGTGCGCGGTGGCGGTCTTGAGCGCGGCGATCATGGGCGCTGACTGGAAGATGCCCCGAATCTGGTTCAGCCGTTCCTGGCGCTGCCCGGCATCGGCCGCTTGCCAGTTGTCATGCAGGTCTCTGATGGCGGCCGGGTTCACATTGGCCGTCGCGGAGATGCAACCGGCACCACCAGCCTGCATATTCTGCAGGAGAAAGGATTCCGATCCGCAGAATACGCGAAAGTCATCCAGGCCCAGTTCGTTCAGGGCCCGGGTATTGTCCCAATCGCCGGAGCTGTCCTTGATGCCGGCGATGTTGGCGGGAAAGGCTTTCGCCAGCTTTTCCACCAGGGCAAGGTCAATGGGGACTCCGGACATGGGAGGAATGTGGTAGAGGTAAATCTGCAGTGCTGCATCCCCGACCCGCTCCAGCACCTCTGCGAAGAAGGCATACAGGCCATCGTTGCTCACGCCCTTGTAGTAGAACGGCGGCAGCATCAGCACGCCACCGCAATTCAGTCGTGCGGCATGGGCGGTCAGTTCAACGGCATCGGGAAGCGCGCAGGCACCGGTGCCGGGCATCATGCTGGCAGGATCGATCCCGGCCTCGCACAGTGCCTCCATAAGCTCGATTTTTTCCTTGACGCTCAGTGAGTTAGCTTCGCTATTGGTGCCGAACACCGCAAGCCCGGCACCCTGGGTAACGAGCCATTGGCAGTGTCTGGTCAGACGCTCGGCGTCCGCGGAGAGGTCTTCCCTGAAAGGGGTGATAACTGGCGCCAATACGCCCTCAAATCGGCATGTACTCACTGCGACTTCCTGTGCTACTCGTTCGGGTGGGTTTCTATTTCTCTCTGGTGGGTTATAGTCCCACGGTCTCGACAGGTGAACAAGAAATGGCACACGCGTCATGCTGAAGCTGGTTATTGGCAACAAGAATTATTCATCCTGGTCCATGCGGCCCTGGGTGCTGCTGCGCCATTTCAAGGTCGACTTCGAAGAGATTCGAATTCCGCTGTTTACCGAGACGTACAGGCAAGAGCTTGCCGAGTATTCCCCAACCCTGCGTGTGCCAGTTCTTATCGATGGCGATGTCACGATCTGGGACTCGATGGCGATTTGTGAATACATCTCTGACCGCTATCTTGATATGCCGGCACTTCCCGAAGACCCGGTGCGCCCCGGCCTGTGTCGTGCCTACTGCGCCGAGATGCATGGTGGATTCTTCGCCTTGCGCCAGCAGATGCCCATGAATTGCCGATCCCGTCGCCGCATCGCTATCGATGACGAGCTGCGGTCGGAGATCGCCCGCATCGAATCGCTCTGGACGGAGGCACTGCAGGCCAATAGAGACGCTGGACCTTACCTGTTTGGTGATTTTTCCATGGCTGACGCCTTTTTTGCCCCGGTGGTCATGCGATTTCGCACCTACGGCGTGGAATTGTCTCAGATCTGTTCCGACTACATGAGTACCGTGGTGCAAAATCGCGCGGTCTACAGCTGGGTAACCGCGGCCTGCGAGGAGTCGGAATCCTTGCCGGATTACCATCTGGGTGAAGAGCTGAGCGAATGAATTCCTGAGACCTGCCCAGAATCCGAGGCATCATCGACTTACTGCAGATAATTGACGATCTGACGTCAATATTCCCCCTGATAGTCCGATAAAGACAGTATTACTGGTGAATTTACCAGGCAAAGGTACTGATGAAGGTGGTCCCTTCTGGCGCCAGCTGCGCGCAGCCGGCTTTATTCCCGGTGATCCAAGCGACACGGGTGTAGCCGCGCTTCCCCGTAACGCATGGGGTGGTCTGCTGGGTGTAACCTCTCAGGTTGCCAATGGCGGTCTGGGTGGCAACAAGGTTTGCATGAGCCAGATTCCGGGTTCGGCGGCGATCGCCATCGACGGTGAAATGGACGATGGTAACGGTGCAACCGGTCGCCTGCGCGCCACTCAGGGTACTGCTGGTCAAAACACAGTGCCGGGTAACGGTGCCCTCGGCGGCGGCGGTGTCTACTCAGAAGACAACGAGTACACGCTTTGCTACCGCATGTAAGACAAGTTCAGTAATGTAAATTCCGATTTACATTCGGTCGTGAAAAAGCCCGGGCAGCGATGTCCGGGCTTTTTTTTGATTCCAAATCCAGTTTGGCGCACGACTGCATATAAACCTGGTATCGCGGAAGGTGCATTGTCCCTGCATCGATGTCGCACGATGCAGGCCTCAGCTGTCGGTGTGCTTCCTGTGGGCGAGAATGCTGAGCAGGAGCATGGGCCAGATGCCCAGGTGAATCATGACATCGGCGGTATTGAAGACATAATTCCAGAAGGGGATGTGTTGTACATCGATGAAGTCGATGACGCTGCCATAGACGAGTCGGTCGGTGATATTACTGGCCCCGCCGCCTACCACGAGGCCGAAGCAGATGTATTCATAGCGCTGCATGTCCTTGCTGAGCCAGAGATAGGCGCTGATCCCCAGAAGCAGGCCGATACTGACCATGCCGAACAGCCAGCCCGACCCCTGTGCCAGCCCGAATACACCGCCGAAATTGCGGATGTGGGTGAAATGCACGAGGCTGCTGACTTCGAGTGTCGCATTCTGGGCAATATTATTGTTCACCCAGTAACCAATCGCCTGGGAAAACAGCAACACAGCTACCGCAATCGCGAAATAGCTGAGCATATTGATGGCTTTGTCGTTCATTGTCTGGAAGGTTTCTCGATCCGGCCTGGCGGTGATGGCCGGCGTCTGCTGGACAGCATATCACAGCGCGCTTTCAGGCCCTGGAATGATTGGGTCAGCGCACCGAGGCAAAGGGTTGGTCTGCATAGATGTGAATCAGGTAATCGCCATCGCCGCTAACCTCAATGACATTATGTGCGCAGTTGTGCATCAACGGTGGTCGCCACAAGTCTTCCATGGGCAGAGCCTCGATGTTTGCCAGCACGGCTTTTATCAGGGCGCCGTGACTGACGATGGCTACCCGCTGGTGACTGTTATCGCTGACGATACCATTCAGGGCGCCCATGGCGCGGGCTTGCAGGTCATAGAATGACTCTGCTCCTGCCACGGCGAACTTGTGGGGTTCATTCCAGAAATGATGAAAGGAGTCTCCGTACTCCACTTCGATTTCATCATAGAGCCGGCCCTCCCAGGGTCCGAGAAATATCTCCCTGAGGGAATCGAGGTATTCTATGTCCTTGTTTCTGTGGCCGAAGGCCAGCTCAGCCGTCTGCCTCGTGCGCAGGCTGCTGCTGCAATAGATGCGATCGAATTCGATGGCGTCCAGCTTTTCACCAAGTTCCCTGGCCTGCTGCTCTCCTAGTTCGGTGAGCCTGGAGTCACTCTGGCCTTGGGCCCTGCGTTCCTCGTTCCAGTTGGTTTGCCCGTGGCGTATGAGATGCAGTTCCACTGTCGTATCCCTGTCTAATTCTTGTCCAGCACCCGGGTGCGGGCCACGGCGTCTTGCCAGCCGCGATAGCGTTTCTCCCGCCAGGCTTCACTCTGGCTGGGCTTGTATTCCTTGTCGAGTTGCCATTTCTGGGCGATCTCGTCCAGTGAACTGAACAAACCCTGTTGCAAGCCGGCCATGTAGGCAGCACCGAGGGCTGTGGTTTCGGTAATGACGGGCCTGTGCACAGCCACATTGAGTATGTCGGCCAACTTCTGGCACATATAGTCATTGCTCACCATGCCTCCATCGACCCTCAGTGTTTGCAGGCTGGAACCATCGGCCGCGATGGCATCCACCAGGTCGCGGGTCTGATAGCAGACGGAGAGCAGGGCGGCAGTCACGATTTCTTTTACCCCGGTATCCCGGGTCATGCCAAAAATCGCACCTCTGGCATCCGGGTCCCAATAGGGTGCTCCCAGGCCAGTGAACGCAGGTACCAGGTAGACGCTCAGATCATCACTGGTCTGCTCAGCCAGGGCCTGTGAATCGGCGGCCTTGTCGATGAGTTGAAGGCCATCACGAATCCATTGCATGGTGGCGCCCGCCATGAAGATTGAGCCCTCGATGGCATAGCTGGTTTCGCCATTCAGACGGTAGGCGACGGTTCCCAGTAGCTTGTTCCGGGATACCAGGATCTTGTCACCGGTGTTCATGAGCAGGAAGCAGCCGGTGCCGTAGGTACTCTTGGCCATTCCTTCACTAAAACAACCCTGACCGAATGCCGCTGCCTGCTGGTCGCCTATCATTCCTGATATGGGTATGGCGCTACCCAATAGACCGGCATCGCATTGGCCAAAGTCGGCCGCGCAGTCTTTCACTTCCGGGAGTACTGATTCCGGGATATCGAATAGTTCCAGAAGTTCGCTATCCCATTGCTGGGTTTCGATATTGAACAACATGGTGCGGGAGGCATTGGTGGCATCGGTGGCATGACTCTTGCCATTGCTCAGTCGCCAAAGCAGGTAGCTGTCGATGGTGCCAAAGGCGAGTTCGCCCCTCGCGGCCCGTTCCCTTGCCCCCGGCACCTCGTCGAGTATCCAGCGCAGTTTGGTGGCAGAGAAATAGGGATCCAGAAGCAATCCGGTCTTCTGCTGGATTTTTTCCACGAGTCCGGCGTCTTTCCTGAGTTCCGCGCAGTAGCCAGCGGTACGCCGGTCCTGCCAGACGATGGCCCGGTGTATGGCCTCGCCGGTATTTCTGTCCCAGACCACCGTGGTCTCACGCTGGTTGGTGATGCCAATACACAGGATATTACTGGCGCCGATGCCAGCCTGCTTGAGGGCCGCATGGCAGCTGTCGAGGGTGGTTTTCCAGATTTCCTCTGGATCATGCTCTACCCAGCCGTTTGCTGGAAAGTGTTGGGTGAACTCTTGCTGGCCTACACTGACCTGGTTGCCAGCGCTATCGAATACGAGGGCCCGGCTGCTGGTAGTTCCCTGGTCGATAGCAAGAATGTAATCCGCCATTTCGATTCTCTCCTGAGGGTGAAAGTTTGTTCCCATTCACTCTTTCACTACGCGATGTCACTTGGATTGGGTGCAGCCATGTTACACTAAGTTTCTTTCAATTCCCGGGTAAATTTCCCCGGGAGACAGGCGTTGCTGCACCCGCGGGTGCGCCTGTTCATCGCAGCAGGGTTCTGCCAGCAAGGAAACTGAAACGAGCACGTGAACCAGGGAAATCCGGACTACGATCTGCTAATCATTGGTGGTGGCATCAACGGCGTTGGCATCGCACGTGATGCGGCCGGCCGAGGCCTGCGTGTGCTGCTCTGCGAAAAGTCTGACCTGGCAGGGGCTACCTCGTCCTGGAGCAGCAAGCTGATTCATGGTGGACTGCGCTACCTCGAAAACTACGATTTTGCCCTGGTGCGAAAAGCGCTCAAGGAGCGGGAAGTTCTCGCGCGAGCCGCGCGGCATATTATTCGTCCCATGGCGTTCCAGATTCCAATGCTGGAGCATTCACGCAGCTCTCTGCTGGTGCAGATGGGGCTGATACTGTATGACAATCTCGCCAAGCGGGAGCGCTTCAAGGGCTCTCGTTCACTCAGATACGGCGAGAACAGCCCGCTGAACAGGGCGATCAAGAAAGGATTCGAATACTGGGATGCGCAGGTCGACGACTCCCGGTTGGTGATACTGAATGCAATGTCGGCTGCAGAGAAGGGCGTCCATATTCGTGTGCGCACGGAATGTACAGGGCTGCAGGTCGAGGACGGATTGTGGCGAGCGACTCTGCATGACCATGTAAACAACAGGGAAATAAGCAAGTCGGCGCGAGTGGTGGTGAATGCATCGGGCCCCTGGGTGTCTGAACTCCATGAAAGACTCTTGCACGACAGCTCGCGTTACAAGCTGCGACTGGTAAAAGGCAGTCATATCGTAGTGCCCCGGCTCTATGAGGATAAGAACGCATTTCTGCTGCAGCATCATGATGGGCGGGTAGTGTTCGTGATTCCCTATCTGGGGAAGTATTCGTTGATTGGAACCACCGAAGAGGAATTTACCGGAGACCTGGATCAGGTCGAGATATCCGCCGATGAAATCAACTACCTGGTTTCCATTACCAATCTGTATTTCAGGAGGGCGATTCACCGCGACGATATTGTGCACAGCTTCTCCGGCGTACGGCCGTTGATCGACGGGGAGAAGTCCACGAATGCCAGCAAGGTGTCCCGGGATTACCAACTGGTCGTGGATAAACTGCCCGCGCCCATGCTTTCGATCTATGGAGGCAAGGTGACAACCTATCGGGAACTGGCAGAGCAGGCCATGATCCTGTTGGGCCAGTTTGTGGGCAGGATACCCGGTAGCTGGACGAAGAAAGCTACCCTGCCCGGTGGCGACTTCGTGCTCGAAGAAAACCTGTTCCAGGAACTGGCCACCAAACACGGCTGGCTGGGGCCCGACCTTATCAATCGCTGGTCGCACACCTATGGCACCCTGAGTTTCGAGATCGTCCGTAACCTCAGGAGCATGGGCGATCTCGGCGTGTGTTTCGGCAGTAATCTCTACCAGAAAGAGGTGGATTACCTGCGTCAGCGGGAGTGGGCGCAGACTGCCGAGGACATCCTGTGGCGCCGCACCAAGCTGGGCTACAGTTTTTCTGAGAAGGAAGTACAGTCCCTGCGCAACTATCTCCAGCAGACCAGTCTCTAGTTCCTGAGCCCAGGCTGTCTGAGACCTGGTGCTGCCTTCATTTCAGCTGCTCACGCCGAATATCTTCCTCACCAACCTACCTTCTCTGCGAGCCTTGCGCTAGTCTTGTCGGCAGGCTAACAGCAACCGACTGGCGCGGGCGAGCGGTGCAGGGCATGACTTCATGCGCTCTCTGCAGCCCGGGTAAGCATCGCATCGAGGAGATCCATCATGCAGCGGGCAAACTTCCATCCTGTCTTTCTATTGCTTGCCGTGATTCTGCTACAGGCGAGTTCAGGCTCGTCCCTGGCGCAGACCGGCACCTATGCAGATGCCCGTAGCGGCGGCAACTATATGCATAACTTCTATTTCCCGCCTGCGCCCAGTTCCTCGCCCTGGGCGCCCGACTGGTCTCCCGATGGGGAGTGGATAGCCATCGCCATGCAGGGCTCGATCTGGAAGGTTGAGCCGCAAACCGGGATAGCCTATGAGTTGACGCGCAGTGAAGCTTATCACTCGTCACCGGACTGGTCTCCCGATGGTCGTTATATCGTGTACACGGCGGACTATGATCATCAGCGCATCCAGTTGGAGGTGGTTGATACCGTCACCGGCGAAGTGAACAAGCTGACGGATGACCAGGCGGTGTATACGGACCCTGTCTTTTCACCGGATGGCAGTCGTATCGCTTACGTGAGCACGGCACCCAACGGCTACTTCAATGTGTTCATCCGCGAATTCAGTGCAGGGGGCTGGTCGGGTGACCCAATCCCGGTGAGTTCGGACAATGACTACGGTCGTGATCGACTGTATTTCGGTCGCTGGGACATGTACATCGAACCAGCCTGGTTTCCCAGTGGTGAGGAGCTGCTGCTGGTATCAAACCGGAATATTCCCCTGGGCTCCGGCAATGTGCTGCGCGTACCCGCTGTTGCCAACGGCATAGAACATGCGACTACCGTGTTGGCGGAACAGAGCCTGTACCGCACGCGGCCCGATGTCTCCATAGATGGCAAGCGCTTCGTCTACACCTCAACCAGAGGTGCGGCTGATCAGTACAACAATCTCTATGTGCAACCCACAATCGGGGGTGAGCCCTATAAGCTCACGTTTTATGAGCATGATGCCTTTCACCCACGCTGGTCACCCGACGGTGAATGGATAGCCTTCATCTCCAACGAACAAGGTTTGTCCCAACTGATGCTGCTGGAAACCTATGGCGGCAAACTGGTGCCAGTGGAAATCAGCGAGATGCACTATCGTCAACCCATGGGCGTGTTGAAGGTTCAGGTGAGGGAAGCGGGGAAAACGGAGCTGACCCACAATCGTGTGCATGTCACTGCCAGCGATGACAAGTTCTATGCCCCGCTGGATGCCTATGCCCGGGTCTCCGGCAGGGGTGATCCGCTGTTTCACAATGCGGGCGAGTTTCAGATTAACCTGCCCGTGGGCCGCAGCAGCCTGACAGTCGTCAAGGGCTTTGAATTCTTCCCCCAGGAGCTGGAAGTGGAGATCGTGGAGGGGGAGGTGACCGAGCTACAGGTATCCCTGCAACGCCTCACCGACATGGCTGCGAAGGGCTGGTACAGCGCATCGACCCATGTGCATGCGAACTACGCAGGTAATCTGCACAATACCCTGGAAAATCTGATAATGATGTCCATGGCTGAGGACCAGGACCTGGTGCTGGAACAGGTGGCCAACAAGGATAATCGCATTCTGGACTACCACTATTTCGAGCCCGGTGGTGAGGCGCACTCAGCTTCGATTCCCGAGCAGGTAGTGGTAGTAGGTCAGGAGTTTCGGCCTCCATTCTATGGCCACATATTCATGTTCGGCATGAAGGAACATCTGATTTCTCCATTCGTCACCGGTTATGAAGGCACCGCCATCGAGAGCCTCTACCCCAGTAATACCGACATGATGCTGAAGGCCAAACGCCAGGGTGCGGTTACCGGCTACGTCCATCCCTACAACGGGGATGCCGATCCCCTGCTGGGGAACTTGGGGGGTGGCAAGGGCTTCATCGTGGATGCGGCGCTACAGACCACCGATGCACTCGAGTGGTCCGACGCCAATCGGGCCGGGTTCTTTCCGCTTTATGCGGTGTGGAACAACGGGCTGCGGGTTACTGCAACGGGAGGTGAGGACTCCATCAGTTCCCTGCATCGCAGCAAGCTGGTTGGCTCCCTGCGTACCTATGTCTATACCGGCAACAGGGGCCTGGACATGCACGCCTGGTTCGATGCCATGAAACGGGGGCGGGCTTTCGTGAGTTCGGGGCCATTGCTGGAATTCAGTGTCGGCACGGCCCTGCCGGGGGATACGGTTTCCCTGCCCGAGAGTGGCGGCACAATCACCATCAGCGGGCGCCTGCGCTCGGTGGTGGAGATGAGTAGCCTGCTGCTGATCTGCAACGGCGAAGAAGTGGAGCGTTTCAATCTCGGCCGGGATCGTACCCGCGCCGATGTGTCCTACGAACTGGACGTTGAGCGCAGCGGTTGGTGTCACCTGCGCACCGAGGGTGAAACGTCTGACCGCTTCCCCATGGATGTGAATTACACCCAGGCGTTTACCAACCCGATCTGGTTGCAGGTGGGGGACCAGGCCATAAGTAATCCGGAGTCAGCAAGCTATGCCCTGCAGTGGATCGACAAGCTGCAGGGACTCGCTGAGGCCTGGCCCGGATGGCGCTCGGAAGAAGAGAAGGCTCATGTCTATGGCCAGTTCGATGCCGCAAGGGAAGTGTATCGGGCCAGGCTGCAGCCCTAGCCGGGGTTGTTCCTGAACAAGCCAAAGCCGAGGCTGGCTACCACGATCGCAATCACGGCGTTCAGGTAATTAAAGAAGGCGTAGGGGGCGTATTCCAGCACGGGTACGCCCAGGGTGGTGGCGTAGAATGCGCCGGCCGTCGTCCAGGGGATGAGCCCGGTAGTCATGGTGGAGCCTTCCTCTACCGACCGGGATAGCACGGCGGGGTCCACGCCCTTGTCCCGGTATTTCTCCCGAAACAGCTGGCAGTTCAGAATGATCGAGATATAGGCCTCACCCATGGCCAGGTTGCCAATAAAGCCGGAAGCGATCGTCGTTGCCACCAGGGTCACCACGCGCTGCACACGGGAGATTATTCCAGCCAATAACACCTTGAGAAACCCGGCAGCGTGCAGAATCCCGCCCAGCGCCAGTGCCATCAATGCCAGGATCAGTGTCCAGGCCATGCTGAAGATGCCCCCGCGGCCCAACAAATCATCGAGGTTGGCGATACCGGTGTTGCCGGGGCTGTTTGCCCACAGGGCGTTGAGTACGGCGCTGCCACTGCTGCCCTGATAGACCACCGCCACCAGGGCGGCGACGACAATGCTGGCCGACATGCTCACCTCGGGAGCTACTCGCCGGATGCTCAATACAGTGAGCACGATGATGGGAAGCAGGCTTATCAAGGGAGAGAGGCCGTAGCGGTCAGCCAGGGCATTGCGAATCACATCGATGTCGGCCGTGGCCAGGTTGCTGTCGTTATAAGCACTGCCAATCGCGGTGAAAATTACGAGCGCCAGGGCAAAGGCAGGCAGAGTGGTAAACAGCATGCTGTATATATGCCGGTACAGATCCGTACCTGCACTCATGGCGGCCAGGTTCGTCGTGTCTGAAACCGGGGACATCTTGTCGCCGAATGTGGCACCGCATACCACCATGCCGGCTACCAGTGGCAGCGGCATGGCCATGGCATCGCCAATCCCCATGAAGACCACACCGAGGGTGCCAACTGTGCCCCAGGATGTGCCGGTAGCTACCGACATGAGTGCGCAGAGAATCATGCCGAGGGACAGGAACAAAGCGGGGCTCAACCAGTCCAGACCGTAGTACATCAGTGCGGCAATGGTACCGCTGTGCATGAAGCTGGCGATGACCATGCCAATGAGAATGAATATGTAGATGGCGGGAAGTGCCCGGGTGATGGCGCCGCTCATCAGGGCCCGGATTTCCGGATAGCGGTAGCCCAGGAATTGCGCATTAGCACCCGCCCACAGCAGGCACAGAAACATGAGTACGTGGAGATCGATGGCGAAGACGAACAGCCCGCTGCCAATGAGCGCAACGACCACCAGGAAACACAGCAGCGACTGGGTCAGGGTAGGTGTGGGCAGTTGTCGGCCGATATCGGTTTCCATGGGTAGCCAGCTTATGCCAAGCGGGCGGAAATTTCTATTTGGGCGCTGATTTTCAAAGTGATAAGCTGACCCGGTTCGCTGGCCAGCCTGCGGCCCCTCAGATCGCGGGTAGATCGCCTGGACGACCGATTGCCATCACCAATCGGCGATGCAGGAAATTGATAAAAATAACAGGATTCTCTGTCATGAATACCCATTCTTCTCTACCACTAGTCCGTCAGTCAGGAATTCGACGTGTTATGCGCGCAACACTGGCTGCCGGACTGCTGCTCGCAGGCACAGTGTCGGCAGCCGTGCCAGATGCCACTATTTATGGACCGATAGCTGCAGATCCTCCCGGTCATCCGTCAAAGAATTCTATCTATAGCGCCTCTGCCATCGACCTGGCTGCCCATGACTACATCGAGGAAGAGTATTTCATTGAAGGGTCAGCCAATCGCTATAGCACCGAGGGACTGGAAACCGGATCGGTACTGGATAGTGGACATCCCTACCGAACACGCCTGGTTGTCAGGCGTCCTGAGTCTGTCGCCGATTTCAATGGTGTGGTGTTGGTGGAATGGATCAATGTCACCGGTGGGCCGGACAAGGATATCGACTGGTGGCAGTCTGGTACCCACTGGATGAGAAACGGCTACGCCTATGTGGTGGTCTCGGCGCAGCAGATGGGCATCGATACCATGCAGGAGTGGAGTCCGGAACGCTACGGCAGTCTCGATACGACCAATGACGGCGCGCTAAGCGGCGACAGTTCCTCCTTCGATATATTTGCCGCTGTTGGCAAGGCGATCAATCGCCAGGGCGAGGAGTCGGGTGCGGCTTCGGTGAACATTCTACCGGGATTCTATGCCGAGCAGATTATTGCCACCGGACATTCCCAGTCAGCCAGTCGGCTGGCAACTTACATTAATAATATTCATCCGCTGGATCCCGTGTTCGATGGTTTCATGGTGCATGGCGGTGGTGGACTCATTCGGGATGATCAAGCCGTCAAGGTATTCAAGATCATGGCGGAGACCGACATGGCAAGAAGAGCCGGTTCACCGCAGCCCGACAGTGACAACTTTCGCCAGTGGGAAGTGGCCGGTACGTCGCATGTGGATGTGCCGTTCGAAGTGGAATACGCGAAAGTACGCAACCTCAGGGATGGCTTACCCATCGAGGATGTCACCCCACGAGACAGTGCCTGTGAGCTGCCCGCCTATAGCCATGTTCCGTTCAGGGATGTCATGAACGCAGCCTATGAGCATCTGGTGCGCTGGATCAGGGAAGATGTGCCCCCGCCCGTAGCCGAGAGAATTCGCGTTCGCCGCGCATTGCCGGAAGTAGAATTCGCCCGTGATGAATATGGCAATGTGCTGGGAGGTATTCGTCTGGCGGAGCATGCGGTGCCTACCGCGCGCAATACTGGCATGAACAGTGGCACGAGCAATCGATTCTGCTTCCTGTACGGCTCCCATGAACCATTCGATCAGGATACCCTGCGCGCGCTGTATCCCAGCAAGGCGCGGTATGTTGAGATGGTGGAAGCGGTTGTCGAGGGAAACCTGGCGGCCGGCTACATCCTTCCCTTCGCGGCAGAGCGCACGGTCAAGGAAGCGAGGGAGCGGGACCTGGGTCTGTAGTGGCAGCGCCTATTTGAACTTCTCTGCCAGGGCCTTGCAGCGCGCGGTCCAGGTATCCTTGATCGCGTCGCGCTGAGCGTCCAGTTCGGCAGGCAGTTTCACCGTCAGCTTGAGCTTTGTCTTGTCACCGGCCTCGCTGAACTGGACGGATACCTGACTGGTGACGTCAGGTGTAGAGCTCTCGTTCCAGCTAAAGACCAGTGTGTTGGGGATGGCCAGCTCCAGGTAGGTGCCACTATGGCTTATCTCCTTGCCCTGGCGTTTTACCCGGTAATCGAATTCGCCGTTCCTGCGCACGGTATTCTCCAGGCTGATAATTCCTTCGGCCTGCACTCTGGGGCCAAACATCCATTCGCCGACAAACACCGGTATCAACCAGTGGTCGAAAACGTTCTGCTGCTTGCCGTTGATGGTCTTGTTGATGGTGATGCTGCTGCCACCGGCGGGCTTCTTCGCAGACGATTCGGATTCAAACATGGAAAACTGTTCGGCGGTCATGGCTATCTATTCTGCAACGGGGTAGGGGTTGGTCGGCAGGAGTCGGGCTGCCAGGCCGGCTCGGCGTGTGGATTGTTTCGGTCCGTATTGGGCTGACAAATAAGTCAGGATCACATCTTCTTCCTCTGGTTCAAGCTGGCGTAGCCCCTGGGTGTCCTGCATCCAGGCGATGCGGCTCTGCCACACGCTGCGGCTGCCGGAATTCTGGGTGATAAGCTGGGCAGAGTGACACTGGGTACAGGTTGCCCTGACCGTCTCCCATCCTTCCTCCTGACGCAGGCCGGTGGCAGGATCTACAGTCTGCGCGGTCACCGAAGGCAGGGTCAGCAGGAAAGGCAGGCAGTACATGGCTGTCCGGTATCCAGGCAAGGACATGGCTCACACCGCCTGCACTGCCACGCGATGGCAGGCGTTATTGAGATAGCCCCGTGGATTCCACCCGGGCACTACCATGGGTTGTGAGCGACCCTGCATGTCCTGCGCCCGGGCCCAGATTTCATAGTAGCCGGGCTCCCTGAATTGTACCCAGGATTGCCAGCTCTGCCAGGCCAGTCGGTTGGCTGCGTTGTTCAAGGCGGTGGGGAACCAGGTCATGCCGAAGTCGATGGAGATAAACACGGCGCTCACCTGATCATCACCGGCCCAGGCATGGCCACGTACTGGAAGGCGTTGCCGGAAATCGTGACTGATACCGGACTGGGGAAATGTCACCAGTGATTTCACGGGCATGGATTCGATGATCTTCATGTCAGCATCGGGTACCCGGCTGCCGGGGGCAACCGGAGACCGGGGTACGGTGTAGGAAGGTGCTGCCATTTTTTCACCGTCGTGCACACGGTCGCGGACTACCAGGCGATTGAGCCACTTGCCCGATACCGAGGCCGGCCAGCCGGCACAGACAAGGCGCAGCGGATAGCCATTCTGCTGGGGGATATCCTCGCCATTCATGCTCCAGGCGATAATCGATTCACGCTCCATGGCCTTGCCAATGGGTACGCCACGGGAAATGGGGTCCAGGTCCGGATTGCCGCTGGTGTGCGTGTCGGCACCGTAGTAACCCAGGTATTGCGCATCCTCGGCCACACCACAGTAGTTCAACACGTCCCGCAGGCGCACGCCGGTAAACAGGGGGCAGCCCACGGCACCGGTAGTCCACTGGTTGCCACTGGCGGCCGGCACGAACTCGCTGCGTCCATTGCCGCCACACTCCAGCTGTAGCTGCAGGCTGACTTCTTCGAACCGGGATTTCAGATCGGCGATGGTGAAGGTGGTGGGGCGAATACAGGATTCACCGCCGATCTCCAGGGTCCAGGAATCTGGATCTATGTTGACGGGAGGTACACCGTTGTTGCGAATAAACATGCGGTGATTCGGTGTGATCGCGTCATCCAGCAGGTGGGCGGGAGTTTCCGCATTGAGTGGACGGTCATTGAGTATGATGAGCCCGTCCTTGCCGGGAATGGTGTCGCCGGCATTGTCGGCGGCAAAGGCGGCGGGAATCAGGCCAGCGGGCATGAAACGGGCGAAGGGAATGCTCATCCCCAGTGCGGCACTCATGGCCATCAGCCCGCTATTCTTGAGGAAGCCTCGCCGACTGACCGGATGTGCTGTTCTACCCCACAGTAATCGATCCGCTGACTGTGGGTCGCGCAGGTAGAGCTCACGTAGGGACCGTTGTCTCCCGGGCCTGTCGTTGCCTGATTCTACCCGCTTCTTCATGGCTAATGGCTCTCGAATTGCTCCAGGTATTGCTGGTCTTGCAGCTGCTTGTCATTGCGTCATCGCTGATTGCGGCATCGATCCGCCACTGGTGCATGAAGCTCACGGTGCGGTTCGCTGGAACCCTGTCGCGAGGTGCGGCAGCCTTGTTCCGGCTCATTCTCAGGCAATGGTCAGGAGGTCAAGTATGGCTTCTCGCCACGCCTGATTCAATCGGGATTTATCAGGCGCAGCAGGAAACGGTCCGTGTTCCTGGCGAGCCGCGGATCGAAGATACTGCGACTGTGATCGTCCCGTGGATTGCGGAGCAGCTCAGATGTCTGGACGATGAATCCCGCCTGCTCACTGACTTCGATGGCCTGCTCGAGTTCCATGCGATGCAGTTCCCGGTTGTCATTGCCGGCGATGCCGGCGTGGTCGGTGATGCCGATCACGCCACCGGGTTTCAGGAATCGCTTCAATTCGAGGAGCAGATTGAGTGCTCTCTCCGGACTGCCGTTGTAGGAATCATGCAGGGTCTGCATCAGCAGGATCCCGTCCAGGGACGCAGCAGGGATATCGAGTTCGCCTACCCGGCCAACCAGGCTGCGTACATTACTGAGATTACCCTGCCGAATCTTGTTCGCCAGCGCTTCACCCTGGGAGATTTCCTGCCGGTCTTCCCGGAAGGCGAGTCCACGCTCCGTGTTCTGTGCATAAACCAGGCCGTCGGGACCAACAGCCCTGGCGAGTATGAAAGTGTAATAACCGCCTGCCGCATAGACATCGAGGACGCTCATGCCTGGCCCGATGCCGAGGAACTCGAGGACTTCCACCGGTTTGCGTGCCTCGTCTCGCACGAAGTCGGTGACTTCCCGGTCGGGGCCTGCCAGGGCCCGGCGCAGGGCGGCACTATCCTGGGCAATAACCTGGCTGCTGGCAAATACTGCCAGTAGTGTGGCGATGGTCGCATAGCGGGGTTTGGGTATGCACAATGTCATCTTGATATCCATGGAGGCACACAAGTATTGATTGTTATGAATTAGTGTTCAGCCGAGTCCCACTCCGCGAGCGACCAGCCAGGCGAGCACCGGAATGGCGAGCAGGATCAGCAGTTCAATACGAAGGCATATTCTGACAGCTCCGGGAACGGGGAGTTCGGCATCATCGACCGGATTGAAGTTGCGGTTGCGGATAAAAAATACGGCGGGTGTTATCGCGGTCAACAACAGCAGGCCAAGCAGTCCGAGCTTGGCGTGAAACAGGGGGTTCGTACTGTAAAACGTGGCAGGCTTGCCCACGCCAAACCAGAGCACTGAGCCGAAGACAACGATACAGGCAACGGCGAGGCCGCAGAAGCTGTCGATTCTCGCCAGGTTTTTGGCATCTTCACCGATGATCCTGGGCCGAATGGCCATGTTCTCGATGATCACACCACCGAGCAGTACCAGTACGGCGAGCAAATGCAGGTAACGAAACAGAACGAATGTCATGGCCCATCATACTGCAGGGCTGGCCCAAATTCCTGCTGAATTCATCGTGATTCCTGTTATGCTTCCCCTCCGGACTACGAGAGCAAACCAGAATCAAAAGCGGAGACGGTAAACAGTGGGCGTAAAGGATTGCAACAACACCGCAGATTTCAGGCGTATGGCCAGCAAGCGACTGCCAGCGCCCCTGTTTCATTATATCGATGGTGGTGCCGACGATGAGGTCACCCTGCGGCGCAATACGGAAGCATTCGATCAGGTGCGCTTGATACCCAATGCCCTGGCCGATCTCAGCGGCATGGATCTCCGGACCAATGTGCTGGGCCAGGATATCGATTGGCCCGTCTTCCTGTCGCCGACTGCCATGACCCGATTATTCCATCACCATGGCGAACTTGCGGTCTGCCGTGCAGCCCATGAGCACAAGACCATGTACAGTTTGTCCTCGCTCTCCACCACCAGTATCGAGGACGTGGGGGCCGCCACTCCGGGTCCCAAGTGCTTCCAGTTGTATATTCACAAAGACCGGGGCATGAGCTGGGAATTCATCGACCGCTGCAAGGCGGCGAATTATTCGGCCATCTGCCTGACGGTGGATACCCTGGTGGCGGGAAACCGGGAGAAGGACCTGTACACCGGCATGGTGATCCCGCCGAAGTTTACCCTGAAGAGCCTGTTCAGTTTTGCTACCCACCCCAGCTGGAGCTTCAACTATCTCTTGCGCAAGAAGTTTGAGCTGGCGAATGTGGCGGGACGTATAGCCGAAGGCAGTGGCAAGCTGACATCGGTTGTTGGCTACATGAATAGCCAGTTCGACCGCTCCATTACCTGGAAGGATGCCGAAGAGGCGATCAGGCGCTGGGATGGGCCGTTCGCGATAAAAGGCGTCATGTCGGTCGAAGACGCCAGGCGTGCAGTAGACATCGGCGCGACCGCGGTAATGATCTCCAATCACGGCGGCCGCCAGCTGGATGGCTCGACAGCCCCGATCGACCAGCTCGGCCCGATCGTTGATGCGGTTGGCGACAGGATCGAGGTCATCCTCGATGGTGGTGTGCGCCGCGGGACGCACGTGCTGAAGGCATTGGCAATGGGTGCCAAGGCCTGTATGACCGGCCGTGGTTACCTCTATGCAGTGGCCGGCGGTGGCTACGCCGGAGTCGACAGGGCGCTGACCCGGCTGCGGGAGGAGATTGAGCGCGACATGATCCTGATGGGCTGTTCCTCATTACGGGAACTGAATCGCGGCAAGTTGCATTTCGATTAGTGTCAGACCGGGTTGGCACTCCACAGCGGATGGCAAGCGTCAAACACGATAACGCGACTTAGACGCGAGCCGTTAGCGGCTTCATCCTGTTTGGTAGCCTTGGTGCCTCGGCTGCGAATTGACGCGAAGTGGCCAAGTTGATCGGGCACCCAGAAGTTGCACTCTCATTGTGCGCAACAGGGGCTTGTAGCGCCAAAATTGCGCGCTTTTTCCCACGGCAATCCCTCGCATTGATCCCCGCAAGCCTCTGAACAAGGCGTTTCCGGCGGTTCTTCAGAGTTGGCACACTCCCTGCTAATTAATAATCAAATGCACGGAATCTAATGCCGAAGCTTGTCGATACTCTCCCTTGACTGTTCGCGGCATTATAAACCAGGTTCCTGTGTTTTGGGCTTTTGCGCTCGCATCGTTTAATCGGTGCGAGTGTTTTTTTTGGGGGGGCATTGCGGATTTTGGGGAAGGTAAAAATGATGACGCCCTTCCAGGGGGTCACGAGCTGGGTTCAGTCTCCTGCAGGGTCTTCAGGTCGATGCCCCGGAAGGGCTTGTTCTCTTTCATCACCACGTAGGAATTGATAGTGACCTGGTAGCTGTTGCTGGCTACCAACTGGTCGTTGATCTCCACGTAGCGATTCATGTCCGGGCAGATGATGCGCATCAGGAAATCGGACTCCCCACTGACCGTGAAGCACTCCACGACCTCGGGAATGGCCTCCACCAGCGCCTCGAACGCAGTGAATTCATCCTGGGTATGGTTGCGCAGTGACACTGTCGCAATACAGATTATGTGGCGTGCGACCCGGGTAAGATTGACCCTGGCGTGATAGGACTCGATTACGCCACTGGTCTCCAGCCGACGTACCCTCTGCAGGCAGGAACTGGGCGATAAACTCACCTGGTCGGCCAACTTTTGATTGGTAATTCGGCCCTGGTGTTGCAAAATCTGCAGAATCTTCTGGTCAATCCTGTCCAGTTTGACGCTCGCCATGTTCGCTATTCCAATATTTCGCTGAATTTTTCACTGAATTGGCCCGGCCCCGGGCAGCAACCGAATTTTATTCGGTTTGTCGCGATATTGAAAATAGCTTATTTATCAATTAGAAAAACTTAGAAAGCTCCTTTCGTGGGCTTCCTGATACCCTATACACCTAAAGATAATTCGATGGAGGTCAAGGTGACCAACACAGCCAATATTGCTGCCAAGGATGCAGCGAACAAGCCAGATTCACGAGACGCCATGTGGCCCAGCTACAGTCCGCCCACTGACATCGTGTTCACCCACGGACGCGGCAGTGAATTGTTTACCGAAGACGGCCAGACCTACCTGGATTTTCTCAGTGGTATCGCCGTAACCGGATTTGGCCATGCCCACCCGCACCTGGTGGCTGCCCTCAAGGAGCAGGCGGAGAAGCTGTGGCATCTGTCCAATGTGTTCCGCATCCCGGAAGGTGAACGACTGGCGAAACGGCTGACGGAGAACAGTTTTGCCGACCGCGTGTTCTTTGCCAATTCCGGCACCGAGGCCATCGAGGCAGGTATCAAGGCAGTGCGTGGCTATCAGGCGGGAATCGGCAAGAAAGAGCGCTATCGCCTGATCGGGTTCAGCGACAGTTTTCATGGGCGCACCATTGCTGCTGTGGCTGCCTCGGGTAATCCGTCCTACATGCAGAATTTTGTGCCGACAGATCATGGCTTCGACCAGGTTGCCTGGGGTGATCTCGACGCGGTGAAGCAGGCTATTGGTGAGAACACCGCAGGCATCATCGTGGAAACCGTGCAGGGTGAAGGCGGGATTCGACCCGTCACCCCGGAATTCATTCATGGCCTGCGCGCATTGTGTGACGAACATGGCCTGCTGTTGATGCTGGACGAGGTTCAGTGTGGTGTGGGTCGTACCGGCAAACTGTTCGCCTACGAACACTACGATGTGCGACCCGATGTGATGTCGCTGGCGAAGGGCCTCGGCGGTGGTTTCCCCATCGGGGCCTGCCTGACGACTGAGGAAGTGGGCAAGCACATGATTGTCGGTACCCATGGCAGCACCTTCGGCGGTAACCCGCTGGCCATGGCCGTGGGCAACGCGATCCTGGACCTGGTGCTGGAGCCTCAGCTGCTGGCAGACATCGAACGCAAGGGGGCGCGACTCAAGCAGGGGCTCGAAGAACTCATTACCCGCTTTCCGACATTGATCTCGGCCACATCCGGGCTGGGACTGATGATTGGTGTGAAGTGTGAAATTCCCAACGGGGATATGCTGGTAGCTCTACGTAACGCGCACCTGCTGGTTGGGCGGGCAGGGGACAATATGATTCGCTTGCTGCCTCCCATGAATGTCTCCGATGAGCACATCGAGAAAGCCTTATCCATTATTGAAGATACCCTGGAATCCCTCAGCAAGTCAGAAGGAAACGCTGATTAATTATGGATCTGCAGGAATCATTTCGCTGGATAGAGTCGGAGCGGGAATCCCTGCTGGCCCGGCTCTGCGAGCTGTCGGCAATCAATTCCGGTACCGGGAATCTGCCAGGCATCGCGCGGGTCAGGGATGTATTCGCTGCAGATCTCAATAGTCATTCCGGGCGACTCGAAGTCGTGCCTTCTGCTACCGCGCAGCGGGCCAACCTCAATGGTAAGTTGATCACCGAGAGCTATGGCGACATGCTGGATTACCGTCTGCGCCCTGAGGCACCGATCCAGGTGTTGCTCGTGGGTCACATGGACACCGTATTTCCGGCTGAGCATCATTTTCAGTCGCCCCAGGTCCAGGATGGGTCCGTTTTGAAGGGGCCAGGTGTCGCTGATATGAAGGGCGGAATCCTGGTAATGCTCACCGCCCTGAAGGCCTATGAGAGTTTCGCTGGCAGTGATCAACTGGGCTGGCGGGTAATTCTGAACGCCGATGAGGAAGCCGGTTCCCATGGCTCGGCTGAGCACCTGGTGCAGGCAGCTAAGGAAGCGCATGCAGGGATGATCTATGAGCCGGGTCTGACCGACGGTACCCTCTCCCGGGCGCGAAAAGGTTCTGCAAATTTCACTCTCGTTGCAAAGGGTGTATCTGCCCACGCCGGGCGAGAATTCGAGAAGGGGCGCAATGCCATTGTGGCACTGGCGCATGCTGTGTGCAGGCTCGCGGCATTCAGCAACAGTGAGCAGGGATTGACGGTGAATATTGGGCGCATCCAGGGTGGCACCGCGCTCAACGTGGTGCCCGACAATGCCGTCTGCCAGTTCAATGTCCGTTGCTGGCGTCGAGAGGAACAGGATGCTTTCCTCCAGCAGTTACAGGAACTCGTGCAGGACCTGAATCTGCACAGCGACTGTCAGTTTAGCCTGCATGGTGGTTTCAGCCGTCCACCCAAGACCATATCTCCGGCCAACCAGTTATTCATGGAGTGGGCGGTGGACTGTGGACGACAGTTGTCCGAAGAGCTTCGCTTCGCCGACACGGGTGGTTGCTGCGATGGCAATAACCTGGCGGCTGCCGGCTTGCCCAATATCGATACTCTCGGTGTACAGGGTGGACACATCCACACCGATCAGGAATTCATGCTGATCGACAGCCTCACACAACGGGCCAGGCTCAGCCTGCTGCTGTTGGATCGCTTGTCCCGACAGGGAGAAGAGTTACTGGCTTTGAGAGAAGTGGAACGCAAAGCCGGGGCAGGAGTGGTGCCATGTTGATTCGTTCTGCTCGACCCGAGGATCTGGAATCCCTGCTGCAATTGTCGGCCCTGTTACCTCCTGGTATGACCTCCATGCCGTTCGACAGACCCACCTGGGTGAAGAAGCTGGAGCTCGTACAGGAGAGCCTCAGTGAAACCCCGCGTACCGATACGGAGTCTGTTTACCTGCTGGTCATGGAAGAGCCGGAGAGCGGGAAGATAGTAGGTACGGCTGGGATAGTTGCCGGAGTAGGGCTCACCCGCCCCTTCTATAACTACAAGCTAAGCAAGGACATGAAGGCGTCCGAAGCACTGGGAATCCGGGTTATCAGCAATCTGCTGAACCTGGTGAATGATTTCACCGGAGAGACTGAGCTCATCTCCCTGTTTCTGATGCCGGAATACCGCAGCCGTTTCGGCGGTCAGTTCCTGTCCCGATGTCGCTATGTGTTCATGAGTGATTTTCCGGAGCGTTTCAGCGATATCGTGTTCGCCGAGATTCGCGGTTGGCTGGATGAGAAGCAATCGTCTCCTTTCTGGGAGCATCTGGGCCAGAAATTTTTTAACCTGCCTTTCGACAAGGCGGATTTCATCAGCGCCGTGAATGGTTCCCAGTTTATTTCCGACCTGATGCCAAGATTTCCTGTCTATCTGGAACTGCTTCCGGAGGCGGCGGTAAAGGTCATCGGTAGGCCTCACGACGATGCCGTTCCGGCGCGCAAGCTGCTGGAGAAGGAAGGTTTTCAGTACAAGGGCACCATCGACATCTTCGATGCAGGGCCCGTCCTGCAGTGCGAGCGAGAGAATATCGAGTCGATCCGCAATACACGCCAGGTGACGGTGCAAGGCCTGTCTGATTCGACTGGTTCTTCGGATGAAGTGCCTGAAACCATGTGTATCGTGAGTAATGGCAGGCTGGCCAACTATCGACTGACACTGTCGCCGGTGCAGTTTCACGATGACGAAAACATCACCGTAAGTGCGCGGGCGGCGCAACTTCTTGAAGTGGTTGCAGGCGACAAGGTTCGCATCCTGGAATTGCGCAGCCGCAGTTAAACGCGAGTATCTGGAAGACATGCCCATGCAAAGCAAGCAGCAACATTTTATCAACGGTCGATGGCAGGCCAGCGCCGGCACCTGCTTTGCGTCGACCAACCCCGCCACCGCAGAGCTGCTCTGGTCGGGAAACGCTGCGGGAGAAGATGAAATCGAGCGAGCTGTGCAAGCCGCGCGAGCTGCATTCCCCTCCTGGTCACTGCTCGATTATGGGCAGAGACAGGAGTATGTGTCGCGCTTCGTCGAGGAGTTACAAACCCATTCCGACGAGTTGGCGGAGGCCCTGCAGCAGGAAACTGGCAAGCCTCTGTGGGAGAGCAAGACCGAAATCGCCAGCATGATCGCCAAGGCCACGGCGTCGGACAAGGCTTATCATGCCCGAACCGGAGAGAGTGTGAATGAAAGCGGTGGTGTCAGCATGGCGCTTCGGCACCGGGCAATCGGTGTGTTTGCCGTGCTGGGCCCCTATAATTTTCCCGGCCATTTGCCTAATGGGCATATCATTCCAGCCCTGTTGGCGGGCAACACTATCGTGTTTAAGCCTTCTGAGTTGACCCCTCGCTTCGCCGACCTCATGGTGCAGTGTTGGCAACAGGCAGGATTGCCTGCCGGAGTCATCAACCTGGTGCAGGGCGACGGCAAAACCGGTGAGCTGCTCGGGGCCAGTGAAGGCCTGGATGGGCTGTTGTTTACCGGCAGTTCGCGTACTGGCCAAGCCATACACAAACATTTTGGCGGCCGCCCGGACAAGATGCTGGCACTGGAGATGGGGGGCAATAACCCACTTGTTATAAACAAGGTCGGTGATCACAGAGCGGCGGTGTACACCATACTGCAGTCGGCGTTCATCACCGCCGGGCAACGCTGCACCTGTGCGCGGCGGCTGCTGCTGGTAAAGTCTTCGGATAATGAAAGGTTGCTGGCCAGCCTTCTCGATGCAAGCCGTGCGCTTAAAGTGGGTACCACCGACGATTGTTTCATGGGGCCAGTTGTCTCCAACAAGGCGGCAGACATGGTGCTGGATTTTGAGCAGAAGCTATTGGCCAGTGGAGGCCAGAGTCTGCTCGCCGTGAACCGCTCCCAGCCCGATCGTCCCTTTCTCAGTCCTGGTATCGTCGACGTCAGCGCCGCCAGCAAACGCATTGACGAAGAATGTTTCGGGCCGCTGCTGCAGGTCATCTGGGTGGATGATTTCGATATGGCGATCGCGGAGGCCAATAATACCCGTTATGGGCTGAGCGCCGGCTTGCTCGGCGACGCTGCAGCAGACTGGCACTACTTCCTGCCCAGAATCCGTGCCGGCATCATCAATTTCAATCGCCCAACCACCGGTGCCAGCGGAGCGGCACCATTCGGCGGAGTAGGCGCGAGCGGTAACTTCCGCCCCGGCGCATTCTATGCGGCTGACTACTGCGCCTATCCCGTCGCCAGTGTGTCAGCCGACGCGGTGGAATTGCCGGCCAATCTGCCGCCCGGCATCACGCTGTGAGTGTCACCCCTTGAGTTCACGCAGCCAGGAAGTCAATTTCGATGGCCTCGTCGGTCCCACTCATAACTATTCAGGACTGGCATTTGGTAACGTCGCTGCGACGAAACATTCGGGCGCAAGCTCGTCGCCGAAACAGGCGGCCTTGCAGGGCTTGGAGAAAATGTGGGCCCTGCACGAGATGGGTATGGTGCAGGGAGTACTGCCGCCACAGGAGAGACCCGATGTTCGCCTGTTGAGGCAACTGGGTTTCAGTGGCAAGAATGATGGCGAGATAGTGCAACGCGCGGGGAGAGAAGCACCCCACCTGTTGGCTAGCGCCGCCTCGGCCGCCAGTATGTGGGTTGCCAATGCGGCGACGGTTTCTCCCGCAGCCGATACGGCAGACGGCAAGACCCATTTCACGCCAGCCAATCTCAGCCACATGCTGCACAGGTCAATAGAGTCCAGGATTACCGGCAGAATACTGCAGGCTATCTTTAGCGGCGATTCCTACAGGCATCATGCTGCGCTGCCTGCCACACCGCGATTCAGCGACGAGGGCGCGGCGAATCATACGCGCCTCTGCGCCAGCTATGATTCTGCGGGTGTGGAATTGTTTGTATACGGCAGCGGTCAGCAGGGTGGGCCCCAGCCAACGAAGTATCCTGCCCGCCAGACCCTGGAAGCCTGCCAGGCTATCGCCAGGTCGCACGGCTTGCATCCCGCCAGGACAGTCTTCGCCCAGCAGAATCCCCAGGCGATCGACGCCGGTGTGTTCCACAACGATGTGATTGCCGTGGGAAACCTGAATCTGCTGTTCTATCACGAGGACGCTTTTCTGGGCACGCACTTGTTGCGCAAGGAACTCGACAAGGCAGCCGGTGAGGCGTTGGACTATATCGAAGTCGCCAGCGCGGATGTCTCCCTGGAAGCGGCCGTGAACTCCTATTTGTTTAATTCCCAGCTCATCACAAGACCCGGTTCCAGCAAGGCCACCCTAATCGTGCCGATGGAATGCAGGGAGTCTGCTTCTGTCCATGCCTATCTGCAGAAACTGGAGGCCGGGAACACTGCCATCGGAGAGGTCTGCTATTTCGATCTGCGCCAGAGCATGAACAACGGTGGCGGACCCGCCTGCCTGCGCCTGCGGGTAGTGATGAGTGAGGCGCAGCAACGCGCACTGCATGCCAATGTGCTGTTGAATGAAGGGCTATATAAACAGCTCAGGCAATGGGTCGAGAAGCATTACCGGGATGAATTGGCGCCGTCCGATCTTGCGGACCCGTCCTTGCTGGTCGAGTGCCGAACGGCGCTTGATGAATTGAGCCAATTGCTAAGGCTTGGCTCTGTCTACGATTTTCAGCGCTAGTTTCTGATTGGATAATATTTCAGCGACGACAAAGCTAAGGGTGCAAGGATGCACCCTTAGCGGGTAGGGAATTGAGTAACATCCATTTCTTTATGCAGAAGCTGGCACTGCGATCAGGGTTTTCTCGAAGTGAGGCATGGATGCCGACATGCGCGAAGCGCATGCGAGGAGCCAATCGCCAGCAGAATCCTACGTCTGCGCCAGCGATTGGCGACGACAAAGCTAAGGGTGCAAGGATGCACCCTTAGCGGGTAGAAAGCCGTGTAGCTTCCATCATCACGTGGAATATGACGTTCTGTTCCATGACGCCGCGGATCAGGTCGGAACCCGGTCCGATTGCATAGATCGCCACATCCTCACCACCGTGGCTCTCGGAACTCATGGGTACGGTGACCTGTGGATGGAAGTCCGGGTCGGTGGTGTCCACATTGGTGAGATCGGATCGACCGGCGTTCCCGTCTTCATGGCCGACCCCGTTGGCATAACCCAGCGTCGTGTAAGGCAGGCCATCGCCAGCCAGGGCCAGATCTCCGCTGCTGGATATGCCAACCGACTTACCCAGGATGGGATTGCCGCGTTTCGGGTATCCCGCGATAGTGAAGACGTGGCTGTGATCGGCGGTGACGATGATCAGGGTTTCGTCCAGATTGACCTTCTCCATGGCGGCGCGTATGGCATTGGAGAATTCGACGGTATCGTCCAGGGCGCGATGCGGATTCGTGTCATGATGGGCGTGGTCTATGCGGCCGGATTCCACTGTCAGGTAGTAGCCGTTGCTGTTCTTGCTGAGTATATCGATGGCCTTTACCGTCATCTCGCTCAGGCTCGGCTCGCCGCCTGTATCTCCGGGCCGGTCATGTTCGTATTGCATGTGCGAGGGCTGGAAAAGTCCTAACAGGTGATCCGTGGAGGCAGGGTCGATACTGTCGAATTGCTCCTGGTTCCACACATAATTGCTGTTTGGTTCCAGTGTTTCCCATTCGGCGGCCAGATCGCGGCCGTCCAGCCGATTCCCCGCGTCACCGTATTCCGGGTCGTTACGGGTGGCTGGCAAGAAGCTTGCGCGACCGCCTCCCAGTGCCACTTCCAGGCCGTCGCTGCCCAGCACCTTGCTGCCCAACTCAATGAGCTGGCGTGCGATGTCGGGGCAATCTCCGGGATTATCGAAGCGTTCGGCGTCGGCGTCATCTTCGAAATCGCGATCCATGATGTGGGCGTAATTGGCTGCCGGCGTGGCGTGGGTGAGGCGCGCCGTGGTGACTACCCCCGTTGCCAGTCCGCGCATCTCCGCGCGTTCCAGGAAGGTCAGGGTCTGGTTACCCGACTGGGAACTGCAATCACCGCGAAACACGTTTTGATTGACGCTGATGAGTCCGGCCCTGGTCTTGATACCGGTTGCCATGGCAGACATGGTGCCGGCCGAGTCTGCCACCTGGGCGTCGGTGTTATAGGTCTTGGAGAGCGCCACATTGGGGAATGCCTCGAAGCTCAGCAGGTTTTCCTCACCAGCCTCGCCCCGCAGTTGCCCTTCGTGAATACGGGCCGCAGTAACCGTGGATACACCCATGCCATCGCCTATGAACAGGATGACGTTCTTCGCCATACCAGTAGCAGCCTGGTTTCGCAGTGCCAGGTTGCGCTGTACCGTGGCCTGGCCGGCGTCAAACCAGCTCTGTGGCGTTTCCTGGGCCAGGGCCTCGCCAAGAGGCAGGGCCGCTGCGAGCAGCGTCAGGGTGCTGGTGGTGAGAGATTTAATTTTGGCCATAGTGCTAACCCGCTATCGGTGATCAAACTGGGATTCAAACTGTTATGATGCGGGCTCCATATTACAGGAAAATGAACGGGCTGGGCGCGCTGTATTTGCCTGGCGGAGTTCCTGGAAGAGTGTCCCATGAAGATAACGATTGTCTATTGCACCGCCTGAAACTACCGACCGGTCGCGGACCGTGTGTCTGCCGAGATTGAGGATTTAACCGGAGTCAAAGCCGAACTGGTGGCCGGCAGCGGCGGGGTGTTCGAGGTATCGGTTGGGGACGACCTGGTCTTCTCCAAGTCTGAACAGGGCAGGTTCCCGGAGCCCGGGGAGATGGCATGCCTGGTCGGCGATTAAGACCAGCGGGGATTCTGGCTAACTTCAGGGTGCTAAACTAACGCCTGCCAGCCCAGGCTTTTACCCTCTGAACGGATTTCGGTGCACGCGTGTTAAAAACGATTATTGCAGTGACAGGCGCTTCTGGCGCGGGCAAATCCCATTTTTCACGGGAGCTGATGGCGACCGTGCGGAGCCATGCCCCGACCCTCGACATTGCCATCCTGACGGAAGATGCCTATTACCGGGACCAGGCCGAGCTGGGCATGGCAGAGCGGGAGCGGGTCAACTACGACCATCCGGATTCGATTGAACATGAGCTGCTACTGGAGCACCTCCTGCAATTACGAGGTGGTCAATCGGTCGATGTGCCGGTCTATGACTATAGCCAGCATACCCGAAGCAGTGAATCTGTCAGCCTCGCTCCCGTGCAGTTGTTAATAGTCGAGGGCATCCTGTTGTTTACCAATCCGTTGCTGCGCAGGCAATTCGATTTGCGGCTGTTTGTCGATACGCCCCTGGAGGTTTGTCTACAGCGCCGCATGGACAGGGATTGTCGGGAGCGGGGGCGCTCCGAGCAATCCGTGCAGGCGCAATTCGAGGCCACGGTGAAGCCCATGTACCATGAATTCATCGCGCCCGCCCGGGAACATGCCCATCTGCAGCTCGACGGGACAAAAAAATCAAGCCATTCGACCGGCTTGATGCTGACTGAATTGCAACGAAAGGGCATACTTCCCTGATATGACATGGGCGGTGAGTGATCGGCGCCATCAGTAACGATGACGGGGCCGCCCATGGCGCCGGGCAGGAAACAAGCAGGAAGCAAGTGGATACAGCAATCAGTCTTAGTGGGATCGTAATCCTGTTCGGTGTGGCCTATGGCCTGTCTGCAAACCGTCAGTTTGTGAATTGGCGCACCGTGGGTTTCGCCCTGTTGCTACAGTTCGTGCTGGGGGGTATCGCCCTCTACCTGCCCGTGGGTGTTGCCGTCCTGGAAGCTATTTCCAATGCCGTGGCCAGTGTCCTGGAGAATGCCCAGGACGGCATCGATTTCGTCTTCGGCAGCGTAGGGGCCTTTGAGCTCGGATTTATCTTTGCCTTTCATGTCTTGCCGGTAATCGTGTTTTTCTCCTCCCTGGTTTCCGTACTCTACTACCTCGGTATCATGGGATGGCTCATCCGGGTAATCGGTGGTGGTTTGCGCAAGTTACTGCAGACCGGCACGGCGGAATCCATGTCGGCTACCGCGAATATCTTCGTCGGCCAGACGGAAGCCCCTCTGGTGGTTCGCCCCTATATCGCGACCATGACACGCTCAGAACTATTCGCCATCATGGTGGGTGGTATGGCCACGGTAGCTGGCTCTGTGCTGGCAGGTTATGTGCTGCTCGGGGTCGAGATACGCTTCCTGCTGGCAGCCAGTTTCATGGCGGCGCCAGGCGGCTTCCTCATGGCCAAGCTGTTGCTGCCGGAATCGGAGAAGCAGAAAGACGATGACGATGAATTCAAACTGGAATTCGAGGAACACGTCAATGTGATCGACGCGGCGGCGTCCGGAGCCAGCAGCGGCATGTCACTGGCGCTCAACGTGGGAGCCATGGTGCTCGCCTTCGTTGGGCTGATAGCCTTGTTGAATACCTTGCTGGCCTGGGTGGGCAGCCTGTTTGGCTTCGAGGCGCTGTCCCTGCAACTGATACTGGGATACGCCTTCCAGCCCCTGGCGTTTATCGTCGGTGTGCCCTGGGAGGAGTCACGACTGGCAGGGAGTCTTATCGGCCAGAAGCTGGTATTCAACGAATTCGTCGCCTTCGTGGCCTTCACCGACCAGATGGCCGCCATGAGTGAGCGGGCCCAGGCCATCGTCACTTTCGCCCTGTGTGGTTTCGCCAACTTCTCATCCATAGGCATCGTATTGGGCGGCATCGGCATGATGGCTCCGAATCGACGCAGCGACATTGCGGAGCTGGGCCTGCGGGCGGTATTCGCAGGGTTTATGGCAAATCTGATGAGTGCGGCTATTGCCGGCTTCTTCCTGTCGCTCACCTGAGTCCGGGATTGGACTGACAGGCACGAGCAGCACCCTCCGAATCAGGTCTTGAACAGGCCGATTTCGTGCAGACGTTCTTCCAGGAACTCTCCCGCCGTGATTGGCGGATACTTCGCGCCTCCGGGGCCCGCACATTGGGGCAGGCAATTGAGGCTGGCATTGCTGTGGGGATGCAGGAAGAAGGGCATCGAATAGCGTGACTTATTGCTGCTGTTGGGATTGACCACGCGATGAATGGTGGAGGGGAGGACATCATTGGTCAGGCGCGACATCATGTCTCCCGTATCCAGCACTATCTCGTCCTCGTCACTGATCACTGGCATCCAGTTACCCTCCTTGTCCAGGAGCTCCAGGCCGGAATCGGTGGCACCTACCAGCAGGGTAAGCAGGTTGATGTCGGCGTGGGCCGCGGCGCGCATGGCTTCGCCGGTTTCCAGGCCTTCAAGTTTGGGATAGTGCAGCAATCTGCAGATGGAGTTGCCATCGGTTACCAGATCCCGGAAAAACTCTTTTTCCAGTCCCATCGCTTCACCAAGCAATTCCAGCATGTTCTTGCCCAGGGTCTCCAGTTCCCGGTAGAGGTCGGTGAAAAACTCCCTGAACTGGGGTATTTCTTCTGGCCAGACATTCTCGGGATAGGTATTGAAGTAGGGTGAATCTTGCGCGACGCTGGGACCGATGTGCCAGAACTCCTTGAGGTCCGCATGGGGATTGCCCTTGGCGTTCTCCCTGCCGAATGCCGTGTAGCCACGCTTGCCGCCGCTGCCACTGTCGTATTTCAGCTTGATGTGTTCGGGAAGTTCGAATAGCTGTTTCGCGTAACCGTAGGCCTGGTCGAGGCGTGACTTGTCGATGCCGTGATCACGCAGGATGACGAAGCCATATTCGCGCAGGCCGAGATAGAGTTCCTGGCAGAATCTGTCGCGATCTGTTTTCAGATCATTCAGACTGAGTCGGGTAATACTGTTGCTCATCGTGCCTCTAGGCCTTGTTGCCAGTCAGTTCAAATGCATGGGGCAGCAATTCCTCGAGACCAAGCTCGAGTCTCTCGTCGCTGTCGCACACACAATGGATACTAACATTTTCAGCGAATTCTTTAATGACCTGTCGGCAAGCCCCGCAGGGAGTGCAGGGTGTTTGGGTGGGTGTGTAGATGACGATGGACTCGATCGCCCTCGCGCCAGCGGCCACTGCGCTGCAGATAGCTGTTCGCTCGGCGCACTGGGTCAGGCCATAGCTGGCATTCTCCACGTTGACCCCGGTATGGATATTACCCGATTCATCACGTACGGCGGCGGCAACGGCGAATCCACTGTAGGGTGAGTAACTCCTGGTGATGGCCGCCCTGGCCAGGATCTCCAACTGGTCCACTTGTTTGACTCATTTTGTCCTGAGGGTTGACGGCTGATTATGGCGGGAAACGCATTGCCGTGGAAGGAAAGCCGTGTATTGAGTTGGCGGCCAGGTGTTATTAAAACCTGGCCCTCAATTGATGAGCGCGGTTAGCGCTGGAACAGGTAGGAGAACTTGACAAAGAACTGGTCGCCATCGCGTTTCAGATCATCGGTAACAATCAGCTCCCGCTCTCCCTCCATCTCGGCGATATCGAAGTTGCTCTGGTTGCTATTGTAGCCTACAAAGAACGCCGACCAGGGATTGATCACATAGCGTAGCAGCAGGTCGAAATTCAGGTTCTTGTCATCGGTGAGACGGGATAGTTCGGCGTCCGTGTCCTCATACTGGGCAATGAAGCGCAGGGATAATTCCTTGGTGAACTGGTAGTTCCAGTTGCTGCGGAAAATCTTGTTGGAGAAAATCTTCCTGCCACTGTTGCGGGATTCGAGTTCTGTGTAGAGGTACGTGTTGTTGATGCGCAGCCGATCGAAAGGCCGCACTAACAAATCCACATCGAGACGGTTGGTATCGGCAATATCGGGCAGGGAGCCGGGCGGTGGCACGAGATTGAGCGTGGTGCCACTACGGTAGCTCACACTGAGGTCAACCTGACTCAAGGTATTGTTGTTGTAGCCAATATTCCAGTTGTCGTACTTGTACACCCGGGTGGTGGCCAGTCCCGGAAAATCGCCCACTCGCAGAATCTCGGAAAAATCGGTCCAACCGATGTCATAGCGTGTTGTGTCGAATGTGAGTCCGGCACTTGGGCCCAGCTGGGAAAATATCTTTGTGCCAGCATCATCTTCCAGGTAAACGCCAAAACCGGTCACGTTCCATGAATTGATCGTGGAATTCTCTGGATAGAAATTCAGGGCGACCCGTTGATGCAAGCCTGAGGTGTCCGCACGGAAGAAGCGGTTCTGAAAACCCAGTTCGGTGCGGAAACCCGGTGACGCTTCGATGAAGTGGGTGTGATTGTTAAAAAGCCGGCCCGTGCGATTGATCTGGATGTTGCGCTGGTAACCGGTGTAGGAAGGGCCGCCGCCACGGGGGTCTGTCTCTGTTCCCACCACTTCGACCTGAGTTTGCCAGTTCTCTCCGAAGCGGAAGCGTCCATCCACCAGGGCTGCCCGGTTATGCCCGTCGCCCAATTCGCGGGAGGTGGCCAGGAATCCAATTCGGTCCTGTTCGGAGATATCCCGGTATCCTCTTATGATGCCGATAGTGGCTTTCTCTCCCGCCAGCGGGTCTCCGGGATTTCTGTTCTGACCGGGGGCTTCATCGTTGATGAGGATGGAACCGAAACCATAGTTGCCTGAGCGGCCGGTGAAGCGAATACCACCCTCGGGGTCGACGATGCGACGGGTAAATACGAGAGTGGAGTCCGTGGCGAAGAAGTCGGCATTCTCAATAAAGAAGGGGCGACGCTCGGGGAACTGCACTTCGAAGCGCTCGTTGACTGTGACCTGCGGTTGGTCGGACTCCACCTGGGAAAAATCGGGGTTGAGTGTGACGTCCAGTACCCAGGTGTCGTTGAAGATAAACTTCGCATCGACGCCCACATCCTGTTCGCTGCCAGTATCGAAGGCAGGTCCCCCCGCTGCTCGCAGGTCGAGCGCATCGACTTCGCGGGCGAAGATGAAGGGTACTATCTGGTAATTGTTGCCCGAGTCTACATCCCGAATGCCGCGCATCAATGCTGTCTGGTTGAGACGGCCCACGATGTCGATGGAATAGGGAGGCCAGTAGGACTCTTCATTGCGGCGTGGAATGATCCTGGCGAACTGCACACGCCAGGTCTGCTCGGCGCTGTCGCTGAAACGAAGGCTGCTGAGAGGAATGGACATGGAGGCCATGTATCCCTGATCCGTCAATTGGCCATCGCTCTGCCAGACGGCTTCCAGGGTCGTATCGAATCCGGCGCGGCGTGAAGAACCCTCGGTCCAGCGTGCATCCCACTGAATGCCCAGGGGAGTAGTCCGGAATGAGAATGCGGTGCGCTGATCATTGAAGGTATCGATGGTGAGTTCGACGATATCGTCTTCATCGATATTCTCCCGCGCCGCCATGTTGGCGCGAATCAGGTTCGGATTGCTGTCGAAGGCCAGGAAGATGGCGTAGAGATCACTGGCGGTATAGCCAATATACACCTCGGTGCGCTGGGTCGCGGGATCACCATCGTCAGGCAGGCGTTGGATAAAGCCTTCGACCTTGGTCATGGAGCGGGCCAGGGCGGTGGCCGGAGTCATGCCGGCGAAGTCTTCCAGGGTAGGCTGATCGCTGATGCGGGCAATGCTGATACCGTCTGCCGTCACCTGGCCCTGGGCGGGTGATATGGAGAGGAGGACAATAGTGAGAACTGTACCGGTGAGGTACGACAGCCTGGACTTCATAGAGAGACCCTGTTTTTAGTGGTTATTTGGGATGCGGGAATACTAGGGCCTGAACAATGGAGTGCAAGGCGTTATTACACTTTATTGCAGTCTGGAGAGGGTGCCGATGGCACATCGCACAGGTCTGGAGGCAGAGCTAGCGAAAGCTGTCGAACGCAGCAGAGTCCAGGAGTGATCGAGGCTCTCTCCATCACCCCTGGCGCTGTGGTCGATCAGTGGATAGTACTACGGTCTATGAAACCATCAGCATTGGGCATCTCAACGCGGGGCAAGGTGTTGGCATTGAGTTCATGATCTTCGCCGATGATACCGTTCATGAAGAGCACATAGGCAACTACCTGGTAGACCTCGTCATCGCTCAGTGACTTCGGTGCGTCTGCCGGCATGGCACGGCGCACGAAATCAAACACGGTGGAAGCTTCAGGCCAGTAGCTGCCCACGGTACGTAGTGGATCGCCTGCAGATTGCATGTCACCGCCGACAATCACGGTAGCGGCGGATATGCCTTCACCGTTTGCTGCATGGCAGGCCGCACAACGGGCATCGTAGACAGCCTTGCCCTGACGGGCCGTGCCACTACCCGCTGGCAGGCCATTGCCGTTGGGTTGAGCGATCAGGTCGAAGTCGGCGAGTTGTGATTCGCTGACGGGCGTGCCAAGTCGCACAGTTTCCTGCGAGCTGGCGAGGAAGGATGTCGCAGCGACAATCAACAAGGCTGACAATGAAGCGATTCGCTTAAGCATGGGCATCACGCACCTCCCCGGCATTGTTCACGGACCAGCTCTGGATGCCGTGGAAGTGATAGGTTGCGATATTGCCGCGCTCATCGAGAATTGACTGGCGAGTCGGCTGCACATTGCCGGCGCTGTCGGTGGCACGGCTCTGCAGGATTGCACTCCCTCCACGCCATTCCCAGGGAATGCTGAAGCGGGTGAGGGCCTTCTGGTGCTGTTCACTATCGATCAGCGCATCAGCCCAGCTGCGGCCGCCATCGGCACTGACCTCAACGCGGCGAATGCTGCCGGAACCCGACCAGGCGATACCTGTCACGCGATAGATGCCGCGCTGGTTGAGACTCATCTGGCCAGATGGTGAGGTGATCAGGGACTTCACGCCCATGGGGAAGGTGAACTGCAGGCTGCTGCGGTCAGGCAGGGTATCTGTGTACTTGCTGGTTTCGTCGCGGAAATGTACCGGACCGTTGGTGAGCTTGATCTGGGTTAGCCACTTCACGCTGGTATTGCCCTCCCAGCCCGGGTTGAACAGGCGCATGGGATAGCCCTGCCCTGGCATCACCGGCTCACCGTTCTGGAACAGGGCGAGCATGGAGTCGTCCATGGCCTTGGCCAGTGGTACCGAGCGGCCCATACTGGCTGCATCGGCGCCGACCGCGGCAATCCAGTTGGCTTCCGGCAAGACACCGGCCTCGTCCAGCAGGGTAGAAAGCGGTATGCCCGTCCATTCGGCGCAGGATACGAGGCCATGCAGGCTCTGCGCTGTGCCATTAGGGTCAGGTGTATCCCTGCGTAGTACCGCACCACTGTTACCCGAGCATTCGAGGAAATAGATGCGGCTTACCATGGTGTAGCGCAGCAGATCTTCGTAGCTGAATACCAGGGGCTGCCGCACCAGGCCATTGATCACCAGCTTGTGCTGGGCGGGATCGATGTCCGGAATGCCGGCATGATGACGCTCGAAATGCAGGGAGTTCGGGGTGATGGTGCCCTGCAGATGCTGTAGTGGTGTACGGGAGGCGCCGCCACCGGGATAGGTGGGATTGGGATTACCCGACATGCGTTCCAGTTGCGGCGCATAGCGGGAACGTTCTCCGTAGGGGCTGGCGCCGGGGCCTGGCTGTCTTGACCAGTAGGGGATTTGCAGCGGGCCGGCATCGGCTCCCAATACGCTGCTGGCGACAGCCATGCCGGCACCGCCCAATCCCATACCCAGCAGGTGGCGACGGTTTATTAGTCCGTTACCTGCAACTTTCTCCAGATGATTGTTTGTCATTCTTCTTCTACCTAGTCAGGAAAATTCTTTTCAGCTCGTGTGTAAACTTTTAGTTGAGCGCAACGAATTGTTTCGCTTCGCGGACCGGGGGCCAGGAGTCATCGTTCCAGATGGAAAGCAGCTGCTCGTACATGGCATCTGCCTGTGCCTTGTCTCCCATGGCTGCGTAGGCACGCGCAGCACCCAACAGGGACAGGGGGCGATTTGGCAGGCGTAACAGTGAAGCCTCGAACAGCTTCGCCGCCTCCCGCGAAAGGCCGAAGGCCAGGTGAATTTCTCCGGATAACTCGTGTACTGGCTTCAGGGGATTGGCGGCGCCATTCGGCAGACGGCCCTGTTCAGTCAGCGCCACGGCGTCCCTGAGCAGTGCCAGTGCTTCTTCCTGCTGTGGCAGCCCGTCGGTAGTCAGTCCCTCACGCAGCAGCTCTTCTGCCCGCTTCGACTTGGCCAGCGCATTCACCTCGGCATACATCACCTGCAGATCGCTGTTGCTGGGGCTGGCGGATGCCAATTCACCCAGTCGCGCTGCAACCTGCTCCGCCAGATCCAGTTCATCCAGGTTCGCGGCACTCATGCCAAGTGCCAGCAACTGGTCTGCGTTCAGGTCATTGCTGAATTCACTTAGCGTCCAGTTTCGGGTTTCGATGGTGTGCCGCGCCTGCATGATCTTGAGTGTATTCATGGAGCGGCCATCACCTGGATTTTCTGCCAGGGTTTCCTCGGCGCGGGAAATCCATAACAGCGAGCGTTCAACATCGCCTCGCTGCAGATCGCCATACTGGCCCCAGTCGGTGGCGTGGTTCTGTTCACCCACGGCATCACCCGGTTGCCACAGCTCCCGCGCTACCTGGTAGGCAGACTCATTCCATTCTGCTACCAGATCCCACATGCCGTGTTGAATAAAGATGTGAGAAGGCATATGACGGGCATGGGAGACAGCGGGAGCGATGTCGCGGTACTTTTGTGCGGCTTCGAGGGCAATGGGTGCATGGATGGGATCATCGAAGGCATGGATCACGTAGTGCGCGGCTCCGGGATGGTTGTCATTCTTCTTGAACAGTTCCAGCGCCAGGGCGCCGGCCTTCATGTTCATGCGCTCGCGCATGTCGCCTGAGTGTCCCGCAGCCGCGAGGGTCGATACCACATAGAAAGCCACCACTTCATCGTCATTGGGATATTTCCTGTAGAGCTCTTCCATTGCCTCGTTCCAGGCGATGCGGCGCTCGGGCATGCCGCCGGGGGTCAGGGCATAAGCTTCGGCGGCCTTGAGAAAACCCTTCTCCTTGTCGTTGGGTGCCTTGGCGAGTCGCAGCTCCGGTGTGGGGGCCAATCGCGCCAACGCTTGTCCGGGGCCCTCGCTCAAAGCGCCGAAGAAGGGATGCTGGTAGGTAAACGCTTCTCCCCAGTAGGCCATGGCGAAATCCGGGTCCAGGGCCTGGGCACGTCGGAAGGCCTCCTGTGCCTGGGTCGTGCCAAAGCTGTGCAGATAGCCCACCCCCAGCATGAACTGTTCCTGGGCCTCCGGGTTGCGTGTGGAGGTGGGAAAATCAAAGCTGCCGACTCGCGGAATATCGGCGGCCTGGGTGGCGGATGAGAGTACTAATACAGAGACACAAGCAGTAAAAATAGACCGTAAAGACATGATCAGACCCCACTTTTCTGAATATTGTTCTGCGCTCAAGGGTGCCAAGTCTTAAACCCCTTTGCAAATGTTTCTGTGGGGCCAGGAGGCCCGGATTCTGGTGGCTGGGACGCCCCTGTAGTAAGGTAGAATGACAGCGCTTCCAGATCGTCGCCAACAGGAGTCTGTGGTGAGACAAATACAGCTCAGCTTGCTCTGCCTTTGCTTGCTGGTCTCGGTACCAGCCTGGTCACAGAACACAGGCTGCAGCGATCTACCTGGCTTTGCGGACTTCAATTTCTGGATTGGGGAGTGGGAGGTGTTCGACAACGTCACCGGCAACAAGGCGGGGGAGAACAGTATCCGGCCGATGGAATCCGGTTGCCTGTTACTGGAAAGCTGGACCAGCATCAACGGTGGTACCGGCACCAGCATGAACTACTTCAATCCGGTTACCGGTGAGTGGCGACAGTTATGGGTATCCGCCGGCCGTTACTCCATCGATATCGTTGGCGGACTGCGCAACGGCTCGATGTTACTGGAAGGCAGTATCTATAACTTCGGCGGTGCGGTATGGAATTTTCGTGGTACCTGGACGCCCAATGAAGACGGCAGCGTGCGTCAGTTCTTCGAGCAATTCAATCATGACTCGGAAGTCTGGGAGCCCTGGTTTGATGGACGCTATGTCAGGAAATGAAGGGTTGAGCAGTGCCAGGCTGGACTCGAGATAACGGCACAATTCCATGAGACATCTGAACTACAATCATTTACTTTACTTCTGGACGGTGGCCAGGGAGGGAAGTATCGCCAGGGCCACGGAGGTTCTGCACCTCACTCCCCAGACTATCAGTGTACAGCTGAAGATTCTGGAAGAGTCAGTGGGCGAGCCGCTGTTTTCCAGGGCTGGCCGAGGTCTCGTCCTCACCGAATTCGGCCACCTGGTATTCCAGTATGCCGATGAAATTTTCTCCATCGGTGAAGAGCTCTGTGTCCGGCTCAAGAGCAAAGATGGCAGCATGGCGCCCAGCCTGCAGGTTGGAATCACGAACTCCATTCCGAAATTGATAGCGATGCGGATTCTGCAACCGGCACTGGAGGGCGATGAGCCGATAAGGCTGGTGTGCAAGGAAGGTTCGCTCGAGGCCCTGCTCGGGGGATTGGCCGTGCACCAACTGGATATGATCATCTCGGACTGTGCAATTCCGGCCGGACTCAATGTAAAGGCCTATAGCCATGCCCTGGGGAATAGTGATATCGGATTCTTCGCCAAGACTTCCAATGCCCGTCGCTATATCAAGGATTTCCCCCGCTCACTCAACAATGCACCGGTGTTGCTGCCGACGACCGGAAATCCGATCAGGAGTGGACTGGAAGTGTGGCTCGACAGTCATGATATCTCGCCCACCCTGGTCGCCGAGTTTGAAGACAGCGCATTGATGAAGGCATTCGGTGAAGAGGGCTTGGGCGTGTTTCCGTCGCCGGAGGTTATCCGCGATGAGATTGAGACGATGTACAAATGCCGCATGCTGGGAAAGGCGGACAGTGTGCACGAGTATTACTATGCCATCTCGCCGGAAAGAAAGCTGAAACATCCCATTGTGCTCGAGATAATCGAGGCGGCACGGGATAATCTCTTTGGCGGTTAGAACAGTTTGTTAATAGCGCCTGTTCTGCGCCGAGCTAAAATGGTTAATCCGTCCAATCTGCCTGCTGTGGGCTACGATGCGTTTGAAGCGCAGCAGGCTCCCATCGATAGCACTGTTTCCGTTGGGGTGCTCGACGGAAACCTGGCAATTGCCATTAGTCAGATCGGGAGAGCTTGCGCTGCAACGGTAGCGTTTTGGCATCGCGCCATCGGCCGGCAATTCCACGAATTGAATTGTGATATTGGTAACGCTCGCGCTGAGGGATGAGAGCATGAGATACGCGCGTTGCTCTATCGTGGTCTGCCACGACTGCCCCGCGAAATTCTGAATCTTGATATTCGCCATAGTCTTATAAATCCAATAGATCAGTACCTAGTGCCAATAAAGCTATCTTCTGTCTTAGCCACGCCACTTCTGCAGCAATCGCTTCCAGTTGTGCCTGGCCTGCTGCTGTTTCCCTGGCGTTGAGCAAGAACTGGTCGCTGTCACCCGCATCGAATCTTGCGTGCTCCTGCAGCTCCAGTTGTTTGGCAACTTCGGCCTGTTGCGTCCGAAGCTGGCGCAGCCGATCGAAGGTGTTGAGCTGCAGCAGGCTTTCATTGAGTCCGAGTGAGAGGCGGTCAATCTGTGCCTGTCGGCTGAACTTCAATTCATTCACCCTGGCGGTCGCGGCGGTGCGTTCGGCCTTCGCGCGGTTTCTCTGTAGCGGCATGGAAAAGTTCAGGCCCACATAGGATTCGGGTCTGTTCAGATTCATGGGGCCACTGCCAAAGTCGTTGCCCAGTTTCACTTCGAAATCCAGTTTTGGCAGGAAGTTGTTTTCGGCAAGGCGGGACTGGTTGCGCGCGATTGCCAGTTCGGCTTCAAGCTGTTGCACGCTGGGGTGATTGCCGATGATGCTGTTCTGCCAATTCTGGTCGAAACGAAACTCGTCGAAAGGCCATGCGACCGGCAGTTGGGGCAGGACCAGGTCGCTTGCGTTAAAATTACCGCCGTTGCCACTGCGCCAGTAGAAAAGAAGTTGCTGCTGGGCGCGCAGCAAGTCTTGCTGCGCTTCCTGCAGATCAATCTGCCGGGTCAGCAGCGTGGTCTCGAACTCCGTCAAGGTAATAGCGGCCAGATCACCACTCGCCACCCGGGACTCAATGCCTTCCCGCCGCGTCTCTGCCAGGTCAACGAGTGACGCGGCTACTTCCGCAGCGAGGGAAGCCTGATACCAGTTCAGGTAGGTATTCAGCCCGTCGAACAAGAGCTGGTTGACAGCCAATTCCTCTTCGAATTCGCCTATGCGCTGGGTAAAGGGTGCTTCAAATAAACCGGCACGTCTCGCATCGAGGTCCCGGTCCCGGAGCAGGGAAAAGGACAGGCCGACACTCGCTTCACCGCCGGACAGTGTGTTGTAAAAGTCTTCATAGAGTGGGAAATCACCCTCGGAGCGGCGGTAGCTGGCTGTGATTTCCACGCCGGCAAACTCCAGGGGTTGAGAGATTGCCTGCTCGAGGTACTGGCCATCGTAGTATCCATTCAATCGCGAGAGCGTGTTCTGTTGTATCTCCAGATCGAAAGCACCACGGGCACGTTGTGACGCCGTATCAGCCTGCTCGCGTCGTGCCTGCGCGGACAGGATGACGGGGTGATGGTCACGGATAGACTGGATCAGTCTCTGCATGGTGAGCGCTTCGCCTATTGTGCCCGCAACACTGTCCTGGGCGCTGAGCTCAGAGGCAAACACTGCGAGTCCGAGCACCGCGGACATCATGCTGGTCAAGCCTGGCCTAAACATTGTCTTGCTCGCTCAGTGCGGTGTTAACCGGCGGGAATGCGTTCAGTTGTCGCCAGAGTTCGTAGCCCAGCCTGACTTCTTCCAGCAGTACCCAGCCACGCACCCGGCTGCCGAGGCGCACATAGCGCTCTTCGGGCCAGCCTCCCTCGGACAGATCCTCCCTGATCCAGACCCGGAAGCGACCTGAGGCATCGGCTATCGGTTCCACGAACTCGACTTCCCCGGCAAAGGTGCCAAGTGATGCGCCGGGCCAGCCGCTGAACTGGAACATGGGCCAGCCATCGAACTGCAGGCGAACCTTGCGACCTGGATAGACGAGGGGGGCATCGAACCCGTTGACGATCAATGCTACCGAGCGTTCGACACCATCCGGTATGAACGAGGCGAGAATGTCGCCGGCGTTGACGTAGGTAGACTCGCCAGCCGAAAGCAAGCCCAGTATGGTGCCATCGGTCGGCGCCACCTTGGTCTGAATCGACTGGCGTGCCAGATTAACCCGCACCCTGTTGAGTTCGGCCGTCGTGGCGGCGACATTGGCACGCAGGTCTTCGAGACCGATCTGCACCTGCTCGAGTTCGCGTTGAGAGACCAGACCCTGCTCGAACAGGCTACGGTATCTCACCAGGTTGTTCTCTGCTGTCTCCATCGCATTGATGTTGGCAGTCTGCTGTTGCTCCATCGCATTGATCTCCGCATTCAGACGGTCGATCAGGTTCTGGTCAGTGTCTCTGAGGGTCACGATGGGATCCCCTTTGCGAACCCGCTGGCCTTCCTGGACGTGCCAGGTTTCTATCTGGCCCGGTACCAGTGCGGAAATAGCCTGTGTTCGCTGGGACGGATTGAGTGTGCTGACAGTGCCGTCACCATAGGCGGTCTGTACCCAGGGGGTAAGCCAGAGCAAGGTGGCGGCGAAACTGATCAGTAGCAACAACACGGCAGTGATAATGCGATCGGCCCTGGGCACCTTCAGCTCATACAGGGTTGCGATATGGTTGAGGTAGCGATTCTGAATCGGGTTTGTGCTTTGCGGAATCATGCGCTCACCTTTGCAAAGCTGTCTGACGGAGAAATCGCGAGGCCTGACGAGGCATTGGCGCTACTTGTGTTGTCGCAGTGCAGTAAGCCGTTGAACACGCCAGCCTCCGGCTTGTCTGTAAAGTAGATGACGCTGAAATCCTGCTGCTGAATGGTGTTCAACAGATGGGAACGCAGGGATCTGGGCATGTTCTCGATGTCCTGGTTAAGCACGACGAGTTTGGGTTTCGCCAGGATGGCCGAAGCAAGCTTCAACAACAGCACATCGGCAGGCAACAGCGGTGCGCCCATGGATGAGATCAGTGTATCTATACTCTGGGGCAGGGATTCTATGGCGGCGCTCAGGCCTACCTGCTCAAGGACATCGGTAATCCCGGCCGTGCTGGTATCCGGTGCGGCCAGGCGCAGATAATCCTTGATCGAGCAGTCAATGATCAGTGATCTGTCCACGAACACGATGTCATGGCGCAGGCCGTAGATGTCATACTCGGACAACTCCCTGCCGCCGAGTCGAATCCATCCGCTGCCGGGTTTGATGTGGTTTTTTAACACCTTGGTGAGTGCGCGCTGCATCCACAACTCATCACAACTGGCGAAGACCTTGGCACCTGCTTCAATAGTGAAATCCAGTTGTATCCTGTTGCTCAGGTGAGAAAGCTCGAGATTCCTGCATTGCAGGGTGCCGTTCGTTGGCGTCAGTAAATCGTCCTTATCGCTGATTTCTTCCTGGGGAAGTTCCAGAATCTGGCCCAGCTTGTCGGCGGCACCATAGAGCTCGTAGTAGAGTTTCAGATAGTTGGTGAATTGCGTCAGGCCAAAGAAAACAGCCGACATAATCAGTTCGGCAGCTACCAACTGGCCAATCGACAGTTCCCCACGAATAACCAGCCAGCCTCCGAGTCCCAGTAGTACGGCGCTAGCCAGTGCGTACAGCGCCAGGAACGAGAGAACCTGACTGAAGGTGTAGCGAAAGTGCGATCGGTGACAGTCTACGTACTGTGCGATTTTCTCTTCGGTGGATCGGCCTGCGTGATCCAGATGACGTGCCGACTGGAAAAATTCGTGGGCTGTTATCAGGCTGCTCAACCATTTTGCTGAATCGTATTTTGCCTGGGACAGCTTGATGGCGGTGACTTTGGCACCTCTGCCCCATAACAGCCATATGACATAGATCAGGCCGATGATCAGGACATTCAGCGCAAACAACATCGGGTGGTAAAAGGAAACGAGAGCGAAGCCTACCACCAGCTGCAGCAGGAGGGCGAAGCCGTCGACCACCAGCGCCGGAATGTTTTTCTGCAGGGTCATGATGTCGAAGTAGCGATGGGTCAGCGTGGTATTTCTTCTGCCTTCGAATACGCTGTGGGGGGGCAAGCAAGGTGATCAGGCTCAGCCTCGAAGTAAGCCGGGCATAGACATGACGCTCGTAAAGCTCCATCACCTTGGTGCGCAAGGCAGTCAACAATCCTGACAGCAGCAGTGTCAGGAACAGGACTGCCGAAAGAATGAGAATTGCCCGGGTAGATGCGATATTCGCCACGGTATTGATCAGGGTCTGCACGGCGATCGGCAGTGACAGGGTCAACAGGGCGATGGCGATGCCATAGACCATTGCCACCCGGATGAATCCTTTCTCCGGGGCGATGAGGTCGGCAAGAATCCGTTTCGCCCGTGCGAGATCGGGTTCGTTGCCGGCGCTGGCTGGGACTGGGTCCTTGAAGTGATTGTTCATCTATGGTGTGGCACTGACATGGCGCTGCTGCTCCCGCCCCGGAGGTATTCGACCCTCGCCAGGCTGGCTCTCAGAATTCGCTGTGCACTTGTCTCCCTGTTCATTGATCATAAGAAAGCAAGATGATGGCGCGTCCGTCGATTTTTGGCGCCATCCGTCTTGCCTGATTTGATGATCATTATTATTCGAACAAACGATGTTGTTAATCAGATAATAACGAATAATTGATTCGAAATTTTTGAGTAAAAAAATGCCGGATCATTTTGTATTGTTGGCGTCGTAAAATACTTGTCCCGAACCGTCAAGGTGCGGATCGGGCCCAGATTGATTGCTGGAGGAGTTGTCGTTGAGCAATGCTGTAAGGTTTGGGAGCTGGCTTGCACTCTGTGTGTTGGCGTCATCTTCGTTGGCTAACACTGCTGGCGTCACAGAGAACGAGGCGCAATGGCAAGGGACATTTGACAACAGCCTCGAATTGCCAATGCGTGTGCAGGGCCAATTGGAGGCGATCGATAGTCTGATAGTGGAACGTGGCCCCTATGGTCAAGGCCTGGACGAAGCTTACAGTGGCCTGGGCCTGCTGTTGCTGGAAAGCGAGAAGTACGCGGAAGCTGCTGAAGTTTTTCGACAGGCATGGCACCTGAGCCGGGTCCACTCTGGCTTGTACAGTGAGGAGCAGCTATCTCACCTGAATAATCTTATCCATGCTTTGGCCGAGCTTGAGAGTTGGGAGGAAGTGCATGATCTTCACCAGCTAGGCTTTCTGATTTCCAGCAAGATTTATCCTCCGCAGGATATCAGGTATGTGGTTGCAGCCGAGTTTTACTCCAGTTGGCAATGGAAGGCGATCAACGGTCGCCTGAGTACCGATGGTATGTCTGAGGTATTCCCCTCTGTGCAGGAACTCAGCACTTTCTACTCGGAAGTCATCGACAGGGTCGAGCATGCTGGCGCTTTACCCTCCGAGGGACTGATCAATCTCGTGCTGGGCAAGGCGCGAACGGATATCACGCTCGCCAGGGCATTGCTGAATCCGCGCTGGATTAGCAGCGATCTGGGTCCGGGCAGCTATATCACAGAGGCTAAGTGCTACGACAGTGAAAATGCGGAGGGTGAGGCGGTGCGTCAGTGCCGCAAGGTGAAACTGGCCAGCTTCGTGCGGGGAGATGGCGCCTTTTTCTCCAGCAGCTTTGCGGTGGGGCGCTACTTGAAACAGGTCGAGGATTCTATTCAGAGACTGCAAATCATCAGCGCGGAAAACCGGCAATTGAGCATAGGTGAAAAACGGTGGATTGAGCAGCTTATACTGGCCTTGAAAGAAGAGTCCAATGCCATCGTGCGGGCGATTCGCCGGGGTTGATTGAAGAGGTTTTCCGAATGGACAAAGTTGTAATAGACAGTCAGATCGATCAGCCAGATGAACTATTCCTGGAGATGAAGCTAAGGCAATCCTTGTCCAGCTTCGGTAGTCGTTTGCAGTTCGTCCGCCTGATACTCAGGATGAAGAGCGAGCCCGGTTACCCGGGGCTCTACTACAGGTGTGATCTAGAAGGCCGCAGCGGTGAGTTGCACACTGCCGTTGGCAGCGCTCAGCACATCGATGTTGCCATGGCTATAGAAAGGGCGGCGCAAAAACTGCGATGCAACCTGACCCTGCGTGACGGGCTGGATCTGTAGCTGTCATTGCCGACCTATGGCAGCCCATGCAATTCCAGGACTCTTTGCACCGCGGGCCGTTGCCGCATTCTCGCGTGGAATTCTGCGATTGCAGGGAAATGATTAATGTCCACGTTGTCGCTTTTCAACCAGTTGCTTATGGTGAACAGGTAAGGGTCGCAAATGGTGTAGTTGTCACCGCGCACCCATGGCCCCTTGAACATGGTGTCCTCGATTAGCTGGAAACACTCACTCATGGTCTGCGGGACTTTTGCCTGCATGGCCACTATGGCGGCTTCGTCATCGACCCAGCGGTGGCCACGCATCCGGTGGGCATGGGCAACATGCACGGTAGCGCACAGGTAGGCGTTAAACTCCTGCAGCTTGGCGAATTCGAAGGGGTCATCGAGAGGGGCCATGTTGCTGTCCGGAAAGGACTGGGCAAGATAGGCAAGGATGGCGGGTGTCTCTGTCAGAATGCCGCGCTCCGTGACCAGGGCAGGAACCCGTCCCTTGGGGTTGGTCTTGAGGTAGTCCTCCGAGCGTTGCTCTGCCTCGGCAAAGTTTAGCACCCGCGTCTCATACTGTGCGCCAATTTCTTCCAGTACGATATGGGAGGCGACAGAAACCGTTTGTTGCGCGTAATAAAATACTATTTTCACGTATTTCCTTGTTCGATCTTTGCTGCATCAGTCATTAGTTCAGTGTTTCCTGTTCTTCCGGCGGGCATGGTTCATCTGTCTTCCAGGACCAGAGCTGGGGCGAGCGATAGACATAGACAAAAATCTCGCTGGTAGCGGGTGCTAAAAGTGCGGCACCCAGGGCCAATAGCGCCGCACTGAAATAGACACCGCTAAGGCCCAGATAGACACCGAAACCCAGCATTGCGCAGAAGCCGATTGCCAACACCACAAACAGGGACTGCCACATCCACGCCTTGCCCATGGCCTGCCGGTTTGCCTTGGCGATGAGCACCGATACGATCACCGCAGCGACGACCACCGCGGCGTACCGGGAGGAAGGGCCGCCGGTATCGGTGAGCATCTTGCGAAACATCTGCATGAAGCCCGCCAGTAACAGAAGGACACAATACAGTTTCCATGGCCAGCTTAATTTATCCAATTCCAGTTACCTGATTCAAATTCACAGCCAATTCGCGCTCAGTTGCCGGTGATAAATTACTCCATATCGCCAGTCAGTACAAAATGGCCAGCAAGGGCTGTGAGAGCCGACTCCTGTCTTCAAGAGTCAGGCCTTGTCACTGAGGATAAAAGAGGCGCCTTTCTCGGCAATCATCACCGTGGGGGCATTGGTATTGCCGGAAGTGATGCGTGGCATGATAGAGGCATCGATGACACGGAGTTTCCTTATGCCCTGTACCTGTAATCTGTCATTGACGACGCTGTCTGCGCCACTCCCCATCTTGCAGGTGCCCACCGGGTGGAAGATCGTGGTGCCCAGGTCGCCGGCGGCCCCGGCCAGATCCTCGTCACTCTTTATCTCCGGTCCTGGTTTCCATTCCTGCGGAGCGAAGCGTTTCAGGGCATCTGCAGCCATGATGCGACGGGTAAACTTCAGGCCTGCCACTGCCACCTGCCTGTCTTCCTCGGTGGACAGGTAGTTGAGCCGGATGGCTGGAGAGTCCTGCCATTGATTACTTGTTATGCGAACATGGCCGCGGCTGGTAGGGCGCAGGTTGCAAACACTCGGCGTAATGGCGTTAAAGCTGTGCAGGGGATCGCCAAATTTATCCAAGGATAGCGGTTGCACATGCCACTCGATATTGGGGCTGGGCTGTTCGGGGTCGCTCATGGCGAAGGCGCCCAGCTGTGAAGGTGGCATGGTAAGCGGCCCGGTTTTGAAGGTGAAGTATTCCAGACCCATCGCCATTTTGCCGACCAGGGATCGGGCGCGCTGATTCAGGGTCACCGTATTGCTCACCTTGTAGACGCTGCGAACCTGCAGGTGGTCATGCAGGTTCTCTCCCACGGGCGGCAGATCATGGATCACCCTGATGCCGTATTCCTGCAATAGTGAAGCAGGTCCGATTCCACTGAGCTGGAGTATCTGGGGCGAGCCGATAGCGCCCGCAGCGAGTATCACCTCGCCATGGGCCTTGAAGGTCACCGAGCTCTGGCCTTCGATGTTGACCTGCACACCTGCAGCGCTGGGAGTGCCCGGGTTTTCATCGAACAGGAGCTTCTCCACATGGGCATTGGTTTGTACGGTGAGGTTGGGGCGCGATAGCACTGGATCCAGGAATGCCCGTGTCGCGCTCCAGCGCCGACCGCGCTTCTGGTTCATTTGGAAGTAGGCATTGCCGAAATTGTCACCGCGGTTAAATTCCTCAATCCTGGGTATGCCGCATTGTTCTGCCGCTTCACGCCAGGCATCCAGAATTTCCCAGTTGACCCGGCGCTCCTCGACCCTTAACTCGCCGCCTGCACCGTGGTACTGGTCGGCGCCGTGCTGGTAATCTTCCGATTTCCTGAATACCGGCAGTACATCTTCCCAACTCCAACCCCGGTTGCCCAGCTCGGCCCAGTGATCGTAGTCGCTCTTCTGGCCACGCATATAGATCATGGCGTTGATGGACGAGCAGCCGCCGAGCACCTTGCCGCGCGCATAGCCGATGCTGCGTCCATTGAGCCCGGGGTCGGCTTCGGTGTGGTAGCACCAGTCCGTCCTGGGATTGGCTATGGTGTACAGATAGCCTACCGGGATGTCGATCCAGAAATAGTCATCCTTGCCGCCTGCTTCCAGCAGCAGCACACGCTTCTGTGGATTCGCAGACAGGCGATTGGCGAGCACGCAACCTGCCGTTCCTGCTCCGATGATGATGTAGTCGTAGTCGCGCATGGAGTAGACTGCGTGTTTCCAGATTGAATCGATAGAGTAAGAGTGAACATGATACTCCAATCCACATCGGCATGAAGCATGAGTGAAACCTTTGCGCCATTAAATGAAGTGATTGAAAGCTTCTTTGCACAGCCACAGGCGGAAGCCAGGAGAATTTTCCATGGTCGTGGTCAGCTGTATCCGGGTCTAGAACACATCTGCCTGGACTGGTATGCCCCCCTGGTGCTGGTGAGTGCCTATGATGCCGTTGCGGATCCTGGCCTGCTTGTCGCTTCGCTGCTGGCCGCGGACAAGAATCAGCAGATTCAATCCATCGTACTGCAGCGCCGCTATGAGCAGGGCGTGCCTGCGGAAGCGCTCTACGGTGAGACGCTGGACACTATCACTGTGGAGGAAAGTGGCTTGAAATTCGAAGTGCATCCAGGGCGTCGCCAGAACGCCGGACTGTTCATGGACATGCGACTGGTTCGGCGGTGGTTGATTGAAAACTGCCGCGAGCGCAACGTGCTGAACCTGTTTGCCTATACCTGCTCCCTGTCGGTGGCGGCATTGGCGGGCGGTGCACGCTCTGTTACCAATGTGGATGTCAGCAAGACAAGCATCGCCTGGGGTAAGCGCAATCATGCGCTCAACGGGCAGCCATCTGACTCTGTGCGCGCCATTCCTTACAATCTGTTTACGTCATGGGGGCGGGTCAAACAATATGGTCGCTACGATGTGGTGATTATCGATCCACCCACGCGCCAGCGCGGGAGTTTTGAGGCGGAGAAGGACTATGCGGCGGTGGTCAAGCGGCTGGGCGGCCTGTGTAACCCGGGCGCCGAGATTATTGCCTGTCTCAACAGCCCGTTCCTGCAATCCTCCTGGATGCATGCATTGTTCGAGGCGCACTGCCCCACGGCTGAATTCATCGAGAGAATGGCTGTCGCGCCAGAATATCCCGACCGTGAACCGGAGATGGGGCTGAAGATATTTCGCTTTCGCATGGCAGGATGAACCGCTTCCCCTGCCATGGCGCTAGCCGTCGGGATGCAGGATCAGGAGATCGGATTTCAGGTAGTCCAGCATGCGTGATGCAGTATTGCCGATAATCACTTCCGCGAGGCGGCTGCGTGACAGGGCGCCGGTTACTGTGATCGCCGCGTGTAAGGAGTCCTGGCAATGTACGATGGCATTCACCGGAGTTTCGTCGATGAGGTGTATATTTTCCTCGGGAATGGTGAAGTCGGCGAGCAGTCTGTCCAGCGCATCGACGTGAGTTTGCCTGATGGCATCGGCGTCGGCGAAGGGGCGGGCAGTCTGTGGGCAGGCATGCACCACCTGTACGATGCCGCCGATGAGTTCCTGGGTCTTTAGCGCAAAGTTCAATATCTTGTGATCCAGGCCTTTGGGTTTCGAATGGCTGTGTACGGGATCCACCGCGGCAAGGATCACCGGTTTTTCCTGCCAGTCCAGGTCCTTGGTGAGCAACAGGGGGCGGGAAGTGGTCTTGATCAGCTGCCAGCTATCATGGGAAAGATTGTGTTTCTCATGGGGTAGCCGCATGTGGGCGTGCTGTACCACGAGATCGACATCCAGTTTTTCCGCTTCCCGGGCGATCTGCTCGTAGCGTGGATAGGTCCAGTGCACCCGGCAATCCACCCTGAAACCCCGCTCTTTCAGTGCCTGCGCGATCAACTCGAGACGCGCTTCCATCCTGGCGATAAATTCCTTGCGGTGGGCTATGGCATCCGGGCCGAAGTCGCTGTAGCTGTCATGGAGATATTCTTCAAAACCGCAGCCTACGAGGTGCAGAATCGCTGTCTCTCGATTGCCGACAAAGCCCATGGCCTTGGTTACTTCCAACGGCAGTGAATCTGCGGTAACCCTGAAGTCATTGTAAACGTCCAGAACTACAAGAATTTTGTTAAAGTCAGTCATGGGTCAGGCCTTTGCTGCTGCAGTATGATTGCTTGATGCTAATGCGGATTGCGGAAAATCGCCACTGTTGAGAACGTCGGGAATGGGTATATGAGTGACGAAAACAGACAAATTGAAGACAGGAAGGGCGCTGCGGTGCGATTTCCACCGCCCCTGATTTTCCTGCTACTGGTATTCCTGGGCTTCGCATTACAGTGGCTGCTGCCCTTGTCCCTGGGCTTGCCGGATGCCGTGCAATGGCTCGGCCTTGGAATCTGCCTGTTGGCGATTGCGATACCGCTGCAGGTCAATGGCGTGTTCAACAGGGTGGGAACTGCCATTGAGCCGTGGAAACCGACAAATAGCCTGGTCACCGATGGACTCTATCGCTGGTCCCGCAATCCTATCTATACGGCCTTCTGCCTCTTCAACATTGGAGTAGGCATCGCCGCTAACAATCTGTGGGTCACCCTGTCCTTTATCCCGGGCGCGATACTGGTCTACGCTGTCGCGATCGCGAAGGAAGAGCGCTACCTGGAACGGAAATTTGGTGAGGAGTACCTGGCCTATAAACGATCCGTTCGTCGATGGCTCTAGTCTGCCGCAATCTCGAAGGTAAACGTGCCGCGTTGGGCCTGTCCGAACTCGTCCTGTGAAGTCACAATGACCTGGTGCAATCCGGGAGTCAGATTGTCTGGCAATTTTGCCTCCCAGATATGGGAAGAGCGCACGGGTCTGCCGTAGGCAGAGTCGGATTCGGCATATTGTGCATGAATTCGCTCTACATAGGGGTCAGTTCTGACTGTATAGCGCATCTCTATCGGTTCATCGTCATCCAGCGAGTACCAGACTGTGTCTCGCGCGCCGCCATCGAACAGGTTCACTACCAGCCGGGTATCTGTGGACAGGCGACCTCGATTCACCGCGCCTTCCAGTGGCTGGGCAAGCGGTGGGTCCAGGCTAATGCGCAGGCGCTGGGCAGCATCCGGACCGAAAGGGAAGGGTATAAATTCCGGAGTCAGCTCCCGGTCTTCGAAATGCAGCACATAGAAGCCGTTGGGATTGCCGTCTTCCATCATGGCATCGCGCACTCCACGCAGGTCTGCGGGTCCTGTTGTCCAACCATTGCCCCGTACCTCCGCGAGGGTATGGGCGATCCAGGGACGGCCAGACCAGCCATGGCGGTGATTCACTTCAGTCTTCCAGCTATTACTGGTGTCATGACCGGCCAGGCCGTAGATAGATGAGAAGGGGGCGAGAATTTCCAGCAAGCTGTTGAAATTCGCGGTATTTGGTCCGGTGGCAAGCGGTGAAGAGCCATCATCGGCTTCGGCAAGCAAGGGGATGTGGGTCATGATCACCAGCAGCTTGTTCCTGTCAACCAGCGCCAGGTCGTTGCGCAACCACTGCAGTTGATTGTCCGTGATATACCCCCGGTAGCGCCCATCCGCAAACTCCTGGCCAGCACCTGCATACTCTACATTGTTGAGTGCCACGAAATGGGCATTACCGTGATCGAAGGAATAATAGGTGGGACCGAAATGCCGCTTGTAGGTTTCATTGGCGAAGTAGGCATTGGGTGAGGCAAAGTTCAGGTCGTGATTGCCCGGCAAATACCATTGGGGTATGTCCATCAGGCCCATCATGGCCTTGTGCCGGTCGTAGATAGCCAGATTGTCGTACACCACGTCACCTACTGTGAGGCCGAATTCCACGTCATAGGGATTGTCGATGAGTGGATTGATGAGGTCCTCACGCAGCATGTCCTGACCCAGGTCGAAGCGCGCCTGGGTGTCGGCGAAACCATGGGCCCGGAAATTGCTGTTCGCACTGTCATCCGGAATCAGGGCGAAATTCACCGTCGCCGGCAGCGGGCCGGTAGGTTCCACTACCGGAAAGATCCACTCCACCGCCGTGCCCTGGATGATCGAAGGCGTGCCTTCGGGATAATGCAGATAGAAAAACTGTGGAGTATTGTTCTCATCGACGGGAACGGCGTAGGCTGCTGGCTTGCTGATCATCAGGATATCCGTTTGTGCCAGGCCAATCTCATAGCGACCGGCGGAGTCGGTCTGCACCACGTCGCAGCCATTACTCACGGCTACGCCCGCGATTCCCGGCTCACCTGCATCCAACAGGCCACTTCGGTTGCTGTCCAGGAAGACCGTTCCCCGCGCCATCTCCGTGGCACCGCCCATGGGCGCACACTGCGCCGCAAGCGTGAGAGGCAGGGCGGTGAGCAGCGGCAGCAGAAGTGCCTGCAGGACGGGAAATCGTTTAGCCATGCTGTTCCTCCGGTGGATCTGGTGTATCCGGTATACGCACTCTCAGGATAGTCACTGCGCTTGACCGTTAGATGACAGCGCCAGGGTCATCAGCCTATCGTACAAGTTATCATGGGTTGTCATCCACCATCAGCCAGTATATGAACCTGCAGGAATCTGTCATACAGCCAACGCCTATCCGGCTCCCGGGTGCGATCAGGTTTGCAAGGTCGTGTTAGCATGTAGCAAAACCTTTGACCAAGAGCAGGAGCAGGCATGGCGGAACGCATCCAAAAGAAGATTGATTCAGGCTTCCCACCGAAATCGGAGCCCTCAGAAATACTGGAGGGCATCGACCTGACTGGCAAGGTGGCCGTGGTGACAGGCGGCTACTCAGGTATCGGGCTGGAGACCACCCGGGCCCTGGCTGGAGCCGGTGCCAAAGTGTATGTGCCTGTGCGCGACCCTGCCAAGGCCCAGACGAACCTGGCCGACGTGGAAGGCACGGTGATTAGCGAGCGGCTCGACCTGGGTAATCTGGACAGCGTGCGAACGCTGGTAGAGAAATTGCTGGCGGAAGAGAAGGCGATCGATCTGCTGATTAACAATGCCGGCATCATGGCCTGTCCCGAGACCCGACTGGGCAGTGACTGGGAAAGCCAGTTTGCCGTGAATCATATCGGGCATTTCGTGCTGAGCAACGGACTGCTGCCAATCATCCTGGCGGCAGATTCGCCGCGAGTGGTCTGCCTGTCCTCAATTGGTCACCGCCGTTCGGACATACTCTGGGATGATATTCACTTCCACTCCCGGCCCTATGAGAAATGGACAGCCTATGCGCAATCCAAGACCGCCAATGCCTTGTTCGCCCTCGGGCTGGATATGAAGTATCGTGATCAGGGTCTGCAGGCATTCTCCGTGCACCCCGGGGGTATCATGACGCCCTTGCAGCGCCATCTGGACAATGAAGAAATGCATGCCCTGGGCTGGACCGATGCAGAAGGCAATCTGTCCGAGCTGGCGGCCGCCCTCTTCAAGACGCCGAGCCAGGGCTGCACCACTACACTATGGGCGGCTACCAGTACGCAACTCGCTGGCATGGGTGGACTGTATTGTGAGGATTGTGATGTGGCGGATCTGGCCACGGATGCAACGGAGCGGTACTTTGGGGTGGCCCCCTGGGCGGCCAGTGAAGAGGGTGCCATGCGCTTGTGGGAAATGACTGAAGAAATGCTGGCCTGAACATCCACTATAATCGGGCTGAATACCCCAAATTAATCGATCACCGGATTTTCGTAAGGAGTTTGTATGGCAGTTCCTCGAATAGCGATTAACGGTTTCGGCCGCATCGGTCGAACCATCATGCGTATCGCCAAGCAACGCGGTCACTACAATGTCGTGGCAGTGAATGACCTGGCCAGCATCGACCAGCTGTCCTATGCCTTCAAGTACGACAGTATTCATGGCATGTGGCCCGGCGAGGTCAAGGTGCAGGGCGACACCATGGAGATCTCCGGTGATCCGTTCAAGGTACTCAGCGAAAAAGACCCGTCGCAATTACCCTGGAAGGAAATGGGTATCGATTATGTCATCGAGAGCTCTGGTGCGTTCAAGACACTCGACGCCCTGAACAAGCATCTGGAAGCTGGTGCGAAACGGATCATACTGACCGTGCCTTGCAAAGACCCTCTCGATGCCACCCTGGTGACCGGGGTCAACGATCACGTCGTCACCGAGGACACCAAGATAATCAGTAATGCCAGCTGCACCACGAACTGCGCCGCACCACTGTGCAAGGTATTGCACGAAAGCTTCGGTATAGAAAAGGGATTGCTGACCACGGTACATGCCTACACCTCAAGCCAGCGCCTGATCGACTCGCCGCATCCAGACAAGCGTCGCTCTCGCAACGCGGCTACCAATATCGTTCCCACGTCGACCGGCGCCGCCAGGGCCATCGGCATGGTCATGCCGGAACTGGCAGGCGAGCTGGACGGTCTGGCCATGCGCGTACCGGTGCCCGATGGCAGTCTGGTGGACCTGACGGTGCAGGTGACGAAGGAGACTACGGCCGAGGCCGTCAATGCTGCCTTCAAGGCCGCCGCCGAGGGTCCCTTGAAAGGCATTCTCGCCTACAACGAGGAAGCCCTGGTCAGTAGCGATATCATTGGCAACACGCATTCATCGATCGTGGATGCCGAGCTTACCCAGGTCATGGGTGGTAACCTGGTGAAGGTGGTGAGCTGGTACGACAACGAGTGGGGCTACAGCACCCGGGTAGAGGAATTGATAGGGCGACTGGCCAGGATGGACGGCCTCAGTCCCTGACTCTCGCCTGGCGAGAATCCTGACGCAGGGGACCGAGAGGGCTGGGTGCGCAGTTGTCATACTGGCGCGTCCAGCTCAGGTTGCTCAGCAGCCAGCTTCCCTCCCGCTTCACGAGCTGGAATGAATCGATTCCGCAATGGGAGAAGTTGCCATCGACGTGAAAATCGTAGGGTGCCCAGAACAGGGCAATATTTCCCTCGATGAGTACCGTTGGATCCCAGTACCGTTCTACCATCCGTGGGCCTGCGTCGCTGAAGCGGCTTATTAGCTGAGTGTAGTTGATGAGGTTCAGTTCGCGCGCTTCGGGGGGATTGGCGGTCCAGATATTCAGGGAGCCCTGAATGGTTAGTTTGCGTAGCGCCTCGCCATCACGGTCGGTCATGGCCGCGAAGAATGCATCCACGGTCTTCAGCACGGCTGCTTCTTCAGTCTGGGCCAGCGCGGCGCCGGAGGCCAGGGTACTGCAGACTGCCATCAGCAGCAGGAGCGTGCTTCCCAGGTTCCTGGTGTTGTTGCCCATGATCGAGTCCTCCATGTCGTCCCTCGGCTGAGTGCTATCTGGGAAGATACTATCGCTTCCTCAAAAGTGCTATAAATCACGCTGCTCCGTTTGGTTTCTCCTCCATTGTTCTCGCATGCCCACGATGGTCTCTTTCAGGAAGTCTGTTCAAGCCGCGATCTTGCTCATGTTCTCGCTGGTGACCTCGCTGCGGGCAGCGGAAGTTGAGTTGCCAGCACCGGCGCCGATCCCGGAAGGCCTGCAGACCATCGAATTCTTCAGTCCCTCGGTAGGCAGGGAGATGAAGTTCGACATCGTGTTACCCCGGGATTATCACGCCTCCGAAAAACGCTATCCGGTGCTCTATCTTCTGCATGGTTATATGCAGAACTACACCGTGTGGGGCCGCAACCTGGGGGCAGCATTTTATGCGCGCAACGTGGAAGATCTGATCCTGGTGTTGCCCGACGGTGGCAACAGCTGGTTTGTAAATTATGCCCGCAGTGACGATGGCCAGTTGAATAACTGGGAAGATCACATCATCAAGGACCTGATTCCCTTCGTCGACGGTAATTTCCGCAGCGAGGCACGACGAAAGGGGCGTGCCATCTCCGGTTTGTCCATGGGCGGCTTCGGCGCCTTCGCCCTCGGCCTCAGGCATCCCCATCTGTTCGTTTCCATCGGCAGTACCAGCGGCGCGCTGGCCTTTGCCCGTACCAATGCGGCGGGGCTCGCCGCGGGTATTCCGGTTACCCAGGGCAATGAGCCGCGCAGTGCCGAGGATCAGGCACGCTTCGAGGAAGTAGATGAATTTATCGCCCAGGTAATCGATATTTCGGGATTCAGCACCCAACAAGAGCGAACCCCGGCCGGTGCCCACTTCGAAACGGCGGCCCAGGCTGAGGCTTATGATCCCTTCGAGATCATTTATAATGTGCCCAAGAGCCAGTTGCCTCATATTTATATCGATTCCGGTACTGAGGATAGCCTGATAACCGTGGCGCGCGAGTTGGCGCAGTTACTGATGTTGAACAATGTGCCTTTCGACTACATGCAGAGTCGGGGTTATCACAATTCCGAGTATTGGCGCCGATCAATCGGGCATATGCTAAATATTCAATATGAAGTCATGCAGAGAGCGTTGGGCAATCGGCCCTGATTATGGAAGCAGAAGCAGTCAAGTTGGACCCCGCGAAAGACCCTGGCAAGTCAGTGCTCAGCGAACAGCAGATCGCCGAGTTCCATGAGCGCGGGGTGCTGAGGGTGGATTTTGGATTCGATCCGGCCATGCTGGATGCCATAGTCGAGAAAGTGGACGCGCACTACGACGATGCCTACAGACAAAATCCACTGTTGGCAACCCGCGTGCAGGACGTCTGGAAGTGGGTCGATGAATCACGGCAGCTCGCCGCGGATAGCAGGGTCAGGCAGGCGCTGGGTGAGTTGATGGGGCGTAAGGCCTTGCCGTTTCAAACCCTGAACTTCCCCATTGGAACCTCGCAATACGCGCACTCCGATACGCTTCATTTCAGCACCATCCCGGAAGGCTATATGGCAGGGGTTTGGGTCGCGCTCGAGGATATCGATGAGGACAATGGGCCCCTGATCTACTACCCGGGCAGTCACAAACTGCCTTTCTATAGCATGCAGGACCTGGGCCTCGAGCCCGGTTACGACAACTATCACCTCTATGAACAGAAGATCCAGGAACTCATTGCCGAGAAGGGCTTCGATTCGGAACTGGGTGTGGTCAGGAAGGGGGAGGCATTGATCTGGCATGCCAACCTCCTGCATGGCGGTGCGCCGCGCAAGGATCTGGAGCGTAGCCGACATTCCCAGGTTACTCACTACTTTTTCGAAGGTTGCAAATACTATACGCCGATGGAAAGTTCGAAGGCGAAACTCAGCTATCGGAATCCATTATGGATTCCCGAAACTGCCGATTTCGTATTACCTAAAACGGGCCCGGACGCAAGCTTGCTGGATCGGATTATTCGCAAGCTCAGGACCCTGATCGGCAAGTAAGCGTCGGGCGGTTGCTGGCTGACAACTACACGAAGTGAATCAAGGCCTCGGGAAATCGAGGCGACACCTGCTCCACGAATATCTCTATGACACAGTCTCTTTCAAGATTGCTCCGGGTGAGCAATGCGGTGTGCAGGGTAAATCGCAAGGCCGTGCTGGAAGTCGCGGATTTCACAATCCGTGCCGGCGAACACTGGTGTCTGTTTGGGGCAAACGGCAGTGGCAAGACCCAATTTGCCAGTCTCTTGAGTGGGCAACGAAGAGAGTCCGGCTCCTATGTGCAGTATGGTGACGAGACCTGCGATTTCGATCCGCTGCGAGATTGCCTATTTGTATCTTTCGAAGAGCAGCAGAAGCTCTGGGCCAGGGACAACAGGCTGGATATGAGCGAATATGACGCGCGCGCGGAAGACCGAGGCACGCTGGTATCGAGTCTCATCGCCAGCGCCAGGCCAAATGACGCCAGAGATGACAGCTTGTTGAAGGCGCTCGTTGAGAAGCTGCAACTGGAAGATCTGGTGGAGAAGGGTATCCGTTTCCTCTCGTCCGGTCAGTTGCGCAAGGTATTGATTGCCCGGGCCTTGTATGGGGCGACAGTCGGCGTTCCCAAGCTCGTCGTGCTGGATGATCCCATGGAAAGTATCGACAGGCTGGCACTGGAAAGCATCGCTGCCACCATCGCCGAATTCCAGCGCTCCGATGCCACCGGCAGCCTGTTTGCCACTCTGCTCCTGTGTCGGCGTCGCCAGGACATTCTCGACGGCAGCACACACCTGGCCTTGATGGACAGGCTGCGCATTGCAGAACAGGGGCTGAAGGAGACGGTGCTCAAGGGGGAGCATTTCGCGCGGCTGGCCAATCCACACGTGACTGTTCCGGACTCCCTGCCAACCGCATCCAATACCAGGGACGCAGATGATGATGGGCAAGTGCTGATAGAGCTCAAGCGCGTCAGCGCCAGCTACGGCGAACTGGACGTATTCAGCAATCTCTCCTGGTCCATGCGCGGCTCCGACCATGTGCTGATAGAAGGCCCCAATGGTTGCGGCAAGTCCACGCTGCTGAGCCTGATAGATGGAGAAAACCACAAGGCTTATGGTCAGGAAGTCTTTCTGTTTGGTCGACGCAAGGGCAGTGGCGAGTCAATCTGGGATGTAAAAGCCAACTTCGGTGTGGTCTCCAACGAGTTGCACAACAAGTACATCAAGGGCTGGAAGGTGCTTGATGTCGTGGTGTCCGGATTCTATGACTCGGTAGGACTCTACGATGATAGCGGTTCGGCAGAATGGGATCGGGCTCGTGCCTGGTTGTTGACGCTGGGAATCTCGGAATTGGAGAAGGCCTACTACCATGAGCTTTCTTTTGGTCAACAGCGCCTGGTATTGCTGGCGAGAGCCATGGTGAAGGCACCCAGGGTACTGGTGCTCGACGAGCCCTGTGTGGGGCTCGACGATTATCACCGGCGGTTTATCCTGGGTACCCTGGACAGGATCGCCGAGCAGACCCGCACCCGGCTGATCTATGTCAGTCACGTGGCCGACGAGCAGCCTTCCTGCATAAACTACAAACTGCAGTTTGTGGCAAAGCCTTCGGGTGGCTTTGCTGTCGAACAGGGCAGGGTCTAGCCGCGAATATAGTTTTCCAGTTGTTCTATCGTCGACTGCTGGTCACTGATAATGTCCTTGACCAGGTCGCCCATGGAGATCACACCCTGGACCACGCCGCCATCCACCACGGGAAGATGACGAATGCGATTATTGGTCATCACGCCAAGCGATGCCTGCACGCCTTCGGTTGAAGGGACGCTGATGACATTGCTGCTCATGATGTCTTTCACCCGGGTTTCTTTCGAAGCGCGTCCCTTGAGAATTACTTCCCGCGCATAATCCCGTTCGGAAATTATGCCCAGCAGTTCGCTGTCCTGCATGACCAGCAGAGCACCCACTCGCTTATCCGCCAGCATCTGCACCGCTTCGTACACGGTGGCATCGGGAAGGATCGACCAGATTTCATCGATCCGCTTGTTATTTAGTATCTGTTGTACCGTATGCATCGTTCACTCCAGTGCAAGGAGTGACGGCACTCAGTTCACGCGTGACAGGTTGATATTGGCATAGCCTGCATTGTTGCCATAAAAGCCAGGGCTGTCGTTCACGAACATGGAAAGCTTGCCATCACAGCTTGCTATGAATTGATAACTGCCATTAGTTTCATCCACGTCCAGTTCCGTGACACCGCGTAGGCTCTCCCGCCCGCAGTCAGGTTGGTAAAGCATCAGCTCAAACCAGCGGTTCTGTCGCGAGCGCCGGGTAAACCCGAGCCATTCGAATGGCATCACGCTGTTGGCAAACCCGGTTTCATCGAGTCCTTCACCGGTTTCGTTTTCTTCGATATAGCTGTCTATCCAGTTGCTGAGGATGACCACGTCCACCGCATAGCGAGTGCCCGCGTTCAGCCTCACGCCCGTGTCGAGGTTAGGATCGTTGGTGAAGAAGTGAACAGTGGCGGATTCGCCCTTCGCCAGGTCCCGGCCACCTCCGGAATCATCAAAAAATGTGACGATGGGCACGGCACAGGCGGTCAGGTAGAGGCTCAAGCCAAGCAATAATGCGCTTCTGAGCTTGTCCTTGCCAGATCCGCGGGTAGGGTTCACTTGCAGCTTCATGGAATTGATTCTCCAACTTCGACTACACACAGACTAAGCAGTCTACTCCTGTTTGATGGCTGTTTATACCCTGGCTCCGTGCTTGCCGCACTAGCGCTTCTGGCATACCCTGCGGCTTTTGAAAATTGGAAGTAGTACTGACATTGAATATCACCTTACTGGTAAACAGGGATGTGGCGAGTTGTCTCTCTCTGAATTACCTGACCAATGCTCTGTCGACCCATCGGCTAACCGTGTTTTACTCTGCCCGGGTTGGTAGCAAACCACTGCCTGAACCACTACAGCGCCTGAAGTTTTTCGAGCAGGATTTCTTCAACCGTTTCGTGTTTCCTCTGCAACTGGAATTAGCCGACCACAATTCCCTGGAGTTGACGGGCTTCGAACTACTAACGGAGAAGCTAGAGGGTCGTTGCACCGAACTCAATGACATCAACGGTGCCGAAGGCATGCGACGCTATCGCGCTTCGAATCCGGATCTGGTGCTATCGATTCGCTATGGCGTCATTCTCAGGGATGAGGCGATCTCGGTGCCCAGACATGGTGTACTCAATCTGCACTCCGGCGCACTGCCGGCCTACCAGGGCGTCATGGCCAGCTTCTGGGCCCTGTTGAATGGCGAGCAAGTCCTCGGCACTACATTGCACCGGATTGCTGACTCTACTATCGATACCGGTCCAATCATCGAGGCCACTACCCTGGATGTCAGGAGAGAAAAATCCTATCTGTGGCATGTGCTCAGTCTCTACGAAGACGGCTGCGAAGCCATGGCAAAGGCGGCACAGAAGCTCGCCAATGGAGACGTCCTCGAGAGTCGTCCCCAGGCTGGTGAGAGTGCTTACTACAGTTTTCCACAGGACGAAGACCTGGCCCGGTTCCACGAAGGTGGAATGAAACTCTTTGACCCAATCGAGGTTTTGGAACTGGCAAAGAGATTTTGCTTCCACGATTAGTTAACCCTGCAGAAAAGCGTCTGCATGCCTGACACAATGGATCCTATGCCTCTGGTAAGCGGTCTACGGCTGTGCGGCATGCTTGCTGCAGCGACCGGCGCTGCAATCCATGCGGGCACTCAATCAGGCACGGATGCAGGAGACGGCTTCTTGAAGCAGGTGCAGCAAGCGCACCCTTTCTGATAGAGTGGCAGTAGTCGCAAGCCGCTATGCAGCTGTGCAAAAGAACAAAACAGATTCAAACCCAAGAGAGAGTCTGGAAGGAGATCGACATGACATCACCGAAAAATTATCTGAGTGCCTGTTTGTCGGCGCTGGTATTTCTGCTTGCGGCAGGCCCGGTCAGTGGACAAGACAGGCTGGCAATCGAACAAGTCAAAGATGGCCTGCATGTGATTACCGGTCCCGGTGGCAATATCGGCGTGCGTCTAACCGACGATGGAGTCATACTCATTGACGACAAGTTCCCTGAGGATTTCGAGGAGATTCAGTCCCTCGTTGCCTCGGTAACGGACATGCCGGTCAAATATGTGATCAACACTCACCATCATGGCGATCACAGCGGCAGCAATGCCAGTTTCCTGCAGTCTGCCGAGGTAATCGCTCACAAGAATGCCCGGGACAATATCATTCGCAACAATCAGGAAGGCGCACCGAGGATCATCTTCATGGATGAAACGGCAGTTTTTCTCGGTGGCGTTGAAGTGCAGGCCTTCCATCTGGGCACGGGGCACACCAACGGCGATGCTGTCGTCTATTTCCCCGATCTCAACACCATTCACGGCGGCGACCTGTTACACACCACGGCGCCCTTCATCGATTATGCCAACGGTGGCAGCAGCAAGGGTTGGGTAGATACCGTCAACGGTATCCTCAAGCTGGATTTCGATACCGCCATTCCTGGGCATGGCCCGGTCATGGACCGGCGATTTGTCATCAATTTCCGTAACCAGATGGAAGCGGTCAGGCAACGCATGGCAGGGCTGATTCGTAATGGCTTGCGCGCCGAAGATGCCGCCGATGCGATCAGGGATGCTGCCCTGAGCTGGACCCAGGCTGAGAACGGACTCTTCATGAGTCGCAGTATTCCCGGCTTCTATGCGGAAATTGCCGCAGAGCTGGAATAGCCGGCTCGTGCCGCTCGGCAGGGGAATTGGATTCGCTGGGCGGTTCAATGCCTGCTATTGGTCGCAGGTGTTGGTAAAGGGTGTTAGTAACAAGACTCGGTGTACACAAAGCAGGGTGGTCGTATTGTGTCTGGTGAAACAGATCTCGAAAAACTCCTCACGCTTCTGCAGCCTCGCTTGCTGGAAGGCTACTATGTGTTTTGTACGATAGAGGAGGGGACTGGCCTTATCCTGGATTCCCTGCGACCACTGGCTAGCTATCGTGAAGAAGAAGGCCTGAGCCTGTTGCTGCTACAGCAACAGGCGGACCAGGCAGGGCTCTCCTACGATGCCGTGTTTCGTGGCATCACCCTGTCAGTGCATTCCAGTCTTGAGGCAGTTGGCTTCACTGCAGCCGTAGCGGGCAAATTGGCGGCCCATGGCATCTCTGCCAATGTGATCGCTGCGCATTACCATGACCACGTGTTTGTGCCCGCCGAGCGAGCGGACTATGCGCTACAACTGCTGACAGAGCTGGAGAGCTGATTTCCGACACCGGAAACCCCCTACAGTGCCGCCTGTAGCTGGGGTATAGTTGATGCTCGCCTGAATACGAAGAACAAGAGGCAAGGGCATGGTAAATCTTCGCACTATCAAAAAATCCATCAAATTCATCTGCTTGCTGATTCCCGCGCTATTCAGCGCCGGACTTTCGGCGCAGTCTTCGCAGCAGTTGAGCGTGGAAGGCCTGGACCTGCCGGTGGAGATTCTCAAGGATCGTTGGGGTATCTCCCATATTTACGCCGAGACCGAGCACGACCTGTTCTTCGCCCAGGGCTATAGTGCTGCACGGGATCGCCTGTTCCAGTTTGAATTGTGGCGGGCGCGTGCCACGGGAACCACCGCGGAAATACTCGGTCCCCGGGCCATCGAGAGAGATCATGGCACCAGGCTGTTCAGGTTTCGCGGCGCCATGGCAGAGGAACTGAATCACTATCACCCCAGGGGTGTGGACATCATCTCTGCCTTCGTGCACGGCGTGAATGCCTATATTGATGAGGCGCTGGAGGAGCCCGACGAATTGCCGCTACCGTTCAGGCTGTTGGGAATCGAACCAAAGCACTGGACCGAGGAAGTAGTCATTTCTCGCCACCAGGGCCTGCTCGGCAACATCGCTCTCGAATTGCGCACCGGTCGCGCCGTCTGTGAAATTGGCGAGGCGGCGGTCAAGGAGTTGCAGTACTACCATCCCCACGAACCCGACCTCAGCCTCGATCCGCTGATCGACTGCGACTCCCTGCTAAACAACGACATACTGCATCTGTACAACGCCTACCGTGATGAACTGGAGTTTCTGCCCGAGGATATCGTGCTGGCGAGTGCCCGAAACGATGATGACAGCTTCAGGGAGCTGGCCGCTGTCCTGTCTGCTGAAACGGCAGATCTCAGGGAACATGACCTGGATAACATCGGCAGCAACAACTGGGTCGTCAGCGGCGAGCTGACCCAGGACGGCTGGCCGCTGATGGTCAACGATCCGCACCGTACCCAGGCCGTGCCATCCCTGCGTTACTGGGCGCATCTCGTCGGGCCAGGCTGGAACGTAATAGGCGGGGGTGAACCGACCATCCCTGGCATTTCAATTGGACACAACGAGTTTGGTGCCTGGGGACTGACGGTGTTCAATACCGATGGTGAAGACCTCTATGTCTATGAGACCAATCCGGCCAATCCAAACGAGTATCGATATAACGGCCGTTGGGAGCCCATGTCGATTATCGAGGAAACCATCAATGTGAAAGGCCAACGCCCGGTTACTGTGGAATTGAAATACACACGGCACGGTCCCGTTGCCTTCGAAGACGGAGACAAGAATCTGGCCTATGCACTGCGCCCGGCCTGGATGGAGTTTGGTGGTGCCCCGTACCTGGCTTCGCTGCGTATGGATCAGGCGCGGACCTGGGAAGAATTCAGGGAGGCCTCCAACTACAGCAATATTCCTGGCGAGAATATGATCTGGGCGGATCGCGAGGGCAATATTGGATGGCAGGCTGTGGGTATTGCCCCGATTCGTCGCAACTTCAGCGGTATGGTACCGGTGCCCGGTGATGGCCGTTATGAGTGGGACGGCTACCTGCCAATCAAGGCTAAACCACATGAATTCAATCCGGCTCGCGGTTTCGTGGAAACGTCCAACAGCAATTACACACCGCCGGACTTTGAATACCTGGATGCCATTGGTTTTACCTGGACCGATCCCTATCGCTGGGCGAGGGGTAGCGAGGTGCTGGGTTCCGGGCGCAAGTTCAATATGACAGACATGATCGCGCTGCAACATGACTACCTGTCGATTCCGGCGCGCTCCCTGGTTCCTTTCTTCAGGGATCTGCGGGCCAGCGATGAGCAGGTGGAACAGGCGCGGCAGATGCTGATGAACTGGGATTTCGTTCTCGACAAGGATTCTATCGAGGCAGGTATCTATGTGGCTTTTGAGCGGCGCCTGCTGGACAACATCGAGCTGCTCAAGGTGCCGGAATCGGCACAAGCACACCTGGCTGTGGGCATGAAGACCACCATAGATATGTTGCTAGCGCCCGATGGTGACTTCGGTGACGACCCCATCGCAGGCCGCAACCAGTTCCTGCTCGACACACTGGCAGAGGGTGTTGCCGACCTGCGCGAGAAGCTGGGACCTTCCATGCAGAATTGGGTCTATGGTCAGGCGGATTACAAGCATGCGCTTATTCGCCATCCGCTGAGTGCAGCAGTCGATGAAGAGACCCGGGCAAGACTTGATGTCGGGCCGCTGCCGCGCGGCGGTAATGGCTTTACCCTGGGAAATACCGCCAGTGGCGATAACCAGACCTCCGGAGCATCATTCAGGATTTTTGTGGATACGCGGGATTGGGACAACACCCTGGGCATGAACACACCCGGACAGGTGGGCGATCCCGATCATCCACTGTACGCGAATCTGTTCGAGCTCTGGGCCAACGACCAGGTCTTTCCGGCGTTCTATTCCCGGGACAAGATCGAATCGGTGCTGTTCGAGCGGCTGGATTTGCGGCCGGGCAACTGATTGAGAAGCCCGGCAGCCCTTATCGAGCTCCGCTATCCTGATAGTGATCTGGCCTAATAGGCGCAGAGAATCTCCACCTTGCGTGCGGCCAGATTGATGTCGGCCTCAGACTCTGCCGCGAGCAGCTGATCCTTGGCTTCCTCACACAGCCGTGCATTCTGTTCGATCATCGGATCTATCGCGGGAGCGGCCTGGCCGGGCCGAGGCGCTGTACTGCACAAGGAACTGGGAACGCGACGAATATTGTCATGACGCCCGCGCTCTACGGCTACACAATCGCCTTCCTGCAGATAGCCTTTCTCGGTAACGAACCGGGTCACGGTGCCATCGGAGTAGCGCAGGGTATAGGCATAGGCGAGGCGATCTCCTTCCAGGGCGGAAGTGGCCAGGGCACCCAATGCGGCACCACCGATACCGCTGGCGACCTGACTGCGGGTCGAGCGACCACTGGACAGGATGAGCCCGGTGAAGCCGCCCACGATGGCACCTGCCGGGGCCGCGGTCGGCAACCGTTCCCGGTTTACATCGGTGACCTGGGCATAACGAATGCGCATCTCGTAGCCGCGGGCAGAGCTGGAAGAGCTTGAATTACAGGCGACGAGCAGCAGGCTGGCGCAGAGCAACAGCGACAATTTGAAATGACTCATGAGCTATATTCCAGAATCAGAATTGCTGCCGGATATGAAGTTTCAGTCGGCAGTACAGTAGAGTGTAAACCGTAATTATTAATAAAGCCTTAATACCGGGATAGGGAATCCGAAATTGATTAACTGGATTCAAATTCTTCGTATCTTTGTACTTCAATACTGACATGCCGCAGTGGCAAATGGTCAGGGAGGAGGGCCTTGAAGTGCGCTGGTTGCCTGGGTGAGCGACTCACGATGGAAAGAATGGCGGCGGAGATACCGGGACCGACAGTCCACACATGCAGGTCTACCACCCGATGGTCAGGATCGGTTTCGATGGCTTCCCGGATGCTGTTCTCGAGCTCTGTGCCGCCCTGTTCATCCAGCAGGATGGCACTGGTGGATTTCAGGAGTCCCAGTGACCAGCGACCGACCAGCACGGCGCCTACGATGCCCATGAGTGGGTCCATCCACACTGCGCCGTAATACTTGCCGATGAGCAGGGCCACGATGGCGAGCAGGGAAGTCAGGGCATCTGCCAGGACATGCAGGTACGCGGACTTGAGATTGTGGTCATGGTGATGATCGTGGCCATGAGGGTGGTGGTGATCGTGTTCATGGTCATGGCCGTGGTCATGGGAATGGTGCTCACCGAGAATAAACACGGATGCGCCATTGACGATGAGTCCCAGTGTGGCGACGAAGATGGCTTGATTGAAGGCAATCTCTACCGGCGATAAAAGCCGCAATACACTCTCCCAGGCCATCATGGCGGCGAACACGGCCAGCAGGATCGCTCCCGTGTAGCCTCCCAGGGTATTCACCTTGCCGGAGCCAAAGCTATAGCGTGCATTGTGGGCATGGCGGCGGGCATACACATAGGCAAAGGCATTGATACTCAGCGCAACGGCATGAGAGCCCATATGCAGACCGTCTGCCAGCAGGGCCATGGAATCGTAGGCGATGCCGGCGACTATCTCTACCACCATCATGGCGGCGGTTATGGCGATCACCACGAAGGTGCGGAACTCCCCGGGACGCTTCTGGTCCTGGCCGAAGCTGTGGGAGTGTCGCCAGCGATCGAGAATTTCTTCTTTCATGCGCACGCCTTATAGCATGTCAGACTGCGTGAAATCCACGTTCAGCGGTCCAGTACCAGTGGCCGGGTTCGACCGCAGGGTAGGACAGCATTTCTGGATGGTTGAAGACAGGAACAAGCTGCTATAGTAGCAGCACTGACAACCATATCCTGATTGAGGTAAGCATGAAGAACAGCGTAATTACCCTGCTTGCGGCATTGATTTCGAGTACTGCCCTGGCCGTAGAGGAACCGCCTGCCAATCTGGCGGAAATCACCAATTTTCGCCAGTACAGCGCCTCCTTCGCCAGCGCCGGACAGCCCACTGAAGAGCAATTGCAGGCCGTTGCTGATGCGGGTTTCGAGCGTGTTGTCTATATCGCCTTTACCAACAACCAGAATGCCCTGCCCGATGAGGATCAGATCGTGAAACGCCTGGGCATGGAATACATGCAGGTGCCTGTGGATTTTGCCAATCCCCTGCCCGATGATTTCTACGCCTTTGCCGACTCCATGCAGCGCAACACCGACAAGAAGACCCTGTTGCATTGCCAGGTCAATGCCCGGGCCACGGCCTTCAGCTTCCTCTATCGCGTGTTATACGAGGATGTGCCTGTGGCCGAGGCCAAGGCCGACATGAATACGGTGTGGCAGCCCAACGAGGTGTGGCGTGACTTCATCTTCGAGGTGATGGATCAGAACGATGTCGACCCCAACTGTTCAGGCTGTGACTGGACGCCACCACCACCGCGCGGCCAGTAAGCGCCCAGCCCTGAGCCAGGTCTGGATTCCGGAGGAACCACGTGAACTGTAGACAGCTGATCAACCTGGTCGCGCTAACGTCTCTCGTAATGAGTATTGCCCCTCTGGCAGCGGCTCAGGAAGGTGATGTGCTGATCATTCATGCAGGTACCTTGCTGGCAATTCCGGGTGAAGCCCCCGTGTCGCAGCAGTCCATCGTGGTGCGCAATGGTGTGATCGAGTCCATCCAGGATGGGTATATTGATGGCAACGGCTTGCCTGGGGCGCAGATCGTGAATCTGCGAGACAGCTTTGTCCTGCCCGGGCTCATCGATATGCATGTCCATCTCACCGGAGAGATCAATTCGACCAGCCGTACGGATGCACTCACGGTGACTACCTCCATGGAGGCACTCCGCGGTGCCTACTTTGCGGGAGTCACGCTTCGAGCTGGTTTTACCACGGTGCGCGATCTGGGGATCGGAGCCCGAGGCAATCTACGCGCTGCGTGATGCCGTCAATCAGGGGCTGATCGATGGCCCGACCATCTTTGCGGCAGGAAGCGCGATCTCGGCAACCGGTGGACACGGAGACGTCGATGGCGTGAAGCCAGAGTTGCTGGAACTGTGGACCCCCGAAACCATTTGCGATGGTCCCTATTCCTGTCGACAGGCGGTGCGTGAGGCGATCAAGTTTGGCGCAGACTGGATCAAGATCACCGCCACAGGGGGAGTGCTTTCCGATACTGGCACGGGACTGGGCCAGCAGCTCACCGACGATGAACTGGTGGAGATTATGGGCACGGCCCACAACCTGGGGGTCAAGGTGGCTGCCCATGCCCATGGCGCCGACGGCATCAACGCTGCATTGAGAGCCGGCGTGGACAGCATCGATCACGGTACGTTTCTCGATGACGAATCCATTGCACTGTTTCTGGAAACTGGTGCCTTCCTGGTGCCTACCCTGTTGCCAGGGATCAAGATCCCCGAGACCATGGAAGGCAATCCTTTCTTCACCGACGATATCAAAGCCAAGGCCTACGCCGCCGGTGAGGCAGCGATGACCAATATAGGTCGGGCCTTTGCCGCAGGCGTCAATGTCGCATTCGGCACCGATTCTGCCGTGACGCCCCACGGGCTTAATGGCGAGGAGTTCTATTACATGGTGCAGGCGGGGATGTCGGAGATGGACGCCATCTACTCGGCCACGCTTGCTGCTGCGGACCTGTTGTCCCGTTCAGAGGTCATCGGCAGTATCGAGCCAGGCAAGCGCGCCGATATCATCGCCACCAGCAATAGCCCTCTGGAAGACATCACTGAACAGGAACGGGTTAGCTCTGTCATCAAAGCAGGCAAACTGATCAAATGAGCGTCGCTGAGGGCAGCGGCGATTTTTTAGTAAGTCAGGAATAACTGAAGAGTCAGAACATTAGGGTGGCTCTCGGTTACTCGGTGAATGGAACCGAATCAGATTTAGAGGCGTATCTATCCTCAGGACTCAACTCTATGGATTGCGACAACTGATATGCCCAAGTCAGGAGACTTCGACATGAGTGAAAAGCGCGAATCTAAAATACACATTGAGAAGGTGAAAGAGCACCGTACTCAACACTGGGACCTGGACTTGGTCAGCCGCGACGAGTTGGTACAGCTCATGACCCAGAACTCCGCAACCTCTGACGAATCAGAAGGTCCCAGCTTCAGCGAAGACCGCTCAGACTTGAGCACCTCTCCCACTCACTTCGATCAACACAGCTAAGTCCATCGCCCTGCAATTCTCTCCTGATAGTATCTTTGCTTCCAACCCGTCTGAGAATGCAAATCTAAAGACTGTTGATCGCAAGCCATTTGAGGAAAAGAATCGCGGATTGCGGGATGTTGCGCTGAGGTTATTTTGCCTGCTGCTAGGCGTCAGTGCACGCAAGGAGGGCGCGTATGTGACCATACGCAACCGACTGAGCACACTGACAACGACGCAGCATGTGAAATAGACCAGCGCCCCGAAAGTAACTCATAAAAAAGGCGACCCAAGGGTCGCCTTTTTTGTCGAGTTACGCCGACTCAAACTCAGTCGTCGCCGCCCTGGTTGAGTTCTTTCCACGAATAGAATCCCATGAACATCTCTTCCCAGGACTGCTCACCCCAGTTCACCTCGATAGTGGAATCGGGGTTGTAAGGGTTCTGGCCAGAGTTGTCGAAAGCGCCAGTGGCTACAATCTTCGTGCCACCCGGTACCGCCAGAGGTTCTGCCAGTTCGTGTGCCAACTGCCAGTTGAAGGAGTAGGCTGGCACAGACAGGATGACTTCCTCTGAACCATCGGGATACACAGCAGTGAACTTCATGCGCTTGCCGCGGAAGTGCATATGCGGCATCAGGCTGTGTATTTCCGCATCGTTCTTGATGTAGGTAACCAGTTCCATTTCATGGTCCTTGGCACCTGCAGGAATCGCGATAGTGAAGGCATTGCCGACACCGCCGCCCATGCGCTCCTCGGGTATATAACCTTCGGGGTAGAAGTAGATACCGATTTCAGTTTCGTCAGTCTGCTCTTTACCGGAAGTGGTGTAGTGCATCTGGAAGCTGAGCTTGGTGCCCGGTACCAGACGGCCACCCACACCCTCAGGGTTCAGGGAAACCGAGTTACCCGGCGCATAGCCCGCAATAGACGCCTGATCCGGACCGCCGCCGCCAAGCAGGGTGCCTACATCGATCTCCGGGTTGTCGCGGAAGATCTTGTCGATGTCGGGTTGTTCACCTGCCGCAACCGCGGCAAACATCTCGGCACGGATTGCCGCGGCACGCTCTTCCGGCAGGCTGTTAATAGCCTTCAGGAACAGGGCCTGTGGGTCTTCGCCACCGCCGGGTGGAACCACCGTGGTAATGATGTGGTGCAGGACTTCCGGGGCACCCGGAGCGACTTCACTGCCGCGCACCCAGCGCTCCTCGTCCAGATCCAGATCGACCACGATATCCTTGTAATCCACTACACCTGTCGCAGGCACAGTAGTCGCAGGAATCTTCACGATCATATCGGGCTCACCGAGAGTCCACTTGGTGTCAGTCCAGGTTAATGCGGTCAGTGGGTCTTCGTCACCATCGACGGGGGAGCCGGCATCTACCCAGCGTACCAGCTTCTGCATTTCTTCATCGCTGAGGTTCATTTCATTCTTCATCTTGTGGCCGACCTTGTTGTCGATCTGACCGGGCGGCATACGCTTGGTCAGTACCACTTCACGAATCATCGGCGACCAGCCCTGTACGGCAAGGCTGCTGTCCATGGCGAAAGGCGCGATTCCGCCCTCGCGGTGACATTCAGCGCAGTTTTCCGCGATGATGGGTGCGATGTCGTTGACGTAGGAAAGTGAGGCATGTTCTGCGATGTTATTGGCGATCATGCTGCCGGTACCGGCAACCGCAACCAGGTCGCTACGCTCGCCATTCAGCAGGCCAGTGATTGCCGTTTCCGTCGCTGCCTGGATTGGGCCGCGGTAGCTGATTTCGAATGAACTGGGGTCGTACACCACGACTTCGTCCATGCGCGTAACCCCGAGGGCCTCGGTCACGAGGTGGGTATCGTCCATCAGCACAGGTAATTCCACGCCCAGTTCAGCGAGGTCTGCGACTACCGCTTCGCGGTCGGTCTGCAGTCCCGGGTTCAGCAGGAAGAAGCTTACACCTTGCTGCTCGTAGCGGGCGCGCAGGTCTTGCAGCGCATCCAGGGCTGCGGCGTCAGTGCTGTCCACACCCTGGGGCAGGATTACCACGGCTCGCTGGTCATCGTACCAGGCCATGTGGTGCTGTGCGCCCAGATGGTCAATCAGGGCGAAATCACCGACACGCTCACCGCCCATGGCGCTGGCGCTAAAGCCCGCGAGAGCTGTGGACATGATCAAAAGCAGAGATTTTTTCACGAAGGGCTCCCTTTATATGTCTTTAAATGAATAGTGGAGATTGGGTCGAGATCAGAAGAATCTGTTTACAGCTTTAACTATCACGCAAGTGTACGCGATTTTCGGGCTATTGCAGCCCTTTTTTTGACAAAATGTTACGAAGTTACACAAATTGTCGACCAAGCGAAGGAATTCTGGATTTTCGGAAATTCAGTTCCTGATTATCGCAACAACAGGCGTTACCGGGCCTGCAGAAGCTAGTTATCAGATTCTAAAAGCATGTTGCCGGGTCCCATAGTGTGCATCACGCGGTAACACTTTGGGTAACACATAGGCGCCGACCTGATTCATCTGCCAATCGGCAGGCACTTCGAAAGGACAAGGCAGAGGTCTTCGCCAGTGGCGATGTGGGTGTTACCCATGCCCAGCTCGCTCTCTCGCCACTTGATGCTGTCTTCCAAACTCTTAGCTGGCAGCGTTAATAGAATTCTGTCCTGGTAAAACACCAGGTCGCGCTGTTTAATCTCGATAATGTTGTTATTTAGCAATCACAGTTGCTGTAAACAGAATATTGATGCGTCGGTTGTGTTTGCCCTTGTTTTCAATCTTGCTGACGCGTACGGCGCCGATTTCAGCGGTGCTACGGACATGTGTTCCACCACAGGGTTGCAGATCGACGCCTTCCACTTCCATGAGTCTGACCCGGCCTTCGCCAGAAGGTGGCTTGACGCTCATGGTGCGCACCAGCTCGGGTTGTTGCGCAAGTTCATCATCGGTGATCCAGGTGCTGGTGAGCGCGTGATCTTCCTCGATCAATCGATTTAATTCACTGGTAAGAAATTCCTTGTCCAGGCTCGTGTCCTGGAGGTCAAAATCGAGGCGGCTCTTTTCCTGGGAAATGGAGCCGCCGGTGACCCCGCCCTCTACCAGTGAACAGAGCAGGTGCAGGCAGCTGTGCATGCGCATGTGTTTGTGTCGACGGTCCCAATCGATCTCCGCCGTTACCCTGTCACCTGCCACAGGGGCGATTGCCTCCACTTCCAGCACATGACAGATGCCGCGACCGTCCGGATCTTTCCGGGTATTGATCACATTGACCCGGCTGCCATCGGGCAGCAGCAGATTGCCGGTATCTCCTGGTTGGCCGCCCCCTTCGGGGTAAAATACGGTGCGGTCCAGGTACACACTCTGTCCGTCTACCCGAACCACTTCTGCGTCACAGTGGCTGAGATAGGCATCTTCCCGAAATAGCTCTTCTGTCATGGGGCCTCCATTAAACTACCCAACAGAGCTTGCCAAATTGCCCCGCAATACTCAACGTCGAGTGCTGAATTTGCGCCGCATATCCCGTACACTTGCGCGCTAGTGATCTCGGCAAGCTGAATCGGCGTAGTAGATCACCAATGCCATGCAGGGATGCCCGGGGACAAGCTCAATGAAACAGGCAATTCTATTACTCAACCTGGGAACGCCCGCTTCCCCCACGCCTGCGGGTTTGCGTAGCTACTACCGGCGTTTCTTTGCCGATCCCTTCGTATTCGACTTCAATCCTGTTGGGCGCTGGTTGCTACGCAATCTTATTATCCTGCCGTTTCGGGCGCCGCGGGTCGCGAAAGATTATGCCAGTATCTGGATGGAGGAGGGTTCACCCCTGCAGGTGTATGCAAACCGGATGCAGCAATCTGTGCAGGCGAGTTTCGATGAGGCCCAGGAGACGGTACTGGTCCGCAATGCCATGGCCTACAGCTCACCTCTCGTTAGTGAGGTGATGGCAGAACTGGAGGCCGAGGGCGTGGAGCGGATTGTCCTGTTATCGATGTATCCACAGTATTCATCGGCGACCACCGAATCCATATTCCACTCCGTGCAGCAGGCGGCGCGCAAATGGAAAACGCAGCCGCAACTCCACTTCGTGGAAGACCTGTTTCAGGAGCCGGCGTTCATCCAGGCCTGGGTCAGCCTGATTGGTGAACAACTCGCCACCGACGCTGTAGACCATGTGATCTTCAGCTACCACGGGGTCCCTGAGAAGACGATTCTGAAGGCTGACAAGGCGGGGGTGTGTAAATTCGGCAATTGTTGTAAACAGGTTACGAGCGGGAACCGGCGCTGCTACAGAATGCAATGTGTGCAAACCACCAGGGGCATAGCAGAGACTCTCGGTTGGTCTGAGGACTTCTATTCCATGGCCTTTCAATCCCGATTCGGACCCTTGCCCTGGACCCAGCCCTATCTCGATGAACATATCCTGGCCCTGCGCGAGAAGGGCATAGAGCGACTCGCCGTGGTTACGCCTTCCTTTATCAGCGATTGCCTCGAAACCCTGTTCGAGATTGGCAAGGAATACCGCCATGAGTTCGAGCAGGCCGGCGGACGTGAATTCGTTCTGGTTCCCAACCTCAATGACAATCCCGCCTGGTTCCGAGCCGTCTACCAGATAGCAAGTGAGCAACTCATCCACGCCTGATAGTGCGCCGAGCTTTCATCATTCGCGCCATGCATGGCATCAGGGCCAGGACACCGGTGATTGCCGTGACGGCCAATGTGTCGTCAGAAAGTCCGGAAGAGGCGGCTAAAGTGGGCATGAACGGCTTCCTGAAGAAACCCTTCCTGCATACTGAACTGCGGGAAGTGCTCCACAAGGCTGTTCGACCTTATCGATAGGTCGCCGATCATTTTACTGATCTGAATCAAAACTCGCTTGCGCCGACCCCGGTATTCTCCTCACCATGATTTAGACATGTTAGAGGAGAAATCGATATGTCCACAGCTACAGCGAACACTGAAGAACATAGATACAATCTGGCGCCAGTGGTGGCCACTATTTTCGGCCTCTACCTGTGCATTCTCACCACGGGTTATTTCGTGGGTAACATGATTTACCAGATCCCATAAACAGCCTGTTAGGTCTGTTATGAAAGAATCGACCGGGGTGGCTGGAAAGGCTGCCCTGAAGTCGATTTTTTTCGCCATACCATACCCGGGAATTGTGATGATCAAAAAAAGGGGACAGATTTAACAATCTGTCCCCCTTTTGTGCGTTCCCTGGCAATCAATTGCCAGGATTGGCGCTGTCAGCTTCTGACTAGGCGCTGATAGCGCGCTTCACCAGATTCTGCAGCAGCGGAACCTTGAAGCCATTATGTGCCAGCGTGCGTGCGCCCTGTGCGGCGAGTGCCTTGACCGATTCGCCGGTTTGCGCGTTCTTTGCCTGGCCGCGCACCGCATTCTCCACACTGGTCAGTCGACGCGGTGTGGTTTGCACGGCGCCGGCAACGATTCGGGAATCCTGAATGTTGCCACCGCTAAGCTTGAAGGCTGCCGCTACATTCACCAGGGAGAAGTCCCAGACATTGCGGTCTGCAACCTTTTCCCAGTAGAACGTGGCATTGGCCCAGGTGTTTGGAATCCTTACTGCCGTAAGAATGTCACCGGGGCGTAATACCGTGGTGCTTTCAATATCATTGGCCGGGCCGACGAAGAACTCTTCGGCAGACACGGTGCGGGTTCCATCCAGATTCTGAATCACCATGGTGGCGTCAAGCGCAACCAGGGCAGGTGCTGTATCGGAGGCACCTGCGGCGACGCAGCGGCTCTGCTCGAACAGCGCGTGCTCACGATTCATACCCTGTGGCGTATCGGCGTAGCAGAGGTTACCGCCGGCCCTGTAGCAGGACAGGCCGCGACGGTAGTACCAGCAGCGTACGTCCTGTGACACATTGCCGCCCAGGGTTCCGATGTTCCGGATCTGTGGGCTGGCAACCACGCTGGCTGCCTGTGACAACAGGGAGTAGCTGCTCTGGATTATTTCGCTTTCGGCCACTTCGGTAAGGGTGGTGAGGGCGCCGATCTCGATGCCATTCGCCGTTTCCCTGATTCCCCGCAGTGACTCGATGCCACTCAGGTCGATCAGGGCTTCGGCAGACTTCGCCCGGTCCTTCAACCATCCATAGGTGTCCTGGCCGCCACCAACCAACCAACCTCTTTCGGCGAGGCGGTCAGCAATGGCAAGCGCATCTTCAACCTGTACCGGTTGGTACAGATCCATATTTGGCATTACATCATGTGCTGGCATGGTTGACCTCAGAAAGTGTTGGTTCGAAGGGAACCTGTTCCGGAACTGATTTCGTTACCGGCCAGGTGGTTAATGATCATGTCCGTGGTGGTGGGCGCGGTGTTGAACATGTGTCCGCCCAACGCATCACGAATCGCACTGGCCAGTGCGGCCGCCGCTGCGCCCTGGGTGGGCTCACCAATACCACGACCACCGGTCGGGTTCTGCGGGTCAGGGATGTTTACCCCACCGGCATAGGTTTCGACTGGCACGTCCTGATTGGTCGGCGGCTTGCACTGATAAAGGCCCGTGTTTGCCGGCAGACCATTCTGCGGATCGTAGACATGGCGTTCATAGTTGGTGAGTCCAATGCCCCACACCATACCTCCACGCATGGCGTTGTCGAAGTTCTTGGGATGTACCACGGTGCCACAATCGGCCACAGAGGCGTAATCCAGAACCTTGACCTTGCCGGTGTCGGTGTCCAGTTCGATCTCCATGAATCCAACCACGTTGCCCGGAGGCTGACCCACACCTGGCAGGTTGTCCTTGGCGACACCGACGAGACCGGTGCCGGCAAGACCCTGCACGGCAATCTGGGTTAACGGGTTGATGTCATCGGGATACTCTTCACCGCTGAACTTACCGCCCAGTTCCATGGCGCGTTGCGCCGCCTGTCCATAGGACATGCTCTTGCTGGGGTCGGCAATGTTGAACACGGTCTCGTTACCAATATCGTAGTCGTCTGCAGTGCCGCCGAAGTCAGTCGCTGCAATTTCTTTCAGCTTCTGAATGGCGTCCTGGGCAGCGACCCAGTTGGTACGAGTGTGGGTGAAGATTGTGTTGGAGCCACCCTGGCCAGAGCTGTGTGGCAGGTGACGGTCGGAACGACCGCGCACGATTTCACAACGCTCCCAGGGTACCTGCAATGCCTCTGCAGCGGCACGACAGGTGGCTGCGTAGGAATAGGTTCCCAGGTTGCCCACACCACTGTGGATGTAGAGCTTGCCATCGGTGCCGATGCGCAACAGGCCGTCATAGCCGCGACCACCAGCGCCGTGATAACCGAGACCTACGCCGACACCGCGGCGGATGCTGCCGCCCTTGTCTTTAGGCAGGGCGCTGCGCTCGGCCCAGTTGAACGCACGCGCTCCCTGGTCCAGCGCTTCGCGCACGAAGGCGCTGGTAACCGGACCCTGGCTGCCGCCCTGGAAGCCATCGCTGTCCAGTACGTTAACCTTGCGGAAGGCAACCCGATCCATGTTGATGGCTTCTGCCAGTTTGTCGGTCATGGGTGCCAGAACCGAGGCCATCTCGTTCTGGCCTGGACCACGCTGGGCACCACGCGGCGTCGTGTTGGTGTAAACAGAGATGTGGCGGAATCGCATGTTCTCTGGCTGGTAAGCCACCGTGACGTGTTGGGCGGAAGAGTTTCCGCTGCCGCCGCCGGTCATGCCGCCATCGTTGACGATTACCAGATCGACCGCAGACACCTTGCCGTTTTCCTTCACGCCGACCTTGATCCAGCCCTGCATGCCGGAACGGGCGGAGCCAATGTAGAACTCCTGTTCGCGGGTGATACGCAGTTGCACCGGACGATTCAGTACCCGGGCGAAGTTGCCGGAGATCGCCATGTAGGGGTAGGGGCCAATCTTGGAGCCGAAACCGCCCCCGGTTGCCTCGTTGATAAACACCAGATCAGCAAGATCAATGTTCAGCATACGGGCGAGGCCTGCATTGTTGGCGCTCTGACTCTGCGATGATCCGTGGAAGTAGCACTTGCCGTTTTCCCAATAGGCCATACAGGTGCGGGCTTCCAGTGAATGGTGGGGGTAACCCATGGTGACGAAGGGTTCTTCGATAACCGCTGCCGCCTCGGCGAAGCCCGCCTCGATATCACCAAACGACCACTCATCGGTGAACTCGGCGCCAACTGGCTCGCGACCCGCCTTCAATGCATCGATGGCGCTCTGTGGCCACTTGATGCTCTTGATCTGGGCTCCCACAATCGGTGAACCCTCGGGACCTTCCTCCTGGGTGCGCACCAGGGCATTACCCTCCGGATAGGCATCGGGGCCACCGGGTGCCAGGCTGTGGAGAGGGTCGACCACAAAGGGGCGACGCTCGTAATCCACCCGGATACGGTCCAGGGCAGACTCGGCCACTTCTTCCGAGGTGGCGGCCACGGCCAGGATGGGCTGGCCAACATAGGTGATGTAGTCAGAAGCCAGGGCAGGGTTTGCCGGCGGCGCAACAGGAGGCAGGTCATCGGCGGTGAAGATGCCTACGACGCCATCCATGCGTAATGCCTCACTGGCATCGATGTTGACTACCCGGCCACTGGGCATCGGGCTGGTGAGCAGACGAGCGTAGACCATGCCCTCTGCCTTGTAGTCTTCGGCGTACTTGATCTCGCCGGTTACCTTGCCCTCTATACAGGGCGGAGTGAAGTTCTTTCCAATATGTGTACTCATGCCAGCTGCCCCGAGGCGCGAAGTACGCCGTTTATGTAATGTTCATAGGCACCGCAACGGCACAGGTTTCCTGAGAGGCCGGCGCGAACTTGTTCCCGAGTGGGAGTTGGGTTGCTGTTGAGCAATGCCACGGCCGACATGATCTGGCCGGGTGTGCAGAATCCGCACTGCGGGGAATTCTCATCGATGAAGGCTTGCTGCACGGCGTGCAGGGTGCCATCTGTGGCCTTGATGCCTTCGATGGAAATCACGGCCTTGTCCTTCACGTTGTGGGTGAGGACAGAGCAGGCATAGTTCGCGACACCATCGATCAGCACCGTACAGGCCCCGCATTCGCCCCGGTTGCAACCAATCTTGGTGCCGGTGAGGTCGAGTTTGTAGCGCAGGGTGTAGGCGAGTGTTTCCGTAGGCATCACGTCAACGGGGCGGCTGCGCCCGTTAATGTTTAGGGTTATCAAGCGCTCGGCGGCACCTTGCCCGGACTGGGCATTGGCGAGGTACATTCCGGCGCCGGTGGTCGCGGCTGCTCCGGAGAATATAACCCCCTTGATAAAACGTCTGCGTGTTAGTTTGGGATTCACTGACATTGCTCCGTTTTTTGTTATGGGAGGGCACGGGAATCGCGAGGAATCCGATGCCGGTTTTTTTGTGCCTGAAAGGCAGTTATAGCAACCCCCGAGGCTATGCTTTTTTGCCCTCGAATGCAATAAATGGGGTTTGGGGCGACAGGCTGTAAGGCCCGAATTACGGGGCTTTGGAGAGAATCCCGCACATTGTTGAGGATGGAAAATTGCAAACTGTCACAAATGTGTGGGGGATTCGTCGCAAAATCGAATAATAGAGCGCCTGCTCGGCGACCGCTCAGTCTTCGCTTGACTGGACTTTGGGCGGGTGGGGGCGGCTGCGTCCACGGTGCAGTTGGCCACACTCCTGTCCAGTTCCGCCAGCGAGAAGGGCTTGAGTATGAACTCCCGGATGCCCATGGATTTGGCCTGGGCTTCGGAGATCGACTCGCTGTAGCCAGTCATCAGCAGGATGGGCAGGTCGGGCCTGGATTGCAGCAGCTGCTCCGCCAGCTGCCGGCCTGACAGGCCGGGTAGGGCCTGGTCGGTGATGACCAGGTCGTACAGGTTGGGACTGGCCAGAAATTTTTCCAGGGCTGCGACGCCATCTATCAGGTGATCTACTCGGGTGCCGCTACGTTCCAGGTGCTCCTTGAGCAGGCTACCCAGTTCCTGGTTGTCCTCGGCCAGCAGGATGATTTTGCCGATTGTGCCCGCCACCTTTTCCGGACTCACCTCTACCTCTTCGGTGTCGGCGCTTACCGGGAAACAGACCCTGATCGTCGTGCCCTTGCCGGGGCGGGAATCCACGCTGATTGCGCCCTTGTGACTCTCCACGATGCCATGCACCGACGACAGGCCCAGGCCTGTGCCCTTGCCGACCTCCTTGATGGTGAAGAAGGGTCGAACATGCGCTGCTGGATGGCCTCATCCATGCCGCAGCCATTATCGGACACGACGATGGCAACGCTCTTTGCTGACTCAGCCTGGCTGGTATTGGTCTTGCATTCGGCGAGACTGCTGCGCTTTACAGAAACGGTGATATGGCCGGGTTGGTCGCCGATTGCATGGTAGGCGTTGGTGAAGAGATTCAGGGTGACCTGGCTAATCTGGGTACGATCCGCGAGGACCGTGCCGATGTCCGAATCCAGGTCCGCCTCGATTTCCACATAGCTGGGAATCGTAGCACGCACTATCTCCAGGTCTTCGGCTACCAGTTTCGACAGGTCGCAGGGCTTCAATTCCTGGCTGTCCATGCGGCTGAAGGTGAGAATCTGGCGAATCAAGTTCGATGCCTTCTTCCCGTTCTTGATGATTCGATCCGCGTTTCTTTTCGCTTTCTCATCATCCCCGACATAGATCTGCAGCAGTTCGGCACTGTTGATTATCGATGAAAGGATGTTGTTGAAGTCATGGGCGATACCGCCAGCCAGGGTGCCCAGGGATTCAACTTTCTGGTTCTGGTGAAGCTGGGAAAGCAGAACGCGGTTCTCGGCCTCCTTGATGCGGGCCTGGTCGGCCCTGCGGCGCAGTTCGGCCTGAGTCTCCAGCAGCGATGAGGTCAATCGCTGGATACCAATTGCAATCAGGATCGCTGCGGCGAGATTAAAATACGGCCGCAAGTTGAAGCCCAGCATATCGGAGAGCCGTGCCGCAGATTGTGAACCGGCCAGAATGGGAAGCACCCCTATAGCCAGCACCTCCAATAAAAATTAGGCGCCGATGGTGGCGAAGCCTGCCAGAACAAGGCTGATGCCTTTGCCCTGGTCTCCGAATTTCCTGCTGAGTGCATGCAGGCGCAATCCTCCAAACGCGATAGCGGCGAGGATTAGCAGGTCAAAGGTAATTTGGATAAGCAAAGAGTCATGCATGCCCGGTTCGCAGAATAACGGCAAGTCCCAGTATAGGTTAACTTTTTCCGGCTCGCGCAGGTAACTGGCAATTTCCCCTGCGAGGCAATAACTGCGTATAACTGGAAATACCGGTAAACTCCCTGGTTTTAAGAATCACATCGAGGGTGGACATGTCCGGGCGTAACGCAGTTGCCGTTTGCTGTTTTCTATGGATTATCGCGGGGGGCTCCCAGGCTCAGGTATTCGATGAGGCCATGATGACCACGGCTGAGTTGAGCAATTACGAACGGACCTCGACTTTCAGTGAAGTGGTTTCGGTCATCGATGCGCTGGCCCGGGGAACATCCCTCATGCATCGGGAGACGCTCCTGCTAAGCCGGGAAGGACGACAGGTGCCCATCGTGGTGTTGGCTAATCCGCCGCTGACCACCCCGGAGCAGGCTGCCGCCAGCGGTAAGCCGGTGATCTACATTCAGGGCAATATTCATGGCGGGGAAGTCGAGGGTAAGGAAGCCTCTCTCATTGCCATGCGGGATATTCTTTACGGTGACAAGCAACACCTGCTGGACAAGCAGATACTGGTCTTCGTGCCCATATACAACGCCGATGGCAACGATGCCATGGCGGAGAACACGCGACCCAATCAGGAACTCAGCCCGGTGATGACTGGCATTCGTACAGCCCACGGCTATGACCTGAATCGTGATGGCATGATCGTGGAGGCGGACGAGACCCGGGCGCTCTATGAAAACGTCATTCAGCGTTGGGATCCTGATCTACTGGTAGACCTTCACACAACAAATGGCACCTGGCATGGTTACTCCCTGACCTATGCGCCTTCCTACCATACCGTGGGTGATTCGGCGACATCCGACTATACCAGCGAGGTCATGTTGCCTGCGATACAGGAGGCTGTGAAAAACAAGTTCGATCTCGACTTCGGCTGGTACGGTGGCTATGACTACCGGGACTGGCCACCCACTGAACTGCGCACTTTCCACCACGCGCCTCGCTATCTCACCAACAATATGGCATTGCGCAATCGCATGGCTATTCTCAGCGAGACTTTCTCCCACGACAGGTTCTACAAGCGTGTGCATGCCGCCAATGCCTTCGTCGAGGAGATTCTCGAATACACCCACCTGCACGGTGCAGAGATTCGGCGAATCAACCGCGAGGCTGATGCCCGCGTGGCCGCGAATACGATCGGCATGGAGAAGGGGGTGAAATTTGAGATGGTTCCCAGGGATGAGCCACTCGACCTGCTCACCTACAGCTATATTCCCTACCAGAAGGCGGATGGCACACAGGACTTCGTACGCAGTTCAGAGCTGGTAACGATAGAGGATGTGGCCAATTACAATGCCTTTGCGGCCACGGCAACGGCAACTGTCCCCAGTGCCTATGTGTTCAGTTCGGCCTTTACCGGACTGGCGAGCAAGTTGCAGCAACATGGTATCTGGGTAGAAACCCTGGAGGCCGACACCAGCTTCAATGGCCAGACCTTTGTAGTCGAAGCGATTGATGCCCAGACGTTTGTGCAGAATGGCCATCGCAATACCCTGCTTTCCGGCAGCTACCGCAGCGAGACCCGTGTCTTCTCCCGTGGTGATTTCATCGTCTCCATGAATGACCGGTTGGCGAACCTGGTGTTCTATCTGCTGGAGCCGGAATCCGACGATAGTCTCGCCTACTGGAACCTGTTCGACGACTACCTGCAAGCCGGCCTGGCAGCGGATGGGCGAGTCGACTACCCCGTGTTCAAGGTACTTGATCGCTAGGAGGCGCACCACCGATGTCGAAACCAGTCTGTCTCATCGTCGGCGCCGGCGACTATATCGGAGCCGCTATTGCACGACGCTTCGCCGAGGGAGGGTATACGGTCTGTCTGGGTCGTCGTCATGGCGAGAAGTCTGAGGCGCTGGTTGAGGAGATCGAGGCGCAGGGCGGCTCGGCATTTGCCTACTCACTGGACGCAAGGGAAGAGACCCAGATTCAGCAGCGCTTCGCGGCGATCGAGAATGATATCGGCCCCCTGCAGGTGGTTATCTCCAACCCCGGTGGCAACGTGAACTTTCCCATCAGGGAGACCACGGAACGGGTGTTTCGCAAGGTGTGGATGATGGCCTGTCTCACAGGTTTTCTCACCGGCAGGGAAGCCGCCAGGTACATGGTGCCCCGCGGCCAGGGATCGATCTTCTTCACCGGGGCCACGGCCAGTATGCGTGGCGGCACCGGCTTTGCCGCCTTCGCCAGCGCCAAATTCGCCCTGCGTGGACTGGCCCAGAGCATGGCCAGGGAACTCGGGCCTGCGGGCATACACGTGGCTCATCTGATTATTGATTCCGGAGTCGATACGGCGTTTGTCCGGGAGCGCTACAGGGCGAGCGGTGTCAATCCAGATGACTTGCCAGCAAACACGATGATGAAACCGGCGTCAGTGGCGGATACCTACTGGATGCTGCATCAGCAGTCTGCCGATGCCTGGACTCACGAGCTTGACCTGCGTCCGGCCGGGGAAAAATTCTAGGCAGCTCCAGGTCGACTCCACCCGTTTCCCAATTCTTCAAGGACACATACCACGATGACCCAGACAGTCGAGTTTCATTACGATTTCGGCAGCCCCAACAGTTATTTCTGCCACCGGCTTATTCCGGCCATAGAGGAACGCACGGGGGCCAGGTTTGACTACGTGCCCATCCTGCTGGGGGGTGTGTTCAAAGCCACCAATAACAGGTCGCCCATGGAACAGTTCGCCGGGGTCCTGAACAAGAACGAGTACCAGGCACTGGAGACCCGGCGCTTTCTGCAGAAACACGGCATCAGGAACTATCTGCGCAATGAACATTTTCCGGTGAACACCCTGCACATCATGCGCGGGGCGGTTTACGCAAGAGATAAGGCTTTCTACCCACAGTACATTGAGGCCATGTACCGGGCTATGTGGGAGCGTAGCCTGGATATGTCGCAACCCGGGCTCATTGCGCAGGTTCTCGATGAGGCAGGATTGCCTGGGCAGGAAATCATCGCCGCCACGCAGAATCCTGCAATAAAGCAGGCGCTGATCGAGCACACCAGTGCCTCGGTTGCCAGGGGAACCTTTGGGTCGCCAACCTTCTATGTGGGAGACGAGATTTACTTCGGCAAGGACCGCTTGCGGGATGTGGAGGAATTGCTGCTTGGTACCGGCTGAATGCCAAGTCGAATAAACAGGCTGACAAGATAATAAAAAAGGCCCGGTTACTTTGGGGCAACCGGGCCTTCGAGTTTGACTACAAGATGCGTTTAGAATTCGATCTGGATGCCCAGTCGAATTTCGTACAGAGAGGCATTTTCACGCAGATCGGTAATCGTATCCGGGCGGAAGCTCTCATAGACGTAGCGATTATTCGCATCGAGTGACATGCCGACAACTTCCTGCGAGAAGAACTCGTTGTCATACTGTACGCCCCACTCGTCGTTCAACAGGTTCAGCAGGTTGTAAACCTTCAGGTAGGCGCGGGCCCGAGAGCCGAAGAGTAGCGGGAGCTCCTGGTCAATGCGCAGATCCATGCGCGAAGACCAGTCGGCGAAAGATTCGTTGCGAGGTACGAAACCACCGGCGAACTGCGCATAGCCGTTGTCCTGAACAAACTGAGCCCAGGCGTTGACGTCGAAGTCGGGGCCAAGAACCACATTGGGATCATTCAAGGTCGGGATGTACAGCAGGTGTCGGCCAAAGAAGCCATCACCTTCCAGATCGCCTGAATTCATCACAAAACTCTGCGGCTGGCCTTTCTTACGATAGAACAGTGCTGTGACGCGCGTTTCATGACCAGGAATGAAGTCTCGACCGTAGCTCATACGAGCCGTGAAGCGATGCGGGGCAACATAGTTCGATGTGGCAGGCTGCGGATCAAGCAGGGTTACCAGAGCGAGGTTGTCGAAGTTGGAGCCAGCAACAGAAGATGTCATCGGGCTCACGTCAGTCTGGTCTGTATAGGCATAACCGACGGTCCAATCCAATCCCCAATCGTATTGATGCTTGGCTACCAGCGACACTGCCAGGCCCTCACCTTCGGTGCTGGCATTGGTCAGCATGAAGTTATCCCGGCCACGCACGTAGTCAAATATGGGTTGTCCAGCGGCCGTAGTGCCAACCTGACCCTGGGATACATCTTCGTAGTAGGCAGGGTTTCGCTGCTTGGAGTAGAGGATGTCGCCATCGACTGTCATGCCGCTGTTGAACGTATACGTGGCACCCAGGGCATACTTCATCTCTGAGGGCTGTTCGTAGTTCGGGTCGATCAGGGCCAGGAAGCTGTCGTTGGCATTGGCCGCTGTGGTTGCGGCAACCTGATCTACCAGGGATTGCGGCACGTCGTAACCCGGACGACCAGCACCACTCAGCTGTACATCGGAGAATACAGATTCAGCGCCGCTGAAATTGCGATACTGCAACTGCACGTTGCTGATACCGTCGTTGCTCCAGGCATTGGTTACCCAGACATTGGGGTTGCCGCCGGAGTAGAGGCCGATACCACCGCGCACCGTCAGGTTGTAGTTCGCTTCCCAGGTGAATCCCAGGCGGGGCATCCACAGGTCGACACCATCCAGATTGGCATCGTTACGCAGACCGCCATTCAGGTCGGTGAAGGCCTGATTGAAATTAGGACGGTCAGACATGACCATTTGCTCATAGCGCAGGCCGCCAACCAGGGTCAGGTTATATTGTGGGATGTACCATTCGTCCTGCAGGTAGAACATATTGGTATTGACGTTGAAGCGTGCCGAGGCGTCGGCGGGATCGTTGCTGCCGCCACCGCTGCCGTAATAGACGCGGCTGGGCCGGCCCAGTTCGAATCTGTCGATACCGGACAGGTCGCAGTTGGGATCGTCGAAACGACCTTGGGCGGTCAAGGCATCACAGGACGCAGGGTTGCTGCCCGAATCATCGAAGTAATCCCACTCGCCGCCATTGGAATGCTGAACGAACTGGTTAAACACATCCAGTTCATCACGCTCATAACCTGCCGTGATGATGTGGTCGCCAAGCAGGTACTCGCCGGTGAATTTGTAGAAAGAGGATTCCCAGTTTAACTGGTTTGCCTGGCGAGAATCGTCAGCACCCAGATAGATGGTGTTTCTTCCAACACTGATTTGATGGTCACCAAAATCCTTTGGGCCTACAGTGACCTGAGAATCGACCATTTCGTTGGTATTGATGAAAATCTCGGTAGAGAAAGCATCCGTCCATTGGGACTGTAGCTTGGCAGTCCAGGTTTCCAGCTCAGCACCTTTTTTATAGTAGTGATTGGCGAATTCGAACTCGTTGCTGTCACTGTCGGAGGCGCGATCTTCCAGGCCGTCGTAGTAGTTATAGATCAGTGCGGCTGTATGATTTTCGTTGATGTTGTAGTCCAGACGCAGGATGTAGCTCTCTGTGGTCTGGGTGCCGTCGCTGGCCTGACCGCCTGGATCGTAGTTATAGAGGTTGTTGGCGATAGAGGACACGCGGTTAAAGGTGGCCTGGTCCAGCCAGTCGCGCTCTTCACCATTGCTGGAACCTGCGTAGCCCTGGGCAATGAATTCAGGCGCTTCGGTTTCTTCGTAGGCGCCGAAGATAAACAGTTTGTCCTCAATGAGCGGGCCACCGACGCTGAATCCGTAGTATTCCTCGTCGTAGCTTGGGGTCGAGAACGTGGAGACGCTGCCGTCTTTCGCGGTCAGGGAGTCGCCGCGCAGGCCATCGTTGGTGCCCTCGAAGAAGGCGTTGCCTGTCCACTCATTGGTGCCAGATTTGGTTACCGCGTTTACATTACAGGCGCTGAAGCCGCCATAGGTCACGTCGAATGGTGCCAGTTCTGCGGAGACCTGGCTGACGGCCGCGTAGGGGAAGGGCATGCCCGTTGCTGTCGCGTAGCCGTTGCTATTCAGACCGAAGCGGTCATTCTGGGCCACGCCATCGATGCTGATGCTGTTGAATCGGGGGTGTTTACCGATGCAGTTTACCTGGGAGTCACGGGCATCGCCGTCGATGTTGAAACGTGGGTCCAGGGAGTACACATCACGGATATCCCGGTTATAGGCCACCATGGTGTCCAGGTCAAACTGGCCGAAAGTGGCAGCGGGGCCGGCGGCCACATCCACAAACGTGTTGCCTTCGCCGAAGACGATAATCTCTTCGATGTTGCTGGGGGCGGACATGTCTACGGTCAGGTTGTACACATCACCCAGCTGGATGGAGTCCACGGTGACAGTCTTGTTGCCATTGATCGTAACGGTGTAGGGGCCGCCAACAGGCAGGTTGGTCGCATAGAATGTGCCGGTGTTGTTGGACTGCAGGGTACGGCTTGCGCCAGTCCGTGTGTCTTCTACAACGACAGTGGCATTTACGAGTGGGTTGCCAGAGCCGTCTACGAGACGACCGCGGATCGCGGATGATGTGTCCTGTGCTGCCAGCTCAGTGGATGTCGCTCCAAGTGCCAACAATACAGAAGTACACAGCAGTTTTTTTGCACTACGTGGTAAGCGCATGTGCTCCTCCTGATAGATAGAAAGGGATAGATTGTTGTTTAGTAACCGACCGAACGCGTATTGTTTTTATGGAGCGCGTCACTGCGCCTTTGTTCCGGCAATTCCATGTAAAACGGCGTAATTTTATGCGGCCAGTGGTTTCATTTTCGTGACACTGAGGATTACGGCGCACGCACTGTGCAGTTTGAAACGCAGGGGCCAAGCCGGGTTTGGGCTGATTCTTCCAGTATCCATGCAGGAGAACGCCAATCGGTTGTCGCAATTTTGTCATAGTCAAAAAGCGGCACCCAAGGTTTTTTTGTTATTTTGGGAATTTGGGAAAGGCTGAGTCAGATAATGCGCAAAAATTGCGCAGACATTGGTGAATATTTGATCAAGAGGGCGGACACCTCAGCTGAGGCGCCCGCATGTTTGGCCGCCTACAGAAGGATGGCCCAGGCAGCCGGGCCTCTACTCAACGACGAACTGACCCATCATTCCCGCATCCTCATGCTCGAGGATGTGGCAATGATACATATAGGGTCGTTCGGGGTCGGCATAATCTTCGAACTTCATCAGTACTCGCACGGTCTGGCCGGGGCCAACCTTCACGGTGTCCTTGTAGGCATGTTCGTGCGCGGGCCAAGCCCGGTTGTTGTTGCTGATGATGCGAAACTGGCCATGATGAATGTGGAAGGGGTGCATCATCATGGACTCGTTACTGATTTCCCAGATTTCGGTTGAGCCGACCGGTACACGCTCGTCAATTCTGTTCATATCCATGGCCTTGCCATTGATGGCGAACATGGAGCCCATGCCACCCATGCC
>Ga0181589_10000006_pt1 | contig 116516 bp, 121 predicted proteins | sample 071ome_25_FD_132444 | JGI IMG/M metagenome (GOLD analysis project Ga0181589, IMG submission 132444) | Coastal salt marsh microbial communities from the Groves Creek Marsh, Skidaway Island, Georgia - 071410BT metaG (megahit assembly) | ecosystem: Environmental > Aquatic > Marine > Intertidal...
CCCGGCGGCAGGCGATTTCATTTTACTGAACCTAGTGGCAATGAATTTGCTGTCTGGTCAGACCGCGAGTAACTATTGCCAGCGCTGGCGCACGACCTCATAGTTAAACGCCATTTTCTCCGGGTCATGCGGCACCTTGAAGAAGCCATGAAAATGTCCGTTCGGATTGATCAGGGCAATCTCGCCACTGTGGTTGACCAGGTAGTTCTCACCCACACCCGGCACATAGGCAAAGGCAATATTCAACTGTGAGGCAAAGTTGAAAATATCAATGTACTCACCGCTAAGCCCCAGGTAGTCATCATTAAAATAGCCCACGTATTCTCGCAGCTTTTCCTGCGTATCACGCTGCGGGTCAACACTGACCATGATGACCTGCGTATCCTCACTGTAATCGCCTTCCTCAGCGAGAATCTGGGTGAACTGATTAAGCGTTGCCATGGTCAGCGGGCAGATATCCGGGCAATAGGTATAGCCGAAAAAAATCAGGCTCCACTTGCCCCGTAGCAAGTCCAGACCAACCGGTTCACTATTGAAGTCTTGCAGTGAAAAAGGATTAATCAGGCGTGGCACATCATAAACAAAGAGACCATTTTCAGAGAGCTCTTCGTTGCTCATGTTCACCGGCGAGAGAATCCGGTTCAGGGTCAGGCCGAGCACCAGAGCCATGAAGGCCACGCAAGAGACAACAGTATTGGCAACGCCTTTTTTCATATCAGAGGTAGTGATCAATCAGCAGTGCAATAAACAGTGCTATCAGGTAGAAAATGGAATAACGAAAGGTCTTCAGGGCTGTTGTGCTTTTCGTGCCGATCATCAGGAAAATGGACCAGTACATGAACCCGGCCCCCAGCAGCAGAGCAGCAACCAGATACACCGGACCGCTCATACCGGTTAGATAGGGCAGGATGCTGACGATCAGCATGATGATGGTGTACAGCAATGAATGCAGCTTGGTCAGGGCATCACCGTGTGTTACCGGAAGCATGGGAATATCGGTTTTGGCATAGTCCTTCTTGCGGTGAATCGCCAGTGGCCAGAAATGCGGTGGTGTCCAGGCAAAAATTATCAGCACCAGCAAAAGGCCTCCAGGATCAACCGTGCCAGTGACTGCCGTCCAGCCCAGTAGTGGCGGCATGGCGCCTGAAAGCCCGCCGATGACAATGTTCTGTGGTGTGGCCCGTTTGAGGTAACCGGTATAGACGATTGCGTAACCAATAAAAGAGGCAAGCGTCAGCCAGGCGCACAGGGGGTTCACCAGAAAGATCAAGATACCCATGCCCAACATACAAATAAGCATGGCAAAGACCAGTGCCTGGGTAGGAGTAACTTTCCCCTGGGGAATGGGGCGCTTGAGGGTGCGCTGCATGATGGTATCGATGCGGTGGTCAATCAGGTGATTGATAACGGCGCCAGCACTGGCCACCAGTGCAATTCCCAGGTTCCCCCAGATTAGGGCATTGAGAGGCACCATGCCGGGAACGGCCAGAAACATGCCCACCAGCGAGGTCAGGATCATCATCATGACAACCCGTGGCTTGCACATTTCGTAATAATCACGCCATGTGGCTTTTTTGGAGATGCTCAGTTCACTCATGCCTAAAACATTGCGCTCGTGGTTTTATATAGCCGGTAATTCAGCGTTACCATGCTGAGCAATAATAATGCGCCACCGGCGTTGTGGGCAACCGCTACCCAGAGCGGCAGGGAAAAAACAACATTGCTGATGCCCAAGACAAGCTGTACCAGCAAGATGGCTAAAATGATATGGGTCAGGCCTTTCAGGGGGCTGCTGGCACTGCAGCGATAAAGCTGCATGATCAAAAACAGCATGTAAACGGTCAGTACCACAGCACCTAGCCGGTGCATGAAATGAATGGCCACTCGCCCTTCGCCATCCATTTGCCCGCCAAGGTAGTTGGGGCCGATATCCTGAAAAATATTAAACCCGCTGGCCAGATCCATGGTTGGCAGCAGCTGGTTCTGACAGGTCGGAAAATCCGGACAAGCCAGTGCAGCATAGTTTGAACTGAGCCAGCCCCCCAGTAATATTTGCACTACCACCAGTATCAGGCCCAGCAACGCCAGAGGGCGCAGGTTTTCCCAGTAACGGATGGGCATGGCAGGTTGCGGCCAGGGCCTGTTATCGAGCCTCAGACACAGCAGCCAGAGCAGACTGAGCGTCGTAAAGCCGCCCAGCAAATGCCCGGTAACCACCTGTGGCCAAAGGTTAAGGGTTACCGTCCACATGCCAAACAGGCCCTGCACAATTACCAGGCCCAGCAAAAAAATCGGCAGCAGCCGCGGTTGATCCTGCCTGCTACGATGTTTCCAGTTAAAGAAATTAATGAGAATAATCAGCAGGCCCAGCGAACTGGCGAAATAACGATGCACCATTTCTGGCCAGGCTTTTTCAGCCTCAAAGGGGGCATGTGGAAACAGTTCTTCGGCCTGGAGAATTTCATTCGGGGTATCTGGCATCCACAAAAACCCGTAGCATCCAGGCCAGTCCGGGCAACCCAGTCCGGCATCGGAAAGCCGCGTGAAAGCACCAAGCACCACAACACAAAGCGCCAGAGCGGTCGCCAGCAGGGTCAGGGCATAAGTGGGTTTATGACTCTTCATGGACTATCCCAGGCTGGAGCGATCCAGCAATCTCTCTATATCCTGCAATATCTCTTCAGGTGTATTGTCGGGCGTGAAATATAACATGACATTGCCCAGCGGGTCGGCCAAAAAAATATAATGTTCGGCTACCGGGTCAACGCCCTCAGGCAAAATGCTTGTCAGTCGGCTTAATAGGGTTTCGCGTTCACTAAACACAAGTTGCTGGGAGCTAAAGGCTTCAGCAAACATTCGCCGGGTGCGCTCATCCAGCACCTGAGAGCCTGAACCGACATTGACATAATAGCGCGCCACCCGGTCCTCATCAGCCCCCAGCAGGCGATGCAGCTGACGCAGATAAAACAGGCGGTCACCACAGGGCTCATCGCAGCTGCTGCTGCCCAGGAAAAACAAACGCCAGGGGGCCGGTACATAATCATCCGCATCAACACCCGCTACCAGTTCTTCAAAAGACTGGAATGCCAGGGCTCCCTGTTCATCGACCATAGCAAATTCAGTGATATCCATGACAGGCATGATCAGCACGCCATTATTGGTCGTGGCGATAACAGGTCGATTCTGCATGACATAAAATGACAGGGTCGCCAGACCAATGGGTAAAGCCACGGCCAGCAAGAGCAATGTCAGTTTGAGTTTATTCCTGTCCATGTAAAGTCTCTTCAGCTTCTTCAGGACGCGTGCTCAGATAAAGGTACAGCAGGAGCAGCACGCCTGCCATGCTAAACCATTGAACGGCATAGCCCCTGTGCCTTTCAGGCGTTGTTGTAATTACCGGCCAGTTCCTGACAAAGGCCCCCGGGCTAAAGGAAGCAAGCCTGACCGTATAGGGAAACAGCCTTTCCACGCCCAGGGCTTCCGCCATCCTGGTCATATCAAGACTCTGGATAATACGTGGCCACCCAGTGCCGGGTGCTTCCTCTGCCAGCATAAATTGCTCCCCGAGCGGCACATAGATAGCACCGCTGAGCTCAACTTCTCCCTCAATCGCCTGCGCCTGTGGCAAGTTTTCACGATAGGCATTTGATGCAATCCAGCCACGGTTAATCATCACCAGTTCGCCGCCCTGCTCCCTAAATGGCGAGATAACTTCAAAGCCAGCCTGCCCTTCATTAACTTTATTGTCCAGCAGAAAGGTATGTGAATTGTCATAATGTCCGCGCACCCGAACATTCACATATTGAAGATCGCTATCTGTGTCCAGACCACCGAGCTCACGTGTTTCTGCGCTCTGGCGACTTTCATAGAGACTTTGCAGGTCTAGCTTTTCCTGTTCGCGCTCAAGCTGCCAGAACCCCAGTCGGATAAACAATGGAAAAAACAACAGGATAAACAGGCTGATCTTCCAGTTGAAATGAAAATTTTTTAATCGTAGCGGTATCACGTTATGTCAGTCGTCTGGCGAGTCTGCTAGTATGCAGTCAAAACCAGCAGGAATTTCCGTGTTAAAAATCATCATTGTAATACTATTGCTCGGCATCATTGCCAGCCTGTTCAGCGGAGCGGTATTTTTCTTCAAAGATCAGGGCAATGAAAGCAAACGCACACTCTATGCCCTGGGTGTCCGTGTAACCCTGGCCGTACTGCTGATGATTTGCATTGTCTATGGCGTTGGCACTGGCCAGCTTACGCCGAGTGCGCCCTGGTATAACCCCTGAATAATCTAGAAAGTCTAATTTCCTGATCGCTTACTGAGGCTATATTCCCCGCCGGGGGCTCGCCTTTTTTTCCCAGGCGAAGCAAAAAAGTGCACAGAGAATGAGCTTATACATTCACTAGCTGCTGACCGAGCACTTCTTTACAAGGAGCGGGAAAAGAGTCAGCCCTCTACAGTATGTAGACGAAGAGGAACAAACAAACCCAGACCACATCGACAAAATGCCAGTACCAGGACGCTGCTTCAAAACCAAAATGATCTTCCGGTTTAAAGTGCCCTTTCAGGGTTCGCGCCAGCATCACCGCCAGCATAAAGGCTCCGAGTGTTACATGGAAACCATGAAAACCGGTCAGCAGGAAGAAGGTTGATCCATAGATGCCAGAGTTCAGTGTCAGGCCCAGTTCATGATAGGCCTCAATGTATTCTTCAGCCTGCAGGAATAAAAACACCACCCCGAGTGCAACGGTAAGTGACAGCCAGGCAGTGAGCTGCTTGCGGTTGTTATTCTTCAAGCCAACATGAGCAAAATGCACCGTCACACTGGACGATAACAGAATGATGGTATTCCACAGCGGCAGGTAACCCAGTGCATCGCCCCAGCCAGACCAGGCCATGGACTCATGAGGGCTCTCAAACAGCGCCTCATTTGGGTTGGCAATAACGGGCCACACGGCTTCAAATTCTGGCCACAGCATATTGGTAATGCCTTTGTCGCCTTCACCACCAAGCCAGGGCACTACCCAGGAACGAACATAGAACAGCGCTCCGAAGAAGGCCGCAAAAAACATGACTTCCGAGAAAATAAACCAGTACATACCCAGCACATAGGAGCGCTTCAACTGAGCACTTGGCAGGCCCTGGTGGTTCTCACGGATGCTGGTGCCAAACCAGTTAAACAGTACCGTGGCCAGCGTGGCAAATCCCAGCAGGGCAATAATTGCCGAGCCGCCGGCACCTTCTTCAGCGGCGATATCATTGAGCACATTTCCCATGCCAAAAACAAACAGGAACAGGCCAAACGAAGCCCAGATAGGGAACTTGCTCTGCTCGGGAACATAATATGTTTCATACGTGCTGTTGATATTTTCACTTGCCATTACAGCTTTCCACCTTTATCAAATAGTTAGTGCGTATTACCGGCTGGCTGTCTGCTGGTAACTCGCGGTGACATCGAAAAGGGTGTAGGACAAAGTCAGCTTTGTCACATCCTCGGGGATGTCCTGATCAATAAAAAACAACAGGGGCATGTCGATCTCCTGCCCCGCTGCCAGCGTTTGCTGGTTAAAACAAAAGCATTCAGTTTTGTGCAGATAGTCTGCCGCTCGGAAGGGCGATACACTGGGAACCGCCTGGCCGACCATGGCATCCGCACTGGGGTTGCGCGCATAGAAGCTTACTTCCGTCAGCTCCCCCGGATGAACCTGAATTTCACGCACTGCCGGCTCAAACTGCCAGGACATGCCGGCATTATTGGTAGCCCGGAACTGTATCGTGACCAGTCTGTTTTCATCCACTTCCACCTGTGCAGCTTCATAGGCATATTGCCCGCCGGTTTTTCCGTTAAGTCCGGTTATCTCGCAAAACACGTTATAAAGAGGCACCAGCGCAAAACCAAAACCAAACATCGCCACCGCGCCCAACAACAGTTTCGCAGTCAGGCGCGAATGTGACATTCCAGCTTGTGACTTGTGTTGCTGCCCTTCGCTCATCTATTCATCTCTCAGGAATGAACCTGTTCCGGCAGATCAGGTGGCGTGGTGAAGGTGTGGTAAGGAGCCGGAGAGGGAATCGTCCACTCCAGGCCATGCGAGCCTTCCCAGACTTCCTGCGTCGCTTTCTTGCCGCCACGCACACACTTGATAACGATAAACACGAACAGCAATTGTGAGAAGCCGAACAGGAACGCGCCGATACTGGAGATCATGTTGTAATCGGCAAACTGCAGCGCGTAATCAGGAATACGTCGCGGCATGCCGGCCAGCCCCAGGAAGTGCTGCGGGAAAAACAGCACATTGACGCCGACAAATGATAGCCAGAAATGCAGTTTGCCCAGCGTTTCATCGTACATATTGCCGGTCCATTTCGGCAGCCAGTAATACACGGCAGCCATGATGGAGAACACGGCGCCCGGCACCAGTACGTAATGAAAATGTGCCACCACGAAATAGGTGTCATGGTACTGGAAGTCAGCCGGCGCTATCGCCAGCATCAGGCCAGTAAATCCGCCCATGGTAAACAGCACCACAAAGGCAATGGCAAACAGCATCGGCGTTTCAAAGCTAATGGAGCCTTTGAACATGGTGCTGAGCCAGTTAAATACTTTCACCCCTGTCGGTATTGCAATCATCATTGTGGCATACATGAAGAACAGCTCACCGGCCAATGGCATGCCGGTGGTGAACATGTGATGGGCCCAGACGATGAATGACAAAAAGGCAATGGATGAGGTCGCATAGACCATGGAGTCATAACCGAACAGGCGTTTACGTGAGAAAGTCGGAATGATTTCCGAGACCACGCCAAAAGCCGGCAGAATCATGATGTAAACCTCAGGGTGACCAAAGAACCAGAACACATGCTGGAACAGTACCGGATCACCGCCACCGGCAGCATTGAAGAAAGATGTGCCGAAGTGCACATCAAACAGCATCATGGTGACCACACCTGCTAGTACCGGCATAACTGCCAGCAGCAGATAGGCGGTGATCAACCAGGTCCACACGAACAGCGGCATTCTCATGTAGGTCATGCCGGGGGCACGCAGGTTCTGAATGGTGGCAATAATATTAATCGAGCCCATGATGGATGAAGCGCCCATGATGTGCAGGGCAAAAATAAAGAAGGTTACCGTCTCCGGCGCATAGGTTGTTGAGAGCGGCGCATAGAAGGTCCAGCCGAAGTTAGGCGCTCCGGCTTCCATCAGCAGCGTGGAGGCCAGCATGGCAAAGGCGAAAGGCAGAATCCAGAAGCTCCAATTGTTCATGCGAGGCAGGGCCATGTCCGGCGCGCCAATCATCATCGGAATCATCCAGTTACCCAGGCCGACAAAGGCTGGCATAACAGCTCCGAAGACCATCACCAGCCCGTGCATGGTGGTCATCTGGTTAAAGAAATTGGGCTCAACAAACTGCATGCCCGGCTGGAACAGCTCCAGACGAATTACCAGGGCAAAGACTCCGCCCAGCAGAAACATGGCCAAGCTAAACCACAGATAGAGTGATCCAATATCTTTATGGTTGGTGGTATACAGCCAGCGGGTTATGCCCTTGGCAGGGCCATGATGATGATCATCGTGATGGGTATCATGGCCTTCAATGGTGCCGACATTACTCATATTTTGTAACTCCTCTACTTTACTCTTGCACCAGGTACTTATTCAGCCTGGGCCTGCAGAATCTCGACGGGAGTAATCATGTCTCCCACACTATTACCTAAGGCATTTCGCTCATAGGTGATGACAGCAGCCAGATCAACCGGATTGAGCTGGTTGCCAAAGGCTGCCATGGCTGTACCCGGGGCGCCATTAAGGACGATATTGACATGGTCCTCAATCGGTCCGGTCGCAATCGCCGAGCCTGTCAGTGGCGGGAATGCCGGCGGCAAGCCCTGGCCATTTTGCTGGTGACAGGCCATGCAGAAGGTACGGTAGACCGTTTCACCCTGGGCTACCAGCTGATCAAGTGTCCAGTCCTGATTGGCCAACTCGGCGATAGCCGCAGCCTGTTCCTGGCGCTCGCTGTACCAGGCATCGAACTCTTCGCGTTCAACAACTTCAACCACGACCGGCATGAAGCCATGGTCCTGACCGCACAATTCCGTGCATTGCCCGCGATATATGCCAGTTTCTTCGGCAATAACCCAGGACTCATTGATAAAACCTGGAATGGCGTCTTTTTTCACGGCAAATTCAGGCACCCACCAGGAATGAATCACATCAGCCGCTGTCAACAAAAAGCGCACCTTGGTGTCAACCGGAATCACCAGGGGCTCGTCAACCTCAATCAGGTAGTTTTCTGATTTTTCATCCAAGCCAGCAATTTGCTCATCGGTAGTTGCCAGGTTGCTGAAAAAGGAAACCTCTTCACCCTCATCATCCAGATAGCTGTACTGCCAGCGCCACTGATAACCCGTGATCATGATGTCCAGCTCGGAATCAGAGCTGTCATAGATCTGGCGCAATACGCCGGTTGAAGGAATGGCCATACTGACCAGAATAAGAATGGGAATGACCGTCCAGACGATTTCAATGGTGGTATTTTCATGGAAATCGGCGGATTTGGCACCTTTGGATTTGCGGTATTTGATCAATGACCAGATCAAGACCCCATAGACCACCACGGCAATTAAGGCGCAGATAATGGTAATCAGCATGTGCAGGTCGTAGGTAGACCGGCTGATTTCGGTGATGCCAACTGGCATGTTGATGCCTTCACGAAAATCTTCCGCTGCAAAAGCCAGCTTGCCCATCAGGGGTGAACATGCCAGTAGCAGGGCTGATATAAATTTAAACTTAGGCTGCATTCGCCACTTCTCCACTTTCTTTGATTCTCTGTAAAAATCCAGACATTAGGTCTGGCTCGAAGATACCAATCGCAAAATCTTCTCTAGGAATTTTGGTTCAAACCCAATATTGCTCATGAACCTGTAAAGGCATGCGACAATTCGCCGCGCATTATATCAGCAAGTGTCAACGAAAGGCTATGAACAGTGCGTCCTTGTTAGCTGATTTATATCAAATTACGTCCCTGTAAGCAGATTGCAAATAGTCTCTGTTCATTTCAGTAGTCTTGGCATAATCTTGAGGACATAATTTCTTTGTCCTGGAGCAAATTGATGAGCATAAGGAACTATCTGGATTACTCGCCAAAACTGGCTGGCGGTGTATTTATCGATAACAGTGCGGTGGTCATCGGGCGGGTAAAAATTGGCCGCGACTCGTCTGTGTGGCCACACTGTACCCTGCGCGGTGATGTCCATGACATTAGCATCGGTGAACGCAGCAATATCCAGGATGGCTCTGTCTTGCACTGTACCTCTTCGGAATCTTTTGGCCCCGAAGGCTTTCCACTACATATCGGCAGTGATGTCACCGTTGGCCATCGTGTTATTCTGCACGGCTGTATACTCAAGGATCGTGTACTGGTTGGGATGGGCGCCATCATCATGGACGGCGCAGTTGTGGAATCAGATGTCATTGTCGGCGCCGGCTCAGTGGTGACACCCGGCAAGGTGCTGCAAAGCGGCAACCTGTATGTCGGCTCACCGGTCAAACGAGTTCGCCCGCTACGGCAGGAAGAAATCGACTTTCTGCTTTATAGCGCCGAGCACTACGTCAAGCTGAAGAACTTTCACCAGCACGACCATGAGTCGCTGTAGTTCAGCGCAGCTCCTCAATTAAGCCAGCCGTGTCTGGCCGGATGCCACGCCAGAGATAAAAAGCCTCGGCAGCCTGTTCAACCAGCATCCCCAAGCCGTCCAATGCCTGTGCTGCCCCGGCTTGCCTGGCCCATCGGCAAAATGGCGTTGGCTGGCTGCTGTACATCAGGTCATAACAGGCAGCTCCTGCACGTAAAATCCCTGCTGGCAGTGCTGGCAAATCTCCCTGCATACTGGCAGAAGTGGCATTGATCAGCCAGTCAGTCTGACAAGACTCCAGCTGGTCCAGTCCCCTGACGCTGATTTTGCCGTAGTCCCCGAATGCGCTGGCCAGAGCTTCAGCCCTGGCTGTGGTGCGGTTGGCAATAGTGACGCTGGCTGGAGATTCTCGCAGAATCGGCAAGAGTATGCCGCGGCTTGCCCCGCCAGCCCCCAGGATGAGTACATCCTTGCCCTGCAGGCTAAGCGCATGGTTTTGCCTGATATCCCGAATCAAGCCGATGCCATCGGTATTGTGGCCCTGGAGCTTCCCGCTAGCATCCATCAAGAGCGTATTAACAGCACCGGCAACTTCAGCATCAGCAGAGCGTTCGTGGACCAGCGCCCAGGCTTCCTGCTTGAAAGGCACGGTGACATTCAGGCCCTTGCCGCCCTGTTTGAAAAAGTTGTTGACTGCAGCAGGAAACTGTCCTGCTTCAACCAGAATCGCCTGATATTGCAAATCCTGTGCTGTTTGCTTCGCAAAGGCGTGGTGAATGGCAGGCGATAGGCTATGGGCAATCGGGTTGCCCATCACGGCGTATTGATCCAAAACGACTTCCTGTAGCAGGCTATACCCAGTCTCTGGGTTTGAGGTAGTCAGTATATAGTTTTTCCTCTGCGGAGCCAGGCTCAGGATGCCAGTCATAAACCCAGCGCACCTGAGGAGGCAAGGACATCAGAATCGATTCGATGCGGCCTACGCCGGATTGCAGGCCAAAAATAGTGCCCCTATCAATTACCAGATTGAACTCTGCATAACGCCCGCGCCGGTATTCCTGGAAAAATTTTTCGCGCTCGGTGTAGGGCGTGTCCTTGCGCTTTTGCAGAATGGGCGCATAGGCTTCCAGATAGGAGTTGCCCACGGCCTGCATCAGGGCGAAGCATTTTTCAAAGCCCCAGCCATTGAGGTCATCAAAAAACAGTCCGCCCACACCCCTGGGCTCCTGCCGGTGTGGCAGATAAAAATACTCATCACAGTGTTTTTTGAAATCCTGGTACACATTAGGGCCAAAGGGCTCGCAACATTTTTGCGCCGTCTTGTGCCAGGCAATGCAGTCTTCATCATAGCCATAGTACGGTGTCAGGTCATAACCGCCGCCAAACCACCAGACCGGATCGATGCCTTCTTTCTCAGCAATAAAAAACCTCACATTGGCGTGCGAGGTTGGGCAATAGGGGTTTTCAGGATGGATGACCAGGGACACGCCCATGGCCTGAAACGAGCCTCCCTCCAGTTCCGGGCGCAGCTCTGTTGCTGCCCGGGGCAGTGATTTGCCATAGACATGGGAAAAGTTAACGCCGCCTTTTTCAATGACAGCGCCATCAGCCAGCACCTTTGTAATGCCAGCACCGCCATCTTCACGGTCCCAGCGATCTTCACGAAAGCTTTGCTTGCCATCAACAAGTTCAAGCCCATGACAGATTTCATCCTGCAGCTTGAGTAAATAATCTTTTACTGCACTTGTATCCACATCTAACACCAGACACACTCCTCTTTTTAAGACCTGACTACCCGGCCACTCTGCAAGTCTATAATCCGGCTGGGTCCGTCCTGACCGCCTAGCTCGCCAGGCACTATCATGATCTCTTCTTTGAAATAGTTGGCAACTTCCTGCTCACTCAGGGCCGGCGCCTTGCCTGCCGGATTTGCCGAGCTTGAAACCAGCAGGCCGCATTGCCCGCACAGACTTTTCACCACTGGGTGCTGACTTACCCTGACTGCTACTGTAGCAAAGCTTCCTTTAATCCAGGATGGAATTTTTTGATTTGGATCAGGAATTAACCAGGTATCAGGCCCAGGACAGGCACTTTGCAGCTGCTGCCTGGCCGAAAGTGGCAAGCCTTCTAGTAACATGTCGATCTGTTGCAATCCCGAAGCTACCAGAATCAGGCCTTTTTCCAGCTCACGCCCCTTGAGCTCCAGTATCCGCAATACGGCTGTTTCATTATAGGGATCACAGCCCAGCCCCCAGACCCCTTCTGTGGGATAGGCAATAATGCCACCTCGCTTGAGATGATCATGTATCGTGGATAAATTCAAGGTATGCTTCATTGGAGGCGCATTATTACTTATGCCCTGCGCAGTGACAATGAATAGCCTTCTGGCCCGGCTTCAATCAAGCGATATATTTCAAGTTCACTCAGCGTTGCCAGCACTTGCTCAACCGGTAAACCGCTACGCAGAACCAGTGTGTCCATACTGGCCCAGTTGGCATCCAGGCAACCTAGCAGGTTTCGCGCAGGCTGGCTGAGCTGCGTCATCCTGTCAGTAAGCAAAGCTGCTGCTGAAATGTCGGCATTTGTACAAAAGCCACCAAGCTCTTCGGCAATATCGCGGACACTTTCAACCAGCGCCGCCCCATTTTTCAGCAAACTGTGGCAGCCCCGTGACTGCGGGTTGAATGGCGAGCCCGGTACGGCAAAGACCTCACGTCCCTGTTCAAGCGCACAGTGGGCGGTAATTAAAGAACCACTTTTTTGAGCAGCTTCTACAACCAGCACTCCCCGGCTGAGTCCGCTAATCACACGGTTACGTTGTGGAAAATGCCACGCCTGTGCAGCCGCTCCCAGCGGATACTCGGAAACGAGTGCTCCACGTTCCCGCAGGTCTCGCGCCAATACCTGGTTTTGACGAGGATAGACGCGGTCCAACCCGCTTCCCAGCACAGCGACACTGACGCCCTTAACCGCCAGGGCTCCCTGATGACTTTCTGTGTCTATTCCCAGAGCAAGCCCGCTGCAGATACTAAAGCCTGCTTTACTTAGATCACCGGCCAGGAGCCTTGCCATTTCGCGCCCGCCCGGACTGGGCTTGCGACTGCCAACGATTGCCAGCTGGGGCAGGCTCAGGGCTTCGGCATGTCCCTGGACATAAAGCAGCACAGGCGGATCGGCAATTTCCCTAAGTAGCCCCGGGTAGTGAGGAGAATCCAGACTCAATATGTGGCAATCTTTTTGTTCCTGCCACTTCAGGGCCTGCATGACCCTGCCTTGAACCCCCTGGGCTCGACAAGCCGCGCGCACTGCTTTTATCGGGGCAACAAGATTAGGCTGCAGCTCCTTAAGCGGCATCTCAAGCAGAGCCCGTGGGGAGGGGAAATGCGCCAGTAAGCCGAGAAGTTGTCGTGCAGGTAGGCCGGAACCAAGACTAAGGCTAAGCCAGGCAGTAAGCTCTTGCTCTTGCATTGTGATCATCCATGATCAAGGCTGCGGAAGACGTCTCAGGGAGTAATCACCCTGTCGCTCAGTGCTACCGGTTGGTCACTGCTTAATACCAGGGCAAAACTGTGATTATCGAATACTCTATAGACTAGTATTCTTCCGTAAATTTCGCCACTGAAGCTAATCGTACTGTTGGGGTCTGGCAGCCGCAGAAAAGTCTGTGCATTCGGGTCAGGGAATTCAATGTTGGCTTTTTGTAGGGCCAACAGATGACCCGCTTCAATGTTGTCTTCTGCGCCCAGGTTAATAATCAGCGTATCGTATTTTCCGCCGAAAGATCGGCCGAAATTGATATCCATAACAGCGGCAGTGACGTCAAACTCGGGGGCAACCGGAAAGTACTGGGATGACAGTATCAAGGATTCGCTGACCACAAAAGAGTCGCCTATACGGACCTCCTGCAGATTACTGTTAACAACCAGTGTTGCCGCATCATCCTCAATATCGAGAATACTTGCAGAACCAACCAGCTCAGCTTCGACGGCAATCACATCGCCTGTTAGCGGGTCGTTTATCTCCCGGGTTGGTCGAACAATTTCATACGTGTTGATGTCCTCGGCCCAGGACCCCAAAGCAAAGATGACATCGTTTTCATGGGAAAATTTCCTATCACTTCTGGAGCCCAGCACAGTTGGCGCATTATCCAGCGCCGTAATATCAATGACCCGGTTTCTACTCAGGTAGGGGCTCATCGCTTCCAGAGAAATAGCTGGTATAGGACTAAGCAGGGGTTCGCGACGCACTCTAGGGGAAAGCGCTATAACCGGTAGGCTGGTGTCAGCGATTTCATCAGACCTGCCCGCATTGCTGCCAGCGCCGCGCTCAACGGTGATACGAGGTTGTCCATCAACATAGTAAAGAACAACATTATCGCCAGGATAAATCAGGTCAGGATTGCTGATTTGCGGATTCAGCTGCCAAATTTCCGGCCACAGCCAAGGTTCATCAAGAAAAACACCGGCTATATCCCAGAGTGTATCGCCTTCCACCACCACATAGTTGTCCGGAGAGCCTTGGCGAATATTAATAACATCGCCCTGCTGTGCCTGGATAGCAGAGACAAGAAAAAGCAGTGACAACAGCAGCGCTGCCCTAAAACCTTTGATGAAGTGAGTGTCTGACATCCTCAACTCCTGCTTGCAAATTATTTTATTCAGCGTTCAAAATGAGCATTACCCAACTGCAAGCCAATGCTCATGACCGGTATCTGTATATTTGGCACATCTTATCAATAAGTAGTTTAATTATATATGCTTAGCTATTCTTTTTTAGGTAATTTGTGACCTAATTGACTTTCCCACCCTTGAAGGTTTAATAATTTGACCCGAAATAACGTATTATTAGGGCCCCGAACGGCCTGCTAAGAGCATAGAGCCCATGAGTTTGCTAGAAATACTTGAATACCCGGATCCCAGATTGCGTAAAAAGGCTCTGCCTGTCGACGCAGTCGATGACGGTTTGCGGCAAACCATCGAGGACATGTTCGAAACCATGTATGCAGCTTCGGGTATTGGCCTGGCGGCGACGCAGGTTAATATTCATCAACGTCTGCTGGTTATTGATATTGCCGATGAAGATGAACAGCGCAAGCCCCTGGTCTTTATCAATCCCGAAATTGAGGTTCTGGACCCTGAACCGCACCGGCATGAAGAAGGCTGTCTATCTGTTCCCGGTTATTTTGAATTTGTGGAGCGACCTCGCAAAATCAGGGTTAAAGCCCTGGATCGTGATGGAGAAGCCTTTGAAATGCTGGCAGAAGGTTTGCTGGCAGTCTGCATACAGCATGAAGTAGACCATCTGGATGGCAAATTATTCGTCGATTACCTTTCCGTCCTGAAACGCCAACGCATTAAAACCAAGCTGGAAAAAGAGCTGCGGCAAAAAGAGAGCGCCTGAACTTTCTGCAACCCGACTGAAGTTAGCTGATATGGATAAGCCCGCCCTGAAAATCGGCTTTGCCGGGACGCCAGAGTTTGCCGCCTCCCATCTTGATGCCCTGGTAAAGGCCGCTTATTTACCTGCTGCTGTTTATACCCAGCCCGACCGCCCTGCTGGTCGCGGCAAACAAGACCAGCCCAGCCCGGTAAAAACACTCGCCCTCGCGCACGGGCTGCCGGTTTTTCAGCCAGTCAGCTTGAAAAGCGAACAGGCCCAAGAACAAATGGCAGCGTTAAACCTCGATCTCTTGATCGTCGTCGCTTATGGCCTGCTTCTTCCCGAAGCGGTGCTGAAGCTGCCCCGCCATGGTTGTATTAATGTGCACGCTTCTCTTTTGCCCCGTTGGCGTGGCGCCGCGCCTATTGAGCGAGCAATTTTGGCCGGCGACAAGGAAAGCGGCATATGTATCATGCAAATGGATGCGGGACTTGATACGGGTGATATTCTTTATTGTCTCAAAACCCCCGTTTCCGATGAAGATAACAGCGCAACTCTGAGCCAACGGCTGTCAGCGCTTGGTCAGCAAGCTCTGCTGGATGTCTTGCCGCAAATTCAGGCTGGCACACTTAAGCCGCAACCTCAGGATGATGCACACAGCACGTATGCAAAGAAGCTAGGAAAGGAAGACTCGATAATAGACTGGAGTCGGGGAGCCCATCAGGTTCTCCGTCAGATTAATGCCCTCTATCCCCGCTCTCCTGCTTACAGCTTTTATCAGCAACAGCGCATCCGAATAATTCGCGCAAAAGTCATCAATGGCAATATAAATAAGACACCCGGCACTATTATCAAGGCTGATAAACAGGGTGTGCTCATAAGTTGTAAGGAAGACTGCCTCTTGTTGCAAAATATTCAGCTTCCCAGCAAAGCTGAAATTGATCTCAGTAGCTTTTTAAATGGGCGGCCGGACTTTTTCAAACCGGGAACATGTTTCGATTCCGGACAGGAATAAATTATTGATGGCCCTCTCAAAGCATCGCCAGCTTGCCGTCAAGATTCTGCAATCTCTGCTGGAACAGCAAGGCTCTCTTTCTTCCTTACTGGATAAACTCGATAGCGAAATACCCCAGGATTCCCGCAGCCTGCTGCAGGCAAGCTGTTATGGAGCGTGCCGACATTTTCACCAGTTGGCCGCACTGCTTGACCGTCTACTTGATAAGCCGCTGCGGAAAAAGGATAAAGACATTTATTGCTTGCTCATTATCGGCGCTTACCAGCTATTGTTCATGCGCATGCCTGATTATGCCGTTATTAACGAATGCGTTGATACCTGTAAGCTCCTGAAAAAACCCTGGGCAAAAAACCTAGTTAATGCCATTCTCAGAACGATTCAGCGTGAAGGCTCGGTCATGCTGGAACAGCTGAAAGAAGATCCGGCTGTTTATTTTTCCCACCCCGCCTGGATGTTTGATCAGTTTAAAACTGACTGGCCAGCTCAGTATATGGACATCGTGGTAGCCAATAACCAACGTGCTCCGATGAGCTTGCGAATCAACCAGTCAAAAATTTCAAGACATGAATACCTGCTTCTCTTACAGGCTACTAATATTATAGCAGCCCCCGGCAAGCTAGGCGCCCAGGCTCTGATTTTAAATGAGCCTGTTGATGTCAGCTCTCTGCCTGGCTTTCAGGATGGATTGGTTTCCGTACAGGATGAAGCCTCACAGCTTGCTGCCGAATTTCTGCAGGTGCAAAACGGCCAGCAAATACTCGATGCCTGTGCTGCACCAGGCGGAAAAACTTGTGCCATTCTGGAAAAGGCGCCCGGCGCAACCCTTTATGCCGTGGACAGTGATGCACAACGACTGCAGAAAATTAAAGACAACCTGCAACGGATTCAAGCAGAGGCTTCACTTTACTGCCAGGACATTCGTATTCAGGCTCAACGCTGGCAGGCAGAACACCAGCATTTTGACCGAATCTTGCTAGATGTTCCCTGCAGCGCCACTGGCGTCATTCGGCGCCACCCTGACATCAAACTGCTCAGGCGCCCTGAAGATTTGGATAATCTGCTCGCCTTACAAGGGGAAATTCTTCGCTCATGCTGGCCACTTCTCAGGAATGGCGGTTTGTTACTGTATTCCACCTGCTCCTTGTTCCGTGCTGAAAATACAGCACAGGTTGCCCACTTTCTTAGTGATTGCAAGGATGCCCGGGAACTGACACTTAGCCTTCCTGGCGCTCATCCTGAACCTCATGGCCTCCAGCTGTTTCCCCAGCAAGAATCTCATGATGGTTTTTACTATGCTCTCCTGCAAAAGTGTTAAACTATGCGGGCATCCACAGGGTCAGTAACGACTGTCTATAAGGCGATGGATCTTCAATGAAAATAATTATTCTTGGTGCCAACAAAGTCGGCGCCAGCCTGGCAGAGAATTTAGCCAAAGAAGCCAACGACATAACAGTCGTCGACCAGAATGAGGATTTATTACGGGAACTGAAGGACCGGCTTGATATCGGGACCACCATGGGGCAGCCATCCTTTCCTGATGTGCTAGCCAATGCTGGCGCAAAAGATGCCGATATGTTGATAGCCGTTACAGACAGTGACGAGACTAACCTGGTCGCCTGCCAGGTCGCATTCAGCCTGTTCAGAACTCCCAAAAAGATTTGTCGTCTGCGCGCCAACTCCTACGTTAATTATTCCCCCAAGCTTTTTACTCCTGAAGCAATTCCCATTGATGTTGTTATCAGTCCTGAGGAAATTGCCTCACACTACATCAAGAGCCTGCTGGATCTGCCTGGGGCTTTGCAGGTCATGGATTTTGCAGAAGGCCGCGTTCAACTGGTTGCCGTCCAGGCCGAACACGGCGGCCCTCTGATCAATCAGGAGCTCAGAACACTGCGCGAACACATGCCCAATGTTGATACCCGTGTAGCCGCCATTTTCAGGCAGAACCGCCCCATCATCCCGCAGGGCAATACCGTTATCGAACGCGATGACGAGGTGTTTTTTATTGCCGCCAGAGAGAATATCCGCACCGTCATGAGTGAAATGCGCAAGGTCGACAAACCTTACAAGCGCATTATCATCGCTGGCGGCGGCAATATCGGAGAGCGTCTTGCTGCTTCCATTGAAAAACAGTACCGCACCAAACTGCTTGAAATCGACGCCAAGCGCTGCATGGTGCTTGCTGAAAGCCTGCAGTCCACAACCATTCTTCATGCTGATGCATCACAGAGTGATGTCCTGCTGGAAGAAGGGGTCGATTCTGCCGATGTCTATCTGGCGCTGACCAATAACGACGAAGCCAATATCATGTCATCCCTGCTTGCCAAGCGCCTCGGGGCAGGAAAGGTTATGACACTCATAGCCAACCCCGCTTATGTCGATCTGGTTCAGGGCGGCGAAATTGATATCGCCATTTCGCCACAGCAGGCCACGATCGGCAGCCTGCTGACTCACATTCGTCGTGGTGATATTGTTAATGTGCACTCCTTGCGGCGCGGTGCAGCAGAAGCCATTGAGGTGATTGCTCACGGGGACAAATCTACCTCCCGCGTGGTTGGCAACCCCATCGAGAAAATTGATTTACCTGAAGGCGCCACAATCGGCGCTATCGTTCGTGATGACAAAGTGCTGATCGCCCATGATGACATCGTTATCCAGACGGATGATCATGTCATTCTGTTTCTGGTTGATAAAAGCAAAATCCAAGAAGTCGAAGCCCTGTTTCAGGTCGGATTCGCCTTCTTCTAACACCAAAGCTGACAATGCATCTATCCGTCATATTTCGCATATTGGGCATCTTATTAATGCTCTTCAGTTTCACCCTGATTCCCCCGATCGGCCTTGCCTACCTGTTCAATGATGGCACCCTGTCAGCCTTTATCAGCGCATTTCTCATTACCTTTCTATGCGGATTAATCTTCTGGTTTCCTGCTCATAACATCAGGTCAGATCTACGCACCCGTGACTGTTTTTTAATCGTGACACTGTTCTGGACGGTGCTCAGCACCTTCGGCGCCATTCCTTTTCTGGTCATTGATACCATCAGCATGTCTTTTACTGACGCTATTTTTGAATCCGTTTCAGGGTTAACAACTACCGGCGCCACCGTCTTATCCGGGCTTGATCAGCTGCCGCTGACCATACTTTATTACCGTCAGCAGCTACAGTGGCTTGGTGGTATGGGTATTATCGCCATCGCCGTCGCCATCCTGCCGATGTTGGGCATTGGTGGTATGCAACTCTATAAAGCAGAAAGCCCGGGGCCGGTTAAAGATAACAAGCTGCTACCCCGCGTCACTGAAACGGCCAAAGCGCTGTTGTTTCTGTATGTCACCCTGACCGCCATTTGTGCCCTCGCCTATTACCTGGCCGGAATGTCTCCTTTCGATGCCATCTGCCACAGCTATGCAACCATCGCCATTGGCGGCTTTTCAACGCACGATGCGAGTATCGGCTATTTCCAGAATCCAGCCATTGAAATCATAGCAGTTGTTTTCATGGTCATCTCCGGCATCAACTTTGCCCTGCATTTTCTCGCCATTCGGACACGCAGCTTCCGTTCATACTGGCCTGATACCGAACTGCGCTTTTACCTCATGATGCTGCTGACCATTGCACTTGTCACGGTTTTATTCCTGACCCTGTCAGAGACCTATGAATTCAGTGAAGCGTTGCTTAAGGGAACCTTTGCAGTTGTTTCCATCAGTACGACAACGGGATTTAGTTCAGCCGATTTTAGCGCTTGGCCGACCTTCCTGCCTTTTTTGTTGTTCTACATGGCTATCATCGGCTCATGTGCCGGATCAACCGGTGGCGGCATGAAAGTCATCCGAATCGTACTGATTATCAAGCAGGGTTTTCGTGAACTGAAACGCTTGATTCATCCCAATGCCGTTATTCCAATCAAGCTTGGCCATAACCGCGTACCGGACCGGGTCATTGAATCTGTATGGGGCTTCTTTTCTGTCTACGTCATGGCTTACATGACCATGCTGCTAGCCCTGCTGGCGACCGGCCTTGATATCACTACTGCCTTTACAGCCGTCGGTGCCAGTATCAATAACCTGGGCCCTGGACTTGGTGATGTCGCTCAAACTTACGGCGAGATGCCAAGCTCCAGTAAATGGATACTCTGTCTGGGTATGTTGTTGGGGCGCCTGGAAGTATTCACTTTGCTGGTGCTGCTCACCCCCCAGTTCTGGCGTGATTGATCTAACGCGTATAGGGCTCTTGTTTGCCCTCAGGCTGATAACGGAAACGCTTATACTCCCATTGATACTGTTCAACAGCATCCCTGGCTGCCATTTCAACGGTTTTGTTAAGGCCAGCCAAAGCGTCTTGCATATGCTTGGCATATATCAGCGGGTCGGGCTCCTGGATAATTATCCTAAAACCGCCTTTTTCGCGCCGCGCATAAGTGAGTAAAGCCCTGGCACCGGTTTTTTGTAGCAAGCGGCTAATCAAGGTCATGGTGTACGCATCATGGCCAAAAAAAGGGGCAAATTTTCCCGCGTTAGGCATCGGCACTTGATCAGGCAGGATGCCGCACATTTCACCTCGCTTTAAGGCCGCCAGAATTGCTGCTACGCCCTTGCTGTTTGCTGGATACATGGCCGCGCTGCCCCGACTCCGGGCCCGGTAAAGCAGCTTGTCCAGTGCGGCATTTTTAGGCGGCTGATAAAGCTGGGCACATTGCCCCAGGGTGCTGAGATAAAGCCCCATTAATTCCCAGTTACCGTGATGGGGCCCTATCAGAATGAGTCCGCGGCCACTCTGTCTGGCATCATTTAGCAGCTCGGCACCTTCAATTTCGAGGAGTTTTGCCATAATTTTTTCCACCGGCCAGAGCCAGACAGCGCCGCTTTCTGCCAGAGTCATGCCGGTATTCATTAGGCTGTTTTTGATCAATGCCTGGCGCTCATCGCCACTGAGGCCGGGGAAGCATAGTTGTATATTGGTCTGGCTCGTATAATAGAGCCTGGAACGACCAAGATAGGCGCAATATCCCAGCATTTTCCCGACCGTTCGCGCCATTTCTAGTGGAAATAGCGCCATAAGTCGTATAAATACAATGCTTAATCCGGACTTCAACGGGTCAACCTGCCTTGTTTTACACTTGAAAGCCGCAAAAGCATACTCCGTCGGGCAGGTTCGCGCCAAGTTATTCCTCGCCATTGCCCTCAGTTTTTAGGATAATTGCCGGCTTCCATGCCCGCTTAAGACAATCAACCAACATAGAAGGATGCACTTTTGAGCAAAAGCAGTCATGCCGACACCTCAAGCTTCCAGGGATTAATCCTGGCATTGCAGCAGTTCTGGGCCGAGCAGGGCTGTGTTATCGTTCAGCCTCTCGATCTTGAAGTCGGTGCCGGCACTTTTCATCCGGCCACTTTTTTGCGCGCCATTGGCCCGGAGAACTGGAATTCGGCCTATGTGCAACCCTGCCGACGCCCCACAGATGGGCGCTATGGCGAAAACCCGATGCGCCTGCAACATTATTATCAGTTCCAAGTTATTTTGAAGCCTTCGCCCTTAAACATTCAGGATCTGTATCTAAATTCGTTAAAACATATTGGAATAGACGCTAAAGTTCACGATATTCGATTTGTTGAAGATAATTGGGAATCCCCGACACTGGGTGCCTGGGGCCTGGGCTGGGAAGTATGGCTCAATGGCATGGAAATTACCCAGTTTACCTATTTCCAGCAGGTTGGCGGACTGGAGTGTTATCCCGTCAGTGGCGAAATCACCTATGGCCTTGAGCGCCTGGCCATGTACTTGCAGGAAAAAGACTCCATTTATGATGTGCTATGGGCCAATACCCCGAATGGACCGGTGACTTACGGTGATGTGTTTCATCAGAACGAGCTCGAGATGTCGGCTTTTAATTTTGAAGAGGCAGACACCGGCATTCTGTTTACCAATTTTGATGACTGTGAAAAGCAGTGTCAGCACCTGATCAAACAGAAACTGGTATTGCCGGCCTATGAAATGGTCCTTAAGGCTTCACATTTTTTTAACTTGCTGGATGCCCGTTCCGCCATTTCAGTGACTGAGCGTCAGCGTTACATTCTCCGCGTCAGAACCCTGGCCCGTGAAGTGGCACAGGCATATTACAGATCTCGTGCCAGATTAAAGTTCCCGCTGGCCAGTGAAGCCATGCGCAAGGAGTGCCTGCAAAAGTTTGAAGACGGGGAGGGGGCTTAGTATGTCCACACGCGACCTTTTGATAGAAGTCGGCACCGAGGAGCTGCCACCAAAGGCCTTATCAAACCTGTCTCTAGCCTTTCAAAACGAATTCGAGAACCGGCTTCGCTCAGCCAGCCTGGCTTATGAAAAAACAGAAATATTCGCAAGCCCACGACGCCTCGCCTTAAAAGTTTTTGCTCTTGCAGAATCCCAGGACGATATCAGTATTGAACGTTTTGGCCCTGCCGTGCAGGCCGCCTTTGATGCTGAAGGTAAGCCTACCAAGGCAGCTCTGGGTTTCGCCACTTCATGCGGGGTCGATGTCAGCGGCTTACAGCAAAAAAATGACGGTAAACTTGAAAAGCTTTTTTATGCTTCTACACAGGCTGGTGCTCCCTGTGCTGAACTGATACCTGAGCTCTTGCAACAATCACTGGCGGCCTTACCTATTCCAAAAAGAATGCGCTGGGGGGCATCACGAGAAGAATTTGTCAGGCCGGTACACTGGCTTGTTCTGCTGTTTGGCGATGAAGTAATTCCTGCCCGCTTGTTTGAGCTCGATGCAGCAAACCAGACGCATGGCCACCGTTTTCATCACCCACAGGCAATTCATTTACAGTCTGCGGATGATTACCCTGCTTTATTACACTCAACAGGCTGGGTTGAACCGTCATTTTCAGCACGTAGAGAACGCATAAAAACGATGGTCCTTGACCAGGCCAGCGTGAAGAATGCTCAGATAGAACTGGATGATGAGCTCCTGGATGAAGTTACCGCACTAGTCGAGTGGCCTGTCGTTCTAATGGGAAATTTTGACCCGGCATATCTTCAGGTTCCCAAAGAAGCTCTGATCTCTTCCTTGAAGAAACACCAAAAATGTTTCCACCTGCTTGATAATCAGGGACAACTGCTGCCTCATTTCATTACTATCAGTAATATCGAAAGTGAAGATCCTCATCAGGTCATCAAGGGCAATGAAAAAGTCATCGGGCCTAGACTTGCTGATGCAGCCTTCTTTTTCCAGCAGGACCTCAACCGGCCGCTCAATTCTCATCTGGACACCTTAAAACGTGTTATTTTCCAGAATGAATTAGGTTCTGTGTATGACAAGGTAAGCCGTATTGAAAACCTGGCTGTTTTTCTGGCCGGAGAGTTCGATGCAGAACCAGCTCTTTGTCAACGCGCTGCACAGCTTTGTAAGTGTGACCTGCTTTCCAACATGGTAGGTGAATTTGCTGAACTACAGGGCACTATGGGACGTTATTATGCAGAACATGACAAGGAGCATCCTGAAGTAGCGCAGGCCATTCAAGAGCATTATTTGCCACGCTTTTCTGGTGACGCCTTGCCTGACTCGATGACCGGCACTATCCTGGCTCTTGCGGACCGTATCGATACCATCACCGGACTTTTTGGTATTGGTCAGCCACCTTCAGGCTCCAAGGATCCCTTTGCTCTGCGCCGGGCGGCTTTGGGGATCCTCCGTATCCTTCTTGAAAAACAACTGCCTCTTGATCTGCTAAGCTGTATACAGCAATCCATATCTGCCTTTGCTGAGCTTCCAGAACAGGCCGGTCTGGAACAAAGGATTATGGATTTCATCTTTGAACGTTTACGCACCTATTTTTCAGAGCAGGGTGTTGATACACGCTCTTTTCAAGCGGTCGATGCTGTCAGACCTAACCTGCCCGTTCTGTTTGAGCACCGAGTCAAGGCCGTCAGTCACTTTGCAAAATTGCCGCAGGCTCAATCCTTGGCTGCTGCTAATAAGCGTGTTGCTAATATTCTTGCCAAACTCGATTCAGTTCCCACAGCTGAAGTTGACCAGACCCTATTAAATGAAGATGCAGAGCTGGCTTTATATGATGCGTTTACCAACGTCCTTACAATAACGACCCCGCTCATAAAAGACAGACAGTTTCAACAAGCGCTCGAGCATATGGCAACACTGCAGAAACCTCTCGAACAATTCTTCGACACAGTCATGGTCAACGTTGATGACCTTTCTGTTCGGCAAAATAGACAGTCTCTGCTTTCTTCTGTACGCGAACTGTTTTTACAAATTGCCGACATATCCTATCTTCAAGCGTCATAGTCGTGACAAGCAAACTGGTCATACTCGATCGGGACGGCGTCATCAATTTAGACTCCGATGAATACATCAAATCTGTCGATGAGTGGCGACCAATTCCAGGGAGTATCGAAGCCATAGCGCGTCTTTCCAAGGCCGGGTTTTCTGTCATGATTGTCAGTAATCAGTCAGGCCTAGCCAGGGGCTTATTTACAGAAGTCGATCTAGCCAATATCCACAACTATATGCAGAGTCTTGTAGAAGAAGCTGGCGGCCAGATTGATGCTATTTTTTACTGTCCCCACCTGCCTGACGATAACTGCCTTTGTCGTAAACCGCGGCCAGGTATGCTTCAGCAAATTGAGCGTGAATTCGATCTTTCTCTGCATGATGTTTTTTTTATAGGTGATACTCTTAAAGATATTGAGGCTGCTCTGTCCATGTCCTGCCAGCCGATTCTTGTACGTAGTGGTAAGGGCGCTCAAACTGAAGCTAACTTGTCAGATAATTTCAAGAAACAGGTTTCAATCTATGATGACTTGAGCTCAGCCGTCACCCATATTCTGGATTAACATGCTCATTTTTCTACGTTCACTGTTTTTTTATATTGGTTTCTTCATTTCACTACTGGTTTCTGCCTGTCTGTGTATCCTGATCGGCCCTTTCCTGACCATGCCAGGTCGTTATCGTTTTTTTCTCCATTGGAATCATTTTATATTTTTCTGGCTCAAATTCTGCTGCGGCATTCGCATACGGGTCAGCGGTCAAAGCAATATTCCAGAGCTCCCTGTAGTTATTATCAGTAATCATCAAAGCCCCTGGGAAACCATTTTTCTTTACGCTTATTTTTCGCCCGTATCTGCAATTCTCAAAAAAGAATTGCTCAGCTTGCCTTTTTTTGGCTGGGCGCTTTCCTTACTCAAACCCATAGCCATTGATCGGAAACAAAAGTTCAAGGCGCGTCGTGTTTTAATGCAGCAAGGGAAGGAGCGCCTAACCAAGGGTATTTCTGTTCTGATTTTCCCTGAAGGAACACGCGTTCCGCCAGGCGAGGAGCGAACCTACCAGAGTGGCGGGGCTACGCTTGCTATCGATGCCGGCGTCAAATTATTACCCGTTGCGCATAACGCGGGGCTTTTCTGGCCCAGTGGGAAGTTTCTCAAATATCCCGGCACCATAGATGTCGTGATCGGTTCAGCCATGGAGACCCAAGGAAAAGATGCCAGAGAGCTGACAAGGAAAGCCGAAAAATGGATTAAACAGGCGCTTTAATCAATGAACGAACTCTAGAACCGCACTGTGCATATGTTTGGCATATGCGCCGTTGCTTGATTCACACGTCGAGATTGGAAACCGTCAAGGCGTTCATTTCGATAAACTCGCGACGAGGTTCTACCTGATCACCCATCAGGGTGGAAAATAGCTGATCACTTGCCATTGCGTCTTTGACTGTTACTCTAGACATGCGCCGGAATGTCGGATCCATCGTAGTCTCCCACAACTGCTCAGGATTCATTTCACCCAGACCTTTATAACGCTGCAAATAATGGCCTTTCATTCCATCAGCCATTAACCAGTCCAGAGCCTCCCTGAAAGAGCCGACTTTCTGCTGCTTATCAGCACGCTGTACGTAGGCGCCTTCTTCGATCAGCCCTTCAAGCGCCTCACCCATTTGACAAATTTCCTTATAATCCAATGAGTTAAAGAACTCTGGCGTGAGAGCAGCCTTACGCTTGACACCATGAATCGTGGACGTCAACAAAGGCTCATACAGCTTTTCTTCTTCATCATATTTGCAGGAAAACACATAAAGCGCCCCGCTGATCTGGGATTTGGCCACCGCTGCCTGCAGAGCCTCAACCCAGCTTTGAACATATGCTTCATCGCCCATCTGAGCAGCCTGTAATGGTTGCAGGGTGATGAGAGCCTGCAGAACATCCATGGGGTAATGCTGTGCATGCCGTTTGATGATTTTTTGAACCTTGCGATAGCGGCCTACCAGATCTTCAAGCGCCTCACCACTTATGCCAGGCGCATCCTTGCTGACATGCAGACTCGCACCATCCAATGCATTTTGCACCTGGTACTGTGCCAGCTCTTCATCATCCTTCAGGTACTGCTCTTGTTTGCCTTTGCGAATTTTATACAGTGGTGGCTGAGCAATATAGATATGACCACGCTCTATCAGCTCGCGCATCTGTCTAAAGAAAAAGGTTAACAGCAGGGTACGAATATGTGAGCCATCAACATCCGCATCAGTCATGATAATAATCCGGTGATAGCGCAGGGAGTCTGGGCTAAATTCTTCTCCGCCTATGCCGCAACCCAGTGCCTTGATGAGGGTTCCAATTTCAGCCGAGCTTAACATCTTGTCAAAGCGCGCTTTTTCAACATTAAGGATTTTGCCTTTCAGTGGCAAAATCGCCTGATTTTTTCGGTTTCTTCCCTGTTTGGCAGAACCACCCGCAGAATCACCCTCTACAATATATATTTCTGACAGAGCAGGGTCTTTTTCCTGACAATCGGCCAGTTTTCCAGGCAGTCCGGCAACATCAAGCGCCCCTTTGCGCCGCGTCATTTCACGTGCTTTTCGTGCCGCCTCACGCGCACGCGCCGCATCGATCATTTTGTTGACAATGTTTTTGGCTTCCTGGGGGTTTTCCAGCAAAAAGTCCGAGAAAAACTTGCCCATTTCATGCTCTACAGCCGTCTTAACCTCTGAAGACACCAGTTTATCCTTGGTTTGCGAGGAAAACTTGGGATCCGGCACCTTAACCGAAATAATAGCCGTCAGCCCTTCACGGGCATCGTCTCCTGAAGTGGCAACCTCTTTACCCCGTTTGTTTTCAATTTCCTTGTCGATATAGGATTTGAGCACACGGGTGAGAGCGCCGCGAAACCCGGCCAGATGAGTGCCGCCATCTCGTTGTGGAATATTGTTCGTATAGGGGTAGATATTTTCCTGGTAGCCATCATTCCACTGCATGGCAACCTCAATCCCGATACCATCCTCAGATTCAGTCGCAAAATGAAAAACCTTGTTGATAGCCGTTTTATTTTGGTTGAGATAGGCAACAAAAGCCTGCAGGCCGCCATCATATCTAAAGCGCTCTTTTTTATCGGTGCGCTCATCAAAAAGCTCAATAGCGACACCGGCATTCAGGAAGGCCAGCTCGCGAAGTTTTTTAGCCAGGATTTCATATTGAAACTCAATATTGGTGAACGTATCAACAGAAGGCTTGAAATGGCAGATTGTCCCGGTAATTTCTGTATCCCCGACTTCTTGCAGGGCTTTTTCCGGCACACCATGGTGATAGGTTTGTTCATGAATTTTGCCGCCGCGATGGATGGTCAGCTTCAGGTAAGAAGAGAGCGCGTTTACTACAGAAACACCTACTCCGTGCAAGCCGCCTGAGACCTTATAGCTGTTATCGTCAAACTTCCCGCCGGCATGCAGTACTGTCATGATCACCTCAGCCGCAGAAACGCCTTCTTCATGAATTTCGGTGGGGATACCGCGGCCATTATCTGACACGCTGACCGTCTCGTCACTGTGAATGGTTACTGTAATCAGGTCACAATGGCCCGCCAGGGCCTCGTCAATGGAGTTATCTACCAGCTCGAAAACCATGTGGTGCAAGCCGGTGCCGTCATCGGTATCGCCGATATACATACCGGGGCGTTTGCGAACAGCATCCAGGCCTTTAAGCACCTTGATACTGGAGGAGTCGTAATTACTCTTTTCTGCCATGTTGCTTCCTTTTAGATCAGGAAAACACTGGGCTCACAGTGTTTGTTGGCGAAGCTTATCAAGCTCCATAGTCTGTGCTTTCCTGCACTCTTATTTTACCATGTTTCACGTGAAACAGTCGCGCTTCTTCTCGCTTTTCCAGTGAATTTAGCAGCGTTTCAGCCTCGATGCCTGTTACAAAAACCTGTTCGCCACTTTGCTGCAGCATACCAAGGACCTTGGTCCGATTGGCGCTATCAAGCTCAGCAGGCAAATCATCAATCAGGAATAAGCACTGCTCCTTATTTAAGGCCGCCAGCAGGGCGGCCTGAGCAATTTTCATGGCAATAACCAGCAGCTTTTGCTGTCCTCGCGAGAGCAGATCGGCTGCCGGCTTGTCCTGCACACTAATTTTAATATCGGCGCGGTGAGGACCCAGGCCAGTGTGCCCATAACGCCTATCTTGCTCAAGCCTCGTTGCCAGTTGATCTTGCAGGCTCTGTGTTTTATCCCAGCCACACTCATAACTCAGTGAAATCTTATGATCAGGAAGCAGGTCTTCCAAACAGTTTGCCAGATATGGCTGCAATCTCTGCATATAAGATTCCCTGCAGCCGTGAACCTGTAGCGCGAGCTGACAGAACTCCTGTGTCCATGGCGCAATTTCCTGGCTATTAAGCGAATTAGCCTTAAGCAGGGCGTTCCTGTTGGCCAAGGCCCGCTGCATTCCCTGCCAGTAAGGGAGAAATTGATGTTCCACGTGGAACACTCCCCAGTCTAGAAAGGACCGCCTAATTGAGGGCCCGCCTTCCAGAATTTTGAAGGCCTCTGCATTGATTAATTGCAAGGGCAGCTTGTCTGCCAGTTCTGCCTGATTTTTTATCGTGCTGGTATTGACGCGTAAATCCTGTTCGCCGCTCTTGTTGCGGCTGAAGCCCAAGCCTGTTCCATCTTGCAGCTGTGCATGCAACACACAAGATTCAGCGCCTTCTTGCAGGATGGGGGAGCGTGATGCGCTGCGAAAAGTCTTGGCCCTGCCCAGCAAATAGATGGCTTCGAGCAAGGATGTTTTCCCGCTGCCGTTTTCGCCAAAAATCAGATTAAACCCTGAAGAGGGTAAAAGGGTGCTGACTTCCAGGTTTCTCAGGCCGGAAATGTTCAGCTTCACTAGCTTGGGCATCGTGTTAGCAGGGTTTGCGCTGCGACGCAGAGCTGTGTTCCCATCTACAGGCGCATGGGCATTACAACGTAAAGTGCACTGCTGCCGTCATCACCCTGAATCAATGCGCTGCTGTTTGGGTCTGACATCACTAGTTGCACGGTTTTTGTGTCCAAAACAGACAAGACATCCACAAGATAGCTGACGTTAAACCCTATTTCGAAGGAGTTGCCATCATATTCTACGGCAACAGTTTCTTCAGCCTCTTCCTGCTCAGGGTTATTCGCCAGAATTTTAATCTCATCTTTATTGAGAATAAGGCGAATGCCACGAAACTTCTCATTGGAAAGAATCGCAGTCCTGTTGAGCGATTGGCGTAACTGGTCACGGTCTCCAAGCAGTTTTTTATCGCCGCCCTTGGGCAGAATTCTTTCGAGGTCGGGAAATTTGCCGTCCACCAGTTTGGAGGTAAAAGTGAAGTTCGCCGTGGTGGCTCGTATATGGTTGGCGCCAATGGCAACAAGGACATCGTCAGAACCTTCGGCCAGCAGCCTGGCTAACTCAAGAATACCCTTGCGCGGCACGATCACCTGCAGCTCCTTGTCCGCCTGAGTATTCATATCCTCAGTGTCCATTGCCAGGCGATGGCCGTCACTAGCAACCACGCGCAGGTAGTTAGGGCTTACTTCAAAAAGCATGCCGTTAAGATAGTAACGCACATCCTGCTGCGCCATAGCAAAGCTGGTGCTGTCCAGCATATCTTTCAGGCGCTGCTGAGAGACCTTGAATTCCAGCGACTCTGCGGAACCATCAACGCTGGGAAAATCAGAAGGAGGCAGCGTGGACAGGGAAAAGCGGCTTCGACCGGAACGAATCACCAGCTTGTTGTCATCCAGTGAGAATTTCATTTCTGCATCATCCGGCAAGGATTTGCAAATATCCATCAGCTTGCGTGCCGGAACAGTGACTTCTCCACCGTCGGCACCCGGTGCGACCTGTACCCGGCCAACCAGCTCGACCTCCAGGTCTGTGCCCGTCATCGACAGTTCGTCCCCCTCAAGCACTAGCAAAACATTTGATAAAACCGGCAGTGTCTGTCGGCGCTCCACAACGCCGGTCACCAATTGCAGGGGCTTGATCAGTGTCTCTCTGGAAATTTCAAATTGCATCTTAGTTCTCTTTGCTCTGGTTGATGGCTGCCTAGCTGGAGAGGGATCTCAGCAGGTTCTGGTAATCCTCATTGATATCCGAGGAAGATTTCTTAAGCTCATTAATAGTTCGACATGCATGTAACACCGTGGTGTGGTCGCGATCCCCATACATAGTGCCTATTTCTGGCAAGCTATGGTTGGTCAGCTCCTTGGACAGGCACATAGCCATCTGTCGGGGCCGGGCAATAGACCGGTTGCGTCGTTTGGATATCATATCAGTCAATTTAATCTTGTAATACTCGGCCACTGTTCGTTGAATGTTATCAACACTGATCAGTTTGTTTTGGATTGCCAGCAAGTCCTTGAGAGCCTCTTTAATTAAGGGAACCGTGATTTCACTGCCGGTAAAACGCGAATGTGCGATGACTTTTTTCAGGGCTCCTTCCAGTTCGCGCACATTGGAGCGGAGCTTTTGCGCCATGAACATGGCTTCCTGGTTGGGCAAATAAACATTTTCCCGGTTCGCCTTGTTGATTAGAATGGCCGCCCGGGTTTCCAGCTCTGGCGGCTCGATAGCAACTGAGAGGCCCCAGCCAAAACGCGATTTGAGTCGCTCCTCCAGACCATTAATTTCGCTATGGTATTTATCACAGGTCATAATGATCTGGCGGCCTGCCTCGAAAATTGCATTAAAGGTATGGAAAAACTCTTCCTGGGAACGCTCCTTGTTGGCAAAAAACTGTATATCGTCAATTAAAAGGACGTCCACAGAGTAGTAATAGCGCTTAAACTCATTGATAGCATTGAGCTGCAACGCCGATACCATGCTGCCAACGAAGGTCTGGGAATGCAGGTAAACCACATTGGCATCAGGGTTTTGTTCCAGCAAATGGTTGCCGATACTGTGCATCAGATGGGTTTTCCCCAAACCAACACCACCATAGATAAACAGCGGGTTATAAGCTTCGCCGGGGTTGCCGGCAACCTGTGCTGCTGCCGCTCTGGCGAGCTGGTTGGATTTGCCCTCAATAAAGTTGTTGAAGGTATAGCCCCGGTTAAGCTCGCCCTTATAACGTAAACGCCCACTTAATTTGCTACTACCCGCGGCCTGCGGGGCTATTCTAGTTTTCGGTCGCTCCTGGGAAGCCCTAAAGGGCTGTGTCTGCCTGGCTTCAGGCGTATTATCATGCAGCCAGCGCGAAGTCGTCTGTGGCGTCATAGGCAACGCGTCAGCATCATCACCATCATCGTGAGTTTGCACATTACTGAGGTCGGCTGTGCTGACGGCGCTTTCCAGGTTGAATTTTTCTTCATTGCTGATATCCAGGCGAAGCACGGGGGCTGCCTGTATGCTCAACTCATCTAGCAGTTCTTCTATTCGCTTCAAAAAGTGATCTTTTATCCACTCAAGCACGAACTTGTTAGGAGCGAGCAGATAGAGCACATCCTTGCCGTTTTCACGCTGGCTGTTATCGATAATAATCTTTAAGGGTCTTATCCAGGTGTTAAATTGTTGGGCCGGGAGCTCATTTTTCAGGCAATAAATACACTTCTGCCACGTAGCTACAATCACGATGCTTGGGACTCCAAAGTCTGAGTTTTAATTATTGGTTTTTGAGCAATTCTACTCAGACCGGACAGGCTTATCCACACAAAAGGCAAAAAAACTAAGTTTTTTCATTGTCTTTTTTATTCATTATTTTCAAAAGCTTATAGCCATTTGTCTGGAAATTGCCGCCTTAAAAACAGCCTGCTTTTTGGCATTCCTTGCGATAATTTCCTGTTAGTTTTCTGTGTATAACTTGTTGGCCAAGCATAGCTGTGTTTGATGTTCCGTGATCTTGGTTTTTTGGCTAGCTAGCCCTGCTCTGCTTAACTTGGCCCGTGCTCTAAAGCCGCCTGGTTTCTTGCTTTCCACTGCCTAACCCATTAGAATCGCGGTCCCAATTTTGAGGCAGCACAGCATCCAGTAAAAACACGTTGGCTGAGTTATCTCAAAAAGCCCGTTAAGAAGAGATTGTTATGAAAAGAACATTTCAGCCCAGCGTTCTGAAAAGAGCCAGAACCCATGGATTCCGTGCCAGAATGGCGACCAAGGGTGGACGACAGGTTATTAACCGACGACGCGCTAAAGGTAGAGCCAGATTATCTGCTTGACCTTCTGGCCTGCTTGAAACTTGAAACAAGCGAACATGCCAGTTACTGCGGAACAGGGCTTCAGCTTTAACCCACGGGTTTTCAGAGCTTTCCAGGAGAGTGCTATGGCCATGCAGCGCTTCACTAAAGCATCTAGACTCCTTGGTTCTTCGCAATATTCACCTGTTTTTTCTCAAGCGCGTTACCGGGTCTCTAGTAGCAACCTGCTCGTATTGGCCAGACCCTCGCAGCAGGCTGCCCGCCTTGGAATCGTTGTAGCCAAAAAAAATGTCCGCCTGGCCGTCCAGCGTAACCAAATCAAACGATTGGTCCGGGAAGCTTTTCGGGTCAGACAGAAAGAGTTTGGTACAATTGACATGGTTGTGCTCGCAAGGTCCGGTCTGGACTCCCTGAACAAACAGGATATCAGTAAGCAGGTTCACCGCTTGTTTGACGAATTGTTAAAAAAGCTTAATCACGTAGACAAATAGGTAAGCATGTCACCGCATAGTCCATCTATTATTTCTCGCTGCCTGCTTGCCTTGATAGCTGCTTATCGCTACCTGATCAGCCCCTTGCTTGGAGCACATTGTCGGTATAGCCCGAGCTGCTCAGCCTTTGCCCAGGAAGCCTTATGCCGGCACGGTGCCTTAAGGGGCTCCTGGTTAAGCATTAAAAGAGTCTGCCGCTGTCATCCCTTCCATGAAGGAGGCTATGATCCGGTGCCTGATACAAATGAACAAACTCAGAAGTAGTTAATATGGACCATATCCGCAACGCGCTAATTCTTGGCCTGGCACTGGTGTCTTACATGCTCTTGCTGGCCTGGAATGAAGACTATCCGGCACAGTCCGCTCAGACTGCGGTGCTTGAGCAAAACAACGCTCAAAGCTCACTGGACCTGCCTGATACCAGTATACTGACTACTGATAGCAGTGCCGATTTGCCCCAGGTACAACAAGCGCCTGCGCCAGCTCAAACGGGCCTTAATAACAACAGCGCCAACCTTATTTCAGTAAACAGTCCAGTACACAGGGTGTTAATAGACCCTCTCGGGGGAGATATTGTGCAGCTTTCCCTGCCTCAGTATCCAACGACACTGGAAACTCCTGATGACCCCTTTATTCTGCTTAGAAATGACAGCGCCGGTGTTTTTGTGTCACAAAGCGGACTGATAGGTGATAACGGCCCTGATGCCGCTAGTGAAGGTCGCCCCCTGTACAGCTCTTCTCAAAATAGCTATACCCTGGATTCCGGCGAGCTCAATGTTGATCTAAGTTTTACAGATGCCAACAATGTGCAAATAACCAAGCGCTTCATTTTCAGTGCTGACGACTACCTGATAACAATACAATACCTGATTAACAATCAGGGTCCTTCACCCTGGCGGGCCAATCTCTTTGGCCAAATTAAACGCGATGCAGCGGCAGACCCCAGTTCGACTACCGGCTTTAGCATGCGCAATTATCTTGGTGCCGCATTAACGACTCCGGACGATCCTTACAAGAAAGTTGATTTTGATGATATAGACCGGGGTGGCACCACAGATAATGTTGAAGGCGGCTGGATTGCTTTCTCGCAGCATTATTTTCTGGCTTCTTGGATACCGGAAGCCGGCATCACTCACACCTATACAACACGAAAAAATCGTGTCGGTGAGTACATTATGGGTTTTGTCAGCCCTTCCGTGGTGGTGCCAGCACAGACAACTGAAACACTGGAAGCTGGTTTTTGGGCTGGACCTAAAGACCAGTACCGGCTGGCAGAAATTTCTCCTGATCTGGACCTTACGATTGATTATGGCTGGCTCTGGTTTGTAGCACAGCCAATCTTCTGGCTGTTAACCCAGATCAATGATCTTTTTGGAAACTATGGCTGGTCGATTGTTGGTTTGACCATCGTTATTAAAGTTTTGTTTATGCGCTTGTCAGCCTCCAGTTATCGTTCTATGGCTAAAATGAGACGCCTGGCTCCCAAAATTACACAGCTAAGAGAACGCTATGGCGAAGATAAACAAAAGCTGATGCAGGCACAGATGGATTTATGGCGTAAGGAAAAAGTTAATCCTTTGGGCGGCTGCCTTCCTATGTTATTGCAAATGCCTGTACTGATCGGTATTTACTGGGTGCTCATGGAAAGTGTTGAATTAAGACAGGCTCCTTTTATTTTGTGGTATGAAGATTTATCTGCCATGGATCCCTTTTTTATTCTGCCTCTCATCATGGGACTATCAATGTATACCTCCCAGCTGATGATGCCAATCACTACGGCAGATCCCATGCAAGCAAAAATAATGAAATTCATGCCAGTGATTTTCACGGTATTCTTTCTCTGGTTCCCTGCTGGTCTTGTATTATACTGGTTGGTCAGCAACGTTTTTAATATCGTTCAGCAGTGGTATATTATTCGTAGCGTTAACAAGTCTTACGAAAAAAAGACTACCTGACCTTGTGAGGCTTCATGTCTCCAAAACTTGAATATACAGCAGACACCATTTGTGCTATCGCCACCCCAAAGGGCGTTGGTGGTATTGGTGTCGTAAGGGTATCTGGGCCAATGGTTCAGCAGATTGGCTCGCTGATAGCTGGCTCCTTACCGCCTCCTCGTTATGCTCACTACGCTGATTTTAAAAACCCGCAGGGAGAGCTAATTGATAAAGGTTTAGCACTGTATTTTCCTGGGCCACATTCTTTTACCGGCGAAGATATCCTGGAGTTACAGGCACATGGAGGGCCTGTCATTCTGGATCAGTTATTACTAGCCATAATTGACCTGGGCGCTCGTTTAGCCAAACCTGGTGAATTCTCCGAGCGCGCTTTCCTAAATGGCAAGATAGACTTGACTCAGGCCGAGGCCATTGCTGACCTGATAGATAGTCATTCGGTGGAGGCTTCCCGCTATGCGCTGCGCTCCTTGCAGGGTGAGTTCTCCCGACTCATCAATGCTCTGTTAAATGACATCATCGCATTGCGTGTTTATGTAGAAGCCTCCATAGATTTTCCAGAAGAGGAAATAGATTTTTTACAGTCTCCTGAGGTTCAGGAAAAACTTGAGAAACTTCGTAAAAGTCTTTCTGAAATTTTGCTTCAAGCCAACAGTGGGCGAATTCTTAGAGATGGTTTATCCATCGTTATAATCGGTGAACCTAATGTTGGAAAATCCAGCCTTTTAAATTTGCTATGCGGCCAGGCCAGCGCCATCGTTACCGATATCGCCGGTACCACCCGTGATACCCTGCGTGAATTTATCAATCTTGATGGAATGCCTCTGCATATCATAGATACTGCTGGTCTACGTGACAGTGAAGACCTTGTTGAACTTGAAGGCATGAAACGTGCCTGGCAGGAAATCAAAAAGTCTGATCATATTCTCTGTCTGCTGGATGCTGCTAGTCCGGTTGCTTTTAAGGATTCTACACTCTGGCAGCAATTACAGGATGCCGGCATTTCCAAGGAGAGGATAAGCCTTATAAAAAATAAAATTGATCTCAGTGGTGATTCTCCGCAACTCTGCCTTGAGCCCTCTGTGCAACTTAACTGCGTTTACATGTCTGCCCTGCAGAACCTAGGCCTCGACATCTTGAGCGAGCACCTAAAGCAAGTCGCCGGTTATACCAATCTGGAAGAGGGAGGGTTTATAGCCAGGCGTCGGCATCTGGATGCCTTACTTCGAGCCAATAAAGCCTTAAACACAGCTTTTGAACAACTTACTCAACATCATGCTGGTGAATTACTGGCTGAGGATTTACGTGCTGCTCAGCTGGCTCTGTCTGAAATAACGGGTAAATTTACCTCGGATGATCTGCTCGGTGAAATATTTTCCTCTTTTTGCATTGGGAAATAATCTCGCCCCTTTGTAAAAAGCTGTGTATAAAAAAGCAAAATGAATAACGACCTGTGTGTAACCAGGCAATAAATACACAATTCCTTTGTGGCCTTTTTTCCATCCACAAACCAAAGACAGCTTATTCATCCTTTACTAGCAGGATAATTGCAGCCTTCCCACAAAGATATATATATGCAACTATTTGATTTAATATTAAAAATATTTCTTTTCCACATATATTCTCTTACTAATAACAACAATAACATTAGAATAGATACTAACTATATATAACACTCTATTTATATATTCTTTTATATTTAAAGCTATAAAAAAATCAGTCTTACCGTATACTTAGCGCCCTTTTAGGACAACAGAACAAAACAGCATGAAAGATAACTTTGACGTCATCATTGTAGGAGGAGGGCATGCCGGAACGGAAGCGGCATTGGCCGCTGCTCGTATGGGCGTTAATACCTTGCTGGTAAGTCACAACATTGAAACCCTGGGGCAGATGTCCTGTAATCCGGCAATCGGTGGTATCGGTAAGACCCACCTGGTAAAAGAAATTGATGCTCTCGGTGGCGTCATGGCACAGGCAGCAGACAGAGCCGGTATTCAGTTTAGAACGCTAAATGCCAGCAAGGGACCGGCCGTTAGGGCAACCCGGGCACAGGCTGATCGTGTTCTCTACAAATCGGCTATCCGGCAGGTATTAGAACGTCAGACAAATCTGAGCATTTTCCAGCAGGCGATTGATGATCTGATTATTGAAGGAGAGTCAGTCCGCGGCGTGATCACCCAGATGGGCCAGAAATTTTTTGCCAATCAGGTTGTCTTGACCACAGGAACCTTCCTGGGTGGAAAAATCCACATCGGCCTGAAGAATTATGCAGGTGGTCGAGCAGGAGATGCACCGTCCATTGCTCTGGCTCAACGGCTGCGAGAGCTGCCTTTTCGTGTGGGACGCTTGAAAACAGGGACACCGCCGCGGCTTGATGCCAGAACGGTCGACTTTTCACAAATGCAGGAGCAGCCAGGAGATAGCCCCCTGCCAGTGATGTCTTACCTGGGTTTAGTGGAAGATCATCCGCAACAAATCTCCTGTTATATCACCCAGACCAATGAGCGTTGTCACGATATCATTCGTGCCGGACTCAAACACTCACCCATGTATACCGGAGAGATAGAAGGTGTCGGCCCCCGTTACTGTCCTTCGATAGAAGACAAGGTAGTGCGTTTTTCAGATCGCAACAGCCATCAGATTTTTGTCGAGCCGGAAGGACTGAACACACACGAACTTTATCCCAATGGAATTTCCACCAGTCTGCCCTTTGAGGTGCAACAGGAACTGATAGCGAATATAAAAGGCTTTGAAAAGGCGCATATTATTCGGCCGGGCTACGCCATCGAATATGACTATTTTGACCCCAGAGATTTGAAGTACTCGCTGGAAACCAAATTTATCAAAGGTCTGTATTTTGCTGGCCAGATCAATGGCACTACTGGCTACGAAGAAGCCGGAGCACAGGGATTGCTGGCGGGAATCAATGCCGCACTGGCAGTTCAGGAAAAACAGGCCTGGTGTCCAGCCAGAGATCAGGCCTATCTAGGGGTACTGGTCGATGATTTAATCTGTCAAGGAACACAGGAACCGTATCGCATGTTTACAAGTCGGGCAGAATTTCGCTTGATGCTGCGACAGGATAATGCAGATTTACGTTTGACGGAGTTTGGCAGGGAGCTGGGGTTGGTGGATGAGCAGCGCTGGCAGGCTTTCAACGCCAAGCGCGAAGCTGTTGAACAGGAGGAACAGCGAATGCGTCAAACCTGGGTGCAGGCTGATTCTGATTTGGCCCGATTTATTAATCCCATACTGGAAAAACCCCTCACTCACGAGTATCGGCTCTCAGATATTCTGGCCCGCCCGGGGGTCAATGTGAACCGGATAAATCAGGCCTGTGTTGATGCTGGCCTGCTAACAGAATTGCCACAAGCGACGGTTAGTGAACAGGTAGAGATCAAACTGAAATATCAGGGATATATTGACCGTCAGCAAGGAGAAATAGAAAAACTCAAAACACAGGAGTCGACCCGTCTGCCAGAGGATTTTGATTATCAGGGTATTTCAGGTCTATCCAATGAATTGAAGCTGAAACTGTCTCAGGCAAAACCAGACAGCATTGCTAAAGCATCTCGTATTCCAGGAGTGACACCAGCAGCCATTTCGCTTTTGCTGATTTATCTGAAAAAACAGCAAGTAGGAAAAAAGGTGGTTTTACAGGAAAGTCAGTCAGCTTGAAGCAAGAAACTCCGCAGTTTGATTCAAACGCGCTAAAAAACCAGTTAAGCGAAGGCATCGGCTATTTAAAACTTGATATTGACCCAGCCAAGCAAGACAAGCTGCTCAAGTTTCTGGAGCTGCTGGTGAAATGGAATCAGTCCTATAACCTCTCCGGCATTAAAGACCCGCAAGCCATGCTGAGGCTACACCTGCTGGACAGCTTGAGTATTCTTCCCTATATCAACGGAAAAAAAATTCTGGATGTGGGGACCGGAGCGGGGCTACCCGGTCTGTTATTGGCCATTTGCCTGCCGGAATCAAGATTCAGCCTGCTGGACAGCAACGGAAAAAAGATGCGCTTTGTTTATCAAAGTGCAGCTAATCTGAAGCTGGAAAATGTTGATATTGTCCAGCAGCGTGTTGAAAGCTATCAAAGTCAGGAGGCATTTGATATTGTCCTCAGCCGGGCCTTTTCAACGCTAAAGCAGTTTATTGAACATAGCCAGCACCTGCTGGCAGCAGAAGGCAGGCTATTGGCAATGAAAGGGCAGTATCCAGGACAGGAAATAGCAGAGATACCGACAGACTTCCAATTACTGGCAGTACACGAGCTGAGTTTGCCGGGAGACCCAGCCACCAGGCACCTGCTGGAGCTGGGAAGAAGCTGATTGATAAAGATGACAAGAATTATTGCCATAGCAAACCAGAAAGGGGGGGTAGGTAAAACTACCACCACCGTCAATCTGGCAGCCTCGCTGGCGAAAGCTGGTCGCAATGTGCTGATGGTGGACCTGGATCCACAGGGAAACGCCACGATGGGCAGTGGCATTGAAAAGAACCAGTTGGAATGCTCAGTTTATGACCTGCTGACTGGAGAGGCGTCTTTTTCTGATGTTGTAACCTATGCTGATCAGGCGGGTTTTGAAGTGTTGCCTGCAAACAGCGATTTGACTGCGGCAGAAGTCTTTCTGCTGAATTCTGATAATCGAGAAAGCACGCTGAAAAAGATCTTCAGTGAAAACAGCATGGTATTTGATTTTGTCCTGATAGACTGCCCACCGTCACTGAATATGCTGACGGTTAATGCACTGGTAGCCGCGGACAGTGTGCTGATACCGATGCAGTGTGAGTATTATGCCCTGGAAGGCCTCAGTGCACTGAGTGATACTATCCGGGCCATTGCGGATAATTTAAATCCAAAGCTGGAAATCGAGGGAATTTTGCGCACGATGTTTGATCCAAGAAACCGCCTGACTCTTGATGTTTCCCAGCAATTAAAAGATTATTTCGGCGACAAGGTGTATCGCACAGTAATTCCCCGAAATATACGCTTGGCGGAAGCACCGAGTTATGGTTTGCCTGTCATGGCCTATGATATGAGTTCCCGAGGCGCCTTGGCTTATATAGCCCTGGCCGGAGAAATACTGAGAAAAGTCACACCCGCAAAAGCGGGAAATAAGGCTTCGCAGCCAGAAGAATTAAATGAGTAAGCAACATGGCCTTAAAAAAAAGAGGGCTGGGCAGAGGGCTTGATGCCCTGCTGGGATCCCAGTCCAAAAGCACGACGACACAGAGCTCAGCTGGTGAGAACCAGAACGCGACGGAAAACCAACAAAGCTCCGCTCCGACGACTAATGACCTGCTGAAACTGCCCATAGAGTTTATTCAGGCAGGCCGATATCAGCCGCGACTGGATATGCGGCCAGAAGCCCTTGAAGATCTGGCGGCCTCAATCAAAGCACAGGGTCTGATGCAACCCATCGTTGTTCGCCCCATAAGTGGCAAACACTATGAAATCATTGCTGGAGAGAGGCGCTGGCGGGCATCTCAGATGGCTGGCTTGGACACTATTCCAGTCATTATCAAAGATGTGCCGGATGAGGCAGCGATTGCCATGGCGCTGATTGAGAACATTCAGCGAGAGGACCTAAACCCGATAGAAGAGGCGATGGCCCTGAAGCGGCTGCAGGATGAATTTGAGCTCACCCAGCAGGAAGTCGCTGATGCCGTGGGAAAATCTCGCGCCACAGTGAGTAACCTGATTCGTCTGATGAGCCTGAATTCGGATGTTCGCCTATCTCTGGAGCATGGCGACCTGGAAATGGGGCATGCCAGAGCATTGTTGGCTCTGAGCGGAGACCAGCAGTCGAGTGCTGCTAAAACGGTGGTCGGCAAAGGAATGTCTGTTCGCCAGACCGAGGCCCTGGTCAGACGCCTGCAGAAACAGCCTTCCGGCGAGGCTACCAGTAAGGGTCTGGACCCTGATATCAGGCAGTTGCAGGATTCTCTGGCAGACAAATTGGGGGCAGAAGTGCAGATTCAGCACACGGCAAAAGGCAAAGGCAGGCTGGTGGTAAAGTATTCTTCCTTGGATCAGCTGGATGGCATACTTGAACACATCAAGTAAGCAAGACAGGTCATTGCCTGTTTGTATGAAAATCTTTATAATCCGCCCCGTCGAAAAGCACCGAAGTTTAATACGCTAGGATGAGCAAGCCGGAAGAGCCTACACCAGCTGTAGCCAATCTCAAAGCTCCTCCGATTTACAAGGTTATTGTTACTCAGTTTGTTGTCACTGTAATAGCGGCACTGAGTACTTTTGCGCTGATGGATACAGTAGCAGCGTATTCAGTATTTCTTGGAGGCATGATCAGTACGGGGCCAAATGCGTATTTTGCCCTGAAAGTTTTTCGATATCGCGGGGCGCGGCAGATGCCGATGATATTGAAATCATTTTATGCCGGAGAAACTGGCAAGCTGATTATCACTGCAGTATTGTTTGCACTGGTATTTGGCGGTATCAGGCCCCTGAATGAGTTGGCAGTGATTGTGAGTTTTATTGTTACACTTATTGCCGGGTTGATAGCTACCGTGAAAATGGGCTTAAAATCCGCATAAATGAGTCGAAAATCAGGAAAACCGCTTAATTATGGCTGAAGCAGCTGGCGAAATTGCTCACGGAGCAGCAGAACACTCCCAAACTCAGGGGGAGTACATACAGCATCATTTACAGTTTCTTACCTTTGGCAAACTTCCCGATGGTCATTGGGGTATTGCTCACGGTGAAGAAGAAGTCGCTGAAATGAGCCCTTTTACCACTATTCATTTGGATATGATGGGGTGGTCAGTTGGACTTGGGCTTATCTTTATTCTCCTATTCAGAAAAGCAGCCAAGACCGCAACGTCTGGAGTACCAGGCGGATTCCAGAACTTCGTGGAATGGGTCTTTGAGTTTGTCGATACCAGTGTTAAAGACACTTTTCACGGTAAAAGTACCCTGATAGCGCCGCTAGCCATGACCATTTTTGTTTGGGTCCTGCTGATGAACACCATGGACCTGGTACCAGTGGACTGGCTGCCCTGGGTGGCCCAGAAAGTCTCTGGCGATCCAGAGATCGCCTTCCGCGTTGTACCAACGACTGACCCGAATGTAACGCTGGGCATGTCGTTTTCCATTTTTCTATTGATTATTTTTTACAGCATCAAGATCAAGGGAGCCGGTGGATTTTTAAAAGAACTGGCGTTTCAGCCTTTTGGCCCCAAACTGATGCCCTTTAATCTGTTAATTGAAGTGCCGACACTCTTGGCAAAACCTGTTTCACTGGGTTTACGACTGTATGGCAATCTCTATGCCGGCGAACTGGTGTTTTTGCTGATTGCCCTGTTCGGTGTTTTTCAATTGCCAGCCCACTTCTTGTGGGCGGCATTTCACTTATTGGTGATTCCTTTGCAGGCCTTTATTTTCATGATGCTCACGATTGTGTATCTGAGCCAGGCCTGTGAGCATCACTAATATATTACCCGTAACGATTTACTTTTTAACATTAGGCAAGACCTTTAAAACTGGAGGAAAAAAATGGAGCTAATCTTAGCGAATACAGTGCTTGGCGTATTGTTGGTACTAGGCCTTGGTGCACTGGGTACGGCGATTGGTTTTGGTATTCTGGGCGGCAAAATGCTGGAAGGCTCGGCCCGTCAACCGGAACTGGCACCAATGCTGCAGGGTAAAATGTTCCTGGTAGCAGGACTTATCGACGCCATCACCATGATTGGTCTGGCTATTGGTATGTGGTTTACCTTTGCCAACCCGTTTACAGCGGCGCTGGGCGGTTAATCACCAACACGCTAGATATTGAACGCCATTAGCAAGAGGAAACACTGTGAACATTAATGCAACGATGCTCGGTCAGATGATCGCTTTTGCATTTTTCGTGTGGTTCTGCATGAAGTATGTCTGGCCACCCTTGACAGCCGCGCTGGCAGAAAGGCAGAAGCGCATTGCTGATGGCCTGGAAGCAGCCGACAAAGCCAGTAGAGATCTGGAACAGGCGCAGGAAAATGTTGCAGAGCAGCTGAAGGAAGCCAAAGCGCAGGCAGCCAGCATTATCGACCAGGCTAACAAGCGGGCAAGCCAGATAATTGAGGAAGCCAAAGAGCAGGGCCGTGAAGAGGGTCAGCGCATGATTGTGGGTGCTCAGGCTGAGATTGAACAGGAAGTCAATCGTGCCAAGGAGCAGCTGCGTGCACAGGTAGCAAAAATTGCCATCAGTGGAGCGGAAAAAATACTGGAAGCATCCATTGATGAAGCTGCGCATGCCAAACTGACTGAAAAACTGGCGGAATCCCTGTAAGGAAAGCGACCAACTATGGCAGAGCTCACTACCCTCGCAAGACCGTATGCCAAAGCAGCTTTTGAAGTGGCTGTGCATGGGGGCAACTTGCAGACCTGGTCTGACATGCTGGCTTTGCTGGCAAATGTTGTCAGTCATAAAACCGTTGCCGCCGCACTTTCTTCCCCCTCGCTGACGGGTGAACAGCAGGCGCAGATAGTCATTGATCTGTGCATGGACGAAATCAATGCGCCGGCACAAAATTTTGTAAAAGTGTTGTCAGAGAACAAACGACTTGGTCTCTTGCCGGAAATTCTTGAGCTGTTTGACCGGCTCAAGGCGGAACAGGAAAAAACCGTTGATGTAGCAATCAGCACAGCATTTCCGCTGGCCAGTGAGCTGGAAAAGAAACTGGCTCAGGCGATCAAGTCAAAACTGAATAGGGATGTAAAAATTCACAGTGAAATTAACAAGGATCTGATTGGCGGCATTGTTATCCGAGCCGGCGATCTGGTCATTGATGATTCCGTAAGAGGCAAACTCCACCGTCTTGCGGAAGCAATGGGATCCTAGTAGAGGAAAATAGAGAATGCAGCAACTGAACCCTTCAGAAATAAGCGAAATTATTAAGCAACGGATTGATAAGCTCGACGTCAGTGCGCAGGCACAGAACGAGGGTACGATCGTGTCCGTGTCCGACGGTATTATCCGTATTCATGGTCTTGCCGATGTCATGTACGGGGAAATGATTGAGTTTGAAGGCGGCCTTTATGGTATGGCGCTCAACCTGGAAAGAGATTCAGTTGGTGCCGTTGTTCTTGGTGATTATGAAAGTCTGGCAGAAGGTCAGACCTGTCGTTGCACCAAACGAATACTTGAAGTGCCCATCGGTCCGGAACTGGAAGGACGCGTGGTGGACGCACTGGGTAACCCGATAGACGGTAAAGGCCCGATCAACGCCAAGGAAACTGATGCGGTTGAAAAGGTCGCGCCTGGTGTTATTGCAAGACAAGGCGTTTCCCAGCCGGTTCAAACGGGGCTGAAAGCCATTGACTCCATGGTGCCGATTGGTCGAGGGCAGCGTGAGTTGATAATTGGCGACCGTCAGGTAGGTAAAACCGCTGTTGCTGTTGACGCGATCATTAACCAGAAAGGCACCGGCGTAAAATGTATTTATGTTGCAGTTGGCCAGAAACAGTCTTCCATTGCTTCAGTGGTAAGAAAACTGGAAGAGCATGGTGCTATGGAGCACACCATTGTGGTGGCTGCAGGCGCATCTGACCCTGCTGCCATGCAGTTTATTGCTCCCTATTCAGGTTGCACCATGGGCGAGTACTACCGTGACCGCGGTCAGGATGCCCTGATTATTTATGATGATTTGACCAAACAGGCTTGGGCCTATCGTCAGATTTCACTCTTGCTGCGTCGTCCGCCTGGTCGTGAAGCTTATCCTGGTGACGTGTTCTATTTGCATTCTCGTCTGTTGGAAAGAGCTGCACGTGTAAATGCTGAATACGTGGAAAAACTGACCGATGGTAAAGTGAAAGGTCAGACAGGCTCCTTAACGGCTTTGCCAATTATTGAAACCCAGGCCGGTGACGTGTCGGCTTTCGTGCCGACCAACGTAATCTCCATTACTGACGGACAGATCTTCCTGGAAACCTCGCTGTTTAATGCAGGTATTCGCCCGGCCATGAATGCCGGTATTTCGGTTTCTCGTGTGGGCGGTGCAGCGCAAACCAAAATCATCAAAAAACTCGGTGGCGGTATTCGACTTGCTCTGGCCCAGTATCGTGAGCTGGCGGCTTTTGCACAGTTTGCCTCGGATCTGGATGATGCGACACGTGCCCAGCTGGAACACGGTCAGCGAGTAACAGAGCTGATGAAGCAGTCTCAGTACTCCCCCTTAACGGTAGCCGAGATGGCAGTGGTCATTTATGCCGCAAATGAAGGCTATCTGAAAGAAGTGGAAATCAACAAAATCAGGGATTTTGAAAGCGCCTTACTATCCTACATGAATAGTGAACAGGCCGGCCTGATGGCTTCAATCAATGAGACGGGTGATTACTCAGATGAAATAGAGGCCGGCTTCAAGGCGGCTCTGGATAAATTTGTCGAGACTCAAACCTGGTAAGCAATCATGGCGATTGGAAAAGAAATACGTAATCAGATTGGCAGTATCAAGAATACTCAGAAGATTACCAGTGCCATGGAAATGGTGGCAGCCAGCAAAATGCGCAAAGCGCAGGATCGCATGCAGCTGGGCAAGCCCTATGCGCGTAATATCCGCAGCGTAGTAAGTCATATTGCGGCTTCAACGCCTGAATACAAGCACGACTTCATGGATGAGCGAGAGGTCAAGCGCGTTGGTTACATTCTGGTTTCGACGGATCGCGGTTTGTGCGGAGGTTTAAACATCAATCTCTTCAAGGCAATGATTGGCGACATGAAGCGCTGGCATGACCAGAATGTCGACGTTGATATCTGTACCGTAGGTTCAAAAGGTTCAGCCTTTTTCAACAGCTTTGGCGGTAATGTCGTAGCGGCAGTTCGAAATATCGGAGACCGGCCATCAACCGAAGACGTGGTTGGAGCGGTAAAGGTCATGCTGGACAGTTTCAGCGAAGGCAATATTGATCGCCTGTTTCTGGTGGGCAATGAATTTGTGAATACCATGACACAGAAACCGACGGTTCAGCAAATACTACCTTTGCCGGCTGCAGATGGCGAGGAAATGAAGCATCACTGGGATTATATCTATGAGCCCGATGCCAAAGAGCTGCTGAATGAGCTGCTCACTCGGTATATTGAGTCACAGGTTTATCAGGCTGTTGTTGAGAACAATGCCTGCGAGCAGGCAGCGCGCATGATTGCCATGAAAAGTGCCACGGATAATGCTGGCGAGCTTATTAATGAATTACAGCTTATCTATAACAAAGCACGTCAGGCTGCCATTACTCAGGAACTATCTGAGATTGTTGGTGGTGCAGCAGCAGTTTAAAAAGTAGAAGTTAAGAGATTAATAACGGCGCAAGTGCGCTGAACTTTGGAAAGAATTGGCAAGTAAGAGGAAAAATAAATGAGCAGCGGTCGTATCGTACAAATTATTGGCGCGGTTATTGACGTGGAATTTCCCCGGGACTCTGTCCCGAAAGTTTATGATGCGCTGAAAGTGGCGGATAAGGAAATTACACTGGAAGTTCAGCAGCAGCTGGGCGATGGAATTGTGCGTACTATTGCCATGGGTTCAACTGAAGGCCTGAGCCGTGGTCTGAGTGTTGATGATACCGGTGCGCCAGTTAGCATCCCGGTCGGGGAAGAAACGCTGGGGCGTATTATGGATGTTCTGGGCAACCCGATTGACGAGTGCGGCCCTATCGGCGAAAAGGAAAAGATGCCGATTCATCGTAAGGCGCCAAGCTATGATGAACAGGCAGCCTCTGAAGAAGTTCTTGAAACCGGCATCAAGGTTATTGATCTGGTCTGTCCTTTCGCCAAGGGTGGTAAGGTTGGCCTGTTTGGTGGTGCTGGAGTGGGCAAGACCGTAAACATGATGGAGCTGATTAACAACATTGCGACAGCGCGAGGCGGTTTGTCAGTATTTGCTGGTGTAGGTGAGCGCACGCGTGAGGGAAATGACTTCTATCACGAAATGCAGGAAGCCAAGGTTATCGATACCGACAATTTTAAAAACTCCAAAGTATCCATGGTGTACGGTCAGATGAATGAGCCCCCCGGCAACCGTTTGCGTGTTGCCCTGACCGGCCTGACCATGGCAGAAAAGTTTCGTGACGAAGGCCGAGATGTACTGCTTTTCGTTGATAACATTTATCGTTACACCCTCGCAGGAACCGAAGTATCAGCATTGTTGGGCCGTATGCCTTCAGCGGTGGGTTATCAGCCGACATTGGCTGAGGAAATGGGCGCCCTGCAGGAACGTATTACTTCAACCAAAACCGGCTCCATTACTTCCATTCAGGCAGTATACGTGCCAGCGGATGACTTGACTGACCCTTCGCCGGCCACCACCTTCGCCCACCTTGATGCAACCGTAGTGCTATCGCGTGACATTGCTTCACTGGGTATTTATCCGGCGGTGGATCCGCTTGATTCCACGTCACGTCAGCTGGACCCGCTGGTGATTGGGCAGGAGCATTATGATGTAGCACGCGGCGTGCAGTCGATCCTGCAGCGTTATAAAGAACTGAAAGACATTATCGCGATTCTGGGTATGGACGAGCTGTCCGAAGAAGACAAGCTGGCTGTAAGCCGTGCCCGTAAAATTGAGCGTTTCTTCTCACAACCCTTTACGGTGGCAGAAGTATTTACCGGATCACCCGGCAAATATGTTAGTCTGAAAGACACGATAGCAGGCTTTAAAGCCATTCTTGACGGGCAGTATGATGATCTGCCTGAACAGGCTTTTTATATGGTTGGCAGCATTGAAGAAGCCGTTGAAAAAGCCAAAAAACTGTAAAGGCGTAGAGTTGAGCAGGTAAGCAAAATGGCCAATACTTTTCATTGTGATATAGCCAGTGCGGAAGACCGTATTTATACCGGCAATATCGAATCTCTGACAGCAGCCGGTTCCTTGGGAGATCTGGGTATCTATCCGGGACATGCTCCCCTGCTTACGGCACTTATTCCAGGGCCGGTAAGAGTTGTAAAAGAAGGCGGAGAAGAAGAAATTTTTTATGTTTCCGGTGGTTTTCTGGAAGTGCAGCCAGGCACAGTACATATTCTTGCCGATACCGCAATCAGAGCACATGATGTCGATGAAGCAACAGCAGAAAAAGCCCGACAGGAGGCCGAGGCTGCTATTGCCAACCAGGATGCAGAATTTGAATACTCAAGAGCGGCTGCTCAACTTGCTGAAGCTGCAGCCCAGATTCGCACCCTGCAACAGCTGCGCAGAAAAACCGGCACCTGAAGCGGCATAAGGCAACAGTACAAAGGAATTAATGAAAAGGTAGCGTTGGCTGCCTTTTTTTTTGCTATTCTTATGGCCATTGCTAAGAGGATGGAAGACAAGCATGAGCAGCAATTTGAATGTTGTCATTCTGGCGGCCGGAAAAGGGACGCGGATGTATTCACAGACGCCAAAAGTTTTACATGAACTTGCCGGCCGCTCTCTGGTCGAACATGTCATTGCTACTGCAGCAAGCCTGAACTCTCAAAATACAACGCTGGTGATTGGCTACCAGGCAGAACAGATTCAGACTAAGCTGGCGCACCTGCCCTTGAACTTTGCATTACAAACTGAACAAAAGGGCACTGCTCATGCTGTTGAACAGGCTATCCCGATGCTGGATGAGCGGGCCAAAGTACTGGTGCTTTACGGAGATGTGCCGTTGATTAAAGCATCAAGCCTGGAAAAGCTGCTGGAAAAAATCGATGAACAGTCAATGGCGGTTTTAACCTGCGAAGTTTCACAGCCAGAAGGCCTTGGCCGAATTATTCGTAACACCAAGGGCGAAATCAGCGCTATCGTAGAAGAAAAAGATGCGGATGATGAGCAGCGCAAAATTACAGAAATAAACACGGGGATCATGGCTTTTCCGGCGGAAAAATTAAAACAATGGCTACCTAGAATTCAAAATAACAATGCACAGCAGGAATATTATTTAACGGATATTGTCGAGCTGTGTATAAAGGACGGCAATAAGGTAAATTCAGTCAGTTGCATGAATGAGCAGGAAGCTAGCGGCGTCAATAATATGTTACAACTGGCCACTCTTGAAAGGGCTTACCAGAAAGAGCAAGCACTAAAGCTTATGCTTCAGGGGGTAAAACTCTTCGATCCAGCACGCTTTGATTGTCGTGGCGAGCTGGAAGCCGATACAGAAGTGCAGATAGATATCAATGTGATTGTAGAAGGTAGAGTGAGGCTTGGTAAAGGCGTTTACATAGGACCAAACTGTGTTCTAAAAAACTGCTCCATCGAGGCCGGAACACGCATTGACGCAAACAGCGTTATAGAAGATGCCAGTATAGGAAGCAAATGCAGCATTGGTCCATTCGCCCGTATTCGCCCGGGAACCCGGCTGGATGATGAGGCAAAAATTGGTAATTTTGTAGAAACCAAAAAAGCCCATATAGGCAAAGGCAGCAAGGTTAATCATCTCAGCTATGTCGGTGACACGGAGATGGGTAGTAGCGTTAATGTTGGGGCAGGAACAATAACCTGCAATTATGATGGCGTTAATAAATTTCAAACAATTATTGGCAACAATGTCTTTATCGGTTCAAATACAGCGCTGGTTGCGCCAGTAAGGCTTGCAGATGGCGCAACTGTCGGCGCTGGCTCGGTTGTCACCAAAAATGTTGAAGCTGAGCAATTGGCTATAGGTCGCAGCAAGCAAACAAATATTGACGGCTGGCAGAGGCCGCAAAAAAACAACGGGAAGTAAAAAGCATGTGTGGCATTGTTGGCGCTATCGGCCAGAGAAAGGTGACTGATATATTGCTGGAAGGACTCCGGCGCCTGGAATATCGAGGGTATGATTCAGCAGGGCTTGCCCTGATCAATAAAAAATCAGGCACTATTGACTGTATAAAAACGGTTGGCAAGGTTGCCGCGCTGCAGGAAAAAGTTCAAAACAGCGATATTAGAGGCACGCTGGGTATTGCACATACTCGCTGGGCTACCCACGGGAAACCAACAGAAACCAATGCGCACCCTCACTGCTCCAGTGACAGTCTGGCGCTGGTGCATAACGGTATTATCGAAAACTATCAAGAGCTCAAGCAGGAGCTCATTGAGCAGGGCTATGAATTTTTAACCCAGACAGACACCGAAGTCATCGTGCACCTGATTCATGCAGAGCTTGCTAAAAAGCAGGATGATTTTACCCAGGCGGTTAAAAATGTTGTCAAGCGGCTAGAAGGCGCCTATGGTCTTGCTGTTATCAATAAAGACGCTCCTGATCGAATAGTCGTTGCGCGTAGCGGTAGTCCACTGGTTATTGGCGTGGGCATCGGGGAAAACTTTATCGCTTCAGATCCTGCGGCACTTGGTCAGGTGACAGACCGTTTTATTTATCTGGAAGAAGGCGATATTGCAGAAATTACCAGCAAAAAAATTCGCATCTGGAGCCAGGGTGAAGAAATCAAGCGGGATATTGTTCGCTTAAGCGACGAGATGTCTGACAGCTCCAAAGGGGCTTTTCGCCACTTCATGCTCAAGGAAATTTTTGAGCAGCCGAAAGTGATTGGAAATACGCTAGCCGGAAAATTAAGTCATACGCATGTGCTGGAAGAGGCCTTTGGTGTTGAAGCACAGGAAATTTTTAAAAAAACACAACGGGTTCAGATAGTTGCCTGCGGAACAAGCTATCATGCCGGCATGATAGCCAAATTCTGGTTCGAGAATGTTGCCCGCATGTCCTGTTCTGTTGATATCGCCAGTGAATATCGCTACCGCAATATTATTGTGCCGGAAAATTGCTTGTTCGTGACAATTTCACAGTCCGGTGAAACAGCAGATACGCTGGCTGCACTGCGTTATGCCAATGAATCAGATTATTTGGCGACACTTACCATCTGCAATGTTCCCAACAGCTCACTGGTGCGGGAGTCAGACCTGGCGATCATGACGCAGGCTGGCAGGGAAATCGGCGTTGCTTCTACCAAAGCCTTCACTACCCAGCTGTGTATTCTTGCCCTACTGCCTATCATACTGGCACGCCATCAAGGCTTGACGGAATACGATGAAAAACATCTGGTTGAGGAGCTGCACCACTTGCCCGAGATCATTGCCGAAGTCTTAAAACTGGACCAATTGATTGACAGGATTTCCCATGACTTCGCGGAAAAGCATCATGCGCTGTTTCTAGGGCGCGGCGTGCAGTACCCGGTAGCCAAGGAAGGCGCACTCAAGCTCAAGGAAATTTCCTATATTCATGCCGAGGCCTATCCGGCCGGTGAATTAAAACATGGCCCTCTTGCACTGGTGGATGATGAAATGCCGGTGATTGCCATAGCGCCCAACGATGAGTTGCTGGAAAAACTAAAATCCAATCTGCAGGAAGTGAGCGCACGCGGCGGGAAGTTGTATGTTTTCGCTGACAGGGAGGCCGGCTTTGAAGATGATGACGCCATTAAAGTCATTAACATGCCCCATAGCAGTGAGTTTCTGGACCCTATTATCTACACCATACCACTGCAGCTGTTGTCCTATTATGTTGCGGTTATCAAGGGCACGGATGTGGACCAGCCTAGAAACCTGGCCAAATCTGTCACCGTGGAATAATGCTCAAACGGTCTCTGCGCAAGGCTGTCAGCATTGTTGGCGGACTGTTACTTCTGCTGTTCATTTCCCTGCTGCTGGTTTCAAGAAATCAGGCTCTGGAGCTGGTTTATCATCCGAGAGAGGCCAGGTCAGCGCTGGACCGTACGCCAGCTGATTTTGGCCTGGATTATGCTGATGTTCTAGTGCAATCGGCAGATGGCAACAGCCTTTATGGCTGGTATATCCCTTCAAGAAACGGTGCCGCAGTGGTCCTGCAGCACGGCTATAAATCAGACCGCAGCGAGCTACTGGAAGAAGCCGAGATGCTGGCTCGCCATGGATATGGTGTTTTATTGAGCTCAGTCAGGGCGCATGACCTGAACAGTGGCGAGCTTATCAGCTTCGGGCTGCATGAAATGCCGGATCTAGATGCCTGGTTCAACTTTCTTGCCCAGCAGGATGATATAAATCCGCAGCGCATTGGGCTGCTGGGAAATTCACTGGGGGGTACGATAGCTGTCCAGTATGCCGCCGGGCATGAGCAGGTTCGGGCTTTGGTTCTACACAGCGCTTTTTCATCCATGCGCGATACGATCGACACCAGTATTCGGTATTACACCGGTTTACCGGCCTTTCCTTTTGCCAGCCTGATCCGCTTTTGGGCCGAGCGAGAGGTCAAGGGCAGTATCGATGACATTGATGCGACGCGCTGGATTGGGCAGTTGGACTCACGACCGGTGCTGATTCTGCACAGTACCAGTGATATTGTGATTTCAGAACAAAGCGGCGATTTATTATATGCTTCGGCGAGACAGCCCAAAGAAATATGGCTGACTGATGGGGTAGATCATGCCAGCTTTGATACCCAGCGCAGCCTTGATTTTGAAAGCCGGGTACTTGAGTTTTTTGATCGCTATTTGTTGGGATTCAACTGAATCAGGGTTTTTTGTTTTTGCCGGTTCGTAATGAGCGCAGGCTTTTACTGAGTAGCCTGAGATGTTCTTTAAGTTCCGCATTGCGATGTTGCGCGACGCCCATCGCCAGTACGTCAATAACCACCAGATGAGCTATGCGTGAGGAAACCGGGGCAAACTCCAAGTGGTTTTCTTCCATATTGATGTGGATAGGCAAATCGCAAAGATCATCCAGGGGGGTATTTTCAGGCACCAGCCCGATAACGGTCGCTCCGGCCTCCCGGGCCAGTTTAACGCTTTGAATCAGCGCCTTGGTTCGCCCGGTTTGCGAAATGGCAACCACCACATCGGAATCATTCAGGGAAATGGCCGACATGTGCTGGATATGTGGATCGGTATAAGCGGCTGCGGAAACCTGCAATCGAAAAAATTTATGCTGGGCATCTATAGCTACTGAGCCGGAGGCGCCAAAGCCATAAAATTCCACACGACCAGCGGAGATCAAAGCCTTGATGGCCTTTTCCAATGCACGGGTATCGATTTCATCACGGACACTAATCAGCGAGCCAATGGTGGTATCAAAGACTTTTTTATTGACGTCGGCGATCGAGTCCTTAGGGCTGACTCGGAATTGGGAGAAACTGCCGCTACTTCCAATGTGCTGGGCCAATTGCAGCTTGAAGGCCTGAAAACCGTCGAAGCCCATTGCACGGCAAAAGCGAATAACGGTAGGTTCACTCACCTCGGCATGATTTGCCAGATCAATAATCCGCATGCTGATAACCTGACCCGGATCAGATAACACAAATTCGGCGACCTTTCGTTCCGACTTGCGCAACTTATCCAGGTTCAGCGTCAATTTTCTGATCAGGTTGCCTTTTTCCATAGTCAAGCATTGCTTCCGGAGCTCAGATCGAAAAAGTAATACAGATTAGATGCTTAGGCAATTAAAGTAGGAATTTTTCTACGTGGGAGCGGCTTTTTTTAGTCACAATGAAACTGCTGCCCTTACTCCTTTTCAAAAGAAGAAAGCAAGGTTAAGAGCATTCCATGCCCTTACGGGCAAGCACTACAAGCGTGAAGCGGTTTAGTCAGCAGCAGCCGGCTGTACGTTTTCTGCTTGAGGGCCTTTCTGACCCTGGGTCACATTCATGGTGACCTTTTGTCCTTCATATAAGGTACGTCTACCTTCCCCGCTAATGGCGCTGTAGTGAACAAAAACATCTTTGCCACCAGCTTGTTCAATAAAACCAAAGCCCTTTTCATCATTGAACCACTTAACGGTACCTTCAACTTGCTCAGACATATTTCTCTTTTCTCTCTTAACATTACCAATTGCTTGGTATATTTCTTGTTGCTAACACCTAAAGGCACTAGCCTAAATCAAAGTCTCACAGTGTCATTAGAACTGCCTGATCCATGGAAACTTCTGGCCAACCCGGTCAGCAAAAGCATGCTGAACAGCTTGGATTGCGATTGATAGTAGCAAGTTTTTTTACAATTGCATACGAGAACAGGATGCCGATTGAAAATATTTTAAAACGGGAGATTTTGCTAAAATACGCGCGATGGATATTACACACATACTTGAACCCCTCAATGATGCACAACGTCAGGCAGTTACCGCAGATGCCGCCAACCTGCTGGTACTGGCTGGCGCTGGCAGTGGAAAAACCCGCGTGTTGGTTCATCGCATTGCTTGGCTAATAGCCACTGAGGGAATCTCGCCTCACAGTTTGCTTGCGGTCACCTTTACCAACAAGGCTGCTAATGAGATGCGACTGCGTATCGAAGAGCTTCTGCAGGGGCCTGTCGGCGGCATGTGGGTTGGCACTTTTCACGGGCTTGCCCATCGCCTATTACGAGCTCACTGGCAGGAAGCCGGCTTACCGGAAAAGTTCCAGATTCTGGATGCAGATGATCAGCTGCGCCTGATCAAGCGAGTTCACAAACTGCTGGACATTGATGAAAGCCGATGGCCGGCCAGGCAATGCCAGTGGTTTATTAATGAACAGAAAGATGAGGGCCTGCGTGCGGCCAGCATAGAAAGTTACGGAGATGAATTTATCAGCAAGATGCTGAAGGTTTACAGTGCCTACGAAGAAGCCTGTGAACGTGGCGGCATGGTGGATTTCGGCGAGCTACTGCTGCGTTCACATGAACTGTGGTTAAAGAACCCCAAACTGCTGGCTCATTACCAGGCGCGGTTTAAACATATCCTGGTAGACGAATTTCAGGATACCAATGCCATTCAATATGCCTGGCTAAGAATGCTGGCTGGCTCGCGCGCTGAGGTGACGGCTGTGGGCGATGATGATCAGTCTATCTATGGCTGGCGTGGAGCCCGGATTGAAAATATCCAGCACTTTTCCCAAGATTTCAGTGGCACAGACATTGTGCGTCTTGAACAAAATTACCGCTCTAGTGGCAATATTCTGAAAGCAGCCAACACGCTGATTGCCAATAATCAGGGCCGGCTGGGCAAGGAGCTATGGACTGAAGACAAGGAAGGAGAGGCAATATCTGTCTATTCGGCCTATAACGAACAGGACGAGGCCCGTTTCATCTGTGCCCAGCTTGAGCAGTGGTCCCAGAAGGGCAACAAGATCAGTGAAGCAGCCATTTTGTACCGCTCAAATGCCCAGTCACGCGAACTGGAAGAAGCCCTGTTACGGCTTGGCATGCCCTATCGTATCTACGGGGGCTTTCGTTTCTATGAGAGACAGGAAATTCGCAATGCCATGGCCTATCTTAGGCTGGTCGCCAGTCGCGATGATGATGCCGCCATGGAGCGCGTTATCAATACGCCTGTGCGAGGCATTGGCAACAAGACAATAGATGGGCTGCGCAGTATCGCCCGAAAAGAAAATTTTTCGCTTTGGCAGGCTGCCGTGAAAGCACTTAGTGATAGCCTGTTGCCGCCTCGTGCCCTGATGAGTCTTGACGGGTTCATGAATCTCATTAATGAACTGGATGATTTTGCCCAGGGCAGGGATCTTCATGAGCTCTGTGAGCAGATGATCCAGCGCAGCGGTTTGCCCAAACATTATGAAAAAGAAGGCGGTGAAAAAGCCAAAATCCGGCAGGAAAACCTGGATAAACTGATCAATGCGGCTAAAGCATTTACCCTGGAAGAGCTGGATGATGCCGATGAAGGATCCATCAGAGAGGTGCTGGCGGGCTTTATTGATAAAGCAGCGCTGGATGCCGGAGATACCCAGGCTGGTACCGGTGAAGATGCTGTACAGTTGATGACCCTGCATTCGGCAAAAGGCCTGGAGTTTCCCCTGGTGTTTATTGCTGGCCTGGAAGAAGGCCTGTTTCCGCATCAGATGTCGATGGACTCCCAGTCGGGCCTGGAAGAAGAACGCCGGCTTTGTTACGTCGGTATTACGCGGGCCATGCAAAAGCTGTATTTAAGCCATGCTGAATCCAGGCGCCTGCACGGGGAGGAAAGCCTCACCCGGCCCTCCCGCTTTCTCACTGAGCTGCCACAGGAGCTGTTGGAAGAAGTGCGCTTACAGGGCAGAATAAGCCGTAGCACCTATTTCCAGGACTACGGCAAAAGAGCGCATAAAAGTGAAGAGCATGCTACTATCGCGGGTTCTTCGGCTCAGCAGGATGGCGTCTTCCTGAATCTGGGACAGCGCGTCAGGCACCCGAAGTTTGGCGAAGGTGTTGTGCTGAATTGCGAAGGCAAAGGGAAAAATGCCAGGGTACAGATAAATTTTGATGATGTTGGTGGCAAATGGCTGGTCATGTCATATGCCAGGCTGGAAGCTATCTAACAAGCTAAAACAAAGGCCGCTTGGAGCGAGAGAAAATGAAAACAAGAACCATTAAAAACACGCTGATGCTGGGCTTGATGTCCGCGGCATTGCTGGCTTGTGGTGGAGACGATATGAATTCGGGCAGCACGGCGCAGAGCGCTGCTGAACCGCAACAAACTTATGAGTGGAAACTGGTAACCACCTGGCCTAAAAACTTTCCGGGTATTGGCATGGTTTCCGAGACTTTTGCCGACATGGTCGAGGAGCTCTCGGAAGGACGCATGAGGATCCGGGTCTACGGAGCAGGCGAACTGGTGCCGGCTTTGGAAGTGTTTGATGCAGTTAGTGCGGGGACGGCGGAAGTAGGTCATGGCACGGCGTATTACTGGAAAGGCAAAGCGCCTGAAACCCAGTTTTTTTCTGCGCTGCCTTTCGGCATGAATGGTGAAGAAATGGAGAGCTGGCTTACCTATGGTGGGGGCATGGCGCTCTGGGAAGAATTGTATGAACCCTTTAACCTGATTCCAATGCAGGGAGGCAATACCGGTGTGCAGATGGGCGGATGGTTCAATAAGGAAATCAACAGCCTGGAAGATTTCAGGGGCCTGAAAATGCGTATGCCTGGCCTGGGAGGTGAGGTTCTGCAGCGTGTTGGTGGCGTCCCGGTCAATCTTGCAGCTGGTGAAATTTATACTTCACTGCAAACCGGCGTGATTGATGCAACCGAGTTTGTTGCGCCTTTAAACGATCTCGCACTGGGCTTTTATGATATTGCCGATTACTACTACTATCCTGGCTGGCACGAGCCGGGCACCATACTGGAATTTATGTTCAATAAGGAAATTTTTGAGGCCTTGCCGGCAGATTTGCAACTAATTATCCGCACAGCAGTAGAAGCGGCGAGCTCGCGCATGAGCATTGAAGCAATCGCAACAAATACCACAGCCCTGGAGACTCTGGTTGAAGAGCATAATGTCACACTTCGCCAATTTCCCGATGACCTAACAGCCGAGCTGTATCGAGTTTCTCAGGACATTATCAATGAGCTGGGGCAAAGCAGCGACATTGGGCGGCGTATTCTGGCCTCGTATCGTGACTTTGAATCCAGAGTCACGGTTTATCAGGATATCTCCATCGAAGCCTATAACAGAATCAGGGCCCAGCAACGACAATAAGGGCTTCCCGAGCTGTCCCTCTAGAGCGTGGGTTATTGTTAGCGGTTTTCCTTGGGGATGGCTCTGGTGCGGCCATTGCCGTCAATGGCTACAAAAATAAAGGTGCCTTCTGCCACCTTGGTCCATTCCTCACCTTTGACGACATGGCTCACCCAGGCTTCAACGAAAACCCGGATTGAACTGCGGCCAACGCCAATGATCTTGGTATAGCAGCTAACAAGGGAGCCGATACAGATTGGCGAGAGGAACGAAATACTTTCAATAGCCACGGTTGCCACCTTTCCTTTAGCGACCTTCGAGCAGGCCAGGTGAGCAGCCATGTCCATCTGGCTGGCCAGCCAGCCACCATGGATGTCGCCATCCTGATTGGTGTCTGAAGGAAGGGCAATGGTCTGGATCGCAAGTTCTCCCTCTGGATGCGGGTTGGGGTCCAGGTCCAGGCTGTCGTTATCTGTGCTCATGTTGAAACCTTAAAGAATGGATGGTAGCCAGGTTGTCAGTCCTGGCCAGATGGCCAGTAGAATCAGCATGAAAACCTGAATCAAAATAAATGGCACGGCGCCCTTATAGATATCTTTAGTCAGGATCTCATCGGGCGCAGCTCCACGCAAATAAAACAGGGCAAACCCAAAAGGCGGAGTCAGGAAGGAAGTCTGCAAGTTTACTGCCAACATAATACCCAGCCATATAGGGTCAAAACCCATAGCCAGCAGGATAGGTCCAACAATGGGCACTACCATGTAAGTAATTTCGATGAAGTCCAGAATGAATCCCAGAAGAAAAACAACCAGCATAACCAGCAGCACCGCCATGGTAGCCCCGCCAGGCAAGCTCTGGAACAGTTCCTCGACCAGAATATCGCCAGAGAATCCACGAAAAACCAGAGAGAAAATACCCGCGCCAATCAGAATCATGTAAACCATGGAGCTGACCTTTGCGGTTGAAACAGAGACTTCTTTGAATATGCTTAGGCTGAACTGCTTTTTCGCCAGAGCAAGCAAAATTGCACCAAAACCACCCACGCCTGCTGCTTCAGTAGGCGTGGCCAGCCCGAACAGGATGGAACCGAGAACGGCAACAATCAGCAAGAGAGGAGGCAGTAGTCCTTTCAAGAGCTGTTTCGATAGGCTGCTGTTTTGGATAATGGCATCAATATCTTCTTGTTTTGCCGGCGGGGCATGATCGGGTTTGAGAAATGCGATGCCCAGCATGTAAAGGGAATAAAGCAAAACCAGAATCAAGCCCGGTACGATGGCGCCGGTAAATAAATCTCCTACAGAGACTGTTTGTGTGGAGAAAATGCCCATATCAATCTGGGCCTGTTGATAGGCCGTGGACATGACATCACCCAGCAAGACCAGGGCGATGGAAGGCGGAATGATCTGGCCGAGGGTGCCAGTGGCACAAATGGTTCCCGTTGCCAGTGAGGCCTTGTAGCCGGCTTTCAACATGGTGGGGAGGGATAATACGCTCATGGTCACCACCGTGGCGCCAACGATTCCGGTGCTGGCAGCCAACAGCATCCCGACGATAATGACGGACAGGCCAAGTCCGCCGCGCATGCGTCCAAAGAGCAGCGACATTCCTCGTAAAAGGTCTTCAGCAATTCGTGATTTCTCCAGCATGATGCCCATAAAAACAAACATGGGCACGGCCAGCAGCGTGGTATTGGTGATCACGCCGGCATAGATACGATTGGGGACGGCCGTTAAGAATGACGCATCAAAGGTGCCGCTTAGAATGCCGATCCCGGCAAAAGCCAAAGATGTCCCGGCCAGAGAAAAAGCTACCGGGTATCCCGCCAATAGAACCAGGCAGATACATATGAACAGCACAAAAGGCATCACTTCCATCATAGTGTGCCGAGGTCCTCGTCTTCCATTTCCACAGCAGTACTGGCAGGGTCAAGCAAGAAATGCAGATTCCTTAAAAGCTCGGTCAGCCCCTGAACGATGAGGATGACACACATCGCGAGAATACTGGTTTTGAGCAAATAAACAAAAGGCAGGCCATTGGCTTCCGGGGAGTCTTCACGAATGGCCCAGGAAGACATGACATAGTCCCAGCAACTCAGGAATATAAAAACAGAAACCGGCAGCAGCAGAAAAGCAGCACCAAGCAGATTGACCCAGGCCTTGTATTTCGCCGAGGCCGGGCCATAAATGATATCAACTCGAACATGGGCATTGTGCTTGAGCGTGAAACCGGCGGTGAAAAACACCAGCAGCGCATTGACATAAAGCACGGATTCCTGAATAGCAATGGAGCCGGTGTTAAAGACATAGCGGGTAATGACCACATAACAGGTAATCAGAACGAGCAGCACGGCAAAATAGGCGAAAGTCTTGCCCAGCAGTTCTGAAACATGATCAAGAACACGTATTGTATGTGCCAGTTTATTCATGAAAACAGCTCGCTTTATCTAACCCGGCAGCAGGTGAAATTAAGCACAAACCCCGCACTCAAAGAAAAGCGAAGAATAGCATAAAAGCAGATGGAATCGCCGCTAAATAAGCAGCAGGCGCAGGCTAAGCCAGATCAGGGCAGCAAATACCAGGACTGTCAACAAAGCCATGAATGAAGCCAGCAATATTTTGCCGCGAGTGAGAAGCCGCTGCCAGAAGCGCTCCCCCGGAGCAAGCGCAAGCGGCCGGTTCTGGAACAACTCCGTTGCCGCCAGCAGTAGCATGCCCCAGAGCGAAACAACAATCGCTGGCTCCAGCAGATCCAATGCCAATCCGGAAGAAGCGATCAGGCAGTAGCTTGTCAGCAGCAGGGCAAACAGCGTAAGAACAATCAGCGGAAGCTTAAGCGGCCTTAAGAGGTGTGAACTACGGTACAAAAAAAGCAGCAGTTTCTGCAAAAGGGTTTCCGCGGGAGTGGTTAGATGTGAACCGTCAACAAGTCACATTCAATACCGTGTGCAACCCCGGTTGAGGTCGAGCCAAAAATCAGCTCCCAACCATGACGGCCATGGTTGCCCATGATAATCAGATCAGCCTTGATCTCACTGGCCAGCTCCTTGATCTCCCGGGCAGGTTGACCCAGCGTTGTATGCAGGCGATTTTCGGGAATACCGATATTAGCCCCCATTTCCAGCAGCGATTTGCGCGCCTGCTCGGCGGCTTCCTGATGCAAACCATCAACATCAATGCTGGAAACTTCGATGGCATATCCGACGGCAATCGGCTCAATTACATGGACCATGCTTAACTGGGCATCGTTGGCCTTGGCAAGGTGACGTGCTTTGTCAAGGATAATGGCTGAATCCTGTGAGAGATCCACGGCGACGAGAATATTTTTATAAAGGCTCATTGCTTGCTCCCTTGGCTAGCTGAGGCATCGGCTGATGCCCTAGTGTATTAATTAGACTTGAGGACTACAAGCAGCAACTTGATACAGATCAACAGCACAAATTTGATACCATGGCGGCAGGGAGGATTCCATTGACGACAAAACCAAAATCTGTGTTTTTACAGTTACCGGCCGGCAAAGACGGCGAAGGTCAGCAGGTGCTGGAACAGCTCGAGGCCTGCACGCTCGATAAAGAGGGCTATTACGAAATACAAAATTCGCCTCTTTTTGTCAGAAATCTTGCCAAGGGTGATGTGATCGCTATTGGCTCTCAGGCGCAGGATACATATACGCTGATTCAGCGCAGCGGCAATCTGGCGATTCGTGTCTTCAGTAAAAACAAGCTGGACGAACTGGAGCTTGTACTGACTCCGGAAGTGGAAAAACTTGATGGCAGTCTCGACCTTCAAACACCAAGAGCCCTGAGTTATTCGCTGCACGTTAACCTTGGTTTCGCGGTTATCGAAGCACTTTTTGATAACGTGATGGCCTCGTTTACGGGCACAGTCTGGTATTATGGCAACGTGTATGACCCGCGAGACGGGCTTACCCCGCTTAACTGGTGGGACAGTTTTATCAATCAGGTTTAATAAGAGAGCAAGATGCTTATAGTCATATCGCCAGCCAAAACGCTGGACTATCAGAGTCAGGTGCCCAGCAGCAAGTTCACGCAACCCGATTTGCTCAGGGATTCGGAAAAGCTGATTAAAAAATTACGTGAACTCAATGCTGACGATATAGCGGAGCTGATGCATGTCAGCAGTAAAATTGCCGAATTGAATTTTGCCCGTTACCTGAACTGGGACAAGCGGTTCACGCCAGATAATGCCAGGCAGGCAATCTATGCATTCAAGGGAGATGTCTACACAGGGCTCGAAGCAGAGCAGTTTTCAGCAGCTGATTTGAATTTTGCCCAGAAGCATCTGCGTATACTATCCGGTCTTTATGGCGTATTGAGGCCGCTTGACCTGATGCAAGCCTACCGGCTGGAAATGGGGACTCCTTTAAAGAACAATCGCGGGGACAATTTGTATGATTACTGGTCTGCACAGGTCAGTGAGCTGATTCAGCAGGCGCTGGAAGCCCAGCGCGACAAATGGCTGGTAAACCTGGCATCCAATGAATACTTTAAAGTTTTAGACCAGAGCAGGATTCAGGCAAAAATCCTCACCCCGGTTTTTAAAGATTACAAGAATGGCCAGTACAAGATGATCAGCTTCTTCGCTAAAAAAGCACGCGGCCGAATGGCCGCATATATAATTCGTAACAAAATCAAGACGCCAGCAGAATTACAGAAGTTTAATGTGGACGCTTATCGTTACAGTGCCAAAGACTCGGATGAAAACACAATGGTTTTTTTGCGCAAGGCGCACTAAAGACCAAGGTGTCCAAGAGTCTCTAGAATTTCCAGTGTTATTCTTGCAGCTTTGGGGTGTTTTTCCCCCAGTTCTTCAAGCAGTTCCTCTGTAACATCCCGGATATTGCCGTTCGCTGGTTGGGGCCCTTCCCAACTGTCGAGTTGAGACTGTAACTGGGCCAGCAACAAGTCCTGTTGTGGACTGGTGTCATCGCCTGCAAGCCGCTCATGCAAATCTGAAATCAAGCCTTCAATTTTTTCTCTCGGCATTCGTATACTCCTCAAGTTAAGCTGTTCTCAGCATAGTCTGTTGCAAGCCCCTAAGGCAATATCGGAACTTGCGTCTGGTCAAAATAGGGTTAATTGGCTTTCTTGAAAGGCAGGAGTTCTTCAGCATACTGCTGATACTGATCCATGTGTTGCTTCTCTTCTTGTAGAAAATGATGAATAGCAGCGCTGAACTCAGGGTGTGAAACCCAGTGGTTAGAATAGGTAAACACGGGCTCGAAACCGCGCTGGATCTTATGCTCTCCCTGGGCGCCAGAATCAAAGCGCCCAAACCCATGGGCGATGCAATAATCCAGACCCTGGTAATAACAGGTTTCAAAATGTAAAAATTGCCATTCTTCATCGCAGCCCCAATAGCGCCCATAAAGTGTGGATGCATCTTTGAAAAACAGTGCGCCAGCCAGATAGCGTGTAGATTTTTTTGCCATAACAAGCAGCAGTTGTTGCGGCATCAGACGGCCAAGCTCGAGAAAAAAAGGCAGGTTAAGATAAGCGCTTCGACCACGCACCAGATAAGTGTTTTGATAAAAACGGTAAAAATGCTGCCAGTGCTCTGCGCTGATATCCGCACCCTCAAGCCACTCAAAACTTATGTCATTTTGTGCGACCGAGCGACGTTCTTTTTTGATGTTTTTGCGCTTTCTGGAATTGAAGCTCTCAAGGAAACCGGCAAAATCCTTATAGCCTTTATTAAACCATTGATATTGGCAGCCGGTTCGTTGCTGCAGTCCTTCTTGTTCCAGCAGATCCGAACAGGTTTTTTCTGGAAACAGGATATGCCAGCTTGAGGCCTGTATCTGCTGGCCCAGTTCTTTTACTGAATTGACGATGAAAGCCAGCAGGGCATGCTCATCCTGACCCTGGGCCAGGCAGATTCTGGGGCCAACTGCCGGGGTAAAGGGCACGGCACTCAAGAGCTTGGGATAATAATTCAGGCCATGTCGATGATAGGCATCTGCCCAGGACCAGTCGAAAACATACTCCCCCATGGAGTGGCTTTTTACATACAGTGGCGCAAGAGCTACCAGCTTATGGTCTACATCACTGACCACAAGGTGTTTGCTTTGCCAGCCGTTGCGGTAGTTTGCGCAGCCACTAAGCTCCAGGCTCAGCAAAAATTCGTGCTGCAAAAAAGGGTAAGAGCTGTTTACCAGAGCATTCCATTCGGTGGCGGAAATATCCGCAATGCTGTCTAGAAAGCTGCTTACATAGGGATCGCTCATGATGAACAAGTATTTATTGAAACAGTAATTTGAGTTATGGTGCGATGAGAATTCATTCCTTGACCCCGAGTGTACTACAAGAAACCTAAGCATGAGCAAAGCAAGGGAAAAAATCCTGAACAACGCTGAAAAAGTATCCGTACATGGCGGTCACAGTGGCCAATTTTGTCAGCATGCCCACGATAGTCTTGAAGACATTGTAAAGGCTTATATTAAGCAGGGTTTTAGCTGGGTAGGAATTACAGAACATGTGCCACCAGCTTCCGATCTTATGCGATACCCTGATGAAGTTGAGGCAGGCCTGTCAGCGGATTTTTTGCAGAATCGATTCAGCGAGTATTTTCAGCTGGGGAGAAGTCTGCAGGCAAAATATGCAAAGGAAATTGAATTGCTGCTGGCATTTGAAATAGAGTTTTATCCGGGAGCCGTAGAACATGTGCAGGGTCTGATCGCCACCCATCAGCCAGATTATCTGGTTGGCTCTTTACATCACGTAGGGAGCATAGGCATTGATTACAGTGCAGAACTTTATGAGCAGGCCCTGCAGAATGCTGGTAGCAAAAACCAGCTTTATTGCGAATATTTCGATGCACAGTTCGCCATGATGGAAACTTTTTGTCCGGCGGTAGTTGCGCATTTTGATCTGATTCGCATTTATGACAAGGATTATTTACGCACCCTCAAGGATGCAGAAGTGATGGCGCGGGTGGAGCGCAACCTGGACTTTGTTGCAGACAATAAGCTGATCCTGGATTTTAACTTGCGCGGATTTGACAAGGCGCTTGAGCAATACCCGTCATTGACGATATTAAAACGAGCCCTGGATAAAAACATCGCCATTGTGCCGGGTGATGATTCTCACGGGCTTGCTTCGGTGGGCAGAAATTACGATCAGGGCCTGAGTGTGTTGCAAAACCTTGGAGCCTCGCTCGCTTGGAAAAAGCCGGCACTGATGGATTACTCAAGCTCCTGAACTTCAAACAAGATAATCAATGACAGTGGCCAGGAAAATTATCAGGCCGACATAGTTATTATTCAAAAAAGCTTTGAAACAGTTATCAGCCTGCCGGTTCCAGGTCAGAGTGTGCTGATAAAGAAACATCAGGCCAGCCAGTACAAGACCCAGTTCAAAAACCGAACCCAGACCAAAATGATTGGCGCTCAGGGCGAGCGTAATCAGGAAAAATATCTGTAAAAAAGCAATGACGAAGACATCCGCTTCGGCAAATAAAATGGCCGTGGATTTTATGCCTAACTTCAGATCATCCTCGCGGTCAACCATGGCATATTGCGTATCGTAGGCGACGGTCCACAACAGGTTGGCGATATACAGTAGCCAGGCCTGTACTGGCAGTGCATTAGTTTGAGCCGTAAAGGCCATCAGCCCTCCCCAGGAAAATGCCGCCCCCAATACAAGCTGGGGCATGTGGGTATAGCGCTTCATAAAGGGATAAGCCAGGGCAATGGCCAGCGCGGCAAAAGCCATCAAAATGGTGAACAGGTTGGTCAGCAGCACCAGCAGGAAGGCCAGCAAACACAGGCCAGCACATAGCCACAGCGCTTCTGCGGGTCTGATTTCGCCAGTGGCCAGAGGTCGCTCGCGGGTCCTGGCAACCTTGCCGTCAAAATTGCGGTCAGCATAGTCATTAATACAGCAGCCAGCAGAGCGCATCAGCAGACAGCCAAGGGTGAAAATGATGACCAGCTTAATTTCCGGCCTGCCTTCTCCGGCAACCCACAGGCACCAGAGAGTAGGCCACAGCACAAGAAAAGTGCCAATGGGTTTGTGCATGCGTGTCAGCCGCCAGTAGGGGGGCAGTTTTGCCGCAAAAACGGGAAAGCGCACTTGTGCCTGTTGCCAGAGCCTGGATTGCCATAGCAACAGGCGTTCACGGTATTTGTTGAGTTGAGATGAAAGCAAGAGTAAACCTTATTGATACTGACTTGCGATTATAGACAGACTTAACAGAGCATTGAATATAAGAATGCGCGCTGTTTAAATAGTTTGCCTGAGAGCCTTCTACATTGAGCCTGAAAATGATGAAAATAAAATTGCACTGGCAGATTCTGATAGCAATTGTGCTGGCCTTTATTTGCGGACGACTCACTGGCACAGAAATGAACATAGCCGGGGTCAGTTTTTATGCCATCTATGATTTTATCGGTAGCCTCTTTCTCAATGCCCTGCGCATGATTATCGTGCCGCTGATCATGGCCTCTATCATTTGTGGAATTGCCAATATTGGCGGTCGCAGTGACTTGGGGCGGCTGGGCGGTATGACGCTGGCTTACTATGCTATGACCAGCACCCTGGCCATTCTGGTCGGGCTTTTGTTCATTAACCTGATATCGCCTGGCATTATAGATGGGGCTCCTGCCGGGGCGCAGCTTAACCTGAGCATTGACAATAATGCCGCTGCATCGGCACTGGCAAGCGTCGAGGGACGCGGTGGCAGCGATATAGCAGCAATTTTTTTACGCATGATTCCAACCAATGTGGTGGCCGCCGCCGCTGAAGGACAAATGCTGGGACTGATTTTCTTTTCCCTGGTGTTTGGCTATTTCATGATGCAGATTCCACATCGGCAGGGAGAAGTGCTGCTGGATCTCTGGCAGGGGGTATCAGAAACCATGATGCGAATCACCATGTGGATCATGCGCTTTGCTCCATTCGGGGTGTTCGGCCTGATTGCGGCGACGGCTGCCGAGACAGGTTTTGCTGCATTTCGGCCGATGCTGGTTTTTTTCCTGACGGTGGTGCTGGCTCTGACAGCGCACATGCTGATAGTGCTGCCCCTGTTGCTGAAATATCTTGGCGGCGTCAGCCCGCTGGCACATTTGCGGGCCATGGCACCAGCTGTTCTGACGGCTTTTTCAACATCATCATCATCAGCCACCTTACCGTTGACCATGGAATGTGTGGAGAAAAAGGCCGGGGTATCTGAGAAAACCACCAGCTTTGTATTACCTCTGGGCGCAACCGTGAACATGGATGGCACAGCCCTGTATGAATGTGTTGCTGCTATTTTTCTGGCGCAGGCCTACGGTCTGGAACTCAGCTTTGCCACGCAATTTACCGTGGTGCTGATAGCCTTGCTAACGTCGATAGGTGTAGCCGGTATTCCAGCAGCCAGCCTGGTGGCCATAGCCGTTATTTTGCCAGCTATCGGTTTGCCCGTGGAAGCAATAGGTTTGCTAATGGTGACAGATAGAGTACTGGATATGTATCGCACGGCTGTTAACATATTCAGTGATTCCTGTGGTGCTGTCATTATCGCCAAGCGCCAGGGTGAGCTTGGCATACTGGGATCCTGAATACTGACTAAACGTTCCCGTATTGCTGCTTAACTGAAAGCCAGCGGTCTATCAGCGGGGTGATGCGAGCTGGTGAGTGCTGCCTAATGTGTCCAGCCCAGTTTTTTATCTGCTCCTGTAGATGAGCATCGCGACGCAAGTCTGCCAGCTTGTAGTTCATTAGACCGGTTTGTCGCGTACCCAGTACTTCTCCGGGCCCTCTTATTTCCAGATCTTTCTGAGCGATAAAAAAGCCGTCATGACTTTGACGCATGATGCTCAGACGTTGCTGGCTTAACTCGGAAAGCGGCTGGTGATAGAGCAGAAGGCAATGGCTTTCTGCACTGCCGCGACCGACACGACCGCGGAGCTGATGTAACTGTGCCAGCCCCAGACGCTCAGGGTTTTCTATCACCATCAGGGAAGCATTGGGAACATCAACACCCACTTCTATCACCGTTGTTGCAACCAGTAAATTCAACTCTCCTCGCTTGAAGGCATTCATGATGAGACTTTTGTCGGCAGCCTTCATGCGGCCGTGTATCAGGCCAACCTTGAGCGAGCTTAACTTTTCTTCTAGCAGAGCATGAGTTGCTTCAGCCGCCTGGCACTGTAGAACATCAGATTCTTCGATCAAAGTACATACCCAGTAAGCCTGACGCCCGTCAGCACAGGCCTGGCGAATTCTTTCTATGACCTGCTCACGACGACTGTCTGCAATCAGAACCGTATTAACCGGGGTGCGCCCGGGGGGCAGTTCATCAATGATGGAGTAGTCCAGGTCAGCATAGGCGCTCATCATCAAGGTGCGCGGGATGGGCGTGGCGGTCATGATTAGCTGATGAGGTGTCTGTCCGCCACCCTGCCCTTTTTCCAGCAGTGCCAGCCGTTGATGGACACCAAAACGGTGTTGCTCATCCACGATCATCAAGCCCAATTGCTTGAATTGCACGTCTTCCTGAAACAGGGCGTGCGTACCGACAACTAGTTGTGCCTGAGCGGAGGCAATGGCAGCTAGGGCGGCCTGACGTTTCTTGCCTTTGATCTTGCCGCTTAAAAAGCAAATTTCCAGCCCGCTGCCTTCAAGCAGTGTTGAAAAATTGATGTAATGCTGCTCGGCAAGAATTTCTGTCGGCGCCATGATAGCGACCTGGAAATTATTTTCAGCACTTTGCAAGGCGGCCATCAGGGCAACCATGGTTTTGCCAGAACCGACATCACCCTGGATCAGTCTTAGCATGGGAACATCGCTTGAAAGATCTTGACTGACATCGGCGAAAGCCTGTTGTTGGCCACGAGTTAGCGTAAAAGGAAGCCTGCTGATTAACTCAGGGACCAGGCTGATACTGGAAGCCAAATTAGGCGCCCGCTCCTTTCTGGCCTGATCCCGAAGTCGTCTTAGGCAAAGATAATGGGCAAGCAACTCTTCGAAAGCCAGACGTTGCTGGTAAGGGTGCATGCCGCTTTCCAGCAATTCGATGTCTGTATCATGTGGCGGCCGATGAATAAAGATTAATGCCTCCGCGAGTGGCACTGCCTTTAACTCGCTTAATAATTCATTAGGTAACAATTCTTCCAGTGAGCCCGGATTATTTTTTAATAAAGCCAGCGCCTGATCAATTATGTTTCGCAAGCGGCTTTGTTGCATGCCTTCAGTAGCAGGATAGATTGGGGTCAGATAAGCAGCGTTCGGCAGAGTGTCCCCGGCCTGTAAAATTTTGTATTCCGGATGATAAAGTTCTACGCCGCTGCGCCCCCAACGCGCTTCGCCAAAACATCGCAGGCGTTTCCCTTCAGTCAGGGTTTTTTGCTGTGCAGCACTGAAGTGAAAAAACCGTAGGCTAGCAATGCCGCTGTTGTCCTGGATTTTTACCAGTAAGCTTCTACGGCGTCCGAAAACAATGGCGCTACCCAGAATGTGGCCTTCAATGACTAGATCGCGGCCAGGCTGTAGCGCGGCTATGGGGCATATACGGGTGCGGTCCTGATACCGAAAAGGCAAATGAAATACCAGGTCGAGAACGTTAAAAAGATTCAGCTTGTGTAATTTATTTTCTAGGGCGGGGCCAACCCCCTTTAGCGCTGTTAAAGGCAGATGCTGTAAGTTTTTAGAAAAAGTGCCTGAATGCTGAGATGCCATGCTTTTATTTTATGGACTTTTACGGAATGGTGCTAATAATCATCATAAGCTTTCGAGCCGTGACCCGGCACATGACATGCGGTAGAATCTGCGGAGGCCAGAAATTTATGCAGCTTAGTCGCGCTAAGGAACAGGTCTGACTCTTACATGCATTTTCATCGTCGATTACAACTGCAGAAAACTGTAGCAAATGTTTACAGTCAAAGGCCTCTGTGCTTCAGGCTTTATTTAGACCTTCGGCTAACACCTCATTAGCCCCTCATGTCTGCTTCCGCAAAACTGCTATTAATTGACAGCGACCCCAACCTGATAGACACAGGGAAGCAGTCTTTAGAGCAACATGGTTTCCAGGTGTATGTAGCCAGCACTAGCCAACGGGGGCTGGCCATGTTATAGGAGCTGGAATTTGACCTGCTGGTGCTGGACATCAACCTGGCGGATAGTAGCGGACTTGAAATACTCGCCTTCATCAACAAACATGCCATACCAAGTGCAGTCATCGTGGTCAGCTCATCCACAGAGTTTGAAGTTGTCAGCAAAGCTTTTCGTTTTGGCGCCTTCGATTATTTACAAAAACCATTTGTCTTTAATGATCTCTTAAACACGATTGAAAAAGCTCTCAGCAAGCATGAAATTGAAAAGGGTTTTTTATCGCTGAGAAAAAAACTTGAACGTTCAGAACGCCTGCACCGCTTTATGGTGGAAAGCTCACCCGACATAATTTTTATCGTGGATAGACAGGGGCACTTTGTGTTTGCCAATAAGAGAGCCGAGGAAGTACTGGGTTACAGTAAGAATGAATTAATAGGTGAGCACTATTCCAGAATTGTCGAGCCATCCTGCCTTAAACAGGCGACTTACTGTTTTCAGGAGCGTAGAGAGGGAGCCCGAGCGACCCGTGAAGAAGAAATCTGGTTAGGCTGCAAACAGAGCGATGATCAGGAGGACAACAGAAAAAACAAAATTGCCATAGAGCTGAACTCGACCGGGGTCTATGAACATGACGACAAAAAAGCTGGCGAAAGAAATTTCTCAGGGGCCTATGTTGTTGCAAGAGATATCACCGAGCGACTCGCCTCGGAAAAGCTTATTCACTATCAAGCGTACCATGATCTCCTGACAGGTCTGCCAAACAGAGCCTTATTCATGGACCGACTGAAAAATGCTATCAAGGTGGCTCATCGTGAAAAACATGAGCTGGCCATCATGTTTCTTGATTTGGATCGCTTCAAGATTGTTAATGACAGTCTGGGCCACTCAGTTGGCGACAGACTGCTCAAGCTGGTGGGAGAGCGCCTGGGCACCTGCCTGCGGGAAAGCGATACACTGGCGCGATTGGGAGGAGATGAGTTTATCGTCTTGCTTCACAATATAGAAAGTGCGGAAGATGCACGCACTGTTGCAGGTAAAATTGTTGGTGCCGTCAAGGCGCCTTTTTATATTGATGACTATGAGTTACATATTATAGCAAGTATTGGCATTTCTGTTTATCCGGAGGATGGAGACAACGCTGAAACCTTGATCAAGCATTCGGATGTAGCAATGTATTACACCAAGGATCAGGGGAAGGATAATTTTCACCGCTACCGATATAACATGAGCGTTAAAAACAATCTTTTGCTGAGTACGGAAAATGAAATTCGAAATGGCCTGAAGCAAAAGCAGTTTGAAGTTTTTTTTCAGCCGCAAATAAATATTGATACCGGCGATGTTGTCGGACTCGAAGCCCTGTTACGCTGGAATCATCCCAGACAGGGCTTACTGTCACCTTCTCACTTTCTGAAAATTGCCGAGGAATCTTCTCTGATTTGTGAACTGGGAGACTGGGTACTTGGTGAAGTGTTAATGCATATGCGTGATTGGCAACAGGCGGGCATTCATTTGCCGCGGGTTGCGATAAATTATTCTGCCAAGGAAATAGAACAAAAGGATTTTGTCGATAACATCATCCATGCCCTGAAAAAACATGAGCTGCCCCTGCAGGCTTTCGAAATAGAGGTCACCGAAAGTGTCCTGATACATGATATGGATAACACCATCAATAAAATGAAACAGTTGCACGAAGCCGGCATTCATATTGCCATTGATGATTTTGGCACAGGATATTCTTCACTGAGTCTTTTGCAAAAACTGCCAATAAACCGTCTCAAAATTGATCGCAGTTTTATTCAGGATATGGAAGAAGAAACAGACCGGTCTATCATCGAGGCGATTGCACATATGTCTCGGGGGCTGGGTCTGGAAATGGTTGCTGAAGGCGTTGAGCAGGAATATCAGCTGCGTTATTTGCAGCAGTTGAAATGCCCGGTAGTACAGGGTTATGTGTTCAGTCAGGGAGTGCCGGCAGATGAAGTCAGGAAGTTTATTCAGTCTACCAGGCAGCTCTTAGAGCAGCATAAGCTCAGTTCTTGATGCGGCTAACCTTGCTGACGGTCCGGATAACACGCACGCGTTTCATAACCCGGGCCAGATGAATGCGGTTACGAACGTTGACCGTAAGATTAACGATACTGAACTGTGCATCACGATCAGCCGTACTGATTTTTTCAATGTTTGCTTCACAGGCAGTCACGGTATTTGCCAGTGTGGCAATCATGCCGCGCTGATGCTCAAGCTCGATACGTAGCTCAACCGGGAACTCTCCTTCCACGCCCGGATCCCAGCGAAGCGCCAGGTGTTTTTTCGGGTCATTGAGAATTTCCGCCACATTGTTGCAACTTTCAACATGCACGATCATGCCGCGTCCGGAAGAAACGTAACCGACAATCGGGTCGCCGGGAATCGGATGGCAACATTTGGCGAATGACATTACCATGCCTTCGTTGCCATGAATTGCCAGGGCAATATCTTTTTCACCGGGTGAGGGGCGAGAACTGTCTTCTTCAGGCAATAAACGGCGGGCTACTATGTAGGCCATGCGGTTGCCGAGACCGATATCTTCCAGCAAGTCATCCAGCACATCAAAATCAGTTTCTTCCAACAGGCCGCCGACTTTGTCTTTGGGAAGATTTGACAGGTTATAACCAAATCCAGCGAGCGTTTTGTTGAGCAGTCGACGTCCCAGCGTAATGGCTTCAGAGCGACGCTGATTTTTCAGATAGTGTCGAATATTACTGCGAGCCTTGCCGGAAACAACAAAATTAAGCCAGGCCGGATTTGGATGCGCTCCCGAAGCGATAATCTCCACGGTCTGACCACTTTGCAGCGGCTGGCTCAGAGGGGCCAGCTGCCGATTGATGCGGCAGGCAACACAGGCATTGCCAACGTCCGTATGCACCGCATAGGCAAAATCGACAGCAGTAGAGCCCGAGGGTAGTTCGAGAATAGCCCCCTTGGGGGTAAAGACATAAATTTCATCCGGGAAAAGATCGGTTTTAACGTGTTCGATAAATTCTTGTGAATTTCCGGCCTGCTCCTGCATTTCCAGCAGGTCCTGTACCCACTGGCGGGCACGGATATGGCTTTGATTGGGCATTTCACTGCTGGATTTGTAGAGCCAGTGAGCGGCAATACCGTTATTGGCCATGGCTTCCATATCTTCCGTGCGAATCTGGATTTCAATGGAGATGCCATGGATACTGAACAAGGTGGTATGCAGGGACTGATAGCCATTAACCTTGGGAATGGCAATGTAATCCTTGAAACGGCCGGGTACCGGCTTGTACAGATTATGGACGGCACCCAAAATGCGGTAACAGGTATCCACTTCGTCAGTTACGATGCGGAAAGCAAAAACATCGGTCATTTCCCGAAAGGAGATGCGCTTTTCACGCATTTTTTTGTAAATGCTATAGATATGCTTTTCCCGACCGATTACCCGTCCTGGCAAATTCTCACGCTGCAGGCAGGCGCTTAAGGCAGACTCAATCTGCGCAACGATTTCCTTGCGATGGCCGGTAATGCTTTTAACAGCGGCTTCCAGACGCCGTGCCCGCATCGGATACAGGGCCTCGAAGCCCAGTTGTTCCAGCTCTACTCGGGTATTGTTCATGCCAAGGCGGTTGGCGATTGGCGCATAAATTTCAAGCGTTTCCCGGGCAATTCGACGTTGTTTTTCCGGTTTCAGCGCGGTCAGGGTGCGCATGTTGTGCAGACGGTCGGCGAGTTTGACCAGTACGACACGGATGTCCTTGGCCATGGCAAGCGCCATTTTCTGGAAATTTTCCGCCTGTGCTTCGGCGCGAGTACTGAATTCAATGCGGTTCAGTTTACTGACACCATCCACCAGCTCGGCCACTGCCTGGCCAAACTGGTTTGCAATTGCCTGCCGTGCAATGCCGGTATCTTCTATAACATCGTGCAACATGGCAGCAGCCATGCTCTGATGATCCATGTGCATTTCACGCAAAATGCAGGCCACAGCCAGAGGATGAGTAACATATGGAGCACCTGACATGCGTTGCTGGCCATCATGGGCCTGCTCGGCGAAAAAATAAGCGCGACGCACGAGATTTACCTGGGCCGGTTCTAGATACTCGGCCAGGCTCTGTGCCAGCATGTCTATGGTTTCGTTACTGATAAAAGCCTCCGTGGAGAAAGGAACAGAGGCTTATGCGAGTGCTTACTGCTCTTCGCTGTCGACCTCGGGATCTGCAGCAGGCGCGTCGTCTTGATTTTCTTCAGCAAGCAGCTCGGCACCCATGGCATCCTCAATGGAAATATCGTGTCTGGACTGGGCAGCGAATTGTTCTGCTTCCTCAGCCAGTGCAACACCGTGTCCCATCTCTTCTTCACGAGTATCAATCAAAATATCACGGGCTACAAGGCCTGCAGCAATTTCACGCAGAGCCAGAACCGTCGGCTTGTCATTATCCTCTGACACCATTGGCTCTTTGCCACCGGTCTGGATTTGACGGGCGCGCTTGCTGGCAACCATGACCAGCTCAAAGCGGTTCTCAACATTATGTAAACAATCTTCTACAGTAATACGTGCCATGGTTCCTGTCCTGTTGCGGCCGCTAAGCTAATTAAGAGGCCTGTTATGCAATGGGTTGCCTGTTTTTACAGGGTCGGCAATTATAAGAGTTTTGCCAGGATTATGGTAGCAGGTTTTCAATCAGCTGCTGTTGACGGCTGAGATCCCCGGCGGAAGGCTGATACTGGCCCTTGAAAATAAGCAGCAACTGCGCGACGGCTTGCTCGAAATCATCGTTAATCAGCAGGTAATCAGCCAGCTGATAGTGGGATATTTCACTTATGGCCTCGGCCATACGTTGTTCAATGATCTCGGGTTCATCCTGGGCCCGGCTTTGTAGTCGTTTACGCAGAGTATCCAGTGAGGGCGGTAGAATAAAAATGCCCAGCGCCTCAGGAATGAGTTTTTTGATTTGTTCAGCGCCCTGCCAGTCTATTTCCAGAATGACATGCCAGCCATTACGCAAACGTTCTTCCACCCAGGCACGGGAAGTTCCGTAATAATTACCAAATACCAGAGCGCTTTCCAGAAAATCACCCTTAGCCTGCATGGCCTTGAAGCTCTCCTGACTGACGAAGTGATAATTGACACCCTCGACTTCAAGCTCTCTTTTTGGGCGAGTTGTGTAAGAAACGGAGACGCAGAGTTTATTGTCGGGATCCTGAGCAGCAGCATCCAGGGCAGCTTTTACCAAAGAGGTTTTGCCGGCACCGGAGGGAGCAGAAATCAGAAACAGGGATCCACTTTGCATGTTGCTATTCGATGTTCTGAATCTGTTCACGCATCTGTTCAATCAGCACTTTGAGTTCTACCGCATTCAGCGTGGTATCGATCACCACCGCCTTGGAGCAAATGGTATTGGCTTCCCGGTTGAGTTCCTGCATCAGGAAATCCAGCTTGCGGCCAACGGCGTCTTTTTGCTTGAGCGCCTTGCGGACTTCCTCCAGATGCGCTTCCAGGCGGTCAGTTTCCTCGGAGATGTCCGCTTTTTGAGCCAGCATGACAATTTCCTGTTCAAGACGGGTTTCATCGAGCTGTTCCAGCATTTCACTGAGCGTTTCTTTGAGCCGCTCCTGCTGGGCCTTGAGAATCTGCGGCATGGCCTGTTTGATGTCGGCAATAATTGTGGCGATGGCATCCAAGCGCTGGCTGACAAATGCCTGCAATTGCTGACCTTCCTTGGCGCGCTGTTGCTGCAGGGCATCCAGACATAGCTTGAACAGCGTCATCAGAGCAGGCTTGATGTCCTCAGCGTCCTGGCCTGTATCCTCAATCATTCCCGGCCAGCGCAGGATATCCAGGCTGCTCGGCTGGGCCAGATCGGGAATCTGTGTTGAGATGTCTCGCTGAGCCGTCTTGAGCTGCAGAAGGAGTTCTTCATTGAGCTTAATTTTGCTAATGCCGAGATTGGGAGTGAACTTTAGCTGGGCATCCACCTTGCCACGTTTAAGGCAAGAGCGAATCTGCTCCCGGCACTGCATTTCCACTTCACGAAAAGATTCCGGCAGGCGGACACTGGCCTCAAGATAACGGTGATTGACAGAGCGGATTTCCCAGACCAGCGTTCCCCAGTCATAGTCTGCCTGTTGCCGGGCAAAAGCGGTCATGCTTTGCGTCATGGGCCTGTACTACCTGTCTGAAATAAGGCAGCACTATAGCGGATTTACCGTATTTTATAAAATTCATTTGCTGATACATGTTCAGCCTTTACAATGGCTCTAGCAGGAGGGAAGACTTGCCTGTGAAGTTCATCAAAGACGGAGAAGTTAATGTCTGAATCAATTCGTCCCAGCGGCAGAGCAGCGGACCAGTTAAGAGAAATACAGATCACGCGCCATTACACCAAACATGCTGAAGGCTCCGTTCTGGTCGAGTTTGGGGACACCAAGGTTCTGTGCACTGCCAGCGTGGAGGAGTCGGTCCCGCGCTTTCTGAAAGGCAAGGGCAAGGGCTGGGTCACAGCTGAATACGGAATGCTGCCGCGCTCAACCGGCAGCCGTATGGACCGGGAAGCGGCCCGCGGCAAACAAAGCGGCCGTACCCAGGAGATTCAGCGACTGATTGGGCGGGCATTGCGGGCTGCGGTGGATATGAAGTTGCTGGGAGAGAACACCATCAAGTTGGATTGTGATGTGATTCAGGCTGATGGTGGCACGCGCACCGCTTCCATTACCGGGGCATGTGTCGCGCTGGTCGATGCGCTTGCCGTGATGCAGGAACGAGGCCTGCTCAAACAGAGTCCGCTCAAACAGATGATAGCTTCGATCTCTGTCGGTATCGTCAAGGGTGTGCCGGTACTGGATCTTGATTACCAGGAGGATTCCAGCGCCGAGACTGATATGAATGTGGTAATGACGGACAGTGGTGGTTTTATAGAAATCCAGGGTACAGGGGAAGACGGAGAGTTCAGCGCAGAGGAGCTGAACAAGATGATAAGCCTCGCTCAGGCTGGTATACAACGTTTGCTGGATGCGCAGAAAACAGCGCTTGAGACAGCAGCATGAAAAATTATCAGTTACAGTTTCTGGACTTTGTTACCGCCGAGAATATCCTACGCTTTGGCAGCTTTACCCTGAAGTCCGGCCGCAAGAGCCCTTATTTCTTTAATGCGGGCTTATTCAACACCGGCGCATCGCTGGCCCAGGTTGGCAGTTCCTATGCCGCAGCAATTGCCGATGCCAAGCTTGATTTCGATGTGCTGTTTGGGCCGGCATACAAAGGTATCCCGCTGGTGGCTGCCAGCTCCATTGCCCTCAATCAGGAGTTCGGCATCAGCAAGCCTTATTGCTTTAACCGCAAGGAGGCGAAGGATCATGGCGAAGGCGGCAGTATCGTTGGCGCTGAACTCAAAGGACGGGTACTGATTGTTGATGATGTGATTACGGCGGGCACCGCAATTCGTGAAGTCATGGAGTTGATTACTGAAGCTGGCGCTGAAGCTGTTGGTGTGGTGGTGGCTCTTGATCGTCAGGAAAAAGGCCAGGGTGAAATTTCAGCTATTCAGGAAATTGAAGCAGATTACGATATTCCGGTTCTGAGTATCATTAATCTGGGGCAGATTTTGGATTATCTTGACAGCGGAGACGATCGATTGCGTCAGTACCTGCCTGATTTGCAGGCCTATCAGGAATCCTACGGCGTATAGAACAGAGGACTCTGCAGCAGAAGCCACTGCTCTGCCCAGCCTTCGGTCGGCAGACGCTTAAAATCACTGCGTACATATTGGGAAATTTTACCTTCGGTATAGGCAATCAGCAGATTGGCAGTTGCTGTCACCGATTCCCGGGTCCGCAGACCTTCTTTCAATTCGGCTTCACGAATGATCTGTTTGAGTTGGGTTTCCAGTCTCTCGAAAATCTGTGATACCTGCTGACGCAGCCGTTCCGGCTCTCCGGCCAAAGCGTCGCCGTTCAAGACCCGGGTGATGCCGGGATTCTTTTCAGCAAAGGTCAGGGTTAAAAACACAATACGCTCACACTGGCCCAGCACTGAACCATTATCGGCAATAATTCGGCTGATGCGGGAGAACAGAGTATTTTCGATGAAGGCGATCAGGCCCTCAAACATGCGTGCCTTGCTGGGAAAATGACGATACAGCGCGGCTTCGGAAACGCCTACCTGTCTGGCCAGCGTGGCGGTAGTGATCCGGCCCCCGGGATGCTCTTCAAGCATCTGCGCCAGAACGTGAAGTATCTGATCGCGGCGGGAGTTTTTATCGGGTTTTGCCATACGAGCTTCCCCTCAGCCTTTTGTTTAATGCTCAAGCCGGTTGCTGATCTGCGTGCCGATGCCTTTGTCAGTGAAAATTTCCAACAAGACAGCGTGAGGAACACGGCCATCAATGATCTGTGCACTTTTAACGCCGGAACTCACGGCATCCAGTGCACAGCGGATTTTTGGCAACATTCCGCCATGGATGGTGTCATCATCAATCAGCGTCTGCACCTGAGCGGTACTGAGCCCGGTGAGGATATTGCCTGCTTTATCCTGTACGCCGGCAATATTGGTTAATAGAATCAGTTTTTCCGCCATCACCAGCTGAGCCAGCTTGCCAGCGACAAGGTCAGCATTGATGTTGTAGGAAAGACCGTCATCGCCGGTGCCAATGGGCGCAATCACCGGAATGAAATCACTTTGTGTGATCAAGCTGATAATCTCGGGATCAATACTTTCAACTTCACCGACATGACCGATGTCGATAATTTCAGGGGCCTGCATTTCCGGCGTCTGGCGGGACATTTTCATTTTTCGCGCGCGGATGAAACTGCCGTCCTTCCCGGTCAGACCAATGGCCTTGCCGCCGTTTTTATTGAGCAGGGAAACAATTTCCTTGTTGACCAGGCCGCCAAGCACCATTTCAACGACATCCATGGTGGCGCTATCCGTCACGCGCATGCCCTCAACAAAATCAGACTTGATATTCAGCTTTTCCAGTAAGGAGCCGATCTGAGGCCCTCCGCCATGCACGACAATGGGGCGCATGCCAACCAGCTTCATCAGCACAATATCGCGGGCGAAGCTGTTTTTCAGAGTTTCATCGGTCATGGCATTGCCGCCATATTTGACAACGATGGTCTTGCCGGTAAAGCGCTGAATATAGGGCAGAGCTTCTGTCAGTACAGCAGCAATATTGCTGGCCGTTTTTAAATCCTGTGTCATGCCTAAACTCTTAATATAAGCGAATACTTACTTACTACCAATTTCCAGAATTATAAGGAATATTGCGGTACTTGCACACTGCAAGCTTGGATTGGGGCTTAAAAGTTAAGCTTCAGGTCCGGCAGGATTCGTAATAGCTCCTGCTGAAACTTATGCATGATGTCTTCGAGGGCTTCAGCGGATTCCGCTTCAAAACGCAACATCAGATTCGGGGTGGTATTGGAGGCGCGGATTAAGCCCCAGGCGTTTTCCAGACTAACTCGCAGGCCATCCAGGGTGTTGATTTCCGCATTCGGCAGTGAAAAGGCTGAACTGATGGTTTTCATCATGGCAAATTTTTCACTTTCAGCCACTGGCACAAAGAGTTCGGGGGTATGTGAGCTACGGGGCAGGGAGTCCAGGATCTTATCGGCTGAAGCCCGGGTTTTATCCATAATTTCCAGGAAGCGTGCAGCTGCGTATAGACCGTCATCGAAACCGTACCAGCGGTGTTTGAAGAACAGGTGTGACGAATATTCACCTCCGAGCAGGGCGCCAGATTGATGCAGGGCTTTCTTTACATAGGAGTGCCCGCTCCTGCACATCAGCGGCTTCCCCTTAAGTTCGGTGATGATCTGGCAGAGGTGATTCGAACTTTTGACGTCGTAAACAATGATTGCACCTGGGTTCTCGGGCAGGATATCACGGGCAAAAGTCATTAACAGATGGTCGGCATCAATGATTTCTCCCTTGCCAGTAATCAGTGCTACGCGGTCGCCATCTCCATCAAAGGCGATGCCCAGATCAGCGTCGCTATCAACAACCCGCTTTATCAAGTCACGTAGATTTTCAGCTTGGCTTGGGTCAGGGTGATGGTTGGGAAAGGAGCCGTCAATATCACAATAAAGTCCGCTTACCTCGCAGCCCAGCTGCTGAAACAGCTGCGGTGCGACGTTTGAGCAAATGGCATTGCCACAGTCTATGACAAGCTTCCAAGGCTGTTTGAGTTTTATGTCTTCAGATACTCGGCGGATATAGGCGGCTTTAACGTCATGCTCTGAGAGCTTGCCCTTACCTGAATAAAAGGCTTGGGAATGAATCCGGTCTTTGAAAATAGTGATTTGCGCATCACTCAGGCTTTGCTGCTTGAAGACTACTTTGACGCCATTGTATTCCTTGGGATTGTGACTGCCCGTAATCATCACACCAGAACCCGGCTCCAGCGTATGGCAGGCAAAATAAAGCAAAGGGGTTGGAACTGCACCAAGGTTAATGACATTGCAGCCGGTTTCGAGAATGCCGGCCTGTATCTGCTCAGCAAATTCAGGGCTAGAGAGACGGGCATCACAGGCAAGCAGCAGTGTCTTTTCACCCTTGTAAAGAGCTTCACTGCCGATGGCCTTGCCAAGCCAGTACATGACCTCGGGGTTCAACCCCTCGCCGACAAGGCCCCGGATGTCATAAGCCCGAAAAATCTCATCCTGCAGAACGGGCTGGGTCATGCGCTGTTTTGTGATCGATAACATTGGGCGATGAGCTCGATGAGCTCCCGCGCCAGCTGGCTTTTGCGCAGGCCGGCCAGTGGCTTGTCATGCCCGGGCCAGTAGACGGTGATGCTGGCCTCATCCTGGTTGAAGGTGTCTGTGGCCTGGTTGGCAACAATCATATCCAGCTTTTTATCCTGCAGTTTTGCCAGGGCATAGGCTTCCAGATTTTCGGTTTCAGCGGCAAAGCCAACACAGAAAGGGCGTTTTTTCTGGCGGGCAATGTCAGCCAGGATATCTGGTGTTTTTTCGAGCTTCAGCGTCATGCTGTCGGCAGACTTCTTGATCTTGTTCTGGCCTGCCTTTACTGGGCGGTAGTCGGCAACCGCAGCCACTCCGATAAAAATATCGCAGGGGCTGTCGAGGCAGGCGGCATGCATTTGAGCAGCGCTTTCAACCAACTTCACAGCGGCAGACTCTGGCGCCGACAGGGATACGGGGCCACTGACCAGTGTGACAGCGGCCCCTGCTTCAAGGGCAGCTTGGGCAATCGCGTAGCCCATTTTGCCAGAGCTGTGATTACTGATGTAACGCACTGGATCAATCGCTTCCCGGGTAGGGCCGGCGCTGATACAGACACTTAAGCCAGCCAGGCTGCCTGTTTGGAAAAAGCCAGCAGCCAGTCGGCACAGCTCTTCTGCTTCCAGCATGCGTCCCGGGCCAACATCACCACAGGCCTGGTCTCCCTCGGCCGGACCCAGAATGTGCACCTGCTTCTGCTGCAAGGCCAGAAGGTTTTCCTGAGTATTTTGTTTTGACCACATTGCCTGATTCATGGCGGGGGCAAGAGCCAGTGGGCAACGCCTGGCCAGGCAAAGGGCACTCAACAGATCACTGGCTTCGCCGTGTACCAGTCGCGCCATAAAGTCAGCACTGGTCGGAGCAATCAGGATGAGCTCAGCCCAGCGCGCCAGCTCAATATGGCCCATGGCGGCTTCTGCTTCTTCATCCAGCAGTTCACGATGGACTTTATGTCCCGATAGGGCCTGCAGAGTGAGAGGGGTAATGAATTCACAGGCTGCATCTGTCATCACGACTCTCACCTGAGCGCCGGCCTTGATGAGAAGGCGACAAAGTTCGGCGCTTTTGTAGGCTGCGATGCCGCCGGTAATGCCTAGAATGATGTGTTTGTTAATTAGGCTAAGCATGCTTAAAAAGGTGAGGGGAGCGCAGTAAAAAGTTGATGAAGCCTAGCAGCATGATGTCCAAGATTCAATTTTGCCCTGACCATAAACAGGCATAGAATGGAGGTATAATAATCGTTTATGTGGGTGAGTAGCATGCAAAATTACCGATACTTGTTGGTTCCCGTGATGGCCTTGTCAGTGCTGGCTTCTTGTGACCGTAATGAGCCCATCGGGCCAGCGACGAGCCTTGCAGAGGCCCCTTCAGCACTGAACTATGAAGAGTTTAACACCAGACTGACGATTCGGGATGTCATGAATACGCTGATTGACCCCAATGCCGACATAGTCTGGGAGGCCGTGGGCTATGAGGCCACGTTTGTCGATGGCGAGACCATTATTGTGGATAGCAGCCCCCAAAGTGATGCAGACTGGGAAATGCTGCGACGTAACGTGATTGCCATGGTCGAGGGGCCAATTCGCTGATGATTCCCGGCAGAAATGTAGCGCCTCCCGGTTCGACCACAGATTTCCCCGAGTTTGAATTTGTTCCGGAAGAGGTTGAGGCAAGGCTCCGTGAGGACCGGCAGTCCTGGGTCGGTTTCGCGCAGGCTTTTCAGCAGGCCAATTTGCGTGTACTGGATGCCATTGACGCGAGGGATCTGGATGCCTATGTTGAAGCGGGTGGTGCGGTTGATGAGGCCTGTACAGCCTGCCATCAGCAATACTGGTATCGTCCCGAGTTTCAGTAGATAAGTGTCTGCCTGGCACTGCGCTGGCGCTGTACTATAGTGACTGAATGCCTGCCCTTCGGCAGAGCAGGATTCACTCAGGGAGGGCCGATGTCCATCAGGGAGTGGCCGCAGCAGGAAAAACCGCGAGAAAAGCTTCTGGTCAAAGGGGCTCAAAGCCTTTCGGATGCTGAATTGCTGGCCATATTCCTGCGCACCGGCATCGCAGGCACTTCCGCAATAGCACTGGGGCGCCAGCTCTTGGCCAAATTTGGTTCCCTGCGCGGTATTCTTGAGCTGGATGAACGAGTTTTTTGCCAGCAAGCGGGCCTGGGTTCGGCCAAGTATGCCCAGTTGCAGGGCGCACTGGAGCTGTCACGACGGCACTTGCTGGAAACGCTTTGTCGAGAAAATGCACTTACCAGCGCTTCTCTGAGCCGCCGCTATGTAAGCAGCTGTCTGCGAAGCCGCAAGCGAGAGGTATTTTTATGCCTGTTTCTGGACTCACAGCACCGGGTGTTGGCTCAGGAAGAGCTGTTTGAAGGTACGATAGATGGCGCCATGGTACATCCACGGGAGGTGCTGGACAGGGCGCTGCATTATCGCGCTGCAGCCGTTATCTTTGCACATAACCACCCCTCTGGTGTGGCTGAGCCCAGTGATGCTGATATCAGTATTACCCGGCGGCTTAAATCTGCCCTGCAACTGGTGGACATTCGCACACTTGATCACTTGATAGTTGGCGATGCTGAAGTGACCTCGCTGGCTGAGCGCGGCATGCTTTAAATGCGCGTAATCCTTGCCATTGCAGGGCCGTTCTGGTATAAAACGCAGCTCTTTTTTCCACAGAATTCAACGCACTTCGCCGGACGAAGTGAAATTAGTTAAAACGAGGCCAGAACAATGTCCAGAGTATGCATGGTAACCGGCAAAAGACCTGTGACCGGGAATAATGTTTCTCATGCGAAAAACCGCACGCGTCGCCGTTTCAATCCGAACCTGCATACCCACCGGTTTTGGGTTGAATCTGAAAAGCGCTTTGTGAAGTTACGCTTGTCCAGCAAGGGCATGCGCGTTATCGACAAGCGTGGGATTGATGTCGTGTTAGCCGATATTCGTGGCAGAGGCGTTAAAGTTTAAACAGGTATTGGTCAACAAAACAGGAATAAAGTCATGCGAGATAAAATCAGATTGGTATCAAGTGCCAAAACCGGACATTTCTACACTACCGATAAAAACAAACGCAATATGCCGGACAAGATGGAGATCAAAAAATATGATCCTGTTGTGCGCAAGCACGTGATTTATACGGAAGCCAAAATCAAGTAATCGCAACAGATTGTCTTAAAAAACACCCGCCAGCAGGCGGGTGTTTTGTTTCCGGCTTAGCTTCTAAGTTTCCTGTCCATCCCAGCGCTTGAGCGCTGAGGTTTCAATCTCAAAAAGATCCAGTGCCCGGGCAATTGTCTGGCTTACCATTGCTTCAATGTTTTGTGGCTTTGTATAAAAAGCAGGTACCGGCGGCATGATAATGCCCCCCATATTTGTTACATCCAGCATGCTTTGTAGATGGCCAGCATGCAGAGGCGTTTCCCTCACCAGTAAGACCAGACGCCGGCGCTCTTTGAGAATGACATCTGCGGCACGACTGAGCAGCGAAGCGCTCAGGCCGGATGCAATTTCTGCAAGGCTGCGGATTGAGCAGGGAGCGACTATCATGCCTCCGGTTTTAAAACTGCCGCTTGCAATGGCTGCACCAATATCCTGATTGGAATAAACCACATCGGCCAGCGCCTGTAAGTCGCCAAAGCTCATATCGCTTTCGTATTTGAGGGTCTGTATGGCGGCTTTGCTGACAACCAGATGCGATTCAATACCGGCTTGTCTGAGCTGCTTCAGGGTTTCAATGCCGTAGACGATGCCTGAGGCACCGCTGATGCCGACAATAAGCCGTTGTTGTGTGGATTGTGACATGTTTAGTACTGGGCCTTATACAAAGGCGCCTGAATCAGATAACGGTCGATAGCAATGACCAGAGAGGGAACAGAGCCGAATAATAAAAAAGACATCTGGAAAAAATAAGCCAGCCCGATTAGTGCCCAGGTCATGACGATCCATACCGTCAGGGCGATTAAACCGTAAAGGATATGAATATAGGACTTGCGGTGGCAGACCTTGCAGGTAGCAAGTATCGGCGAGACGGCAAGAACTTTTTGCATTGAGCTGATGCTTTCCTGATTACAGTGTGGGCATTCATGCATGCTATTTCCCCTATCCTCAGCTTAATTATAAGCAGCCATGCATGGTTTTGTGAAATTTCACGACGCCGGGGTGCCAGCCCTTGTTTGACCTGCATCAACAGTCACGGGAGCAGAAGTGACATACTTTTTAGTATTGATCAACATTGTTGGAGGCAACTTATGGATGCGATGAAGCGAAACTTTACCTTATTGTTAAGTGCTCTGATTCTGATGGCACTTATTTTCATTGTCTTGAGTATGACCCTGGCCTCAAGAGCGCAAGCGGCTGAGGACATGGCCATACCCCCTGTGCCGGTTAGTGTGAATTCACTCATGGTCACCATGATTGATCATTCGGCACATTACATCTGGGACTATGCTGCACTGGAAGAAAGAATGATGGAAGAGGAATGGCTCTCTGTTGAATATTATGCAATCCAGCTGGCGGCTTCAGGCCCCCTGATTTCTCTGGGAGGCACAGGGGAGTTTGATAATGGCTGGGCCTCGTCACCGGCATGGCGTGCTTATGCGACTGACATGAGCAATGCTGCACTGAAAGCACTCAATGCTGCACAAATTCAGGATAAGGCTCTGCTTGAAACAGCCGGTAATGAACTGCTGGATTCCTGCCTGGGATGCCATGTTGATTTCAAACCCGAGCTGCCAAGCGAGGGTGTGATACATGACCCCTTCTATGATCAGCTATACCATCTGTTCCGACGCGAAGGGGAAATTTAGCAAAACAATTTGGTGGCAGGGTTGCCTGCCACCAACAGGAACTAGCGAACGATCTTGATCCACTCTCCGGCTACCGGCTGACCACGAGGGTAGTCGCCGTTATAAAGGCGAAGCAAATCAGCTGCATTCTCATCGAACATATTGTCTTCTGCCAGCTGCTCGTAAGTACGACCGTCTGAGCGAACATATTCAATGCTTACCGGGTTAGCGAAACTGCGTTCATTGGCGGCGATGGGGCGGAAGCTGCGAATTGCCTGCATAAGAATTTCATCATTTTCCTCAGAAATTTCGCCGCCACTTTGGGAGCCTTGCAAAATAAACGCCCGCGGTCCGTAATAGATGACAGCCAGACGGGTTTGATCGGCCGGGTTTATCCCGGTATAGCCTTGCAGGCCAAACTGGTTGAGGGCTTCCGTTTCCTGCAACCCGTTAACATCCAGTTCATCCTGAATAAAAAGCCGTGGCTCCTTCATCTGTTGCAGGCGCTGTACGCTGACATTGAGCGTCAGAGATTCATCAGCAGCACGGGCATTTAACTGGGTTGTGGTTTCATCCCAGCGCCAGCCATCTGGAAAAACCATCGTATAGTTCAGCAGGCTTTGATAGTAACGGTTGCGGGCTTCACTGCCACCAATCTGCAGGCTTGGCCCCAGTGCCAGACCGTTTACCTTCTCCCTGAAGATGGCAGGATCAACGTTACTGGACTGCTGTTCGGACAACTCGCTGGCGCGACCAACCACTTCCTGCAAGCGGGTATCATTGCGCGGGTGCGTGGCAAATACGCCATGATAACTGACAGCACCTGATGAGGTTCGCTTGGTAAAATCTTCATGATTCTTCAGTACGCCAATGACTTCCACCATGGCAAGTGGGTCGTAGCCAGCATTTGCCAGGTATTCTGCTCCCAGGCCGTCCGATTCGAGCTCCATGTCTCTGCCATAACCGCTGAGCAGGGCGCCGCCGAGCAGTGAGGTAGTTTCCCCCAGCGAGCTGACGCCAGTTGCAATCACGGCAACGCCTGCAATCACGCTGTTGGTCTGGCGAGCGGCCTGTTGCCGGACGGCATGACGAGCAGTCACATGACCAATTTCATGGCCCAGCACGGCAGCCAGCTGGTCTTCAGAATTCAGGTAGGCAATAAGCCCCCGATTGATATAGATAAAACCACCGGGCAAGGCAAAGGCGTTGATATCGGGGCTGTCGACAACGGTAAAGGTATATTCAATATCAGGGCGGTGGGACACTGCAGCCAGTTTCTGACCGACTTCATTGACGTATTCCTGCAGGTCCTGATCGCGATATAGAGGTGTCTCCTGCTGCATTTGTTCGTGCAGTTCGGTGCCCAGCTCAATTTCGCGACTCTCGCTCATGGTGACGAAATCGACCCCGCCTGTCGGGTTAACAGCACAGGCACTCAGCACGGCGGCACTACTTAAGGCCCCGATTAAATTACGCAGGGAAGGAGTTTTGCTTTCAAGATAAGGCCGGGACAAGCATTTCATGATTCTATTGTATCGTATGAAGCTGAATACTGGCTTAAAACACGTTTATTTCACTACGCTGCCTTGAGGCTCAGACATTGCCGCGCAAAAAGGATTTCAGCTGCTGTCCCAGACCGCTACAGGCATTGGATTCCACTCTTGCCAGCAGGGGGATTGGCAATACGATAGCAGGCAAATAGGACTGCCCATTGGCATCTGCACTGATAGCGCCGGCCGTGCTGAGATTATCCAAATCCCATATTTCTGCTTCAAAATTGGAATCATCCACCCAGGTACCAAAGCCAAAGCAGCCGCCACCGCCAGGACCAACAGCACAGGAAATAGAGCCTGATTCCCCTGAACGCTGCGTCAGGCCATCCAGCCAGACAATGTATTCGATACCAAAATCTTCAAATTTCTTGGCTGCTTCTTCCAACTGCATTAACTGGGCCAGGTGATCGGTTCGCATCGGTGCAGTTCGCGGCTCGAAGAAAGGAAACATCTCATCAAGAAACAGCGGCTCGGGTATGACATTGATGCCGTCAGAGCCGGAGGCAACCACGTTGCCAACACACTGGACAAAGTCTCCTTCAGTTTCATAGGCGTTGCTCTGTCTGCGCCCGAGAATGACAATGCTTTCATCTTCCTCGATTTGAGTTGTTGATTGGCGGAATTCATCGATTTCTGTGGTAGTACAGGCTCCAAGCACTAGCAGGAAACCGCTTGCCAGTAAGGCTTTCAACAAGAGACAGTCTGTTTTCATGCTCATACTCCTGGAAAATCCAGTAATAACGTGCTTAATTTGTTACGCTGAGGATTTCGTGATGGATCACAAAATCCCTGCTGCCTATTAAAAGACGTTATTGCTGCGTAACCAATCATTTACTTCCGGGATACTGGTGAAGCCCAGCGAAAAAGTGGCCGCCAGATCCCGGAAAGCTTCCACGGCGGCTTCATTAACCCCGGCATCTACCGAGCCAAATGTTTCCTGTGGCGACTTGCCATAGGCTGTCATAACCCAGTCGGCGATGGAAGCCCCGTTGGGATCTGACAGACGCATGTTGTATTTCACCCAGATTTCATACACGTCCAGTCGGGTTTTTTGGGGCAGGCCGACTTGAAACTCTTCGATGGCAGGCTGAAAAACCATGTCCAATCCTGGGTGAGAGGCCACATCCTCAGCGCTGTCGAGAAAGACTACCTCGGCAAATACGGCGGGCAATATGGTATTGAAAAGCTGAACCTGGGTGCTGCCACTATTAATGATGTACTGGTCCTCGCCAGAATATTCATCGATTTCAGTAAAGCTGTAGCTACTGAAATTGTCGTCGTAAATCACACCAAGTGTCAGCGGCAGCGGCGAGACCAAAGGAGAGGGGTAATTGCCGCGTATTTCGATAACACTGGCAGAACAGCCTAGCAGCAGAGTGCACAAACTTACAGGGGCCAGAAACCTGAACCCGGTAAACATGCGTTTAAGGCTGCCCATCGTCATAATCATCATCATTCTCCGCAAATTGCCGGGTCCCGAAAGGGGGGGCAAGCACGGCCAAAGATAGTCGCTGCCCCTAATATTACTCCTGTTTGCCAAGACATCAATACTTGTTGGGGCTGGACTCAGTAAAAATCACTGAGGCCAACAAAGGTGCCACCATTGCGTTTGGCCAGCTCTCGCATGAGCGCAGCAAAGCGAATACCGGTGGTCTGAAACATGCGTGGTTGGGAGAATTGTACCGGAAAGCCGATGCCATGAATGCGGACCAGACGGTTGCCTTCGGCATCTACCCGGTTGATTCTGTCCACAGTATCCACGACTTCAGCAATGGAATTGCCGGAAAACTCGTCACCCAGTACATAAATACTGATTTTTTTATCCTGCTCATAGAAGGTATTAATGGCATAAGTGATGCCTTCGACCGGGCTACTGTTACTGAAAGGGTTCCAGGTTCTCAGGCGCTGAATGATGGCAGAGCGCCGGGCCGGCGTATCGGGAATCCAGTCTCCACGGAAGGAATTGAACATATATTCACCCATATCATTAAGCACCTGGATGCCTTTGACTTCAGGATAAATGTCAAGGGTGTCGATAAACACTTCCAACATGCGCGACCAGCTGTAGTTATACATACTGCCGGAGGTATCAATAATAAAAATGATGTATTCACTGTCGACTGGTACGCCGCCAACCGATTCCGTCAGGCGCAGGTTATCCTGATTGGCCTGCAGGCGTTGCATTTCTTCGGTCAGCTGCTGTCTGGCCAGAGCCAGTTGTCCTTCCAGAATGGCATTGACGGATGACTGGTCGGAGGAATTACTAAGCTGGTCCTCCAGCGAACTGAGCTCCCGGCGCAGGCGAGCAATACGCTCTTCATGAATGGACAGTTGTTCATGTTTGGCATTGAGTTCTCGGTTCAGGATGTTGGTTTCGCCGCGAATTTCAAACAACTGCTCTTGCAGCTCCATCACGGAACCGCTGCTGTTGTCCTCAGTGACTTCCAGTGGAACCGGCGAGGTCACCCGGGTAATCATCAACAGCAGAATCATGGCACCGAAACCGCAGGACATCACATCCAGGAAGGCGATATTAAAGGAGTCATTGTCACGTCGTTTTGCCATGCCTGCTCCTAGGGCCAGTCTTCCGAAGGGCTCATGAAAGAACCGCCAGTAGCAATGGCCAACTGCCAGTAATAAGAGGCGGCCATGGGATCGCCTTCCAGCGGCATCAGGATTACATTCACCGGAATCCCGGCCGGGAGAAACTCCATGGACTGCTCAAACAGCCGCTCCCGGTCACGGCCGGAAATGGTATTGTTACGCGGTTCGCGATTGTCCCGGGTTGGCAGACCATCCGTGATCAGAAAAATATTGTCAGGCAGCGGAGAGAGACCCTGTACCGCCTGGAACAGGCCAGCCAGATTGGTGCCGCCCTCAGGAATCATGTCATGCAGATTTTCCACTGCCTCACTTAGCTGAACCTCATCCGCAACTTCCAGCCACTGCCCCATCGTCCCTGGAATCAGCGGGTTGACCCCTTCGCTGAAGGCATATATTTGATACTGGCTGGGCGGCGGCAATTGGGTGGTCAGCCAGTCAACCGTGTTCTGGACGCTTTGCCATTTGTCGGAATTCAACTTGGCGTCATCAGACATATTGCGACGGCGAATGATGTTGACAATGGTATCATCCAGCATGCTGGTCGACATATCCACCAGTAGAAGTATGCGATTGCCACCCAGTATCAGACCGGTCAGGTATTGCCGGTTGCCGTCTCCGACAAACTGACGGATATTGTTGCCGGTGAACTGGTCATCGGCTTCACGCAGGTCTTCCAGCTCGGCTTCCAGTGCTGCAATTTCCCGCTCCAGACGCATGATGTCGTCTTCACCGGAACTGTTGTTTTCCTCCAGTTCCCGCAGTCGATCCATAAAAGTGTCAATTTCCTCTTCAATGGAGCGTGCCAGACCCTGTGCCTCCACGACCTGCAGGTCCACATCTGACAAGGTATTGCGAACCCTGACTAGGCCCGCCTCGCCATCGAGTATCTGTTCTTCCAGCAGGTTGATTTCTGCTGCCAAGCTCGGATCCAGCACATTGCTTGCATTTTGGGTGTTGTGATCCAGGATGAGAAAGATCAGCACGACAGCACCAAAGCCACAGGACATGACGTCCAGAAAAGCCAGACTCATCGGATTAAAATTACGTTTGCTGTGTTTATCCTTTGCCATTACTGCACCTGAATAAACTCAATGGTAGAGTCATTGTTTACCGTGAGACAGTCTCCCAGTTTCAGCAGGGCAGGCTCACTCACGGGGGCGCCGTTTAACTGCAAGTCCAGCTCCGGATTATTATGGAGCCAATAACCCTGCTTCTGCAAACTCACCCGGATAGGGGCCTTGAGCTTTAATTCCGGCAGGTTCAGCTCGGGCAAGGCATAAGCTTTGTGGCGGAATAAAAAATGCGAAGGCCGGGAATGGGCCGTGCTCTGAAAACGGCCATTGTCCTCCCCCTCAGATAAAGGTAGCCGGGCTACCAGCTTGATGGCTTCAGCCTCGCCTTTGATGAGGTTCAGATGGCGATAGGCATTCTCCGCCAGGCGCTCTTCCGACACCACATGTATCCCGGGCAATGCCTGTGTGATGCCAGGCAGCTCAGCGAAGTGCGCCAGGGCAAAGACAGCGCTGGCGTCCACAGTCATGGCGTCGAGCTCCTGGGTAACCCGCTTGTAGATATTCTGGGCACGCTGCTCAAAGTTTTTGAGGCTCAGGTTAGCCTGATACACGGTACCTTTGTTGTTGATCTCCAGCAGAATTTCCTGCTCACGAGTGAGGCGGCTCAGCCAGTTATGCAGTTCGTTATACAGATACTGTTCGGTATCAGCATTGTGCAGAGGATCAAAGCGGCTTTGTTTGATAAAGGCATCCGTGATGGTATTGGCCCAGGCATCCTGTAAGGCCAGTAGACCGGCGCCGGGCACAGAAACCACTTTTTCGCGCACAATTTCCCCCGCGTGCCGGACAGCGCGGGTGAGTACGGTCTGGTGTAACTGGACATCCATAAATACGGCATGCTGATGTTCCTGCAATTCGGCCAGGGCCAGCAGGGACAGGTCCACCAGCCCGGCGGCATCAACCGGGCAATGTTTGACCAGGCCCAACAGGGTTGCCAGTTGATTAGGGCTGTAATGACTGGGGACGGCGAAGATCGCCTCCCCTTCAAGCCCCAGTTCGGTGAACAGGCTGTTTAAATGGCCGTATGCCAGATCCGCCTGATGACGGAAATGCCGGTTCTTGTTAAGCAGGGGGTCGAGGCTGAGCTGAAACCAGAATTGATTGAAGTTTTCCTGCGGGTGCAGCCTTGTTATCTGCCGGGCTTCCTCACCGTAAACCGGCACTTTGCTGGCAGTGTTGGCAAAGCCCGGGCTCTGCAGCAATAAGCCCTGCGGCGAACTGATGCGGATATTGTGGTCATGTAGCTCAATCAGCGAGGTCATCTGCTTTAATCATCATCGTGATCGGGAACCTGCATATGCCGGATAAGGTAGTTGTCGCAATAGTCCTGGGTATCAAGCACCAGGCGATCCTGCAGGAGCTGTAACTGATACAGGACAAACATGATGATGATACTGACAACCAGAGCAATGAAGGTTGAATTGAAGGCCACTCCCAAGGAGGTAGTGACCCCAAGGATATCGCCACTGACAGCACTTTGTGCCTGGCCCAGTGCCTCGCCGATACCGCGAACAGTGCCCAAAAAGCCGATGGAGGGAATGGCCCAGGCAATATAACGCACGATGGTCAGCTCACTTTCGAGACGTTCGGCTTCGGTGTTGCAGACATCCTTAACCACGCTCGAGACATCCTGAATACTGCGCGTGGTATTGAAGCGTTGCAAGGCAGACAGGAGCGCCCTGGGCAAGAGGTATTCGCGTTCCTCAGGGGGCAGTGCCTGCACCGGGCGGGCGAAGTTACGCGCATCCTCCGGTAAAATGCTCATGCCTTCTGACACATTCAGCAAGGGCCGCTGCAGCAGGGTGTTTTCCTTGCGATTGCGCCAGACTTTCAGACCGATGATCGACAGCGCCCAGAACATCAGGATGATACAGGTCTCCTGTTCGTAGTCGCGCATGACCACATACAAAGAACGTTCCTGCACATAATCGGGGTCCGCTTCCTGCATGGCGCTTTGCTGGGCCATGATGGCCTCGGCACTGGGGCGGATCACAGCGACATAAACAGCGTGGACAATAATGACCGAAATAATCAGGGCAAAGACCTGATAGACAAAATCGGAAATGATGCCTTGTTGTTTCATAGGGCTTCCTTAGATATCGACAGGAAAAGAGACAGACAGGTCTTCAGATATCTGCACACTGGGATTGAAATCTTCATTACTGGCAACAGGCGGGGCGCTGTCTTCCTCGGCCGTTGTAGTGGCGCTTTCCGGCGGTGGGGCCACAGCAGTGGTTTCTTCCTCCTGTTCAGTCGAGGAGCTGGCTGCAGCACTTTCTTCCTGCGCAACAAGCCCTGAGGCCCAGAGCAGGCTTAGCAGTGACAGAGTCAGAAAAAAAGCTGTCAATGTCTTCATGATAGTCGCCGGAATTTGGGTTAAACCATTTTTTGACCAGCCTCGATAGTATCGTATTTATACGCAAACTGCCTCTCTTTCAAGTCCCTGAGCACTCCGTATTAAGGCCGTATTCAGGCCATGCTGGGGGTTTCAGGGCCTTAATATTATGGCCTGATGTTGGCTTTTTGATATTCTTTGGAGCACAGCTGAAAAATGTCAGGAATCATGCCAAAAACACAATATGCTGATGCGGTATCGAAGCAGCCGAATACACTGGTGGAGCTCTTACAGTGCCAGGCTGAAGTTCTGGGCGACAAATGCGCTATTGCCGATACCTCGGTTAGAAGCCTCAGCTATTCACAACTCGATCACATCACACAATGCACGGCAGAAGCCCTTCAGGACAGAGGGGTAAAACCTGCTCAGCGGGTGGCAGTCGTGCTGCCTCAGGGGCTGGAAATATTACTGAGTTTTCTGGCGATCAGCCGTTTTGCCAGTTTTGTGCCGCTGAATCCTGATTTCACCGAACATGAATTTGCCTACTTTTTAAAAGCGACCGGAGTCACGATGCTGCTGACACATGCCGGCCTGCCCGGTGCTGCGGCCAATGCGGCAAAGGCTCAGGGTATTGCCCATATTCAGATAGAAGGCTGGAGCCATGAAGGCCTGTGTTTTACGAATATCGCTGAGGCCAGGCAGGCTCAGCGGGCGATTCCTGTCAGGTCAGATGACGAAGCGGTCATGCTGGCAACCTCTATCTTTTTGCACCCATGCCCTCTGCCGAAGTTCGCCAGCAGACGGACCAGGCATTGCAGGCCTTCCGCCTATATGTTGCAAACGTCCTGGAACACAGAAAGAGGCAAAGGCGAAATGATTTGATCAGCCGCCTGCTGGATAAACGAGAGGAAGGCGCTGTTTTTAGTGACAGTGAACTGGTTGATAATTGCATGCTTCTATTTGCAGACGGTATTGGCAATGTAGATAGCGGTCTTGCCAACTTGCTGGCAGTGCTGCTGCAAAACCCACAGCAGCTGGCGCAGCTTTATCATAAGCCAGAGCTGATCCCGCAAGCCGTTGATGAAGGGCTGCGACTGGAGTCTCCCGGACAGTTTATCAGCCGGATTGCCACTGAAGACATGCAGTGGCAGGGGCAGCAGATCAAGCAGTATCAGGCGATATTCCTGCTGTTGGGTTCAGCGAATCACGATGAAGCCGTCTTTGCCGAGCCAGAGGTCTTTGACCTGCAGCGTGATAACTTGAATGAGTCATTGAGCTTTGGCAGGAGTTCACACAGCTGTGTCGGTGCCCATCTGGTGCGTCTGGAAATGCAGGCTGCCTTGCGTGTGCTCTTGGCTCATTTCTCGGAAATCAGCCTGCGTCAGAAACAATTGCACTGGCGTCGACGCCGGGCACACCGCTGGCTTGAATCCCTGCCGCTCAGTGTTGAGCGTTTTTAACGCGGCATTAGGCGGATGACTTCTCCGGGGAAGACCCGGCCACCCTCAGCATCATTTTCAGAGTCAGTCAGCAGATAGATCGTGCCGTCAGGAGCTTCAGTAATATCTCGAATGCGGCGATCATAATCCACCAGCAAGTGTTCCTCACCGATCACGCGTTCTCCATCCATAAGCAGGCGCATCAGGAAGCGACCCTGTGGCGGACTCAGTGAGCCAATCAGAACGCTGCCCTGCCAGCCAGGAAAACGCTCATTCTCAACCATGATCAGGCCGGATGGGGCCAGCGAGGGAAACCAGTAATACAGGGGCTGTGCCACCCCAGGCCACTGTGTGGGGCCGATCTCCGAGCCATCATATTCCTTGCCATAGCTGATGTAGGGCCAGCCACTGTTCTGGCCCGCTCTGACCACATTCAGTTCATCGCCACCCATGGGGCCATGTTCAACCGTCCATAGTTCACCTGTCTGCGGGTGTAACATGGCACCATCAGCATCGCGATGCCCGATAGCATAAATTTCAGGACGCACATTGGTGAGGCCGACATAGGGGTTATTCGCAGGAATGGATCCATCAGCATTGATGCGCAGGACCTTGCCGCGCAAGCTGGTCAGGTCCTGAACTTCGGGGCGCATCTCCATATAACCGATGGTGGTGATGAAAAGCTTGCCGTCCGGTGTTGATGTCAGTCGTCGGCTGGGCAGGTTACCCAGAATTTGCAGGTTTTCAAAGCGGCTCATGTCGGCCGAGAGTCTGGCGCTGGCCACCTGTTCCAATGGGCCGTCTTCACCCTCAGCTTCATAACCAAAAAATACCCGGCGGGTGGCGCCAAAATCAGCATCAAGCTCGATATCCATGAGAATACGGCCGCCGCCAGAGCGAAATGGCGGCAGGCCGGTCAAAGGCGCGGAAACGGAACCGTCTGCCTGCAGAATCCGGACCCGACCGGAGCTTTCAGCGACCAACAGACTGCCATCCGGCAGGGCATCAATTGCGCGTGGTCGACCCGGTCCCAGGTCTGCCAGAATGACGTCCATCTGAATGTTGCTGGTGCTGGCTCTGGGAGCATCCGTCTGCCCAGCAAAAGCTGGTCGGGGCGGATTGGCAAAGGGGTCTGGTGCACTATCAGCAGCAGCTAGACAGCTGCTCAGTGAGCCCAGGAAGATCAAAAAAAGGCAGCGAAGCGGCAAGGTGAGAGACATGATCAGACCCTTTCATCAGTAGTGGATGTGCAACTATCTCAAAATTGCAGCAACGAGGGAAGCATGTATGGGCGCTGGACTAATAGCAGGGGGATGTTTATTCTCTGATTCTTGTTGCCGGGAGATCCTTATATGCCGAGTAAAACACTTTACCTGTTCATACTGCTGTTTATGCTGCCGGGCTTATCAGAACTCGCCTCTGCCCAGGATATTGCCCAGCAGCTTTATTCCCGCTTTGAATCCTCTGTTTACCGGGTCGAAGTGGTCACCCCGGGCATTGAAAACAAGGCCTCGGTCGGCACCGGGTTCGTTATTGGCCGGAATGACATCCTGGCCTCGAACTACCACGTAATCTCCAGCGTGGTAAATGAGCCGGATCGCTACCGCCTGGAATGGGAAAGTGTTGACGGACGACGAGGACCATTGACGGTACTGGCGGTCAATGTGGTGCATGATCTGGCACTGCTGAAAGCCGAAGAGCCCATGGGCATCCCCATGCAGACTACCAGCCTGCCGGATAATGGAACCTCCCTGTTTTCACTGGGTCACCCGTTGGCACTCGAGCTCGCCATTGTAGCCGGTACGGCGAATGGCCTGCTGGAGACCTCTCTGTATGACAAGATACATTTTACCGGCAATATCAATCCCGGCATGAGCGGGGGCCCGACGCTGGACCGTGAGGGCAATGTCGTGGGCGTTAATGTGGCCACCAGCGGCGAAGCTGTATCCTATCTGGTACCGGCAAGCTATCTTGATGCCCTGCTCTCTGAAGCGAGTATGGTCAACTTTCAGCCCGAACGGGACCTTGAAAACAGCATCAATAATCAGTTGCTTGAAAATCAGCAGTGGCTGGTTGATCAGATTATTGGCAGTGAGTGGTCGAATATTATGCTGGGTAAATTATCGGTGCCAGGGCGCATTTTTAATCGCCTCGACTGCTGGAGTGATAATCAGTTTGAAGAAGGCAGCAATCGCTACACCGTTAATGCAGCCGTTTGTCGGGGGCAGGACAATATCTTTCTGTCGGAGCAATTACGGGCCGGCGCTTTTTCTTACGAGTTTTATTGGCTGGATTCAGAACAGTTGACCAGTACAGAGTTCTACCAGATTTATGCCAGAAGCAATCGCACCCGTTTTCCTTCCCGACCGGAGGAGGAAGATGTCGGTAACTTCTCCTGTTCCACTCGGTTCATCGAACTGACGGAGCAGGATTTCAAAGTCAATATTTGTGCACGCCCTTACAAGGACTATCCGGAGTTAACAGACTTTATGGTTCTGTTAACGCTGGTAGGCCATGAAACGGAGGGGCTTATTTTTACTATGGACTTTTCCACGGTGACCCTGGATAACGGGCTCGCACTGCTTGAGAAATTTTTAGGAGCGCTGCAATGGAACCCCTCATAATCCGGGTATCCCGCGGTGGCCGCTCGCAGCCAGTTTTTCAACGGGCAGACAGCTTCCCCTACCGTATCGGGCGCGCCTATGACAATGACCTGATTATTGCCGATGAAACCGTATCGCCTCATCACCTTGAAATTCATGCGGATGATGAGCGCTACTGGATAAAAACCCTCTCGGAAGAAAACGGCACCTGGATCGGCAAGGAAAAACTGCAGGATCATGAACATGAACTGAAGGTGCCAGCCACCATTAATATCGGCAGGACGCATCTTGAGACTCATGCTGCTCATTCACCGGTTGAGCCGACCTTGATCATTGCCAGATCACACCAGATTTCTGAATGGTGCTCCAGGCTGACTATTGCGCTGGGGCTGATCCTTGTCTACTTGCTGGTGAATTATTATTTTGCCTATAACCAGGCCTCCATCGTACAGGACTGGAATGAAATTCTGATCAATCAGCTGCGAAATTACCAGCAGGTGGATTTTTTCGGCTATCCGGTCTTGCTGGCCGGCATCATGAGCATCGTATCCAGAATTTTTCACCACAGCTGGCGTTTCCCGCTGCAGCTAAGTATTGCCAGTATCGGCTTTCTTGTATTCATCACCCTTGCCGAATATCGCAGCAATATCAGTTATTTTTTCACCAGCGACCAGGTGGCCAACGTGCTGACAGTTGCTTTCAGTGGTATCTTTTTTGCCTGGCTACTGGCCTGGCAATTACGAGCGGCCAGCATGATTTCAGTCAAACGCGCGGCCTTTGTTGGTATTGGCGTGGTCTGGGCTGCCCTGGCCATACAGAATATACAAAATGTTGTAGAGCAGCCTGATTTTCGTACCCAGCCGGACATGCACAATATTGTGCAACGATTTGATGTGCGGCTGATGTCGAGTGAGCAATCCATTCCAGTATTTATCGGCAAGGTCCGGGACGATTTACGCGAAGGGCTTGCAGCAGAGCTCAACAAAGACAGTTGATCTTCAACGATGTCTGGAAACAATCAACAGCACTTCTCTGATTTTCAATCGCAGCTGATTTTGCCAAAGCGCATGAGTTCAGTGCCGGGCTTCAGGCCACCGCAATTGCCCGGTGCTTTTCGTCAGCCACAACCACAGGCCTGTTCAAATGAAGATCAAAATGAATACCGCAGTGCAGGGGTTTTACTGCAGGCGATGGCTGCCGAAGCACGAGAATGGAGTAAGCAATTGCCGCCTAACTATCGACCTGCCATCGTCGCCATCCTGCATGGCGGTGTGCAGGTTCAGGTACGCTCTCTGGCACAGGTGAGCTTCGACGGCATCCGTATAGAGGGCACGATGGGGGCTGATATCCCCTGCTCCATGCTGGCCCACCAGGACACCGTCCAGCTGGTGTGCTATGCGGTTGAACTGGACACTGAAGATGAAAATTCAGAAGAAGCGGCACCCAACCCAATTGGCTTTATCTGGGCCGATCATGACGAAGAAATCTAGTCGCCAACCTGCGCGAGCAGTTTTATCAAGGTGTCCGTATTTTTGGTTTCTGCCTATCTGCGAAGATGCGGCACGGGATATAAACAGGCAGCACCTATGGCAGGCAGCAATAAAAATAACGAAGCTATCTGGTCGGTCGTAAAGGCTATTCCTGCCGGTAAAGTAGCCAGTTATGGACAGATAGCAGACCTGGCAGGTTTGCCCGGCAGAGCTCGCCTGGTCGGCCGCAGCATGGGCCTGATACCCGACAGAAAAAATATGCCCTGGTACCGGGTTCTGAAATCCAATGGTCAGCTGGCGGGCAAACCAGGCTCAGACTTCGCGCGCAGGCAGGCAGATTTGCTCATAGATGAAGGCGTGGTGGTATTAAAAAACCGGGTGAGCATGAAAAACTTTCAGTGGCAGCCGTCTCTGGAGGAGATGCTGTTTCGTTTGGATGCCTAAGGCTGCATCCACGCAGGTTTCAGTTTTGCTATTTTCTGGTAAATGGGACACCTGTCATGGTGAGCACCTGGCAGATACCCAGTACTCATCAAAAACTCATTGGTAATCTCACCGCCGGTAAAACGGAAAGTCTTTTTAAACAGCTTTACCCATTCATCCTTGGGAAGCGGGTGATGTGCATCGAGCCAGGACTGAAATGAGCCAAACTCCTTTTGCAGTGAGAGGATGGTATTGGCATTGGCAATCGCCGCATCTATTTTCAGACGGTTGCGAATGATGGAGGCATCATTGAGTAAACGCTGCCGGTCCTTTTCCTGGTAAGCAGCGACTTTTTCAATATCAAAACCATGAAAGGCCCGATGATAAGCCGTCTTTTTTTTCAGGATGGTCAGCCAGGAAAGCCCAGCCTGGTTAATTTCCAGCACCAGGCGCTCAAACAGAAGCTGGTCGTCATGCAGGGGAAAACCATATTCCTGGTCGTGGTAAGGGCCATGTAATGGATGGCCTTTCGATATTTCGCAATAGCTGCTCATTAAAAATCCAGCTCCCTCAGGTCGGGGTCCAGCCAGGCCGGTTCGGACCAGATACCTTGCGGTGAATAATACTGGTATAGCCAGTCAATCGTACAGATATTCTGCAATCGGGCCAGTTCATCGGTCAGTGAGGACAAGGCTTGAGGGCTTTGCAGCTCGGCAGCAATCTACCCGGGCTTTACCATCAGTTAATTATCATACAGCTGTTTTCCGAAATATAAATGATCGGCAATGCCGTTTTTAAAACGGGCAATCTGGGGCATACAAGCCCATCGGTTAAAGCCAAATTTTTCCAGCAGGGCAATACTGGCATGATTTCTCGACAGCAAAATGGCGATCAGCGTGTAGATTTGCAAACCTTCACAGACCGCCAGAGTATGCTCCATCAAGGCAGTGGCAATTCCCTGGCGTTGGTATGCTTCATCAATGTAGTAGGAGACTTCCGCCGTATGATAAAAAGCCGAGCGCCCATAGCGGTATGGGCTTAAGGCCAGATAGCCCAGAACGGTATCATCATGCTCGGCGACAAAAATCGTATAGTGTTCCCCCGTATGCTGTACCAGCCAGGGTTGACGCTGAGCCAGAGAGAGCTCATCTTCGTCGCCGGTAAGACCGCCGATGCGGACAGCCTGGTTATAGATTCGCAGAATCTGAGGAAAATCTTTAGTCTGAACCTGACGGATTTTCATACAATAATTAAAGTGTTGCCGGGTTTAACAATGAGGTCAGTACGTGGTCTTCCCAGACCCCGCTGATTTTCAGATAACGCTTTGCTGTTCCCTCTATGGTGAATCCAAGGCGTTCCAGCAAAGCGCCTGAGCGCTGGTTTTCCGGCATGTAGTTGGCCATTATGCGATTAAGCAAGAGCTCATCAAATGCATACGTAATCACATGCTGACAGAGCTGTAACATGATGCCCTTGCCTTCATACTCCTTCGAAATGCCATAACCCATGTAACAGGCCCGCATGGGGCCATACAGGATATTGCTTAGCGTGCAATGTGCAATGACTTCATCACCAAGATCAGTCAGCGCGAGAAAAGAAGCAGCGCTGCCCTGGCGGTTTTCCCTTTCCAGCAAACGCAGACGCCTGCGGAGTTGTCGCTCGGCATAGTAATTGGTTTCACGTTCTGGTTCCCAGGGGCCGAAGTGTGAGGCATTCAATCGGTAGTACGCTGCCAGCATCTCAGCATCGGCAACTTTGCTTAATCGGATTTGCATGCTTAATTCAGCCCCAGTTCTTTTTGCCGCTTCTTGCTTAAACCCAGTGAAACAATTCTGTGTGATTCTTTAAGGTAATCTTTTAGGTCCTCATCGCTGAGGCCCGGCTTATCATAATGCTGATTCCACAGCATACCACGCGAGGCCAGATAGGGAGCCGGCCGCAATCCCGGCAATTCAGACAGTATGGCATAGGACAGCGGAGCAACCTTAAAGGTGATGGCAGGCTGCTCTTGCTGGAACCAGCCGATGGCAAAGACCTTGCCCCCTACCTTCCAGACTTCGGCGCCGCGCCATTGGACCACATGCGTGGTGGCCGGAAGACGGGCACAAAAGCTGTTGTAATCCTCTAGATTCAAGGCTATTCGGCTGTAACAAACGCCAGTCGAAGTGCCAGTGCAGCAAAGACCGTAGCAGCCAGGCGATTGAGGTAAAGCTGAACTCGGGGAGATTGCTGCAGCAGCTTGCCCAGTGAGCCGGCCATGATGGCAATCAGTGAAAATATACACAGGGCAACGAGCAGAAAAAGAGCCCCCAGCAAAATAATTTGGGGCGCCAGAGGGCCGTACTCGAGCGAGGCAAATTGTGGCAGAAAGGCCAGAAAAAAAATGGATACCTTGGGGTTGGTAATATTCATGATGATGCCGCGCCGGTAGAGAGCGGCGGCACTCTTGAGATTACTGTGAGAACTTTGTATCTGCTGTGAAGACGAACTGAAAGCCTGCCAGGCAAGATACAGCAGGTATAAAACACCGAGAAGTTTCAGCAGGGTAAATGCCAGCAGCGACTGCTGAAAAATCACGGCAACCCCCAGCGCAACAGCCGTGGTATGAACCAGTAAACCGGTACACAAACCCAGGGTTATCAGGATGCCTGACTTCCTGCCGTACAAGGCAGACTGGGTCAGTACAAAAATATTATCCGGCCCGGGGGCCAGGCTCAGCAGCGCCGAGGCAATGATAAAAGCAAAGACGGCATCAAGAGGCAGCAACATTATTTTCGCTCCGGAGGATTGCTTAGGGTATTCAGAAATCGCTCAGGGCAAAATGAAGGCTGCCCTGCTTAAAGCCTTCGCGCAGGTAAAAGCGATGTGCATCAACACGGTGAATGCCGGAGTCCAGATGAATCTGCGAACAGCCCTGCTCACGGGCATAGTGTTTGAACCAGTCAATCATGGCGGCACCGGCGCCTTGTGAACGATGATCTTCAGCTGTTACCAGGTCATCAATATAAATACATTTTCCCCAGGCCAGTTTCTCACCAAAAACAAAACCGGCCACACAAAGCACACGCGCATCGGATTCAATATAGGCAATCTGAAAGCCCTTTTCTGTTTGCAGCTTGATCTGCGCTATCAGCTCCGCTTCCTTAAACTCTGGCCTGAGTTGGCGCATGACTGGCGCAATTTTATGCAGCTCTTCTTCAGTGCTGGCTAGCTTTATTTCCACACTTATGCCTCCTCATCGGTAATCAGGCGTTTACCATAACTGGAAACTGCATCCAGTTGATACCCCAGCTTTTCATAAAAACGCATCACCGCATCATTGTCCGTCCGAACCAGAATATTAAGTTTGGGGCAACCGAGGCCTATCAGTTTCCTTTCAATCTCCTTCATCAGCTGTTTGCCATAACCTTTATGCTGAAAATCAGGGTGAACACAGAGATAAAAGACAGAACCACGGTGTCCGTCGTACCCCGCCATGGCAGAGGCAATGATTCGACCATCGAGCTCGCCGACTAAAAAAAGCTCAGACTGAGTGGACAGTTTGCGCTGAATGTCTCTGTCAGGATTGTTCCATGGGCGGGTCAGGCCGCAATGTTCCCAAAGCAAGATGACATCGGTTTCTTCAGCACGTGTGAAGGGCCTGATTAGCATATTGGCAGTTGCACCTTAATCAGGCCCCAGTTCGCTCAGATACTGTTCGTCGCTGACTTTTTCTAGCCAATTAATCAGAGAGCCATTCGGCCATTCCTGAATGGCAATATGGCTCATGCTGATACTGTCGCTAGCGCCATGCCAGTGCTTTTGTCCGCAGTTGCAGTGCACTACATCACCGGCACGGATTTCTTTTTTGGGTCCGTCCCAGCACTGGGTCCAGCCGCTGCCTTCTGTCAAGATCATCGGGGCCAAACAGCATTTCAATACTAAGCTCGCCGGCGAAATTGTCGGCAGCATCTTGCTGTACCTGACGTGACCCGGCACGTTTGATTTGCATTTTCATGTGACTATCCTGTTTTGATGCAGAGGCCAGTGTAACGACCGGCTGCAGCTTGGGGAAGTATTGCTATGCGGTTTCAGAGTCCGGCGTTTCCGATGACACTGAGAGTCAGACCACAAACGAAGGCAATCACGCTGAGCCAGGCAGTGATGGCCAGTTCTTTGCGCATACCGTCACTGCGCTGGATAATTTTTGTGCTGACACGGTACTTCCAGCTGGGGATGGACCAGACACAGACCAGGTTGCAAAGCAGGGCAAACAGAAACAGGATCACGGAAACGGACAGCATGATGCCGGCCGGAGTAGCAAAGTCAGGGTTTTCACCAAACACGCTTATCACCACAAAGCTGCCGATAATCAGAGAGGAAAACCAGGTGTGAAAGGAACTTCTGTCATTGAGCCATTCCACAAGATACTTTCGATTATCTTTGGTGATAATCGCGAGGTCTTCTGTTTGTTCGGGTTCGGCATTCATGGCTCTAACTATAAAGCATGTTCCATTTTATTGCTGCCTTGAGTTATGGGATGAATCGATAGTGATGCTAAACAGCTTCATACCAAAGTCCATAACGGTCACCCTGCCATAGCAAGAAGCGGAGCAGGTAAGCCGTAGCAAGGAGTAACACACCACCAGCTAAAGCTGCTTCACTGATAAAACCCATACAGCAGAACAAAAAGCCAAAACAATGTGAGAGAGTCTCTACCCGGGTAGCCGAGCTTCGGACAGGGCGAAGCTGGAGAAAATTAAAGGCAAACCACAACTTCAAAAGTGGTGATAAACTTTTCCAGTTGTCAGAGTTTTTATCAAGCGTAAAGCTCTCCTTACGTAAAGTTTCAATATCAACTTCAAGTGTTGCAGCAAGGCATTTGAGAGATTCGAGACTGGCTTTTTGTCCGCTTTCAATTCGCTGAATGGTGCGAACATTGAGCCCGGACATTTGTGCCAACTGTTCCTGTGAAAGATGTCGGCTTAATCGCAATTCTTTTAAAATCATTTTTAAGCTCCTGCACTCCTGGTTTAAGAGTATTTGCCACACTATAAACTGTCAGGAACGAATTTAACCCGACAGATTAGCGACAATTTAAAATTCAACATGCTGGAAGGCTGGCGTGATTGAGACAGCCACTTATATCAGCATTTTTGTTTGGCCTGGCAATCAATAAACGTCCAGGGTTCGGGCAACTCTAAAGCCGACATCATCGCGGCTTTCGTTGCTGTAGTCCCGATAGGAAAGACGCAGTTCGGTAATGGATCCATGCGCCCAGCTGGAGCCGCGAACCACATGATAGGTGCCTGAGTTTGGTCCGTAGGGATCTACTTCGATATTGCCGCCAATGGAGACAGAAGTGCCATAATAGTCATGTACCCATTCGGCAACATTGCCCCCCATGTCATAGAAGCCCTGGGCATTCGGCGCGAAAGATGCGACAGGTGCGGAAGCGACGAAGCTGTCGTTATAGTTGATGATGACACGTCCCAGGATGGACGCTGATGAAATGTCGGCATAGTTGCCGTGACGCTCGGGTGGCGGCAGTTCCGGGCCCCAGGGGAATTTCAACAGACTGGTCGGGTCGTCATTTTCGACACGGGCAGCCCAGGCCCATTCCGCTTCGGTGGGCAGCCGGTAACCAGTACTGTCCTGGTTGAAACCGACTACATTACCGTCTTCGACAATATAAAACAGCGGCAGGTCTTCCTGTTCACTGAGCCAGTTGCAGTAAAGTGCAGCTTCCTGCCAGCTGACATTCACCACGGGCTGGTTGTTGTTGCTAAGGGTGATGCGATCGATCACGCCGGAAGAATGTTCTGTATCGTATTGCTTGAACTGGGCATTGGTGACTTCGGTCAGTGACAGGTAATACGGCTTGGTCAGGCTGATGGAACGAAGAGCCTCATTGGCCTGTCGTCCTGCTTCACGGCGCGAGGCGCCCATCACGAAATTGCCAGGATAGAGTAATTTGAGTTCCTGCCCATTAGCCGCAGTGATCATGGGACGGATGTTATTCAGGCGTTGCTGTTCGAGTGTGATCAGTGAAACATTAAGTTGCTGCTCCAGACCGGGTCGAGAAATGAATTCCTGTGTGAAAGGCACAAAACCTTCAGCGCGGATTTCGATGGTCTGTGATGCTGCCAGCAGTTCCACCACCTGGTTGGCATTACCACGCAGTTCGCCATTGATATAGAGCTCGGCATTGGCAGGCTGGGCATTGATGGCAACTGAGCTCAGGATAGGATCCAGGCTTACATTCAGTGAGAGCTCCTGTTCCGGCTGGGTCTGGATGCTGCGGCGCAGTTCTTCGTAGCCGGTGCTGAAAAAGGTCAACTCATAGGATTGGCCTGGCGGAATGGTAAGTTCCAGCGGAGTTTGTCCCTGGTATATGCCATTCAGGGTGACCCCGGCATTACTGGGGGATGATTGCAGCAAGACTAGGCCATCGGCCTGTTCCAGTTCAATCAGTGGAAGTGACTGGTCAATGCGGGCTCTCACATTCAGCGTATCGGTAAAGGCTTTGTGTGCATTGAGTTTGACCAGCAGTTCGTGTTCACCGGCAAGCACCTCGGTATCGAGCGGCGTCACGCCAACATCAAAGCCGTCAATGGTTACGGTGGCGCCGGGGGGCGTGGTGACAAAGCTGACCGTGGCCCAGGCAGGCAGAAGTTCGACCGAGAGACTCTGTTCCTGCTCGCGTCCGGTGATGCTGACAAGCTGCTGCTGACTTTCATAACGCTCCTTGCGAATGAGAATCTCATGATCGCCGGCGGCGAGCTCTACTCGACTCAGGGGTGTCTGTCCGATTTCCTCGCCATCAATATAGACATTGGCGGCTTCAGCATTGCTGTCAATATTCAGATAGCCCGGCAGTGGCAGTAATTGAATTTGGAAGGTCTGCGCCTGCTCATCCTGCACAGTGATAGTGGTATCCACATCATAGTAACCTGGAGCGGTGACGCTGATGTCGTAATTGCCTCGCAAGGCCAAATAACGCGGACCGATTTTGATGGCCAGTGGCGAGTGTACTTCCACCAGGCTCTCAAAGGGCTGGGCATCAATGAAAACGGATCTGGCGGAAAGCACGAACCAGCCGGCAAGAATAAAGCACAGCAGTAAAATACCTATGCCGATTTTGACCGGGCTGAGGGTGATGGAAAACGTTTCGGCACTGCTGTCATGTGGCGTGAAATCAATCGGCGTGATGATCTCGTCATGCTTTGAGGCTGGCTTGTTGTTATCTTTGCTCACGGCAGTCTACCTAGACTGGCTCATTGCAGATAACTGTGACAACTGGCTCTTCGCCGCTGAAGGGGACGACAAACTCCTGTCGTACATCGCGGTAACCAGCGCGTACACCAACTGCAGTATAGGCGCCTGGAATCAATTGCATGGTCTGTGAGTTGAAGGTGCCCAGTTCGCTGACCCGAAAAATGGTCACATCAGTGACTCCGTCTGAATTGAGCCTTACCGTAATCGGTACGCGCGCGCGGTCCAGATAGGAGCGCAGACTGCTCAGTTGGTTGTACAGACGCGATCCGTCCGTTACCAGTGACAGGGACTCGTTGTAAACTGCAATACTTTGCTGATAGACCTGATCATCGGACAGGCGCAGGGGATTATTCAGGATGTTCTTCAGGTAATTATCCAAGTTAAGCCGCTGTTGAGAGCGGTCCCTGCCCTGCTGCGCGGCTACCACATTGGCATCTATGGCCAGAGCTGTGTTGTAGGCGCTCAGTGCATCCTGCCACTCTTCAGTGGCTTCATACGCTCTGGCAGCTGTAAGTTGTAGATTCAGATCGCGATCCAGAATCATGGTTTCAGCCTGGATGATGGCCGCTTCAACATCGCCGGAATCCGGACGCATGGCCAGCGCCTGATTGAAAGACTGCAGAGCTGCTTCAGGATCATTCTGCTGGATGGCGCTGAAGCCGGCTGACATATGATTGCGGAAATCCCGGTCAAGGATGTCCTGATTGGTTTGTGTAATAGCCGCAGCGGCCTGAGAATGTTCGGGGTCAATGGCCAGGGCATCCTGATAACGCTGCAGTGCTGTTTCAAGATTGCCACGGGCGCGTTCCTGGTCGCCAGTTTCTATCAGAGCCAGTACTTCGCCCAGTGTCTGAGCCCTGCTCAAGCCGGTTTGTGCCAGCACGGACTCGGGGTCGATAAGCAATGCCCTTGCAAAGGATTCATCGGCCCGTGCCGGCAGTCCGGACTCTATCGCTGCATAACCCTCATCAATGGAGTTGCTAAGCACCTCCAGGCTTTCTGTTTCCAGAGCCTGCAGGGCCAGCAGTGAGCGCTGATAGGTTTCCTGTGCACCAGTAAAATCCTGTTCTTGGTAGGCCGTATCGCCTTCTGTGGCGATGGCCAGTGCGGCTTCATAGGCCTCTGCTGCCCAGCTTTCGACATTGATCCCTTCGAGTGTGCTCTGCAGGTTCAGAATCTGCTCAAGAATATTCTGTGCGTTTTCCCGCTCACGCAGGAGCTGAGCTTCCTGAAAGGGAGACAGGGTGCTTTGCGGCGTTCCCCGCTCAACCGGAATGACGATGGGCGCCACGGTAGCGGGATCCGGTGTGCGTATGTAGCGGGGCAGGATGAAAATTACGCCCAACACCAGAACCAGCAGCAAAGAGAAAATACCCCAGAGAATTTTTGTATGCTGCTGCTGTTTGTTGAAATGGTGCTGCTGGTCACCCATACCAAAGATGGGTGGGCCACTGTCATGGGCGGAATCTTCAGGCGCCGGAGCATGTGTGTTTATTTCAGCCATGCTGAATACTACTATAGGTCCAGGCTAAATATCTTCAGAAGCGGGCGCTTCGCCAATTTCATTGGCGTACATCTCGGCGAGAATTTCGCGCCATTGCTCGTACTGAGTCTCGACATTACCAGACAGGGTAACCTGGCGTTCTTCCAGATCGATGGTCTGAGGAGCAATTTCATTCTCCAGTGACTGGCCAAGCTCAGCCAGAGCCTCCACATGCATCTGGGCTTCATCGCCTGCACTGAAGGCTTCCTTGATCAACCAGCCTCCACCCAGCAGGCCACCATACATAGCAGCATTACTGATACTGCTATTACTTTGGGTGGCTGCCAGACCTCCGACGATGGCAGCGATGCCGATAATCATGTTGCGTCGTGACTGGCGCTGCAGGCGGTCAAGCTTCATGACTTCATCATAGCTTAGCCGGCGAAATTCTGTGTAAGGCACCTCCATCTGGCGGGCAAAGCCGGTGTAGTAATCCTGTAGGGTATCCACATACAGGTAATCACGTTCGCGAATGGTCTGGATACGTGTCATCAGGGGATCGTTTTGTGCCGGCAGGCGGTCTACCTGCAAGATTCCATTACGATCCGTGCTGAGGTACTCGGAAAAAGCCTGGGGAGCAAACTCGCGGGCAAACTGTATTTGCGAAATGGTACGCACATTCAGGGCATCCTCCCTATCCAGGTTTTGCTGGCGGTAGCGCAGCATGTCATTAGCGATGCGGTTATACAGCCCCTGGAAAGAATCCTGTGTGCTCTGGATGCGGCTGTCATAGTTATAACGGCTGACAACTTCTTCATACTCCCGCTCAAACCAGAGTCTGCCACTGGAATCCCTGACATCGACATTGACTACCATCGTCTCACCATCGGATTGCAGAATCGTGCCGTTTACGATGACGTCTATGGTTTTGGATTCTTCGGGAATGACCCTGACCACACCCCAGTTGCCTGTACGTTGCAAGGTGTCGGCGAGCAGATTGGCAGAGTAATAGGTTTCGGCAATGCGCACATCGGCAAAGGTCAGCTCAGCGTCATTTTCATCCATGTCATCAAAGCCGGGATTAAATACAGCGATACCGACATCCAGCAACTCATCCTCGGGTATCGGCTCCTGTTCAATCAGCGCCTGAGTGATGGTGGTCGATTTGATATTCTGGGTACTACAGGCGCTCAAGCCCAGGAGCGCCATTGAAATAAACAAATAAATAAAATGCCTGTTCATGTCACACCTTCAGTTTCGTTCTGTCATACCCCGGATTCTGACTCTTCAGGAATGGGTAGACCGGTATAGTTGCGGTATTCATTCCACAGCCTTTCGCGCAATTCGGGGTCGGGTTCGTTCATGGCTGCTTCGCGTAATTGGCGTGCAACCACATCATCATCATTACCGTTGGGAATGTCATCTGGAATCGGCGCCTGTGGCATGCTGCTGTTATCAAAGTCGCCCTCCCGGTTACGACCCAGATCTGGCATCACGCCGCCGCCTGAAGAGCGGTTGGGTGCTGAGGCAATGACCACCGGGGCATCGCCGCCGGTTCCATTACCCTGTGAGCCCGTGCCATTTTGCTGGCCACTGTTGCCCATGGTGCCACCGGCAGCGCCTCCAGCGCCACCACCGGCATTTTCATTTTCGATGCCCTGTGCCGCTTCACGCTCACTGAGAATCATGCCATCAAAAACAGCGATACTTTCTTCGAGCCGAGCGTCAAGTGCTGCCTGCCTCTCTGACTGGGTCATTGGCTGCTCGCGACCAGAGGCCAGGTCACCAAAGGGGTTATCCCCGTTACCCGCACCGCTTTCCTCGCCGGGAAATTCTCCCTCTCCGCGCGTGCTGCCAGCTATGGTTCCAGTAGCATCTTCGCTGCCAAAGGGCTCATCTCCCTGATTCCCTGAACCACCTCCGCTGGTGGCTGTTTCAAAAGGATCACTGCCACTGCCAGCGCCGATCACTCTGCCACCGGCACCGGAATTACCGCTGCCATCGCTTTGAGTGCCGCTATTGCTGCCGCCATCTCCCAGGATATCGCCCAGTGTGCCGGAGCTGGCGCCTGGCAGGCCTGCCGTTGGGAAAGGTTCCAGGCCTGGCAGACCGCTATTGACACCGACCGTGGTGCTTAAACCGCCATCGTTGTTGCTGTTACCGGCAGTGTTGGAGGTTCCGCCTGGAAGCTCGCTGCCAGCCTGTGTTCCTGATTGCTGTCCGGGCATGCCTCCCTGAGCTTCAGTGCCTGCAGTGGTGTTGGCCATTTCGCCATCGGCATTGGCCGCGCTGCCCTGTGAGCTGCCCTGCGTCTGCGAGCTTCCAGCTGTGCTTGGGATGGAGCTGCCGTTGATATCGCCGGACTGGTCACTGTCAGTGCTTTGATCGAACTCGCCGTTTTCGCCACTGGAAGGCATCTGCCCGCCAGCCGGCGGCATGGATGGCTCGGGTGAAGGCGAGCGACTGCCAGTGTTGGAAGTAGTTTGCGGTGTTGGCCTGTTTGAAGTAGAGCCGCTCTGCCCTGAAGAACTGGTTTGCCGAGAAGAAGTCTCTCCAGAAGTGCTGCTTGATGATTCAGCAGTGCTTTGGCTGGGCGAAGAGCTGGAAGACGGTGCTGAGCTGCTGGATGATGAGCTAGAACTGGAGGACGATGATGATGAGGAACTGCTCGATGAGCTGCTACTGGAAGACTCCGATTGGGACGAAGTCGTCGTCGAAGTCTGACAGGCGCTCAGCAACAAAACTCCTGTCATTGTGAGCAATGTCAAAAACCGCTTTAGCATCATCTCAGTTTCCTGCATCCGGTAAAGAAAAACCCTTATTATTCAGGCCTTATCCTCCGCCTGTGGCATAGACTTGTCAAGGTACAAGTTCCCAAAGCTATCGCATCTCGCGCACCATTCAGTTTCAATTAATGTTGTGGCATTTTTTTCCAAAATCAATGCCGGTCCCTGCACAATTTGCCCGGGAGCAAGCTGTTCACGCTGATAGCTTTTCAAGGGTGAAGCAAAACCATACAGGACAAGTTCATCGAGAGCCTGTGCCTGAACTTGCTGGGGTTTTTCCGACAGCTCCTCCTGCAGGGTCTGGCTGCTGACTTGCACGCGCAAATTGACCAGTTCCACTTTGCCATACAGGCGATGGCCGTAACGACTGGCGTGCAGAGCATGAAAGGCATCGGCCGTTTCGACTTTGCCTTGCCAGGGCAGACACAGACAGGAAGATTGTCCGTAGTAGCGCAGGTCGGCACGGTATTCAGTCAGTACCTGGCTGGTATTGGCCTGCTCAGCCTCAAGCTGGGCGAAGGCCTGTTGTTTCAGCGAGGCATAGACTGCCTGCAGCCGTTCTTCATCACAGTCTTCCAGCAGGGTCTGGAAACTGTGTGAGAGACTTCGTTCCACCGGTGCCAGCAACATACCCAGTGCCGAGAGCACGCCGGCATGAACAGGCACCAGGGCCTGGCGCATGCCCAGGGCATTAGCCAGCGCGCAGATATGCAGGCCGCCGGCGCCACCGAAGCAGCACAGTCTAAAATTTTTCGGGTCATGGCCCTTCTCGATGGAAATGACCCGCAGTGCCTGCGCCATGTGCTCATTGGCTATTTGCACAATACCTTCAGCAGTTTCAAGATTAGTGAGCGCTAACTTTTCTGCCAATTTTGCGATGGCAGATTCAGCAGCCTGCAGATCCAGGTGCATCTCGCCGTCCATGAATGCAGATACCTGCAGACGCCCCAAAAGGAGGTTGGCGTCCGTGACAGTGGCTTGTGTGCCGCCAAGGCCATAACAGGCAGGTCCCGGGTTGGCGCCGGCAGACTGAGGGCCGACGCGCAAGAGACCGCCATCATCGAGGTAGGCAATGGAACCGCCACCAGCACCGATGGTGTGCATGTCGACCATGGGAACTGCAACCGGAAAGTCACCAATACGACCTTCACTGCCAAGCTGGATGGCTCCTTCCTCGAGTAGCGCTGCATCGGTGGAGGTGCCACCCATGTCGAAGGTCATCAGTCCGGGGATCCGGAGCTGCCTGGACAAATAGGCTGCAGCTGCCAAGCCGCCGGCGGGGCCAGACAAGAGCAGGTTCACGGCTTTATCGGCTGCCTGTTCAGCCGAGATAGTGCCACCAGTGGATTGCATGATGGACAGCGGACAGGGTGAGGTGGCTGTTTTAAGGCGCAACAGGTAATCACGCACAAGTGGTCCCAAAGAGGCATTCAGCCAGGTGGCGATGCCCCGTTCGTATTCCCTGTATTCCGGTAAAACCGAGGAGGAGCGACATATAAAGGGCTGCCAGCTCAGCCGCTCACGTAAAAATTTTTCAAGTTGCTGTTCATGCGAGTCATTCAAGAAACTGAAAAGCAGGTTAATGGCGATGGCTGCCGGTTGCAGGCGCTCCAGCTCTGCCAGCAGCGTTTGCTGATCGTCCTCATCAATCCCTTCAATTTCATTGCCTTTGGCGTCGATACGGCCACCGATTTCCAGACAGAGCGCTTCCGGTACTGGCGGTTTTCTGGCTGGAAACTGCAGATGATACAGAGCCGGGCGGGTCTGGCGCGCAATGCTCAGGAGGTCTTTGAATCCGCGGTTGGTGATAAAGGCAGTTGCCACACCCTTGGATTCCAGCGCAGCATTGGTGGCAACGGTGCTGCCATGTATGATGCAAAGCTCGCCGGCAGCGACAGCGTCTTCTAGACCGAGGACCTGAATGCCCTTTAGAATGGCGCGTTCCGGGGCATCGGGCGTTGACAGCACCTTAAGTGTGCTCAGCTGCCCGGCTTTGTTCAGCACAAAATCAGTGAAAGTGCCGCCGGTGTCGACGCCTAGGATTGATGGACTTTCCTGAGCCATGAAATTCAGCAGATTGTTGAGGAAGGCCGATTATACGCTATGCCCGAATTACCTGAAGTAGAAACAACCCGCCGCGGTATAGAACCGCACATTCTCAAGCAGCAGGTCAGTGAGGTCATTGTGCGTCAGGGCAATTTGCGTTGGCCGGTGTCAGCCGAGTTGCGCACCCAGCTGCCGGGGCAGCGCATCACGCGCGTCGGCCGCCGGGGCAAATATCTTTTGCTGGAAACACCAGCCGGGGTGATACTGGTACATCTCGGCATGTCCGGCAGCTTGCGCATAAGCAGCAAGAAAAGCGAGTTAAAAAAGCACGATCATGTAGACATTATCTTTAAAAATGGCGATATATTGCGATATCACGACCCGAGGCGTTTCGGCTGCATACTCTGGGCAGGGCAGCAGCCCTTCAAGCACGTGCTACTGGCTCACCTGGGTCCGGAACCGCTGGATGTGGACTTCAGTGCCGAATACCTTTACAGGCATTCACGGGCTCGTCAGAGCCCGGTTAAAAACTTCATCATGGACAGTCAGCTGGTGGTTGGTGTCGGAAATATCTATGCGAATGAAGCGCTGTTTGCTGCTCGGATAAGCCCGCGTCGCAGGGCGGGCTCATTAAGTCGTGCGGCCTGCGAGAGGCTGGCTGGCGCCATCAAGGATATTCTGCAAGAGGCCATCAACCAGGGAGGCACCACGCTGCGGGATTTTGTTGGTGGAGATGGCAAACCGGGTTATTTCAAGCAGTCACTGTCAGTTTACGGTCGCGGTGGGCAGCCCTGCTCAGTCTGTGCTAAACCGCTGAAGGAAATTCGACTGGGGCAGCGCAGTACGGTGTACTGTACACAGTGTCAGTCCTGACCGGCCTTATTGCTCAGGCGGTAATATTTTTGCATCAGCTCTTCACGGGACTCCTGGTGGCTGGGGTCGAGCGGGATACAGTCGACCGGACAAACCTCGACACATTGGGATGTTTCAAAGTGCCCAACACACTCTGTGCACAGAGCCGGGTCGATCTGGTAAATCTCGGGGCCGAGCGAGATTGCCTGGTTGGGACATTCGGGCTCGCAGACATCGCAGTTTATGCATTCATCAGTGATCATCAAGGCCATGATCAGGCACCACTATTCTGGTATTTGTCGAGGATGACGCTGGCCACCAGGGGGTCAACAAATTTGCTGATGTCTCCACCAAAGGAGGCAATTTCTCGCACCAAAGTGGACGAGATATAGCTCAGGTGTTCAGAGGGCGCCATAAACACGGTTTCTATTTCCGGTTCCAGCGCGCGGTTCATGGCAACCAGCTGAAACTCATATTCAAAGTCGGCAACGGTGCGCAGGCCTCGTAAAATTAGCCGGGCATCGCGGGATTTGACGAAGTCGGTAAGCAGACCGGAAAATCCACAGACCTCGACATTGGGAATTTCCGCCAGCACTTTCGAGGCCAGCTCCACCCTCAGTTCGAGCGGGATGTCCGTCTGCTTCTGCAGATTGGAGCCAATGGCAACAATGACATGGTCAAACAGACAGGCAGCCCGCTCTACCAGATCGGTGTGACCGTTGGTGATCGGGTTAAAGGTTCCTGGGTAAACAACTGTTTTCATGTGATTTCACCGCCTTAGGGGGAGATGAATTATACCTGAAAGTCCCTGCTGAAGCTGAAGTATTCTTGCAAACAGCTTTCCATTCACAGGGGAATCTTTTAACCTTGCTGCCTGTGCAGGAAGCGTCTGGCATCTCCAGTGAGCCTGCCGAATTAAACAGTCGCACAGGTTTTGTATTCATGCGTGAAGCGCTCCGTTCAAAAATTCTCACCGCCCCCAAATTCCGTTACAGCCAGCTCATCAAAGCCGGTCCCAATTATGTCTGTAGCGGCATGATTGCCCTGGATAATGATACCGGTGAACTGCTTGAGGGTGATGCGGCCGAACAGACACGTAAAATTTTTCAGAACCTGAACATTCTGATGAAGGAGTTTGACCTGATTCACAGCGACCTGGTCAGTGTGAGAATTTTCACCACCCACTTTGATGAGTTTGCCAAGATCAATGAAGTCTGGGAGGAGTTCTTCATAGCAGACAAGGTGCCGCCGGCCAGGTCTGCGTTTGGCGTCACTGCCTTGCCACTGAATGCCAAGGTTGAAATCGAAGTCTCCTTTTACCGGGAGTAGGCGGGCACTAACTTTCCTGGCGCTGACACAGCCCGTAGTAAACCTGCCCGGCTTTTTTGCTTCTGATCAGCCGCCAGTTTTCCGGCAGCTTTAGTTCTTCAAGCGGCTCGGCCGATTCAAGATAAATCAGTGCCCGCCGGTTTAGCCAGGCATGTTTTTCCAGTAGCTGGCAGCTTTGTGCCAGCAGATCGGCCGCAAAAGGCGGATCAAGAAAAACGATGTCCATTTTATGTGCGAGTTTGACGCTGCACAAAAATTCCAAAGCATCCTGCTGTATGAGTTCAATCTGAGCCTGGGATAAGTTCTGCAGGTTTTCACGGATACAGGCGCTAACGGCAGCATCGCTTTCCACACAAACTACACAATGCGCTCCCCGGGAAGCCGCTTCAAAAGACAGGGCGCCACTGCCAGCAAACAGGTCCAGGCAATGAGCGCCAGCAATATCCGCTTGTAGCCAGTTGAACAGTGTTTCACGTATTCTGTCTGCAGTAGGGCGCAGCCCTTCATGATCCGGGAATCGAATTTTTCTGCCGCGCCAAAGGCCGGCGATGATACGTAACTGGTTCAAGGTTATTAGCTCAATTCAAATCGCCTTTGCATCCTGGCCGATAAAGCACAATAAAGCCAGATTGACTTGCCTGCCGGCTTAAAGTAGCTTCCCCCGCATGCAAAGAATGAGTGAAGATCTGGGCGCCATTATACTGGGAAGTTTTATCCTCTTGGCAGGCTTGCTGGTATATCTGGTCGCCCCCTATGCAGAGGTGAGCGAGGCCTATTCGATGGCCAGCAGTCTCAGCGGCTTTGATCCTCAGCTCTGGCTTGAGGAGGCTAACACGCGCAGCGAATTGGGAGCGACCTTGTCAGCGTTGGTTAATGATTCCAGGCCTGAGGGCTGGAATCTCAATCCCCTGCAGGCTTTTTCACTCAGCTTCTTTTTCTCGGCTCTGCCCTTTCTTGTCATTCTGGGATTGCTGTTCACAATTTTATGTCACCTGATGTTTGAAGATGCCGTCGTTTTTCTACGGGGCTTTGTGGCAGTTTTTGTCGTGGCCGTTCTGGCTTACCTGCTCGCCGCGCAAACGGATTTTCAGAACATGGGAATTGGCTATGCCCTGTGGGCTATTTTGCTGGGTCTTTTTGTCAATAATGTTTTCGGATTACCTGACTTCATCAGGCCAGCACTGAAACATGAGCTCTATATCAAAACGGGGCTGGTGCTGCTGGGCGCTGAAGTCCTGTTCAGCAAGGTGCTCGCCATTGGCCTGCCCGGGATTTTTGTTGCCTGGATTGTCACACCTGTGGTGCTGATCAGTACTTTCTGGTTTGGCCAGAAGGTTCTCAAAATGGGATCGAAAACGCTGAATATTACCATCAGTGCCGATATGTCAGTTTGCGGAGTTTCGGCAGCGATAGCAACGGCTGCTGCCTGTAAGGCAAAAAAGGAAGAGCTGACCACGGCCGTTGGACTGTCAATGATATTTACTTCCGTGATGATGGTGGCCTTACCGGCATTGATCAATTATCTGGAGATGCCGGAAGTGCTCGGTGGCGCCTGGATTGGGGGAACCATCGATGCTACTGGTGCCGTTGTGGCCGCTGGAGCCTTTCTGGGTGATACCGCACTAAACGTCGCTGCCACGATCAAGATGATTCAAAATATTCTGATTGGCATTCTGGCCTTTGCCGTGGCCATTTACTGGACCAGCAAAGTCGACCGGCAGGCAGGAGAAGATGTAGGCGTCTCAGAAATCTGGATACGCTTTCCCAAGTTTGTGCTGGGATTTATCGGCGCCAGCCTTTTCTTCTCGCTGCTCTTTGCCATGATGGATGAGGTGCTGGCAGTTGCACTGCTGGAAAATGGCGTTCTGGATTTCAGTGCGGATATGCGTGGCTGGTTATTTTGCCTTGCCTTTGCCAGTATTGGTCTTTCCACCAATTTCAGGGAACTGAAAAGCCAGTTTTCCGGTGGCAAACCCCTGATACTGTATGTGTGTGGGCAGACCCTCAATCTGAGCCTAACCCTGTTGATGGCCTGGTTGATGTTTTACAAGGTTTTTCCAGACATCACCAGCGCCCTTTGAGTTAAGCCGATGAAACGCCGAGATCAAGTTTTTATGACTCTGCTGTTTTTTGCAGGCATCCTCGCTTTGCAAACCCTGCTTCGTTTCAGTGTTGAGCATCTGCTCCAACTGCAGCAGCAGGCGGCCATTATCGAAAGTCGTGACATTGACCCGTCTGCACTCTTTTATACTGAATCCAGGCTGGCCTTGCAGGCCGAAAAACAGATGCGTCAGCAAATCCAAGAGCAGCGATAAATAAATCCGGTTTGCCTCTCTATACAGACACTGCATTCAGGCCTAACTGCTAGCGAAGCATTGCTGCTGCTGGTAGCATAAGCCTTCCCGCAGA
>Ga0181589_10000008_pt1 | contig 108712 bp, 95 predicted proteins | sample 071ome_25_FD_132444 | JGI IMG/M metagenome (GOLD analysis project Ga0181589, IMG submission 132444) | Coastal salt marsh microbial communities from the Groves Creek Marsh, Skidaway Island, Georgia - 071410BT metaG (megahit assembly) | ecosystem: Environmental > Aquatic > Marine > Intertidal...
AGGGCTGTGCTCCAGAAATTGACCCATCTTGTTGAGATACCTTCGAGGAAAATAGATCGGAGCAAGCGACTGTGTTAAAAGGTACTTGGCTTCAGCTTCAAACTCAAATTGATAGGTAATCCCCTTTGGAATACTGATGTAGTCACCGGGAACAAAGGATAGAAGCCCAAACTCGGAGCGCAGCACACCCCTGCCTTCATCCATATAGTAGAGTTCGTGATGAGAGGCATTACGAAAGGCTTCAGTGACCGTGCAGGTAGAAACGGAAATCTCACATTGTTCATTACCCATTAGAGGACGTCGGGAATGGATCACATTGTCAAAATGTTTTAACTTTGCTGTGCGAAAATGCCAATAATCCAGTTTACTATCTGCATTCTGCGATGACTTTTCCGGGCTTAAAAGCTCTTCCATTCTTAATGTTGCGCTTGGGTAGTGCTCCTTGTACAGAAGACTCGAGATTCCACTGAAGCCCTCAAGACCCATTAAGTGCTCCCTGTACAAACTGCCATCTTCCTTCTTAAAGGTAGTGTGCCGCTTTGCCGGGAGTTTTCCCAGTTTGTGGTAATACATGCATCCTCCCTAATTCCTGTTTTTCTATTCCTGCAACGTCAGGGAGGTTTATACCTCAAAAAGATGGGTCATGCAATTTAAGTAAGACAGCTCCCTCCAACTGCTTTGAATCAAGGCTGAGAAATTCTTGTTTTCAGCAGGCTGTTTTACCGATAATAGATATGATGCAGATTCACAAAAATTGCTATGAAAGACATTTACACACCATTCTCGAATTATAAGGAACACAATCTTGATAACCGAAAAGAAGCGGCTTCCAAAGAGGTCGATCTGTGGGAGAGTGATAGTGAGAAATTTCTGGCTTATCGCCAGGAGTGGAAGAAGGCTGCGCAGGAAGATTACCTTCCTGAAAATCCACTCCATCTGGATATTGAAGTCAGTGACGCCTGCAATTTGAAGTGTCAATACTGCGCCCATGGATTGGGAACTGTGGGAAAGGTTGGCTTTATCAAGCCCGAATTGGTAGAAAAGCTCTTGATTCAGGCTGCGGATCTTGAAGTCTACTCGATTAAATTCAACTGGCGAGGCGAAGCTACATTAAATCCTCGATTACCAGATTACATTCGCAGAGCAAAAGAACTGGGAATCATGGAGGTGCAGATCAATACCAATGGCTTGCCTAAAGACAATAAGATGCTGATCCGATGTGCTGAGGCCGGTTTGGATCGCATGATCTTCAGCGTCGACGGTTTTTCCAAAGTAAGCTATGAAGAAGCGCGCAGAGGGGGAAACTACGATACCCTGATCGCGAATATCGACAACTTTCTCAAATGGAAGGATCTGAACCAGCTCACAAAGCCTTTTGTTCGAATTCAAATGGTAAGAAACAATCTCAATTCCATGGAAGTGGATGACTTCGTTAAACACTGGCAAGTTCGAGTAGATGATGTTCGAATCAGTGATGTCATGGATCGAGGGCAAGGTGACGGATTCAGTGTCAAGGACTCCAAAACAGTGGGACGTCGGCGCTGTCCCCAACCTTTTCAAAGATTGGTCGTCGCAAGGGATGGACGAGTCAGCCCTTGCTGTGCCGACTGGAATCAACAATTCATTGTGGGAAATGTAGAAGACTCGGGCCTTCGGGCGTTATGGAATGGAACGGGCATGAAAAATATGCGCGAGATTCAAAAGGATCTTCGTCACAATGAAGTGGATATTTGCAAAAATTGTTATGTGAAGGAGAGCTTTGTCTGGGAATAGAGAACCAGTGCAGGTAATCGCCGAGATTGCCAACGCACACCAGGGTAAGGTTGAAAACGCCATTGAACTGGCAAAATCTGCAATAGAAGCAGGTTGCATCGCCCTGAAGTTTCAAATTTACTTCGCCCATGAGTTGCTCACCAGGCAGCATCCTCGCTACGAACATTTCCAGAATCAGTCCTTTTCTCCCACTGAATGGGAAGAAATTTTTAAGCAGCTGCGCCAACCAGGCCTCAGGATTTATGCTGACGTTTTTGGAGAAGATGCTCTCAAACTGGGGGTTCAACAAAACCTGGATGGCTTTAAAGTCCATTCATCAGATCTCGCCAACACAAATTTGTTAAAAGAACTGGCACGATTAAAGAAACCGGTCTTTCTTGCTACCGGAGGAAGCACTCTTGTCGAAATCCAGTTTGCCTTGAAGACCCTTTTGAGTAATCCGGATCTGGAAGAAGTCGTTTTGATGCATGGCTTTCAGGCGTATCCAACCCAACTGCAAGATGTGAGGCTCGACCGCCTGAAAGTCCTCCAGGATTGTTTTTCAGGGGATGGTCGCGTCAAACTCGGATATATGGATCATCTTTCACCCGACCAGAGGTCTTCCAATTTTACCTCTCTTTTAGCCATTCCTCTTGGAGCAAAGTATCTGGAAAGGCACATTACCCTTGATCGGAGTGCCAAAGGTGTTGACTATTACTCCTCACTAGAGCCCGCCGAATTCAAAACATTTCTTAAGGATGTGAAGCAATGCTGCCAAGCTCTGGGATTTCAATCAGAAAGCAGACCGGAGGACTTTAGTGATGCCGAGTTGCAATATAGAAAAACAGTCAAAAAGTCATGGATAGCAAACCGAGACTTGAAAGCTGGCGAGAAACTTCAAAGTCAGGACTTCACACTCAAGCGCACTCTGGACTTTATTAACCCGATGCCCATTGAAGAGTTGGAAGGACGGGAACTTCTGCTTGATTTGAAAAAGGAGGAGACCTTATCCAATCAACACCTTGAGCACAAAGTCCTCGCTATTGTAGTCGCAAGGAGTAATAGCAGTCGTCTCAAAAACAAGGCGATTTTGGAAATCAATCAAAAACCTGCTCTCTCTCACCTCTTCCAAAGGCTTTTACTCGCCCAGGAGTTGGGCAGTATCAATACAATTGCATTTTGTACAACCCAGGAAAATGAAGACGACCAACTTGTAGAAATTGCTCAAAACTATCCAGTCAAAATTTATCGAGGGTCCACTGAAAATGTTCTTTCCAGAATGATGCTCGCGGTTGATTCCCACCAGGATCATGGAGTGGTTTTAAGAGTCACCGGTGATGATTTGCTCATAGATCCCGAGTATCTTGAAAAAACCGTTAAGTGGCATCTTGGAAAAAACGCTCAGTATACAGACGCCAAAGCACTTCCCAGTGGCACGGAAGTAGAGGTTTTTAACTCTCAGACTCTCAGATTGATTCATACATTGGCCAATGACTCATCAGGCTCCGAATACCTGACAAACTACATTACTGAAAACTCACATCAATTCGAATGCACCAGTCTTGAAGTAGAACCCCAACATCACTCAAATTTAAGATTAACTTTAGATACAGCTCAAGATTATGAAGTCATCAGGACCTTTTTGGAGGCTATGAAGGAGGCCGGCAAGGAACTTAACTACAATCTCCAGGATATTGTAAGCTGGTTTGAGAAACACCCTGAGGTAGCTCGCAAGAACTCTTCAATTGTCCAGCGAAAAGCTCCATTGGCAGTAAATACGGGGATGAACTGGAGAGAACTCTCTGTTCATGTGAAAGTTACCGTTTATATCACCAACTTCAATTATGCTCCCTATTTAAAGCAATCCATAGAGTCCGTTCTCAGTCAGAGTTACCGTGACTTGGAATTACTGCTCATCGACGACGGTTCAACGGACAACTCCAGGGAGATCATGGAGGAATACCGGCATAACAAAAAAGTAAGTATTGTTTATCAGAACAACCGTGGACTGAATGTCAGTAATAATATTGCATTGCATCTTGCCAAGGGAAAATATCTACTAAGACTTGATGCTGATGATTTTCTCAATGAAAATGCCTTACTGCTTCTCGCTCAGGAAATGGATAAGGATCCTTCCCTGGCCCTTTGCTTTGGGGACTATTATCTGGTGGATGAAGAAGGAACAATCATAACCGAAGAGAAGAGGCATAACTTTGCCAATGTCACACTCAAGGACCAACCTCCTCACGGTGCCTGCACCATGATTAGAAAGTCAACTCTATTGGAGCTTGGTGGTTATTCAGAGGAGTTCACGCGCCAGGACGGATTCGACTTGTGGGTAAAGTTAGGGAAAGAACACAAGTTTAAGAACATTTCATTACCATTGTTTTGCTACCGACAGCATCAAAGTAGCCTAAGCAGCAACTCCCAGGAATTATTAAACACACGGGCACAGATAGTAAAAAAACATACCCAGGACATGAATCTCGAAGCTCTCCAACATCTGGCAATCATTCCAATTCGTGATCAGGATGAAAATCCCCTTCCTCTGGAAACATTCAAAGGGACCACATTGATTCAATATGTCATGGATAAAGTTCTTTCCTGCCCTTTGTACAAAAGAATTGTCATTACGACACCCAACAAGAAAATTCTGGAAGAAATCAAATCCTGGAACGAACCCAGAGTCCTTCTCGATGAACGTCCACGAAAACTGGCCTCATTAAACACGCCACTGGAGGATACAGTATTCCATATTCTCAATAGCTATGGTCTTCAAAATATGGATACCATCAGTTTGATAAACTACGAATACCCCCTGCGTGATCCGTTTTACCTGGAAAAAGCGATTCGAAGCATGTATCTGTTTGAGTCCGATGCCATCCTTTCTGTGCGTCTCGAAGACGGAAACTTCTATCGCCATCAGGGAAATGGACTGATTCCCATTACCTCGCCTACTCAACTGAGACTGGAGCGGGAGTTTTTATACCGGGAAGAGGGTGGAATTCATTGCGTAAAAATGGGCTACTTTTTACAACATCGCAAAATCATTGCTCAGAGAACAGCGCATCTTCTGATGGATGAGAAAAGTTCATTTTGTCTGCGCACCAAAGAAGAGCTAAGTGAGCTAAACAGGAGCGAGTTTTAATGTCAGCAGCGTTCCAGGCCCAGGATGATGTCTTCATCATTGCAGAAATTGGTGGAAATCATGAGGGCGACTTCGACTATGCCCGAAAACTCACTGACCTTGCTATCGAGTCAGGAGCAGATGCAATCAAGTTCCAGGTCTACACAGGAGACAGCCTTGTAAATAAAATGGTTGATCCTGATCGAAATCGCCACTTTCAAAAATTTCAACTCTCTCCTGATCAGTACCTTGAACTCGCTCATCAATGCAAAAGTGCAAATGTTAGATTCATGGCGTCTGTATGGGATATAGATGCCTATGATTGGATCGATGAAAAGCTCACTATTTATAAAGTAGGCTCCGGAGATTTGACTGCCTTCAATCATCTCCATCGTATCGCAAAAACTGGCAAACCCATCATTTTGTCTACGGGACTTTCCTCAATCCAGCAAATCCAATCCAGCATCGACTTTATTGGCAACGTAGATTCAGATTACAAGAGCAAGGGCAAATTGGCCCTGCTGCAGTGTACCTCCCTGTATCCCAACAGGGACGAGCAAGTCCACCTCAATGCGATGATTCATCTACGGAATCAATTTGACCTACCAGTCGGCTACTCAGACCATACTACTGGAGAATTTGCACTGGAGCTTGCTGTCAGTATGGGGGCCCGGATTCTTGAAACTCACTTCACGGACAATCGAGAGGGTAAGACTTTTCGAGATCACTTTGTCTCGTTGACATGCGATGAGATCAAAGGTCTAAGAAAGAGAATAAGCATCATTCGACAAATGCAGGGAGAAATTGAAAAACAGGTTCTACCGGCAGAGATTGAGTCTAAGCATCATCTTTCCTTTCGCAGAGCTGTCTATCCGGTCAAACCCCTCAAAAAAGGTCATATTGTTAAAGAAGAAGATCTTGTCACCTTGCGCCCACTCAAAGGAATCTGTGCCAGCCACTTTTATACCCTCATCGGTAAAGCTACGCCTCGAGACTTCGAAGCCTATGAACCATTAGGAGATCTTTCCCTGTGGAAACTCTGAACCAGTGTCCCCATTGTTTGAGCACCAATCAGGTTCTTGCTGGGGAAAGAAAACTCGCTGATCCCTACCTCACACTAGTAGACATTCAACTGAACAAAGAGCGCAGGTTCTGGTGGTCCTGTCCAGATTGCCAACTGCATTATGCAAGTCCAAGAGTAACTAACAGTGAAGCCGAACTGCTTTATCAAAAGTATCGCTGTCCTTCCTTTCGAGGTAAAACTGCACTCGAATATTTTGAAATGATTACAGGCCTGGATGATAAAGAGTCTGAGTCGTTTCAAAAGCTTCTCAGATTATGCTCTAATCTTGAAGAGGAAGCTATTCATACTGTTCTGGATTTTGGCTGTGGAGGAGGAATCAATCTCTTTCATCTTCGACGCTTGATACCTGAAGCCAAACTACAAGGACTCGAACCCAATGAAGACTATCGAAAGATGGTCGCTCGCAAAATTGATATTCCGGTCTATGAGACCTTGTCTCATGTTCAGGGTGAAGTGGACCTCACCCTCTGCATTGATGTTATCGAACACCTTCACACTCCGGAAATCCTCATGAAGTCGATCGCCAAGCTCACAAAACAATTCCTTTACATAGAAATCCCTTCCCCAAACGCTTTCCTGCAATTGGAGATTGAACACGATGTATTCGCTTCACCTCATCTCTTTTTCTTTCAAAGGACTCATATTCAGTCTCTAGCAGATTCTATTCAATTTGAAATCAAAGCCCACTGGGAAAGTACCTGGAGACAAGTTCCCAAAGACTTCTATCTCCTCAAAAGGCTCAGTTGATGTGCGGGTTCATTGGATTCACCTTTCCATTGACAAACTCTATAAGCCACGAGTTGTTGTCTCATCGAGGACCAGATGACTATTCCAGCTTCCAGGACCAGAAGATCTCTCTTTTTCACAATCGCTTGCAAATTCTTGGTAGTCGATCAGGTGGACGCCAACCAATGGCGAGCAAGGACAATAACAAAAGGTTTCGCCTGGTTTTTAATGGGGAAATCTACAACTTCAGAGAACTTCAAGAAAAGTACAAGCTCAAAAACTCCAGCAACTCGGATACAGAAATTCTTCTTCAACTCCTCGCTTTGCAGGGGAAGGAGATATTGAGCGAACTAAGAGGAATTTATGCCCTGGCCTTCTATGATAGGCAGGATTCAAAGCTGCTTCTTGCCAGAGACCCTTTTGGAGTAAAACCATTGTTTTACAAACAAAAGGAAGGCCTCATTGCCTTTGCCAGTGAAATGCGAGCTCTCATAGAAAAAAGAACTCAGTTCAATGAAAGCGCTATATTTCACTATTTACAATCCGGTCTGCTTCTTCACAATCAGGCAACTTTCTTTGAAGAGATTTTGCAATTTCCTCCTGGACACTGTTGTGAACTCAATCTCAACAACAAGGAAACAGTCTGGACAAAGTTCCATAAGCTTAAACGTCCTCAATGGAGCGAGTTGATTCGTGACCCACAGGAGGCATCAAATCTGTTTGCTCAGCATTTTCAACGAGCCATAGAGCGCAATCTTGTGAGCGATGTAGAGCTGGCAATCAGTCTAAGCAGTGGGATTGATTCTTTTCTGATTGCCTCATTTTTGAAGAAAAGTAACACTCAGCTCAGAGCCTTCAGCTTTGGTTTTGAAGAGCTGGAATATGATGAAGTCAACCGACTGCATCCTTCAATCAAAGAAAGTCTTTGCGTGACGCCATGCTATCTTTCCAAATCAGAATTTCTACCAGCTCTCCAGGAGGCTACTTATTTCTTCGAATCTCCGCTGGGTGGCCTTGGCACCCTGAGTGCCTTCAAACTCAACAAATTAGTAAAGTCCTGCAAAATCAAGGTACTGTTGAGCGGAGAGGGTAGCGATGAGAATTTTGCTGGCTACAAATACTATCTAAAACATTACCTGAACGACCTTGCCAACAGAAACGAAGAACGCCTTCTCATGAGCGAAATCACAGCTTATAACAAGAGGTTTCATGATCAATTGAACTTGAGAGACTTCATCTCAAAAGGAAACATACAAGATGAGATAGAAATGTTAGCTCCTGATGGCACAACCCTTTCTTCAAGATATCTTGGAAAGCGCTTTGACTCCAGTTACGAACAAAGCTCAATCTCAATTCAAGGTGATAGCTCATTAAGCACCCGTATGCTATCAGATCTATATTCTTTGAAGCTCCCAAAGTTACTTCACTTTCAGGACCGTGCTTCTATGGCCAACAGCATTGAGAACAGGGTCCCTTTTCTCGATGAAGATCTGGTTCAATTCGCCAGTAGTCTGCACCCCTCTCTATTAATCAAGGACTCTCTGGGAAAAGCACTCTTTCCAGGAGTATTAAAACAAGAGACTGGAATTGACTGGAAAGAAGAGCCCAAGCATTTTGTTGCCACACCACAACGTGAGTGGTTGAAAGACCCAAAAATTCAGGCTGAAATCCTTGAAACTACTCGCTACGGGAAATCTTTCAAGGATGACTGGATTGATTTTGAGAGATTTGAAAAACAATACAATGAATATGTAAAATCACCAATCCTTGGAAACTCCTTTTTTGTATGGAAGGTAATTTCCCTGGAGTACTTTCTAAAAACCAACTATCAAAATCCTCAAGCCACCTAGTCAGTTGTTTTTCCACAAAATTCCCACGAAACCGTCGTACCTGCCAAACATAGCAGACTACTCTTGCGCAGCTTCATTCAAAACCGGGAAGAACAACACCATTTAGCTCGAGTATGAATCAAGATTTTTAGGTTAAAGCTTAGCAGGTAATTCAACCTGGGAGATACCTAAACCCTTCAAACAGTCACTGTTTGAAAATTTCTCCAAAGAAGAGTTCAAACTTACTGTCGATGCATACTCTTTCTTCAACTCTTGCAAAATTAAATAGTCAGTCAGATCAGATCTCTTGAAAACCTCTGAAAAGCCCGCATCACTACTTAAACTTACATTCTCGGGATCATCAATTTCCAATTTAGTCGAATCAGGCATCTGATTGACCTCAGTCAAACGATTCAGTAAACCCATTCTTAACAGGAGAACGAACAGACGCGAAACCTCCGGTACAGCACCCGGAATAGCGAAATTCTCTTGAACAGGGAGATCGGAGCGACTTCTAAAATCAAAATCCTGAACCTTGTATATTTGACAGTCCTCAAGCTGAATCCAGCCCATAGTAACTGCTACAAGCCAGTCCAGGTCAGATGTCTCCTCGAGTAGCAAGACACAGTTTCTAAAAATGTAGGGATTTTTTTTCTTAAACTGCTCATAGAGAAGTTTTCTGGAAAAATCAGAGAAAGCAAAAAGCAAACAGTCATCATTGTTTAGATGAGAACCAAACTTCCTGCACTTGAGCAATTTCGATGTCTCTTTCCCAGAACTCGCCCCGGGACCTTCAATCACAATTTCTTCGTATCCTTCAACAGATTGGGTAAGCTCCCCGGGATAAGGCAAGAGTTCAAGGAGTTCCTGATCGTGTTCAAAGTTTCTCTTGGCTTCCAATGGAGTCATAGTCATCACTCCTGCTCCAGAATTACTGAGTCACTACGTTTGATAACTTCCCCCTGAGGTATTCCATTCTTGCAAACTCTGAAGTGAGTCGGAGGTGTTCCCGGGTTTCCTTCGAACTGCACTTCACCCTTACCAGATAACTCCATGCGAACTGGAAGGACAATCGCCTGCTGATTCAATGATTTGAGCAGCTGTGAAATAGTAAACAAGTTCAAGTGACTTTCATACTGAGGCTGTAAACCAAGATCTTCCAGAAAGGCCCTTAAAAACACATTTCCCATCATATAGTCTGCGTGGGTTTGAATTTCTCCATTTTCCCATTGTATTGTCAGTACATTCTCATTGGCAGCCACCGTCCTGGACCTATCCATTGCATATCTCTGAGATTGCCAACAATACTGAGAGGAGCTGATTGCTCTGATTGAATTTCCCAGCCCCATTCTCACAAGAAACATAACCAGTCTTGAACCTGCCCCAACTGCCCATGGAATAGCATACTCTAGCTTCAGCGGAATTTTGTGATATGCTCTGAACATATAGTCTTGCACTTTATAGATTTGACAGTTTTCCAGGACGCACAGTCCCATCGGAATAGCAGCAAGCCAGCTTAAGTCGCAGGTTTCCTCTACCACAATGGTACAGTTGCGAAACACATATTGTTTCCCTTCTTTGATTTTCGCTGCAAAACGTTTCCTGTGAGGCCCAAAAAATGCGAAAATCAGGCAATCTTCGTTGATCAAATGGGATGAGAGCATTCTCACCTTAAGAAGTTTTTCCTGAATACCGTAGTCTTGTTGAGGACCAGCTCCCTGTACTTCAATCCCGGAGTAACCACTGAGTAACTTTCCCAGATTGACGGGGTATTCAAATTCACTCAAAACATCTTGATCTTTTAAATAGCAACGTAAGGCTTCGGCATATCTTTCCATAAAAGTCCTTCGACGTTCGGAGGGAACTTGTTTAGTTAGATCATTCAAAAGCCCTGAATGCTCGATGGCCTGCTATGTTTCTCATCACCCTGGTTGCAAGAATTCAAAACTGTAGATGTTTATCCTTATAGCAAAAATGCCACCCACAGAATGGATGGCATTAAGAATAAACCGAATGATTCAGATAACTTATTTATTCATGTTTTCAAAAGCTTTACTTGGATCAGACTCTTCCGAGCTGCTCTCACTGGACCCATTTTCCTCGGCGTTCTGCTGAGTAGCTTCCTCGCTGCCTGACTGGATTTCTGAAGACTCAGTTCCTGTAGTCGTTGAATCCACTTGAGTATTCACAGTGATGTGACCGGGAACTATCATACCCCAGCCCTGAAAGTCTTTTTCATGCAGAGTTTGAATATCAGCATTTGCGAGCACTTGAGCTCCAGCCTTCAATTCAACTCCCTGCCCCTCTTTAACAATCACTCCATCGAGAACAGTTACCGAGTCCTGAGCCAGAGGACGAACATCTACACTGGATTCGTAGACTTTAACACCCGAGTCTACTTGGTCTTCGAAAGTTGTTGAAGCAATTTCAGCGACTGTATCCAGGCTAAAATTTCTGAAATAAACTTCAGGAGAGAGCCCCTTCCAAACTGTTTTCTGGGTCATGTCTTTCAAGAATTCTTCGTAAGGCTGCTGATTGTATCGAACGCTTACGTCATAGATAGTACCGCGAACAGAAGCTACCAGGTTTGGTGTGTATGTTTCGAATTTGCGACCCTTCTTGATCACATGCACCCAGCTGTCCCCGTGATAAACCTTCATCCCGTCTGGCTTCAATTGAACCAGAGAATTTGGCTTGAGCTTGACTTCTGTACCATCGGAATACTTCAGGAACAGTGAACTGTTGGATAGGGTTCGAATTTTATCTTCGAAGTTAATGTTCACACCCTCAGAGATCTCTTTCCAAAGAAAACCGTCTTTCTTGAATACCTGAACAACACCCTTTGCCGAAGCCACCATCAAGTCAGCCTTGGCCTTAACTTCTGCAGGATTCGCTACTTCATTCTGAGCAACTACTACGGGTCTCGGTCTAGGGTTTGCCAGTGGATCTTCTGTGGTAGGTGAGACAAAGAATGCCAAGCCCACTACACCAGCAACGAGCGCAAGTCCCGCCTTCCAGTTAATTTTGGGAGCTGGCTTGTCCTCCACTTCGAATGCTGGCAGCTCGTTCACTCGGGCCATAATCGCCTCAGTAAACCCTGCTGGAGCGTTTTCATGAGGGATCTCTCGAAAGATGGACTGGATACGGTAATACCAGTCAGACAAGTCCCTGTATTCACGATTGGACTCGATTTGCTTCTGAAGCTCTTGCTTCTCCTCTACAGAGAGGAGATTATCCAAGTCTTCATTCAACTTTTCTTCAAATTTTTCCAGATCCCAGCTCATAACACGCCTCGCCTTCAAAAATCAGATATTTTTCTCTCCAAATGCGTCTTTAGCAGCTTGCGAGCTCTAAATATCCTGGCCTTGATGGTTCCCATCGGCAGATTCAGTATCTGAGATATCTCCTTGTAGGAGAGGTTCTGCAAATGCCTTAGAACAACCACTGACTTGTAATCCAGGGGCAACTGAGAGATCGCTTCTTTCAGTATGGCCCTCAACTCAAGTCGAGCCTCATTCTTCTCGAACTCTTCAGCAGAACTTGGTGCAACATTACTTCCAGAGAGCAAACCCTCTGCACCGGCTTCCATGATCACATCCAGTGAAGCCGTTTTATCATTGCGTGTCCTAAAGTAGTCCACGCACAGGTTGTTCACGGACTTGAGAAGCCAGCTGCTAAACTTGTACTGTGGGTTGTATTGAGCCAGGTTTTTGTAGATTTTCACAAACGCTTCCTGGGAAATGTCCATTGCCACTTCCGGGTCATTCGTCATGCGATAGGCTACGTTATAGACCTGCTTTTTATACTTCTCCACCAATTCAGCAAAGGCATCTTTTCTACCCTTGAGAACCTGTTGTACGATTTTATAATCGTCTTGTTCCACTCTGCTCTACCTTCGAGCTCATACACCACTACGTGTTATGTGCTTAAAAAGTTTCAGTTCGAAGACATTTTCCTTTTCCGGGCGCAAATTTTGTAGTTCCGCTCCTAGAGAGGCTTTGCGCGCTTCGAGGAGAATCATTGTATCAAGATAAATCCAAAAATGCATGGCAAAGTTATTACGCCTTCTTCCTAACTTCGGGATAATTCCTGAAATTCCAAATATTCCTGGAGGATTAAGCTTGCACTCATTTCGTCACGAATCCCCTTCTTTGATTTCTTTTTCTTGCTCGCGTGCCGTAAAAGCAGGTCAGCAGATTGTGAGGATTTGAATTCATTGTGAAGCTTCACAAGGAAGCCCCCTTCCACCAAACCAGCCTGGACCTTGCGAACCTCTTTGCTCATTTCAGTTTCTGCTCCATCGCGACTCAAAGGTAATCCAAGAACGATATAACTGAGCCCTTCCTGAGCAGCAAACCCTTTGATCCACTCAAGCAATTGCTCAGTAGGGACTGTTTCTACTGGCACTGCAAAGGTGCTGCCCTCCTGAGCAACTGCGACTCCGCATCTCTTGCGTCCATAATCGATTCCCAGGATCTGACTCAAAGTCTCATCCTAATCCAGAAGTCCTGCCAGAAGTTGCGGCGTTTTCTCCATAGCCTGAGCCACATTTTGAGGCTCGTTACCGCCAGCCTGGGCCATATTTTTGCGCCCGCCTCCTCGACCTCCAACTATAGGGGCCAACTCGCCAACAATCTTGTTTGCATCCACACCTTTTTCAACCCAGTCATCACTCACCTTGCAAATCAGTGATACTTTTTCCTTGTCAGTGTTGAACAAAATTAGTGTTCCCGAGCCAATCTTTTGTATGGCTGTATCAGAAAGAGAACGAAAGCTCTTGGCATCCACCCCCTCAAGACTTGCCTGCAGATACTGCATCTCTTTAATTTTAGGCAAATCCTTGTAAAGATTTTCCATTTTTATCTGCTGCAATTCTTCGCGAAGCTTCATCAATTCTTTATTACTTGCTTTGAGCTTGCTCTGCATTTCTTCGATGACTTGTGGAATTCCCTCTTTTTGTTTCAGGGTTCTTGAAATGCTGTCCAGATCCTGATCCTGGGACTGAAACAATTCAAAGGCATTCGCTGCAGTCACACCTTCAATTCTTCGCACACCTGCGGATATTGAAGATTCACTCACAATCTTTATCATTCCAATCTCGCTGATATTTGATACATGAGTTCCACCACAAAACTCCATACTCATTCCTGGAATATCAATCACCCGAACTTCATCAGCATACTTTTCTCCGAAAGGACAAAGTGCACCCATCTTGCGCGCATCTTCGAGTGATTTGTGATGAACGACAACTTCATTGCCCGAGTTTAGTCGACGAAAGAGTTCCTGCTCTACATCTCTCACTTCCTCTTTGCTCAAACCTCGATTGAATGTGAAGTCAAATCGAAAACGCTCGTGATCAACATATGATCCCGCCTGCTGAATGCTCTCTCCAAATTTTTCTCGAAGCACGCCCTGGAGCATGTGAACCGCCGTATGATTTCGAATGGTCTCCTCGCGAAGCTTTTCATCCACAGCTGCCACAACTTTTCCATCTGTTTGAAGGTTGCCTTCCACCAGCTCACAAAGATGAACAATTTCTCCTTCTTCTTTCTGAGTATCAAAAACTTTGAGCTTCATATTCTGACTTGAAATGAAGCCTTTGTCTCCAACCTGTCCTCCGGATTCGGCATAGAATGGAGTGCGATCAAGAACAATCTTCAGCAACTCAGAGTTAGCCTCTGTGGCATATTTCACAATACTTGCTTCTGATTGCAGCTCTGTGTAACCATGAAACTGAGAACTCTCGCCTGAGGTCGAGTCTACGGTAGTCCAACTCCAGTCTCCCTCAGTTCCAAACTTGGCATTCGCTCTCGCTCTCTCTCTTTGCTGTTCCATCAATTCATCAAATCGATCCCCGTCGTAACTCATCCCCTGATCTTTTAAAATCACTGCAGTCAGATCCTTCGGGAATCCAAAAGTGTCATACAGCTTGAAAGCCACATCTCCACTTAGCACCTTCCCGTCAATCTTCGAGCGCTCTTCATCAAGTAGATTCAAGCCTTTATGAACAGTTCTCAAAAAACTCTTTTCCTCCAGCTCCACCGCATCTTTCACTGAAGCTTCCTTTCTCTGAAAAATTGGGTGGGCAGTTCCCAACAGTTCAATAACAAGGGGAACCAGCTCATGCATAGTCGGCTCCTGAAAACCCAGCTGATAAGAATAGCGGATCGCCCTTCGAAGAACTCGCCTCAAAACATAACCACGTCCCAGATTACTGGGCAAAACACCATCGCCGATCAATAGAGTGGCTGTACGGATATGATCTGCGATGACCTGACAGGCAATTTTTCTCTGTTCCTGATTCAGATCGGTGCTCTTGATTTTTGATTCAATAGAAGAAATGATCTGAAGAAAACCGTCGGTATCATAATTGGATACCTTTCCCTGCAGAATAGTGCTGATTCTCTCCAGACCCATTCCTGTGTCTATACTTGGCTTGGGCAGAGGAACTCTACTTCCATCTGCTCGCTGCTCATACTGCATGAATACCAGATTGTAGAACTCAAGGAAGCGATCCCCTTCTCCTCCCATTACATCTTCAGGTCCATTGCCTGCCTCTTCTCCCAAATCAAAAAACAACTCAGAGCAGGGACCACAAGGGCCCGTGTCCCCCATTGCCCAAAAATTGTCCTTCTCTCCAAAACGATAAATTCTGGATTCAGAGACGCCCAGCTTTTTCCACAGTCCATGAGCTTCGTCATCCTCTTCAAAGACACTCACATAAAGTCTGTTCACATCCAAAGAGAGCTCTTTGGTGACCAGTTCCCAGGCGAATGCAATCGCCTCTTCCTTGAAATAATCACCGAAGGAAAAGTTCCCCAACATTTCAAACATTGTGTGATGTCGCTTGGTGTAGCCTACTTCTTCAAGATCGTTGTGCTTTCCTCCGGCTCGCACACATCTTTGGCAGCTGGTTGCACGAGTGTAATCACGCTTCACGTTTCCGATAAAGGTTTCCTTGAAGGGCACCATTCCGGCATTTACAAACAACAATGTAGGGTCATCGTGTGGTACCAGAGAAGAGCTGGCAACTCTGTGATGTCCTCTTGCTTCGAAGAATTTTTGAAATGTCTCTCTTATCTCGTGGCTTAACATAGCAATCACCTATCCTGTTTCCATTTTGCCGGGAAATTCGATTCTCGATCCAGCCCTCGTAGACCACGACTGATTGGATGAGTTGGACATTGTAACGTGCCAACAGATTGTGGACAAAGAAAAGTCTAAAATCGATTCTGGGTTTGGAATCGGGCAAAACCGGATTTGGCCATGGAAGACTTCAATCTCGGGTAAATACGCAAAATCAGAGGTCTGAGAGAATTCGCTGTTTCAACGCGGCGATTTTCACTAAACAGGATTCGGGATTCAAAGAAGTAGAGCTGGGGAAGGTCCGCTACTGTTCTGATTCTCTCGGAAGACAGATTGTGTGGAATGAGTTGAAAATTGACCACATTTTCAAGAACCATCGTATTATTTTCACCGGTAAAAGAGCCTTCCTGCACATCTACGGATTTTCGAGTTCGAGTAACCTTGCGCTGATTAAAGTCGTATTTGTATTCGATGACTTCACGATCCAGCTCATTAATCCATCGATCAAACTCAACCTGGATCACACGGGAATCAAGATCAGGTGTGGCCGCATTGTGCACATGAAACTTGGTGATTTGATTGAGAGCAAGCATATCCTGTCGAAAAAACATCAGGAAGCGGCGTTGAGCTTGCTGACGATCTACCATCGACTCTGTCCTCATTTGCTCTACCCTTTCCTGGCGGAACTTGTAGACGGCAACACCCATGACGGTAACAATCAGAATCAGGACAACCATGACCTCAACGATAGTAAATCCCTTTTGGCTGCTTAACCCTTTCTGGCTACTATTGATTGAAATTCTCATCTAGCCATTCCCGTTTTGAAAAATATTAAACTCAGGTTTTGGATTATAGTTTTCATCATGAATGATGGAGTCAAAACTCAAATGTTGGTCCACAGCAACCCTGCCACTCAAACGATCCTTCCAGTAAACCACAACCTGAACCCTGATTCTCTTTCTTTGTTTTTCAAAGTCTGGATGATTGGGGTTCGGATTTACAATCGGGAAATAACTCAGATAGGTATATCTGTGAAACATAGTTGAGGCCGACTTGTAAAAATTTGGCTCCGCAATATCCGGGATCCTCGGACTGGGCTCAAATGGACCACGCACAAAACGCACTGCATCGGGGTGATTAATTCGCGCAGGATCATCAGGATCCAGACCCATGAGAATGTTCTCTACCTTGAAATAGGGCAATGCTCGGATCTCTTCCATCTTAGATATTGCTAAGGAAGTTGCCGTAATATCGTTGCTTGATCGGTAGACAGTAGTGGTGGAATAACTGTAAAGCAAAAGCATTGGCACCAAAAGAGCCGTCATGACAGCAGTTGCTGCCAGGATTTCAATAAGACTCAACCCCTTGCGCTTGCTCATTGGTTGATTTTCTCCTGCATCACATCCACCAATTGGTCGACTACCTTGAGAAACTCATTGTCATCGTAGCGAGTCTTGATGAGTTCCAGATACTTCAATACTGCTTTATCAATCTCTTCCTTGTCTTCTTCTTTAACATAGGAATGCAACAAGGTTTTTAGAAAAATTACGTAGATTTCAAAGTCCAGTTGTTGGTGAGACTCAAGGGCTCTACGGATGTAGACCTGGGCCTGATCTCTATCACCAGACTGCAAGTAATCCATACCTTCTTTAAGGTATTGCCCGGGCTGGGTATGAAGAAAATCTCGAATGGTGTCACGAGATTTTCGTCTTTCACGGGAAATCTCCTTGTCTTTTTCACTGTTATCCAAAGCCGCTTTGTAGCGCTGCTCGGCCATAGAACTTCCAAAACTCCATTGACGCATTCTCAGTTCCGGCTTTTTGGAGCGATAAGCTCGCATGGCGCTGCTGATTTCCTCCGGGGGCTCGTCCAGATCTACTTTGGAGTAAGATTGGAAGTTCTTACCCATAAACAAATTTGCTCCAACAACCAACAGAAATAGAATTCCCAATATCAAACCTATTGCCTGTAGTCGATCTGCCATGACTTCCTATCCCCACCTGAAAAGTAGAGTCCTAATAGTTAAGACGCAAGATATCACAAAAAGGTTTCACCAGCCTCGGCCTTGTAAAGACCACAGAAGAATGACAAGTCTCCAACAACGACAAAAAGCCAGACCCAACAATGTGGATCTGGCTGGCTGGAACTAAACTAAAACTACTTTTTCCCGTAGCGGCGGTTAAAGCGGTCTACTCTCCCTGCAATATCTACGAACTTCTGCTTGCCTGTGTAAAATGGATGACAGGCTGAACAAATGTCCAAAGTTACGTTTTCTACTGTGGATAGAGTTTCAAACTCGTTTCCACAAGCACACTTAAATTTCGCCATGAATGTTGTTGGATGTATTTCTTTTTGCATTTCTATCTCCCGGATCCACGATTCTGCCTCACAGACTTCGTAGTCGATTTTTGAAGTGGACAAGTATACCCGAAAACAATCTCAGCGCAAGATTGTTTTTCCATACAAGCTGTAAAATTACAGACCGGGCGATACCTTTTGCCTGACAATCAACTGTCCAATGCCTTAAAATCAGGCATTCACGTAATAACTTCTTTCGTAACCAGTGACATCTGCAAGCTTGTGAACTTTCACAACATTTGTTGTTCCCGAGATATGAATTGGAATCCCGGAGGTGATGATAATCTTGTCACCATCAATTGCCCACTGACGCTTGGAAAGTTCTTTCTCGGCCTGAATAATCTCATCATCAAGTAGTTGAGCCGCTTCGATAGTAATAGCGACAACCCCCCAGTACAAACTCACCCGATTGGCAATCTTCTGTTCATAGGTCACTGCGATAATTGGATGCTCCGGTCGAAATTTACTAACCCGACGTGTCTGCTTCCCTTCCGAAGTGAAACAGCAAATCAACTGCGCTGAAACAGCCCGCGCTATCTGGCAAGCTGAATACGAAATACTCTCATTGATGCTGGCTTCCTCAGGAAACTCAAACCAGTCCCAGTGCTTGAGTTTGTAACCCATTTCACTCTCAGTTTCCACAATAATGGAGCGCATCATTTCCACTGCTTTGATCGGATATTTCCCCGCAGCAGTCTCACCGGAAAGCATGACCGCATCTGTACCATCCAAAATTGCATTGGCCACATCGGAAGCCTCCGCTCTGGTTGGCTTGGGATTTCTCTCCATGGAATCAAGCATTTGCGTCGCCGTAATCACAGGTCGGCCCATCTTGTTACAAAGTGCGATAATCTTCTTTTGAACAGAAGGCACCTTTTGAGGAGAAAGCTCCACTCCAAGATCACCTCTTGCAATCATGATTCCATCAGACAACTTAGTAATGTTCACGATATCCTCAACAGCCACAGGCTTCTCTATCTTGGAGATAATCTGTACATCATCACGCTTTTCCTGCTGAAGCAAGGTTCTCAGATACACTACATCTGATGAACGCTGAACAAAACTCATTGCTACATAATCAATATCAAGGGTCGCACCAAATTTAATATCTGCCAGGTCCTTTTGCGTTAGAGGGGGCAAGCCAATGGCCACACCGGGAAGATTCATTCCCTTCTTGTTCTTTATGATTCCCCCATGCTGGACTTCAGTGACTACTTCACTTCCACGAATCTCCCGAACGACAACTTCCATCTTCCCATCATCGAGCAGGATTTGGTCTCCAATTTTCACATCCTTGTGGATTGTCTCGTAAGTGGTGGACACCCTCTTGTTATCCCCCTCTTCTTCTTTCTGATCGAAAATGAAAGTTTGACCCTCCTTGAGCTCAGCTTCCCCACCTTTAAACTTACCAACTCGAATCTTGGGGCCCTGAACATCCATCAAAATCCCCACATTGCGATCTACTTCTTTCGCAATCTCACGAATTTGATCGACTCTCTTGGCAACGTCTTCATGGATTGCATGAGACATATTCAGCCGAAAGACATTCACTCCTTTGAGAATCAGTTCCTTGAGGACTTCTGGGGTATTGCAGGCTGGACCTACTGTAGCGACAATTTTGGTTTTTCTCACAAAGATTCCTTGGTTTGAGGCATGGGCCTATGGATTGTTCGAACCAGCGACAGTTCGAGCACGTTGAGATTTTAGGGCACACAAATTCAATTTGCAAATGAGAATAGGGACCTGACAAATTCAATTGTCAGGTCCCTGCCAAGTATTGAGCGAATTTACTAATTCTTGAGGTTGTTGATTTCTTCAGTCAACTCTTGGTATCGGTCAAAGTGCTCTTTTTGCTCTTCTTCTTTCTTGAGCTGCATGGCCTTCAAAAGCTGCTTGTAAACCTCTTGTCTCTCCTGCTCCAGTTCTGCCAATCTCGCTGGATCAAAACCGGAACTTCCAGGTGCCATAGCACCGCTTAGCAGAGACTTTTGATTGTTGATGACACTTTGCTGAGCAGTCACCTGGGCGGCTGCCTGCTCTTCCAGAGCTGTTGGGTCTGCAACCGTATTGATTTGAGCTACAGGACGGACAGTTTCTTCTGCTGGTGCAATCGCGCCATTCGTCATCATAGGTGTTACACCCCAGTCATCCCGGAGTTGCGGATTAGTATTTCCTGTATTCGCAGGAAAACCCGCAGGGTTAAAGTTCTGGTATTGATAGCCAGCATCAAGACCCAAAGCGTTAGGCTGATACCCCTGATTCAGATTTTGGTTGTATCCGGAAAAATTGCGATCGAAGGTATTTGGCAACGCGGGATTTTGGTAAGCATTTCCCATGGGATAGGTGTGAGCTACGCCAAAATCCATCCCTTGCCTTGGAGCCCCAAACTGAAAGTTCATCGGATTTACGGGCATTCCAGCTCCAAATCCTGAAGCCGCTGCGCCACCCTGGTAATTAGGAGCCAACTGAGTACTTCCAGCTGCAGAACCTCCAACCGGCTGAGTTTGCTGTGGCTGAGAAGGCGCTGGCCCGATTTGATTGATTCCTCCGTGCCAGTGAGGTGGCATTGTTCTACCCTGTGGAGATGTTGCTCTCCATTGCCCTGACTGCTGATATTCGAAGCTCTGACTCAGATAGTTGTCAGGAGCTCCGGAAGTTCTCTGCCAATTGTAGCTGTAGGGAGAAGGACCTTGAAAATATACATTGCGACGGGGATCCACAGTACCTCGAGTCCCTCTTTCATCCTGACTAACTCCGGCATTATCGATTCGCTGAAAGAAGTTGGAGAAAGTATTTCCACCTCGACGGTCGTAATGAGTCTGTGGTCTTAGCTGGCCATATCCCCAGGAGTTCATATGATTTCCATAGTGCATGTTGCTGATGTAAGGGTTTCCATAACCGGGAGCACCAAAATACGGTGCGGATGGACTGGAAGAAGCTGAAGATGGAGCATCCTGATTTGAGTTCCCCGGAGAAAACGGTACTGCCATCCCGGCAGAAGGGCTAACAGCCATTCCAGCCATGTTGGGAGCTACAGGATTCATATTCGTGTATCCCGAGTCATAATTCATGAAATCATAGCCACGACCGGTTATTCCAAGAACATGAGGAGCTTGCATATTGACATGCACTGGTGCTCTTTGACCACTGGAGACACCAATAGAGCCTATCGGATAGCGGCTTCTCCCCACTTCATCAGTCCAGCCAAAGACTCCACCCATGATTCCTTCTGAATTGGAACGAGCCCCATATACGTTGGGTCTACCCATTCCCAAATGGCCAAAGTTCTGCGTACTCAAACCTCGAGGAGTGTGTCGACTACCTTCGGTAACCGCCCCTACCAGAGCCAGTCCACCTACGGCAGCAGCAGAGATTATCGCTACAGGTGCGCTCAAAACACCTAAAAAACCAAGGGTAGCAATTCCACCGACCATGCCCAGTGTCAATCCGGTGTAGTTACTCATCAAACCACCGATTTTCGAAACAGCATTAGCAGCCATATTTTCGGGATCTCGTTCTCTTGCGTAGTCGGCTCCGATACGACCTGGCAAATCAACTACTGTGGCCGAATCCAGCTGTTGCTGGGTGATGTAGTCCTGAGCTGTCAGTTGGATATGTGGCACTACGGTACTCAACACACACACTATGCTGATCTTGATGAAATTTCTCATAATTCAATCCTGGTTTGAGCACCTGTAAAAATGCAGGTGCAGCGATACCTCTACTGACTACGCAAACCAGATCAAAAATGTTTCATGAAGAGAAAAGATTTGAAGCTGTAAGAAAATTTAGAACTGCAGTTCGAGAATTGAATTCACATTCATTTTCGTGGATCGTTCTTCAGAGCTGCGCTTTCCGGGTTTTCTACGGACCTCGAGATACTGATTGGACTCGTTTCGAATCAACAAACCTTCATCAGCATTGAAGATTATCTGAGAACTACCCTTTATCGTGAATTCAAGTCCTGCAATAGGCTGGGCTTTATCCACATTGACTTTTGCATTGATGATCACGAGTGACCCGAGGATAGAACTGACCTCATATTCCGTCTTAGTTTCTACGGGAAAAGCCAAAGTCGAGGGATTCGTGACTGTCCAGGTTGTACCAACACTCACAGCTTCTTCAGGAAACACCAGTTGCAAATCTTTCACTTGAAACTGATTTCCATTGCCAATAGCTTTGGGCAAACCTCCAGAAGGAGTCAAAACGTAGTCTATATACCGACCCAGTGCTGGATGAGAGTAGACCTGATCGTTCATTTGGACATTTCCGGCATGCACTCCTGCCCTTTGAACAATGTGCCCATTCTCCAAAGTTTCCAGAGTTCGCATTCCTACATACGCTTGCGAGTTTGAAGAAACCAGCTTCTGGTACTTTCCGTTGGTGAAGAGGGACTCACTCTTGGAATAGTAGGTGTACATCGCCTCCTGGAGTCTGGGCTTGTAACGCAGCAAAATCTTTTGACCTTCTGACGCTTGTAGCAGACTGAGAGGAAAGAGGCTAAGGGCGAGCGCGCATAAGAAAATCTGACGAACCATATTTTTGAATCGACGGAATCTCCGCATCCATAGATACCAGGTGGATAAGAAAATCATCCTGGTACAAAATTTTATCGACGACAACCAACTCCCCCTTCTTCTTCAGGGAGCCATAAAGACGCTTCATGATTTCGCCAAGATGTTGTACCTGTTTCCATTCTTTTAACTGAGTCATTAACTGAAGAACTACAATTCGATGGTATCGGTTCTTCTGCATTTCAAGCTCTTGCAACAAACATGCATTCGACTCTTGATCTCTCTTCGCAAATTCTAAAGCTTCCTGGCTGTAAAACGCAAAATCTGCAGCAGGGCAACGGTGCTGGATCAATCCCAGTTCGTCTCCAACCACCAGAGTATCCTTGAGTTTTTTCTCATCGATACACTGCTCCTGAATCTTTCTTTCAGGCACCTGAGACTCGCTTAGATAGTCTTTTACAAAGTCCGTTGAACCACTCAAAAGCTTTCTTGAATGAGTCGCAAGAAACCTGCACAATAGCTGTTCCTGCAGCTCACTCCACTCAAAACCCTGAAGATTTCCTTCAAAGCGATTTTTGAAAAACTCAAGGGTCTCTTTATCGAACATGGTAATCCACGACAGCTGTTACACCCACACCGTGCACCCTGTTCAACTCTGTGCTTGAAGTGGTGGGAACCAGAGCTTTTACCCGAAATCTTCCGTTTTGAAATAACCCATCGATTTGGTAAACCGCTCTCACCTGATTCAGCAGATACTCGGGACCACTCACTTGTGCTCCACCAATAGCACTGCGATCCCCAAATGAAAATAGAGGAACAACCTTTGTCTTCTCTCGATTCGCAACCTTTTGATTCAACATCAAAGTGTTCACAAAATCATTGATTTCAGGAGCAAGCTTTCGAACAAGACCCGCTATGGCTACAGCCTTCCCCGCTTTCTCAAGCGAGTCCTTGAGGAAGCCTTTGAAATCAAAGGAGTTCAAGGGCATGATTGTAAAACTCAGCAAGAAGAAACTGAGAATCAAAAACTTAAATGATCCCACCGAAGGCTTATTCATCATAACTATCTCCCAAAAATCTGGTCCAAGGTCCGCCCGAAAAGTCAATTGTGAACAGGGATAGTAGACCAAATCGCCATACAACCCTCAAGTCCTGACCAAGTGTAGGCCCATTCGAGAGTGATTTCAAACAAACTTTTAGCTGACAGGACTGTTTCTCAATTCTGGTCCGACTCGTCCTTGATTGAAATATTTCGCTCACAGGAAATTGGTATGTCCGTAGTCTATCAAGTAGAATCATTGCAGTTGGATTTATAGATTTCCACCGACGGAAATATCCACAGAACCACGACAACGGGGAACGACACCCTATGGAAACAAATCTAAAGAACTCTAAAATTCTTGTCGCAGACGACAGCTTGACTCTGCGAAAAAGAATCGTCGAGTTCATGAAGCTGGAAGGCTTTGAAACACTTGAGGCTTCCTCCGGAGAGGAAGTTTTGGAAGTCGTAGAGAGTTTCCATCCAGACCTGATTTTGCTCGATGTTGTGATGCCCGGGAAGAGTGGTATTGAAGTCTGTCGCAGCCTGCGTGCCCTCAGCTCTTTCAGTCAGGTACCCATCCTGATGCTCACAGTAAAAACCAGTGCTTTCGATGTCTCCGAAGCTTTTAAGGCTGGAGCCACAGACTATATCCGCAAGCCTTTCGGGGCAGAGGAGCTCTTGCTGCGGATCCGCGTTCACCTTCAAACAAGACACCTGCTAAGGAAACTTGAGCAGGTGAATCGGGTCAAAAATGACCTGATTGGAATGGCTGCCCACGATATCCGCCCACCCTTAACCAATATTTTGGGGCTGACCCAGTACTTGCGCAACATTCTGGACAAAGATAACGAAGAAGTAAATTTCGCTTTATCCAATATGGAGTGGGAAGGAGATCGAATTCTTTCGCTTGTCGACACCATGCTTGATGTAACCGTCATACAGTCCGGAAAGTTCACACTCGTCAAAGAGTGGATCGATTGTTCTCGCTTCCTGCAGGACGTGGTCAAACAATTCTCCAGTCTCGGTAATTCCCGAAAAATCAAGGTCGAGTGCGCACTGGAGTCGGAAAGCTCTTTTTGTGAGATTGACCCCTACCGAATCCAGCAAGTCCTGGCAAATTTAATTGGTAACGCTTGCAGTCATGCTCCGGAAGGTTCAAAGGTTACAATCCGACTTTTGGAAACTGATTCTGAAGTTTGCTTGCGAGTAGAAGATGAAGGTCCAGGGATACTTCAAGAGAATTTGGATAAAATTTTTGACCCATTCTTCCGAGAAAACTTTACAGATGAGAAAGTCAAAGAACATATCGGTCTTGGTCTCGCCATATCGCGAAAGATTGCTGCAGAGCATGGTGCCACCATGTTTGCCACCAATCTCGAATCCGGTGGAGCTGCTTTCACTATCTGCTTTCCCAAAGGCCAGTCTTAGTTTTCTGCTTTTCTTGCTGGCTCTTGGCCCCAGCTTTGCAATTCCCATGTACTCCCAAAGAGAGGGAGTCAGCTGCATGTATTGCCATGTGAGCCCAAAAGCCAAGAAACTGACTGATGTTGGAATCTTATACAAACGCAATGGTCATTACTTTCCCTATCAGATGCGTCCAAAGATTTCCCAGCAGTTTCCCGACAGCAAATCAGACCCAAAGTTTTTGAAGCTGAAACAAAGATTCATGAAAAAATACTTTAAAAGGGATCCAATCAACGAATATATTGAGAGAGGTAAGCGGCTGTTCTTCGGTTCCATCAAACTGAAGAAAAAGAGCAACAAGACCTGCGCAACATGCCATACTCCCAAGGAGATCGCTCAGGTTAATCGTCTCTACCCGCGTTACGTGCCACTAACTCGAAAGGTTATGAGCCTGGAACAAATGCAAAATTACTGCATCAGCGAACATCTCTCTGGTGTCGCACTCGATCCAGGAAGCGAGGAAAGTATCGCCCTTTCGGCCTACCTGAATAGCATCTCTCTCGATAATCATGAAGAAAATACTCATCGTTGACTCACACTCGATCCTATACAAATCACACTTTGCCTTCGGACGAAATCAATTAAGAAACAGCAAGGGTATGACCACCTCAGCCCTGTTTGGATTCCTGCGCACTTTTCTCTCACTTCTGAAGAAATTCGAGCCTGATTATCTCTGCTTCGCATTTGATAAAGGTCGCAATACCTTTCGAAACAAGATGTACAGCGAATACAAGGCTCATCGCCAGGAGACTCCTGAAGAGCTGCGTGAACAATTTCCATATGCTGTCAAAGTGGCCCAGGCACTTGGAGCAAAGACCTTATCCATGGAAGAGTTTGAAGCTGATGACATCCTCGGGTCAGTGGCCCATCAGTTCACCGAAGAAAACAAGGATCTGGAGGCCTACCTTGTTACAGGCGACAGAGACTCATTCCAACTGGTTCGTGAACGAGTCTTTGTGGGCTATACCAGTGCCAAGACCAAGGATGGAATTGAGATTTGGGATATCCCGAAAATCGAAGAGAAGTATGGCCTGCCACCTGAAAAACTGATTCAGGTGAAAGCTCTGCAAGGAGACACTTCGGACAACATACCGGGTGTTAAGGGTGTCGGTGAAAAGACTGCCCTGAAACTTGTCAAAGAGTATGAAACCCTACCCAATTTGTATGAAAATATTGATCAAATCAAAGGAAAGCTCAAAGAGAAGCTGGAGACGGATCATGAAAATGCACTGATCTCTGAAAAACTCGCTGCCATCAATACCCAAATCGATCTACCCTTTGAATTGAAAGAACTGGTCTGGGATCACTCTTACGATGAAGATCTAAGAGAGTTACTGCTGGAACTTGAATTTCATAGTCTGGTAAAAGAGCTTTTTCCAGACTCACAGGATTCTGAAGCAAAACCTGTAGAGGAGAAAGCCACTCAATTCTATTGCGTCACCTCTATCAAGGACTGGGAAACCCTTGTCAAAGAGCTTCAAAGTGCAAACACTATTGCCTTTGATACCGAAACCACCAGTCTGAACTCCTATGAGGCATCTATTGTGGGGATTTCCTTCAGTACCAAAGCCTATGAAGCCTGGTATGTCCCGCTAAAACATAGCTATCTTGGGGTCAAAAAACAGCTAAAGCTTGAAGATATTCGTGAAGATCTGTGTTCCTTGCTTGAAGACAAATCCAAGACTTTTGTTGCTCACAATTTCAAGTATGATCTGGCCATTCTGAGAAATCTCAATCTTCCCTCTCCCGCTAACTTCCAGGATACACTAATCCTAGCCCAACTCTTGCATCCTCAACAAAGAAGAGGTCTAAAGCAATTGGCATCCTCACTGCTTGGAGTCACTCGCGATACTTTTGAGGAAGTGGCAAAAGACACTCCGTTTTCCTCCATTTCTCTTGAACAGGCCAGTGAATACGCGGGAGCTGATGCAGAAAACACTTTGCGAATTTATGAGATTTTCAAGAAGGAGATAGCACAAGAGCGAGGTTTGACTGACTTGTTAAACAAGATCGAACTTCCTTTAATTCCTGTCCTGGAGAACATGGAAAGAACCGGAGTTCAGATCTCTCCCCAACATTTCGAGAAGCTGTCCAAAGAGCTCCATTCAAAATCCGAAGAGTTCCGCCAGGAAATTCTGGAAATCGCTGGCGAAGAGTTTAACCTCAACAGCACCAAGCAGCTTTCAAAAATACTCTATGAAAAGTTGGAGATTCCTGCACTTAAAAAGACAAAAACCGGATACAGCACAGCAACCGACGTACTCGAAAAGCTTGCAGACGACTATCCAGTTTGCTCATTGATTACAAATTATCGCCACTTGACCAAGCTCTTGAGCACCTATGTCAAACCATTGCCTGAGCAAACGGACTCTGATCAGTTGATTCATACGAACTTTAATCAAACCATTGCTGCAACAGGCAGACTTTCTTCAACTAATCCCAATTTGCAAAATATCCCTGTTAGAAGTGAGTGGGGAGCCAGAATTCGAGCGGGTTTTATCCCAAGAAATAGCAATTCCAGATTTGTCAGTATTGACTACTCTCAAATTGAACTGAGAGTTCTCGCTCACTTTGCAGGCGAAGGAGAAGGTGGACTGCTGGAAGCTTTTCGCAATGATCGGGACATTCACCATGAGACCGCTGCCAAAATGAAAGCCATGCGAGGTGAAGGATCAGAAGTCAGCAAACTGGAACGGGAATCTGCCAAGGCAATCAACTTTGGGATCATCTATGGAATCAGCGCTTTCGGTCTGTCGCAACAACTCAACATTCCCGTCCCAAGTGCCAAAGAGTTTATTGAAACTTATTTCGAGATATTTCCCAGAATCAAATCCTTTATGGATGAAACAACCGCCAAGGCCATTGAGGATGGCTTCGTAACTACACATTATGGACGCAAAAGATGGATTCCAGAGCTCCAGTCAAAAAATCGAAACAATGTTGAAGCCGGAAAGAGAATCGCTATCAATACCAAGATCCAGGGGACAGCAGCAGAAATCATGAAAATCGCTATGATTTCCCTTCATGAAGATATACACAAAGCCGGGTTAAAAAGCCGACTAATACTACAAGTTCATGATGAATTAATCTTCGAAGTTGTGAAGGAAGAGATGGATCAAATATCTAACTGGAAAGAGAAGATGGAAGCCATAGAGGGCTTTCGAGTACCGATCAAGTGTGATGTGGAAATCGGTGATTCATGGGGGAGCCTTGAAGCAATTCGTCAGTAATTCCCTGGATGAAACCCGCAAGATCGCTCAGCAAATTCTGCAAGAAGAGGTTAAAAATGGTGATCTCATTTTACTGAAAGGTGAAATGGGAGCAGGAAAAACAAGCTTCATTCAAGGATTCGGAGAAGCTTTACAATCCCGTGCAAATGTACTCTCACCAACATTTTCCAAAGTACATGTGTATCCGGGTCAATGGACATTGATTCATCTGGACCTCTATAATGTGAAGTCTTTTGAGGAATTGGAAGATTTGGGAATATATGACTACATAGAACCGGAAGACGGTATTTGTGTCGTTGAGTGGTGGGAACTTTATCCCCAACTCTTTGGTGGCAGAGCCCATCATGTTGAAATCACGAACCAGGGTAGTCAAAGACTCATCCAATACTCTTTGAAGGAAAACTAAAGGAACACGAATGGCTGAAGAACCCCGTCCAAAGTTAGGTGAAATTTTAGTAAAGTCAGGTGCTATCAGTCTAAGAGACCTGGAAGGTTTTTTAGCTCAGCAAGAAGAACTAAAGACTGAAAGAGGTTATCAAACCAAGCTGGGGACACTCCTGCTTGAACATGGCCTGGTCACCGAAGAAACCCTCGCCATGGCCTTCGCATTCCAGCAGGAAATCGAGTTTCAGGACCTGAGGGAGTTCAATCCAGACCTGAACCTATTGGAAAAAATTCCGTTTTCCATTTTGTCCCGATTCAAATTCGTTCCACTTTACATGGACAGCTCACGGCTCGTTATAGCAATTCATGACCCCGTAGATTCTTTCCTGTTTGATCTACTATATAAAGCTCTGGGCGTACACATTGAGACACGTTCGGGCACACGTTCCGGTATAGATGCAGCCCATAAACTCTGTATCCAGACCGTGCAGGATTCGGGAAGAATAAACACCGAATTCGACGTGGATTTCGAAGAATACAGACTCATTCTGCAACAGGAAAAGAAGAAAACATCCCGCAAAGCTGGCGAATCCGACGATGCCGATGAGCTTGTGTCAGAGCTGAATAAACTAGCCGTTGATGACATTTTAAGGAAGGCTTTTCGAGTTGAGCAGCTACGAGCACTTCATTTCAGCCCTCATCTGGAAGGTGTGATCGTTTACGCCTGCAACAATCACAAGTGGAGCCACTACGGAACCATGAGCCTCGAAAACTATGAGTCCCTGTGGGTTAGCGCCAGATCCTTCACTGAGTACAAAGAGCATGAACCTGCCTTTGCGGCCCAGGGCTTCATGGAAGTTCCCTTCGGAGAAGATGATTTCATGAACTTTACCGCAACCTTCTTGCCTGGTCTTGGTGGCAAAAACCTACTCATAGAGTCCTTTCCCCAGGACCAACGAGCCCAAACCTGGGAAGATCTGGGCTTTCTCAGTAGTGAAGCACAAAAACTGAATCAAATGAATCTGAGAGAAAAGGGAATTCTCATCTTCGGCGGAGAATCAATGGGCAAGAGCACACTCTACGCAGCCCTTTTAAACTCTCCTGCTTATCGCGACTCGCGAATTGTTAGTGTATCTGATGGTAAACCCGATTTTACCAACCACGTCATTCCATTGCCTCTTGATGCAAACAGGGAGCAGCTCCAAAGCCTGGGTTTTTTCTCGCAAACAAATTTGGAAGTAGTCGGGATTGATGGTCTTCACCCAACAGAGATCGCAAATTGCCTGAGAGTACTCAATTACAGAACTTCCGTACTCAGTGCGGTCTCAAATTCTCCCCTCTTTCCAACCCTTGCCTCAATTGAAAAGCAGGGAGATTCCCTTGGTTTTGTGCTATCAAACTTTCATGCAGCAATCTTTGTAAAATTGGTTCCCTCTTTGTGTCCCTACTGTACGCAACCTCATCGTCCTACACCGGATGAAATTGCAAGTATGGGCTTAAAGCCTGAAACTTTGAAGAAGCCATTTTTCTATTTTGCAGGAGGCTGTGACTATTGTGAACATCAAGGTTACACAGAGTTTACTCCTGTCTATGAGTTCTTGCATATTACCCCCCAGGTCTTAAAAATCATGCAGGAAAATCCATTAGGTGGAGAGATGGCTATGCACATCATGAAGGCTGGAAATCTGGTCTCTTTGAACAATGTCGCCAAGGAAAAGCTCTACAAAGGTCAGATCAGTCTGCAAACCTATGCACATATACTACAGAAGAAAATTTAAGCATTTGTTCCTACTGGCGGTATCGCTAGGCAACGCAAACTTTGCCGATAGTCTGCAGGAGCTTCGCAACAAGAGCTATACCATTCCTGACAAAAAAATCATCAAGATTCAAAAGATCAAGAAGGAAAAAGTCAGCAAAAGCGACTCCAATTCTCTGGACTTCAGTTTTTTGGAAGAAGAGTCAGAAACAAAAACTCGACAGCTCTCTAGCTTCAACTCAACTCAGTGGCTTCCCAAGACATTTCAAAAGAGCGAGAAGAATTCCAAAGAAACTACCCAAATCCAACCCTCCCAGATCACTGACCTACCCAGAAAACTTGTTTTAAAACAAATCTACTTACTCGACAGACAACGTTTTCTGAACCCGGAGGTTGTCCTCTCGCAGCTTCAGGAAATCCAAAGATTGTATCCAAATGCCTGGCAAAGCTATGAAGGTCTCGCAAACTACTATTGGAAACTGAATCAGCATCAAGCAGCGAAAAGAGCATTCCAGAATGCATTTCAGGTTGCCCGTCCAAGACCCCCTGAAATATTGAGAAAGAAGTACCTCAGGTTTCTTCAGGAGTCAAAGAAGTCTGAGTAAGGCTCCATAATCAACTCATTTGTCAGCTTGGTAACCAATGACTCTTTCAAAGGTTCCAGCTCACCGGCTCGCAGGAACCTGACGACACAATTACGGTCCGCCTGGGAATGGTGTACAACCCAGCGCATAATCACATCATACTCATTCAGTCGCGAGGGCTTGAGTTTGGTGAGCATCTCATTCACACTTCGTTCCTTGAAGTAGGACTTCAATATTTCCCGAAAGAAGTTTTCCAAAGAGTTTTGATCCACTTTTGGTAAATCCAGCCAGCGCTTCTTAAGAAGATATCCCTCACGAATTACACTCACCTGGACCGTCCCCTCTTCTCCAGGTGTAATCAGAAACAAATTAGCTGACTTGTTCGAGTACACTGCATGCTGTTTCACAAACTGTTCAACACTTGAGGAGCGAGAGTTGAATACATGTTCAATTCCGGATTTGGGAGGAAAGCGGTGCTGACTCAGATTTCCCATGGTAAATGAGTTCTTCAACATGGCTTTGGCCTTGTCCAGGGACTCAAAGGGACCAAGATACATAGCCTGATCTCTTAGTTTTCTTGTGGTGATAAAGATCTCAGCGCTACTGATTGAAAATACCTTTAAATAAAATGTCCTGGCTTCCTTCTTGTTCAGTTCACGGTCCCGGCCCCTTTGACGACTGAAGCGGGTAGCATGCAACAAAGCGTGAAGATAACAAGTATGCTCTTCCACGCTAAAACTCCTGGAGCGTTTCAGTAGACGTTTAATGAAGGGTGTTCTCGTCATACCTTCGTAGAGCAAAGACTTCATCGACTCCTGCACATCCATCATGGGCCAGGCATGAAGTTTTTTACCGGATTCGTTGTGGAAATAAACGACTCCAGGCTCTTGGGGTAACTCATTCAAGGATTCAGGTGTGGCCAGAACTCTTGGGAAATAATTTTCCCGACAGGAGATTCCAAACTTTCTGGCTGCCTTCAAGGTATCTACACCCTGATCTTTCAGCCTGTCCATCAGGCTAATGAAAATCTTGGCAGTCATCCGGGCATCAGAAAGTGCACGATGACGCTCTTCGAGAGAAACATCGAAATACTTCGCCATGACTTCGAGCTTGTGAGCAGTAGAATCCCTGACCAGAAACTTGGAAAGCTTCAAACTGCACAGGTTGTCTGCCTTAATTGTCTTGTTCAAAACTCTTTTAACTTCACTACGAAGGAAATTCACATCAAAACTCGCGTTGTGAGCTACAAACACGCAACCTTTGCAGTACTCCAGGAACTTGGTCAGGGCTTCTTCAATTGCAACCCCTTCCTCCAACTCTTCGGTCTTGATTCCTGTCAGACGTGCTACATACTCGGGCAATGGCCTTTCAGGATTCACAAGCATGGAAAACTCTTCTTTCAGCTCTCCATCTTCAAGGATGACTGCACCAATTTCTATGATTCTGTGAAGTGGTGGAACCCCGCCTGTAGTCTCCAAGTCAAAGACACAGTAACGTATGGACTTCAGAGGTTTTTCATCGTTGTTGAACTCACGAATAATCCAGGAGCCTCCGTCCTGCTCTTCAAATCTGGGATCGACACCAAGAATCTTGCGCACATATCGTGTTGGTTCACCACTGAGATGATTGGGGAAAAATTTTTTGCAGATTGATTGTGAACTGGCAAGCCCCTGAGTTTCCACATAGTGGAAAACCTGGTCGCGTTTCTCTATATCTTCAGCTTCCAAAGCCCAGCCATTTCCTTAGTTCGTGATTGCGAATCTGGGTATAAAACTGGAAGCCACGGAGACTGAGGGATTCGAACCCTCGGTAGGTTGCCCTACATACGCTTAGCAAGCGCACGCCTTAAGCCGCTCGGCCAAGTCTCCTTGACTTCAGAATTCCCTTCAATTGAGACCGGCTAGAACCGCTCATTTTCGAGGAATGACGAGCATTATAACAAGATTTTCAAAGGAATCAAGCAACTCTTATGATAAAAGTTAAGGAATCTTGAAAGCCTCTGTTTAAGACTTTGCCCGAGTGATTTTCGCACCCAGATTTGTCAGCTTCTCTTCAAACTTCTGATAACCTCGATCGATGTGGTAAATCCTGAGCACTTCCGTCTCTCCCTGGGCTGCCAGTCCTGCAAGAACCAATGCTGCCCCCGCTCTCAAATCACTTGCCATAACAGGCGCACCACTCAACTCCTTCACTCCCAAACCTTCTACGATAGCAGTATTTCCTTCCAGCTGAATACTCGCACCCATGCGATTGAGCTCACTAATGTGTAAGAAGCGGTTTTCATAGACCCCTTCCTTAATCACACTAGTGCCTTGGGCCGTACATAGATAAGCCATCATTGGAGCTTGCAAGTCCGTAGCAAAACCAGGAAATGGAAGCGCTGTAAACTTGATTCCTAACGGGTTTTTAGTGGGATAGACTCGAATAGAGTCAGGTCCTATTTCAAAGTGATTGCCACACTCTTTCAGTTTCTCAAGAAACAATTCCAGCGAATCTACAGGCGCACCCTTCACTTCGATGGGACTTCTGGTGATACAGGAGCTTAAAATCAGCGTTCCTGCTTCAATGCGATCAGCCATGACTCGATAGGGGTTGGCTTTTAGAGACTTCACTCCATGAATTCGTACCTGATCAGTTCCAGCACCTTCGATTTTTGCCCCGCATTGATTCAGAAAGTTGGCCAGATCCATCACTTCCGGTTCTCTGGCGGCATTATCAAGAATAGTCTCACCCTCCATCAAACAGCTGGCCATCATTACGTTTTCAGTGGCCCCAACTGAGGGAAACTCCAGAATTATATGACTTGATTTAAGCTTCTCTGCTCTCGCAACTATGTAGCCATGTTCTCTGCGAATCACAGCTCCCATCTCTTCAAAGGCTTTCAAATGAAAATCCACCGGTCGAGGTCCGATGGAACAACCACCAGGCTGTGAAATGTGCGCCTCACCAAATCTGGCAAGTAAGGGTCCCATCACCTGAAAGGACGCTCGCATCGTCTTGACCAACTCATAGGGAGCCCTGAAGTCATTGACTTGAGAGCAGTCTATACTCATTGACTGAGCTTGCTTGTCAAAGTTCACCTTGGCGCCAAGAACCTCCAGAACCTTGACCATCGTGCGAATATCCATCAAATTGGGGACATTACTGATTTCTACCGGTTCCTTGAGTAGCAAGGTCGCAGCCATGATTTTCAGGGCTGAATTCTTAGCCCCAGATACTGATACAGAACCTTTAAGTTTTTGATTTCCAGAAATGACAAACTTGTCCAATAGCTCTCCTGTGTTCCTGTCTCAAACCTGTTGAGAGACAGAATCAAACTTCCATGATCTGCTCGGATCTGGAGTTCGGGTATAGATTCATTTTTCTGCGATCTTCATCGTCCGGAGGCCCAGAGTTACTCTTACGCCTGTCATCTACCAAATGACACTTGCAAAGGTGTTTGCCACTCACCCATTTCATATTGGGTTCGATTTCCTCACATATGGGCAGAACTTCAGGACAGCGAGTCGAGAAATAGCACCCCGGTGGAGGATTGATCGGCGTAGGAACATCACCCTGAAGCAAAATCCTTTGAGATTTGTTTTTAGGATTCGGCCTAGGTAGCGCAGAAAGCAAAGCTCTTGTATAGGGGTGTTGAGGTCCGGAAAACAACTCTTTCTTCTGAGCAACTTCAACGATTTGACCGAGGTACATTACAGCCACTTTATCGCTAATATGCTTGACGACACTCAAGTCGTGGGCAATGAAAATATAGGCAAATCCCATTTCATCCTGCAGATCCATCAATAAGTTCAACACCTGGGCCTGAACGGAGACATCCAGTGCACTTACGGATTCATCGCAAACAATAATCGATGGATTCAGTGCAATAGCCCGGGCTATTCCAATTCTCTGACGCTGTCCACCTGAAAACTCATGGGGGTAACGATTGAGATAGGTGGCAGACAGACCCACTTTGTTTAGTAGTTCGCAAACTCGATCATTCTTCTCTTTCTCACTACTGACCATATTGTGAACCATCAAGGCTTCACCAATCAGATTGGATACAGTTTTTCTTGGATTCAGTGAAGAGTAAGGGTCCTGGAAAATAATCTGAATTTCCCGGCGCATTCTGCGCATCTGAGCTGCATCCATATCCAGGATGTTTTGCCCTTTGTACAAGACCTCTCCTGAAGTCGGCTCAAGGAGTCTTAAAATACTTCTACCTACGGTTGTCTTACCGCATCCGGACTCGCCAACCAAACCAAGTGTTTGACCTGCTTCCAATGTAAAACTAACATTATCAACGGCCCTCACATCCCCCACGTGTCGTGAGAAGATTCCCTTATGAATCGGAAAGAACTTTTTTAGTCGACGAACATCGAGTAAAGGTACGTCTTCGCTCATCCTTGCTCCTTCATTAGGTGACACGACACTTGATGACCCGGTTTGATCTCGGTCAGTCGAGGTTCAGTTTCCTTGCAAATATCTTTCACATGAGGGCATCGATTATTGAATTTGCAGCCCTTCGGGAAATTCATGGGGCTGGGTACAAAACCGGGAATCGGTGTCAGTCTCTCCTTGTCTTCCTCAACATTTGGAATGGAAGAAAACAGGCCCTGGGTATAGGGATGCATCGGATTGTCAAAGAGCTCTATCACTTCAGCAACTTCCACAATCCGGCTTCCATACATGACAACCACTCGATCACAAACTTCAGCAACCACGGCCAGATCATGAGTAATCATCAAAACCGACATTCCAGTTTCTTTTTGCAATTCTGCCATCAGCTCGAGAATCTGAGCCTGAATCGTAACATCCAGAGCTGTGGTGGGCTCGTCGGCTATCAAGAGTTCGGGGTTACAGCAAAGCGCCATGGCGATCATCACTCTTTGCTTCATCCCGCCGGACATTTGATGGGGATATTCATCGATCCTGATTTCCGGAGAAGGAATACCTACCTTGGAAAGCATTTCGATTGCCGTATGTCGTGCCTCTTCCTCTTCCTTTGATGTGTGAAGCATAATTGCCTCTACAATTTGCTCACCAACAGTAAAAACAGGATTCAGGGATGTCATCGGCTCCTGGAAAATCATGGCAATTTCGTTACCTCTGATTTCTCTCATTCTCTCATCGGAAACCCGAACCAGATCTTCACCCTTGAACATGATTCTGCCGTTCACAATCTTTCCGGGGGGTGATGGGATCAGTCGAATCAGGGAATGGGCAGTTACAGACTTGCCGCAACCGGACTCCCCTACCAGACCAAGAGTTTCTCCCTTTCTAACAGCATAGCGAACCTCATTCACCGAGGGCACCACACCCTGATCAGTGAAGAAGTGAACACTCAAATCTTCAATCTCAATGAGTGCTTCCTGTGATTCCTTGTCTTTACCATCCAAGATCACTCTACTACCGCCTTTGTTTTGGATCCATTGCATCCTGCAAGCCTTCGCCCACAAGATTAAAAATTGAAACCACCATAAAAATTGCAAATCCCGGAAACAGAATCAGCCACAGTTTGTATTCCTGTCGACCCTGACTGAGGATTTCACCCCAGGAAGGTGCGGTCACATCACCCAATCCCAAAAATGAAAGTGAGGATTCAATCAGAATTGAAGAAGCCACCCCAAAAACTGCTGTCACAATGACTGGTCCCATGGCATTGGGAAGCACATGGAGAAAGATCACTCTGGACTTTGAAAAACCCAATGCTACAGCCGCCTGAACATAGTCCATACTTTTAAGCTTGAGAAACTCGGCCCTTACCAGTCGCGCGACCTCCGGCCAACGGGTTAAACCAATAATAATCATCACATGAAAAATGGTTTTATCCTGAATCAAGGCAGACAAGGTCAAAATTAGAAAAAAGGTAGGGAAGCAAAGCATGATTTCAATAAATCTTGATATCGCAAGATCAACCCATCCCCCAAAGAAGCCTGCCAGACTGCCCAATACAATCCCGATTGCAATGTATATACTCACTGCAACCAGCCCAATGGTCAGGGAAATTCTTGTCCCGTAAACCATTCGCGCAAAAATGTCCCTACCTTCCTTGTCCGTTCCAAACAAATGGTTGGAAGAATCAGGTGCAGCGGGATGTCGGCCAGTGGTACTTGTTTGACGATAAGACAGGTCTCTCAGTGGCCACAGAAAACCGTTGAGCTTGCCCTGCATTTCCAACTCCAGAATCTCTTTCTTGTAGTCTCTGAATGGTTCCTTGTGCTCAAACTTGTAGCAAAGGCCAAGTGCAACGAGACTGAGGCAGAAGTAAATCATCAAGTCTCTTGGGAAAAATTCGAAGAATGGAGTATTTCTCTTATAGAGCATGAAAAGGGTATAAAAAATCAGTAAAGGAAAGAGAAAGATCTGTAGATTGAAAAAGATATCTACGCCATTTTCAAAGAAGTTTCGATCAAAAAGAGCTCTGAAGAAAGGAAATTCCAGACCATTTGCTGATGAAATATAGATAGGCTTGTTCAAACTGATGAACGGCGCATAAATCGCCAGGATAACCATGGCGAGTACCATGTAAAGCCCAAACATACTCAGTTTGTTCTTGCGAAACTGTTCCCAGACAATCGTCCAGTAACCAATCTTTTCTACTTGTTGCTCACTCATTAGTTATACGTAATCCTTGGGTCTACCAAAGCATAGAGAATGTCGGAGACCAGAAGACCGATCAGGGTCAATACTGCACTGATTAATTGAATTGCCATCACCATGTTGTAGTCTCGAAGTAAAACCGCATTGTAGCCCTCATACCCAATCCCCGGTAAGTTGAAGATCACCTCGATAATCACTGAACCACTGACCACTGCGGGCAAGATACTGCCCAACAAGGTCAAAATAGGAATCAGACCATTTCGTACCGCGTGCTTGAGAATAACTTTGCTCTCTGGCAGACCCTTCGCCCTAGCTGTCTTGATATAGTCTGAATGAATCACATCCATTAATCCAGTTCTAGCATAACGGGATAAGGAAGCCAGCGAAATATAGGTAAGACACACCAGAGGCAAAAACAAGTGAACTCCAACATCATAAATTTTGGCCAATGTTGTCATCTCCGCAATATCATTGGAGAAAAACCCTCCGGTTGGGAATATCTTGAAGTAGTCACTCCCCTCACTAAACAAGAAGAGCAAAACAGTCCCCACGAAGAATGTTGGCATGGAGTAGAGCATGAACAGAACTACCGAGATTAACTGGTCACTGATTGAGCGTGGAAACACCGCAGAATAGATACCAAGTGGCAAGGCCAGTAGATAAGCTAGAAAAATGCTTAACACGGAGAGCACCACAGAAAACTGCAGACGCTCCCAGATCTTGTCCAGCACCGGTCTCTTGTCTACAAAACTGATACCGAAGTCCAAAGTCAGCAGATTTCCCATGTATCTTGCAAAGCGAGTGTCCAGGAAGAAAATTCTGGCCTGCTGCACCAGCGAGTACTCATAACGCTGACGGATTGAATCATAGTAACTCAGAATCTTGTCTGCCTGCTTTTGAAGACCTTCGGGACTGGAATCTCCCGTAAACCTGAGCCCATCAACTCTCTTGTTCTCAGCCTCAATTTCTTCGTTCTGGTGAATTTCATGAGGCTTCAACTTTTCACCATAGCGGTGAATGAGGGGCCGCTGAGCATTGTCTCTGAAAATGCGGATGGCAAATTCTCGGGTTTTGGGGTCTTCGCTAGTTGCAATCAGACGCGCCAGATGAGGCACAATATAATTCCCATAGTCCTGAAGGGCTTCCGTCGCATGATTCTTTTGAGCAAGCGTGTACTTTCGATCTACATTGAAGCTCTGATGCAACAAGGCTTCAATTTCCACATCCCAAAGACCAATTCTCCACCAGAAAGGATCGAACTTTAGAGGGTTGAATGCGGGAAGTTTAAAATGGAAAGTCCAGGTATTAAATAGAATAGGTTTATCCAAATGAAACTGTTGCTTGTAGATTCGATACCCGTCATTACCTCCTTGTTTGGTACTCTCTGCATCTCCACCATCTGCACCGCCGGGTCTTCCCGGTGCCACTTGCAAAATCACGAAGATAATCAAGGTTATCGCGAACAACGTTGGAATCATGACCAACAGCCGTTTGATGATGTATTGTTGCATATTTGTTCCGAACTGCCTTAAACCTCTGTAACTGGTCTATCGAGTGACAAACCAGTTACTGGTATCAATATGAGGCCTGATGACCTGATAATCTACATTGTGTACCCATGGTTGATTGGCTACCACAATATTCTCATTGTACAAGAAAGTATAGGGCTGCTCTTCATGCACAATTCTGTGAAACTTGTGCTGAAGGCGAATCCTCTCTTCTCGGTCAAATGTCGATCGAAGAGTTTCGATAATCTTGTCAGCCTCTGCATTTCTAAAGCCTATCCTGTTGGAGCTTTTGGGTTCATCAGCCTGACTGGAGTGCCAGATTTGATAGGGATCCCCATCAGAGTCCAGTCCCCAACCACCGGTATAGGCTACAAACTCTCGATCTTCCATTTTCTTGAGCATCACCGACCATTCTACGGGAACCAGTGTGCATTGAACACCGATCTTGTACAAGTTCTCTTTGAACAGAGTTGACCAGGAGCGAACTTCAGGTCTGTATCCATAGATAATCATAGGGAATTCGAATTCCTTACGTTCACCATTGATTTCCTTGTCCCGGATCCCATCTCCATTGGTGTCCACCCATCCAGCTTCCGTTAACAACTGCTTGGCCTTTTCCAAATCAAAGGGAATTGGATCAATACTGGTGTCGTAAGCTGGCGAATGCCTGTAAAAGCTCCCGGTAGTTAAAGTACCGAGTCCATACAGAACGTTATCAATAACGTACTTACGATCAAAGGCATGAGTCATCGCCCGCCTTACACGTTTATCACTGAAGCGATAGTCTTCCAGATTCCAGCCCAGGTAGCGATAAACCATCCGGGTGATATTCTCGATTTTGTAGGTCCCGTCTCGATATTTGGAATCTTTGGGTCCCTCAAGAACACTTTCTCGGTATTGCGCAAAAGTTAAGCCGTGGATGTCCAGCAACCCAGACTGAAAATTAAGTAATTGCTGATTCTTGTCACGGATCAGGTGGTATTGAATCTCCTTGATGGGTGGCAAGTCCCCGGCACTGTATTCGTCAAATCGCTCCAGTTTAATCAAAACCCCTTGTAGCCACTCAACGAATCGATAAGGTCCACAGCCGATGGCTTTGTTGTTGTACCAGTGTTCATTAAACTTCAGACCCAAAGTTGAGCTCGGTAGTGGACTACCATCCTCATCTTTCGTATACAACCACTTTGGAGTGGGGTAAAGCCCCATTGTAAAGGCGAGGCTCTGATAAGTTTTCTTCTTCCAGCGAATGACTACTGTATGATCATCTACGGCTTTCCAGCTCTCCACATCCTGATAATAGTTGCGGCTATGAGCAGCCTGAACTTGTGGATTCAGGATCAATTCCAGGGTGAATAAAACATCCTCAGCAGTCACAAAACGGTCTTTGTCCAACCATTTGTAGCGCGGATTCAGAAGATCCACTGCCGGGCGATGCCACTTCACACCCTTCTTGAGATAAATGGTGTATTCCTTGAAGTCATCAGTTATCTCCACGCGATGAGCCAAGTCTCCATACCATTTGGAAATGTCGCTTGGATCGCGACGAGCCAGGTAAAGATTCACATAGTATTGAATATCTTCACTCAGTGGGGCTGAATTCTCGATAACGAAGTTCATGCCCTTGGGGTCCACTCCCTGTAAACCGTAGTTCTTGTGAAACACTCCAGTCATTGGAGCTGTTGGAGGCGCCGACTTGGGAGGACTGCCGATTAAAAAATTCTTCACCTGGGGATGCAGAAACTTTACATCAGCTACGTAAGCAGATTGTGAGTTGCCGTCAGAAGTCTGCACACCTTTAACCTTGGCTTGCAACTGATCAACCGAACGTGCCAGCCTGGCAATCTGAAGCTTGATGGCTTCTGCTTCCCTGCGCTGATTCAGGTTCAAGACTTCAAGGTTGTTCACCTGCATCAAGATAATCAGAACAGCTAAAGTGAGAACAGTATTAAATATAAACGTGGACCATCCACCGTTGTTCTTACGGTTCATGGATTAACCTCCATACAAGAGTTTGATGTTTTCAGAAGCAATTTTAAAAAACCTACTCTGAAACGTGTGGGCAGGCCACAAATCGACCGGATGGCTGTGCCTGGAAAGCGGGAACTTCATCAGCACAAGAGCCCTTGGCAATTGGACAACGAGTTCGAAAACCGCATCCGGAAGGTTTGTTTGTGGGCGAGGGTACATCCCCTTCCAAAACGATTCTTTGCTTTTTCTTGGCTCGTGGGTCCGCAATAGGAGTTGCCGAGAGCAAAGCTTTGGTGTATGGATGAACCGGGCTTGCATAGACTGAATCAGAATCACCGAGCTCACACATGTTTCCAAGGTACATTACTGCAATTCTCGTACTGATGTGCTCGACGATAGCAATATCGTGGGCAATAAAAATGTAAGTAAGCCCAAACTCCTCCTGAAGGTCCATCATCAGATTGACGACCTGCGCTTGGACAGACACATCCAATGCAGAGACAGGCTCGTCAGCTATGATCAGTTTGGGATTGGTAGACAATGCTCTCGCAATACCAATTCTTTGCCTCTGCCCTCCGGAAAACTCATGAGGATACCTTTCGGCCTGATCCTTCCGAAGCCCTACTTTTTCAAGCAGATAGAGAACTTTTTCATACCTTTCCCGGGCATTCAGCTCAGGGCAGTGAATCAGCATCGGCTCTTCTACAATTGCCTTTACGGTCATTCTCGGATTCAGCGATGAGTAGGGATCCTGAAAAATCATCTGAATTTCACTGCGATAGGGTCGCATCGCGTCCCTGTCCAGTTCCATCAAATCCACCTTCCCTCTTTCCGAATGGAAGATAATTTGGCCTGCCGTTGGCTCATACAACTTGATGATCGCTCTTCCGGTGGTTGACTTTCCACAACCAGATTCACCAACCAGTCCAAGGGTTTCTCCTTCGTACAAATCGAAGGTGAGTCCATCAACAGCTTTTACCTGCCCAACAACCTTACCTAACAACCCTCCTGTGATTGGAAAGTGCATCTTCAAATCTTTAACTTCTAAAAGTTTCTTTCTATTTTCCATTGCTTCTCCGTATTCGAGGATTATTGCTTGGAGCTGTCCAGGTGACAACGAACAAAATGACCTGGTGAAGCTTCCACCAGCGGGGGCTCTTCTGTTTTACAAACGTCCATAACCTGGTCACAGCGTGTACAAAACTTGCAGCCCTTTGGTAGCTCCATAAGATTGGGAACAACGCCTGGAATGGCAAACAATCGCTTTTTCTTCTTTTCCGGATTGGGAATTGATTGCAACAGACCCTTGGTATATGGATGCCTAGCGTTATGAAAAATGTCATCCACAGTGGCAATTTCCTGAACCTTACCACAATACAAAACCACAACACGATCACACATCTGTGAAACCACCGCCATATCATGAGTAATCAAAATCACACTGCTGTCCGGGCGCTCGTCCCGGAGTGCAAGCATCAGGTCCAGAATCTGGGCCTGAATCGTCACATCCAGTGCGGTTGTTGGTTCATCAGCAATCAAAAGCTTCGGATTACAGGCTAGAGCCATGGCAATCATCACCCTTTGGCGCATACCCCCGGAGAACTGATGTGGATAGTCATGCAAACGAGCTCGAGCTCCCGGAATACCCACCATCTCCATCATCCGAACCGCTCTGTCAGCGGCTTCAACCTTGTCCACATTCTGGTGGAGCATGATTGGCTCCATGATTTGATTCCCAATGGTCCAAACGGGATTCAAAGAAGTCATCGGCTCTTGAAAGATCATCGAGATTTCATTACCTCTGATTTTCCTCATTTGGGCATAGGAAAGTTTTAGCAAATCCTGCCCTTCAAAATGTATGGAGCCGTCGACGATCTTACCGGGCGGGTCTGGAATAAGACGCATGATAGACAAAGAAGTAACCGACTTTCCTGAACCTGATTCTCCTACCAGACCAAGCACTTCGCCCTTCTTTACCGTGTAACTTACACCGTTGACAGCTTTTGCCAGGCCGCCTTCTGTATTGAAATATGTTTTGAGATTTTCAACTCTAAGCAAATCTTCCATATTCTTTCCTTATCGCAATCTTGAGTACTGCTTGGGATCAAAGGCTTCCCGGACTGCTTCTCCAATGAAGGAAACCAGCATCAGGGTTACAAAAAGCGCACTGATCGGTGCAAACACAAGCCATGGGGAGCGTAACTGAGACATACCTTGACTCATTAATTCTCCCCAACTTGGCGTCGGAGCGGGCAATCCAAACCCGAGGAAGTCCAGCGACACCAGAGCCGTAATATTTCCCACAATTGCGAACGGCAAAAAGGAAATAACCGGTGTCAATGCATTGGGTAAGATATGGCGGAAGATAATCGTCTGATCTTTCACTCCAATGGAGATAGCCGCAGACACATAATCCTTGGCTTTTTCACGCAGGAATTCACCTCTGATATAGAAAGTCATACCCATCCACTGAAAGATCGCGAGTAAGAAAGTGAGCTCTAAAAAGCCCACCTCCGTTCGTATACTCGCCACAATCATGATCGCATACAGAAATGGGAGTGCAGACCATATCTCAACAAAGCGCTGCACGATGATATCAAAGACTCCACCGAAGTAGCCCAGATAACCCCCAACACTCACCCCGATGAGGTAGCTGAAGAAGCAAACCACAAGAGCAAATGTCATCGAAATATTAAATCCATAAGCCAGACGCGCAAACACATCTCTTCCTCGATCATCGGTTCCAAAAATATGGACAGAGTCGGGCGGGTGTGGAGGATTCTTACCCGGATATTCACTCATAATCGTCGTCGACTCAATGGGCGAATACGGATAAACGGGCATGAGCACATAATTACCCTTGTTCTCTTTTTCAAAGACTTTTTGCAGCTCACGAAAGTTCACTGGTCCGGAATCATCCAAACCAAACTCGTTCGAGTAATAGGTCTTTTTGGGATAAAAGGGCAATGACTTCATAATGGGTAGTTCATACATAATGGGATAATAGGTTGTCCCTTCATACTTCACTATGTAGGCCTGATTGTTAATGAATAACGGCAACAGGAATGAACCAACATAAAGGATCGTTATCAAAATGAAGGAGTAATACCCTCGCTTCAAGTTCTTGAACTTCTTGGCCCTCTTCGTAAAAATCGGGCTTGTGAAATAGTTAATGATTGCTTCGTACAAGGCTTTCAAGTGCCAGGGAAGCAAAAACATATTCTTGAAGAGAAAGAAAAGGATACCCGGTCCATTTTCAACCAAGAAAACAACAGCCCTCATGAGGCCATTGCGAAGTCCATCGATTAAGCAAAGACCCGTAATCAGAACAATAATATCAATGTTATACATAGCTTACCTCTACTTGAATCGAATTCGAGGGTCAATCAATGCATACAACATATCCGAGATGAGATTCCCCACCAGAGTGAGAATGGAACCAATCACAATAGTTCCCAACACAACCGGATAATCTCTGGAAATCAGGGACTCATAACCCAAAAGCCCCATTCCATGAATATTGAAAACTTTCTCTACAAGATAGGACCCTGCTACCAGTATGGACAAGAAGTGACCTACCCCGGTAGCCAAAGGGATCAAACTGTTTCGAAAAACATGCTTGAAGATAACCTTATTTTCCTCAAGGCCTTTTGCAAAGGCAGTTCTCACGTAATCCTGTCCCAGGTTTTCCATCAGGGAATTTTTCATCAGAACAGTTGTAGTTGCAAACGCACCTACCATGTAACAAGTCACAGGAAGAACTGCGTGCTTAGTGATGTCCCAAACTTTTCCCATAGCACTCAAGGAGTCATAATTGTCGGAGACAAACCCGCCAAGCGGGAAGACATTCCAGTAGGAACCACCTCCAAAGAGAACTAAAAGAACTACCCCCAGAGCCCAACCTGGAATACTGTATCCCACATAAACAATCAAAGAGCTATACACATCAAAGGTAGAAGAATGCCGCATGGCTTTGTAAACCCCGAGGGGCACACAAATCAAATACGACAAGACAAAGCCGATACCTCCAAAAAAGATGGATATGGGGAATCTTGAAGAGATCAAGTCCCATACAGGTTCGTTAAAGGTGTAAGACTCTCCCAAATCAAAATGGCAGAGATCCCAAAGCCAATTTAGATAGGCTATATGAACTGGTTTGTCAAAGCCGTAGATCTTCTTCAACTCCTCGACCATCTCCTCCGAAATTTGAACTTCTCCTGCCGTTGCAGAACTTGCGGAAACACCAGCTTCGCCACCAGACATCCCTGCCTGGTATTGCAAGATCGCCTGCTCTACAGGACCTCCCGGAACGATACGCATCATGACGTAACAAACCAGGGTGATCCCAACAAAAGTTGGAATCATGAGAAGAATTCTTCTAAGAAAATAAGTTCCCATTTATTTCCCCTCTTCAATCCAGAACTTGTTATCCACTTTTGTGATGGGCAAAGAAGTGTCATTGGCCATTGCCTTTTCCAGAGCCTTGGCCTTGTATTCGTCATACCACCAATAAACAGGAGCATCTCGATAATCTCCAGTTTTAGAGATTACACCCTTGGGCAATCCGAACTTATTCCAGTAAATCAGTCTCTCTGCAGGTGCGTACCAGTCAAATGCCATGAGATGCAAGTTGGTCAGGATAGTATCGAGTTCCTTGAGAAGTTCAACACGCTTTTCGTAATCAAACTCATCATTGTAAGCCTCGATGATCTCGTCCACTCGCTTGTTTTTGATTCCGTACATGTTTCCAGAAGCTTTTTGATCTGCAAACTTTGAATGAAAAGTGCTCTCAGGGTTCGGAAAAGTCAGACCAACATACGCCCCTGCAGTCAACTTGAAGTTTCTCTCGTTGTTTCGCTTGATATGAGTTGCCCAGGTAATCTGCTTCAAATTCAGTTTCACGCCTACTTTCATCAGATCTTCCTGATAAACGGTGTAAAACTTCTCAGACCACTTGTTGTAATAGGTCAGCTCCAATTCAAAGGGTTTACCGTCTTTCACAAGTACACCTTCGTCATTTCGTTCTGTCCAACCGGCTTCAGCCAGCAACTCCCGGGCAGTGTCGGGATTGTATCTCACGTTTGGAGTATCTCCCATGTGCGGACTGTTTTGAAAGAAAGAGTCCATATAACCATACTCATTAAACATGATCTGCTCCATGAGTAATCCTCGATTCCACAAGAAAGCAAACGCCTTGCGAATCTTCACATCATTGAATGGTTCATCCCGCATATTGAAGTGGAATCCCTGACGGCCTTGAGGATTTCGGTTGAACACCTTCTTCTTCTGAACCCAACCTTTCTGAACCTTGTCAAAGTTGGTTTCTTTAACCCAACGTGCCGAGCGGTAAATCGGCATAAAATCAAACTCACCAGCCTTGAACTTCTCATAAACAAGTTCAGGGTCCTTTACAAAGAGGAATTCGATAATGTCAAAGTTATATACTCCCGTAAATTCACGCTCATCGGCCCCCCAGAAATTAGCACGTCGCTTGAAGCTGATTTTCTTGGGTTTAACAACTTTGTCAAAGGTGTAGGGACCTGATCCTACAAGCATCTTCCAGTTATACTTCTTCATGTACTTTTTAGCGGTGATCTTCTCAAGCACATGGGAAGGATATACGTAGAAACTGCTTGAGAAAGTAATATGATTTCTCCATTGCAACTCTTTGGATTTAACCATCACGACATTGTCACTCAAAGCAACTGGTCGCTCAAACTTTTTCCAAAGTTCACTCGTTCCAGGAGCTTGAATATCTTTAGAGGTTACCAAGTCATAGGTAGCCACAACATCTTGTGCCCGCATCGGTTTACCATCTGCCCACTTGGCCAATTCATTAATGTGGTAGTAATAGGTTTGTTTATCTTCACCAATAGCCCATTTATCAGCTATGGAAGGGTAGTAGTAAAATGGGTCCGAGTTCAGGGACAACAGGGTTTGATAAACCAATCCCTGGATCATAGTCAGCTGAGCATCACTCGCATCCTTGCCTTCAGTTCGAAGAGTTGGAACAAAGTTTGAGCCAGCCATTCTGAATTTTCCACCTTTCTTGGCATCCGGATCTCCTGGAAATGGAAAGTCACCATTGGTTTCCCATTCGATCTCTTCGATCATTTCTTCGCGAACTTCTTCATCCAGCCCACCGAAATAATCTCCTCCAAGACTACCTGATTTCTTTCCTTCAGCATTGGCTCCAGTAGCTCCAGCTTGCGCCATCATTGGGCCACCTGCGACCAATGCGCCTCCGGTGACTTCTACCTTGATTGGAAGAAATCGAAAGAGTGCATACAAAAGGATTCCCATCAGTACTGCGGATTTCCACCCGGTCCAACCGGGATCGTGCTCAAAATGCTGATTCATGACTATCCTACCTTCCTTGTACTAAAATTGCCTGCACATGTTATGTCATCTGATTTTGCCTAGTCAAATGCCAATCGCAATGATTTTTAAAGTTCCTGAACTCCTCAAGATAGACTCACAGAATTTTCAAAAATCACTGGACTTTCCCAGTTGATTAAGTTACGTTATCGGCCCAAATTTGCGGTGGTGGTGGAATTGGTAGACACGCATGATTGAGGGTCATGTGGCCGTACGGCTGTGGGGGTTCAAGTCCCCCCCACCGCATAGTTACTTTTCTTATTTTCCGTAAGCAAACCCAGGTAAGTTAATTGAGTTTGAGCTAGTCAACTTCAAGAAGATGGTTTTCCTGGAAGTTGAAATTTCACTTGGGCTAGGTTCCCACAAGAATCTAAGCTAAAAGGCAACTCAGACAAGTTAGTCGTAACTGACCAGGAACACTACAGCAAATGGCTCCAATGGCCTGATGTGAAAAGTTTGCCCGTTGGAGGTCTGCAAGAGTTACTGTCATCACAGGGCTATAAGACAGGGTAACGAATGCTGAGAGCGCGTCATCGAATTATGGCAGTCTTTGAGAATAATCAGGATAGATTTCTCTAATAAACCTGAAGCTAAGAGACAGAATAATTACTTCAATCGAATCTGCTTCAAGACTTCGGCGACTATTGCATCTTCATCCAGCTTCTCTTTCTTTCCCGACTCCCGGTTGCAGGGTATGAAGGAATCGTGCATTCCATAGCCGGCTCTCAACCCTTCCAGTTGATCCACAGTTTCACCCCTTACCGGGTTTTCAAAGCCCGCAAGTCTGGTGAGATAAGTAATCTTGGCAAAATGCTCCAACGCTTCCATCCTGGAGTATGCAACTTCCAGGTTTTCTCCGTAACTGAGCGCTCCATGGTTGGAAAGCAATATCAAATTTGTTTGCTTGAGAAATGGTGTTATTGAATCAGGAATTTCATTGGTGGAAGGAAGTGCAACAGGAGCCTTGGGAACTTGACCAAATGCAACTATAGATTCAGTCAGCAAACAGGAATCCAGCTCCATGGAACTGGAAGCAAACACGGTGGCATAAACTGGATGGCAATGAACCACCGCATTTACATCCGCTCGATGCTCGTATACACGTAAATGCATTCTGAATTCACTAGAAGGTCTTTTGTCCGATTCAACAGCTTCCCCATTAGAGTCAACCTGGACCAAATCCTGCTCTTCGATAAGGCCTTTGTTTCGACCACTGGGTGTAGTGAGGAATCCACCACCCTCCAGGCGCACTGAAACATTTCCGTCCATCGCTGTTAGAAGCCCCTTGTCGTAAAGCAGGCGGCAGAACTTAAGTAATTGTTTGCGCTTTTGAAAGATGTTCATAGGCCCTCTCCAATTCCAGTTTGTAAGCCTCAATGAGTCTTTGTTGATCAGCCTTGTCCTGTTGAACTTGAACAAGCTTCTCACAAAGCCCCTCCAACTCCAAGGGACTTTCCCTTAGCATTTCTACGGGATTACCCCTGCCAAGCAAGCCTCCCTCATGAAAAGACAAACACTCATCACTGTACAAAACCAAATCTGTTAGATCATGACTCACCCAGAATACGAGGACACCCTCACTTCTAAGTTCTTGAATAAGCTCAAGGATCTTATACTTGCTCACTGGATCAAGGCCGGCAGTTGGCTCATCAAAGACGATTAAATCAGGCTTGAGAAGGAGAATGGAGGCAATGGCCAACCTTCGCTTCTGCCCACCACTCAAATGACGGGGGTTCGAATCCAGAATGGTAGTATCCAGTCCAACTTTATTCAGCACTGATCTTAACTCGCGATCAAATGTGAAGTTCTTTTGAGATTCAGATGCATTGCTCCTTAAGCCAAAGAGTAATTCCTCCCTGCAAGTACTCGCGAAGAATTGATGTTCGGGCTGTTGAAAGATATAGACTCCTGTGGGCTTGAAATCAGTCTCCTGAAGTAATTCAACCCTGCCAGCACAAGAATCCGTAATCGCTCGGCAGAAGCTACTCTTTCCGGAACCTGTTTGTCCAAAGACTCCATAAATTCGTCCATAGTCAAACTCCAGTTCAGGCACCTCTACAGCTTTTCTGAAAAATGGAGTCCCTTCATGAAAATTGACTCGAAAGGAAGGTGTCTTCAGTCGCCTACTCATAAGTCCAACCGACTAATGCCAATCTTCTTCTCCAACAGTCTGCTGTGCCTGCTCCAGCAAACATTCCCGCGTAGGTAACAGATTAGCATCCAGGGATTGAGGTGAATCCAAAAAGTCCCCAGGGGTTTTGAATTCCAATAGATCACCATTCTGAAGTACCCATAATCGTTCACACAAAGCCAACTCTTCACTATGGTGAGAAATCAACAGGATCGAAACACCCTGATCTGTTAACTCCTTAAGAAAATTCAAGAAGTCCCTTCTTGCGCTTGAGTCCAACATAGCAGTTGGCTCATCCAGTATCAGAAACTCAGCTCCAACGCATAGAGCTCCTGCAATAGCCAATCGCTGCTTCTGTCCACCAGACAAAAAAACCGGATTTAGCTTCCTGACGGCCTCGAGCCCGGCCCTTAATATTGCATCGTCAACTTTCTTACGTAATTCGTAACCATCAACTCCATGGTTTTCCAAACCAAAGGCAACATCATCTTCGACAATAGTTCCAACAATTTGATGGTCGGGATCTTGAAAAACGTAGTAAAAGCTTCGACGGGCATCAGTCTGCATAAGATTGAGTTTCTTTGATTCATTGTCAAAGTAGAGAATCTCACCTTCATCTGCACTTTCAAGACCCAGAAGGATTTTTGACAAGGTGGTTTTTCCACAGCCATTCAATCCTGTCAAACCCAACAATTCACCGCGCTTGAGGTAGTTCGTCACAGACTGAAATACCTTCTTTTCCCCAAAACTCTTGGAAAGATTTCTTAACTCAACGGTTTCAATTGTGGTACCACTCAAGGGAGCTCTCCTCAAATAAAAAAGGAGATCAGTTACCTGATCTCCTTTTTCTATTGGTTTCACCAATTCAATTTAAACTAAACTAATCAGCGCCATTTCAGCGTTGTCGCCCAAGCGGGGTCCAAGCTTGATAACTCTGGTATAACCACCAGCTCGGCTCGAATAAGCAGGAGCAATCTCCTGGAATAGTTTTGTTACGATTCGAGGCTGCTCTGCGGGCTTTTCATACTTGTTGCCTGCAGCTTCAGTTCTCTTCTTTTCTTTTCTCTGCTTTACAGTCAGAGGCTTAAGATTTCTCTTGTTCTGACCACCTGTAAAGAAAGAGATCGCGTTTTGCTCGTAACGAACCCTATTGTCCTCATCCGCGATACCGTGCTTGGCAAGAGTAATCAGACGCTCTACTTCAGACTGAAGCATTTTAGCCTTGGCCAAAGTAGTCTTGATTTTTCCGTGAGTGAGGATCGCGTGGACCAAATTCCGGCGCAAGGCCAACTGATGGTCTGGACGACGTCCCAGTCTTGTTTTTCTTACACGGTGTCTCATGATTACATTCCTTCCCTATCATCTTTGAGCTTCAGGCCATACTGAGACAGCTTCTCTCTAATTTCAGTAAGAGACTTCTTACCAAAGTTTTTGATTTGCATCAACTCATCGATAGATACTTCTGCCAGTTGTCCCAAAGTCTTGATGTTTCCAATCTCAAGGCAATTTCGGGAACGAACAGAAAATTCCAGATCTTTAATACTAATGTCATCGTTAGATTCAACGCTTTCTTCCTGCTTGCCTTCCAACTGAAAGTCGAGCGAAGGATACGGTGAACTAACTTCAATTCCAGAGAGGAAGTCGTAGTAAGAGCGCAGCATCTTGGATGCGAACCGAAGCGCTTCTTCAGGATACATTGCACCATTGGTCTCAACATTCAGAACCAATTTGTCATAGTTAATATCCTGACCTACACGAGCATCTGAAACAGTGTAACTAACTTTCTTCACCGGAGTGAAGTGACCGTCAAGAAACATAGTCTCCAGAGTTTCTTCGCCTGCACCTTGGTAGCCCTGGTCATAACCTCTACCAGTTTTAAGATCCATTTCCATGTACAATTCATAGTCTGGATCAGTAATTTCACAAATCTCGAACTCAGGATTCACAATTTTCAATCTAGAGTCCGTTTGAATGTCCCCAGCGGTGACAGGACCTACGCCCTTCTTCTGCAGTGTCAACATGATTGGCTCGTTGATTTCTTCTTGCACTGCAAGAACAACTTGCTTCAAGTTAAGAAGAACTTCCAACACATCCTGCTTTACTCCATTGATATAGGAGTACTCATGCAGAACGCCTCGCATTCTTACACCGCAAATTGCGATGCCTGGCATTGCGCTGAGCAGTACTCTTCTCAGTGAGTTTCCCAGAGTTAACCCAAACCCTTTTTCCAAAGGTTCGAATATGAAACTTCCATAGAACGCGTTGTTATCTTCAGCGCGCTCCATCTTGTAATTTGGCTCCTGAACTTTAATCACAGGGTCCCTCCTCAAATATTAGCGAGAGTAGTATTCCACTACCAGGTTTTCTTGAATATCAAAATCGATTTGTGCACGAGAAGGCAAGTTGTTGTAAACACCTTCCAGTTTCTTCCCATCCACCTTCACATACTCAGGAATACCGCGAGCGGCAGCGTCCACGTAGGCACCTTGTACCATACTGGAAACTTTTGAATTTTCCTTTAGGCTGATGGTTGCACCTGGCTCAACCAGAATGGACGGAGTTCTGGCACGCTTTCCATCAATAAAGAAATGACCATGCAGTACCCATTGTCGAGCCTGAGCACGACTTCGGGCAAACCCCATTCTGAATACGACATTGTCCAACCTTGACTCAAGAATTTGAAGCAAAGCTTCCCCGGTTACGGGCGCTTTCTTCGCTTTCTCATAGTATCGGCGCAATTGCTTCTCTCGCACTCCGTAAGAGTAAAGAAGCTTTTGCTTTTCCCAAAGCTGCACACCATAAGTAGAAAGTTTCTTTCTTCTTCCGGTGGTCGAACCAATATTTGGAGTGTAATTCTCCAATTCAATATTTTTAAGAGCGAAATAGCGCTCACACTTTGGAGTAAGCGGAACTTTGAGACGCTTACTCAACTTTACCATTGGACCCCTGTAACGACCCATGAGAATCCCCCTGTTATGCTAATCTTCTACGTTTTTTAAGTTTGCAACCATTGTGTGGATGAGGAGTAATATCACGTACCCCGCTCACACGAATTGTGGAGCTCTGGAATACTTTTACTGCACTATCCTTACCCTGACCAGGACCTGAGACGTAAACTTCAACTGAGCTGAGTCCCATATCCAGTCCATCTTTCACGACTTTGTTTGCAGCCAGCTGAGCTGCATAAGGAGTATTCTTGCGAGCACCCTTGAAGCCAACATTGCCACTGCTTGACCAGGCGAAAACATTGCCAGTCATGTCAGTCAATGAAATAAGAGTATTGTTGAATGAAGAGCGGATATACACTCTTCCCTTCGTCAATGATCGTTTGATTTTCTTTGTCTTTACACTCATAACTCAAACCCTACTTACTTCTTACGCCTTGCGCCTACTGTACGCTTTGGCCCTTTTCGTGTTCTCGCATTGGTTTTCGTTCTCTGACCACGAGCTGGCAATCCTCTTCGATGTCGAAGACCACGATAGCAGCCGATGTCCATCAAACGCTTGATGTTCATCTGTCGTTCCTTGCGCAGGTCCCCTTCCACTTTGTGGAACTCCTGGATCTCTTTGGCAATCTTGGAAACTTCAGTCTCACTCAATTCCTTAACGCGAATGTCAAAATTGATTTTCAATTTATTCAAAATATTGCGTGAGGTAGTCAACCCAATCCCAAAGATGTAGGTCAATGCGTATTCAATTCTTTTATTTCTAGGTAAATCAACACCTGATATACGTGCCATGTTTCCTCCTACCCTTGCCTTTGCTTGTGTTTAGGATTTTCGCAAATCACGCGCACAATCCCTCGGCGTCGAATCACCTTGCACTTGTCACATATCTTTTTTACTGATGCTCGAACTTTCATTTTCTGTCCCCTAATACCGCTAAAACCCTATTCGCTTTTCAGCGCCTTGAGAATAAGAGCCGTAATTGTATCTTTTTCTTGCGATCCGTCAATCTCTAAAAGCTCATGTTTTTCACGATAGTAGCCTAAAATTGGCTCAGTCGACTCAGTATAGACCCTCAATCGCTGTCGAATCACATCTTCTTCGTCGTCCTTGCGCTTGATTAAAGCCACACTTTCGTCGCAACAGTTACAGTTCGCGACATCAGCTTCTCGAGTGTTGTAAATCTTATTGCTAACAGGACAAACCCTTCGGCTTGTCAGCCTCTCTACAATCTCTTCACTGCCCACTACCAGAGCAATCAGTGAAGAAACTTCGATGCTCTCCTCTTTAAAGGAAGCATCCAAAGCTTTCGCTTGCTCAATATTTCTGGGAAATCCATCCAGCATAAAGCCTTTTCCTTCTGACTTCAGACCTTTCACCTTATTCAGGATCATGTTGATCATCAGCTGATCAGGAACAAGCTCACCGGCTTTCATGTACCCTTCCGCTTCCAAGCCCAACTTGGATTTGGCTTTTACTTCCCCACGCAACAAATCTCCGGAACTCACATGTGCCAAATCGAGTTCTTTGCAGATAATCTCTGCCTGGGTACCTTTTCCGGCCCCTGGAGGGCCAATAATTATTACATTCATCATCAACTCTTCATAAAGCCATCGTAATGACGGGTTACCATGTAAGATTCCATTTGTCTTACAGTATCAAGCATTACACTGACCACGATAAGCAGACTGGTTCCACCGAAGTAAAAAGTTACGTTCATGTACTTGGACATAAGTGGTGGCACAAGAGACACGATTGCCAGAAACAAAGCACCACAAAGGGTGATCCTTGTGACAATTCGATCAATAAAGTCTGCTGTCTTCCGACCAGCTCGTATCCCCGGAATAAACCCGCCATACTTCTTCAGATTGTCAGCCATTTCTGTAGGATTCAGCTGAATCGCGGTGTAGAAATAGGTGAAGAAAATAATTAACAGAGCATAAATCGCCATGTGGAAAAAATGAGTATGCCCCATCCAGACTGTTGCAGTCACAATCCATTCCTGATTGAACCTGTTCTGTGCCCATTGCAAAATCAATGGGGGAAACATCATGATAGACGATGCGAAGATGATTGGAATCACTCCAGCCATGTTGACTCGCAACGGAATGAAGGACTTCAGACCCGCTGCGGATCGTCCACTGGCGTTTCTTCGTGCATGCTGGATTGGAATCTTGCGAACTCCATCCTGCATGAAGCAGATTGCCGCTACAACGAAGAGACAAATCACAGTAATGGCTGCCAGGCGAATAACCGACTTGGGATCCTGAATATCAGTGACCATTACTGTTTCCATAATGGCTGCAGGGAACGTTGCAAGAATACCAACTGTAATCAGAAGGGACATTCCGTTCCCTATTCCCTTGTTTGTCATTTGCTCACCAAGCCACATAATAAATGCGGTCCCTGCCGACAAGGTCACAACGGTCATAAACATGAATTCCCATCGTTCCATCGTAGGCAGAACAACTCCGTCCATACTTTGTAACCAGGTAGCGATTCCAAGTGCTTGAATAGCACCCAGAACGATTGTTCCGTACTTGGTATACATATTGATTTTCTTGCGCCCTTCAGAACCTTCCTCTTTCTGAAGCTTCTCCAAATAGGGAACCACGTAAACCAAAAGTTGCATGATAATCGACGCATTGATGTAGGGAGCTATACCCAGAGAAAACACACTGAAGCGCTCAAGAGCTCCTCCAGAAAACATGTTTAAAAAGCCCAGAACTCCAGCATCTCCCTGCTGGAAGATATTAGAAATCTGATCAGGATCTACACCGGGTGTAGGAACCTGACATCCCAGGCGAAACACTGCGATCATACCCAGAGTGAACAACACCCTGCTTCGCAGTTCATCAATTTTCCAAGCATTCTCCAAAATGCGCCACACTAGATCACCTCAGCAGTCCCACCAGCAGCACTGATTTTTGCAATAGCAGACTGAGAAAAACCATGGGCTTTTACAGTCAGTTTTTTTTCAAGCTCACCATTGCTTAGAATTTTCACCGGGCGGTCAGTTCTTCGTACAATCCCTACTTCTAAGAGTAGATCAGGGGTCACTTCAGTTCCCTCTTCGAAACGATTCAGTGTCGACAGGTTCACAACTGAGTATTCAACGCGAAATGGATTTTTGAATCCTCTTTTCGGGACTCGTCGAAAGATTGGCGTTTGACCACCCTCAAATCCAACGTATGGGCGAGATCGTCCAGCACGAGACAACTGTCCCTTCTGGCCGCGACCACAGGTTTTGGATCCAGCACTGAAACCTAAACCGTATCGCTTCTTGTTCTTCTTACCTTTTACTTTTCCAAGGTTTGATAGTTCTAACATGGCATTCTCCATTGAGACTCAAGTCTCAGTCTATACCTCTTCTACATTGATAAGATGGTTTACTTTGTTCACCATTCCCAATACATCAGGAGTCGCACTGTGCACTTTCGTTTGATTAATCTTGTGCAAACCCAACGCTTCCAGATTAGCCTTCTGGCGCTGTGATGCTCCGATGCTACTTTTTACTTGTGTAATTTTGATCTGTTTCATGGCTTCCTCTAGTTAAAAATCTCTTGAGACGTTCGTCCTCTTAATTGAGAAATCTCCTTCAAGGACTTAACACTTCCTAATGCTTTTACGGCCGCTCTCAAAACATTTACGGGATTATTCGATCCCAGGGACTTAGAAAGAATATTGCGAAAGCCTGCTGCTTCGACAACTGCACGGACTGAGCCTCCGGCAATAATTCCAGTACCTTCGGAAGCAGGCTTCAACAAAACTTTACCAGCTCCGAATTTTGCTTGTACGTCGTAAGGCAGAGTTCCGTTCACGATCACAGTCTGAACCATTTGCTTCTTGGCGGCCTCAAAGCTCTTCTGGATTGCTCCGGGAACTTCATTAGCTTTCCCCAGACCTACTCCAACTCTACCTTTACCGTCACCTACTACAGAGATTGCAGAAAAGCTGAATCGACGTCCACCCTTGACTACCTTGGCCACACGGGAGATACGAACAACTGTTTCAATGAACTCTTGCTCATCTTCAGTCTTTTCTCTCTGGGAGAAGCTCTTTACATCTTTTGGACTCAGGTTTTGCTCAAGATCCAACTTTTGCAAAGGTGTTTCCGAAACTTCTTCAGCTGCAGGAACTGGTGCTTCTTCGTTTACTACTTCCGCTTTCACTTCTTTTTCTTCTACTTGCTCAGGAGCGACTGCTGCTTCTTCTTTTACTTCGTTTTCTTTCTCAGACATTTCTATCTCCTAAATGCTGTTAAGCGAGAAGCTTAGCCTCACGCACGGCCTCAGCAAGCGCTTTGATTACACCGTGGTACTTGTATCCATTACGGTCGAACACAACTGTTTCGATCTTGTTTTCCTTGAGCCGCTTTGCAATCAACTTGCCAACTTCTGCGGCCTTTTCAGTCTTAGGCTTTTTAGCAAGACTTTCCCGGATTTCAGGACTTAAACTTGATGCTCCTGTGATCGACTTTTGCGCTGTATCATCTACTGCTTGAACGTACACATTTTTCGCTGACTTGTAGACTACCAGGCGAGGTCTCTCTGCAGTTCCCTCAACTTTTTTTCTTACTCTGCTGTGACGCATTACACGTCGTGCGCTGCGATTCTTAATATCTGCCATGATTAACCCCTACTTCTTCCCGGCTTTCTTACCAGCTTTCAACTTGATATGCTGACCGAAGTGCCGAATACCTTTACCCTTGTAAGGTTCTGGTGGTCTCTGTCGAATGACATCCGCACAAAACTGGCCAAGTACAGCCTTATCAATTCCGGTAAAAGTGATCTCGTCCTGCTTCTTGCTTACTTCAGCCTTCACTCCTTCAGGAATGTCCATAAGTACATCATGAGACTTCCCTACTTCCAGCTTGAGTTTAGTACCCTGTAGTGAAGCACGATAACCTACTCCAATGAGCTGGAGTTTTCGCTCATATCCGCTTGAAACACCTTGAACCATGTTATTAATCAAGGCTCTGGTAAGACCATGAAGAGCTCTTACTCTTCTATGGTCACCTTCAACACTTACCTGTACTTCACCTTCAGCAACTGCAACACTAACATCCTCGTGGATATCTATTTCAAGACTTCCAAGCTTTCCGGTTACCTTGATTGACGAGCCACTAAGTTCAGCTTTGACCCCATCAGGAAGCTGAACGGGCAGTCTGCCTATTCTTGATCTTCTTACTACTTGTTCCATGGTTATCTCCTACTACCAGATGTAACAGAGCACTTCTCCGCCTACACCAAGTTGTCGTGCGGTCTTCCCAGGCACAACCCCCTTGGATGTTGACAGAATAGCTGTTCCAAAGCCCCCAAGTACTCGGGGAATTTCACTCTTCCCGGTGTAGCGACGAATTCCAGGCTTGGAAACTCTTGTCAGTCCCTGAAGAACAGGTTCACCGTTTAGATATTTCAATCCGATTTTCAGGGTCTTTTGAACACCTTCTCCCTGAACTTCAAAGTTTTCAATATAACCTTCCTTATGAAGAACCTCTGCAATCTGGGCTTTCATCTTTGAAGAAGGCATTTCTACACTTTCGAAATTGCGAGAAACTGCATTTCGAATGCGCGTCAACATATCTGCAATTGGGTCTGTCATCATTTTGACACTCCTTATTCTGCTCGCTGGGGTTTACCAGCTCGCCTTACGGACACCTGGAAGCATTAAGTTCCCTGCCAATTCACGGAAACAAATTCGACACATGTCATATTGACGGATGTATCCTCTAGGTCTCCCACAAACGCCACATCTATTGTACTGACGTGTTGAAAACTTTGGTTTACGCTTTGCCTTTGCGATCATAGATTTCTTAGCCATGATTATCTCCTAGTTAGTCCTCTTCTTAACGAAAGGCAGTCCCAGTCCTTCTAACAGTGACAATGCTTCTTCATTCGTGTTAGCTGAAGTTACGAATGTCACATTCATTCCTCTTAATCTTTCTATTTCATCGTAATTAATCTCAGGAAACAGCAATTGCTCGCTCAAGCCAAGATTGTAATTACCTCGACCATCAAATGCCTTTCTGGAGATCCCCTGAAAGTCACGAACACGTGGAAGGGCCGCACCGATCAACTTGGTCAAGAAGTGATACATGCGATCTCCTCGCAATGTAACCTTGCAACCGATGGGCATTCCTTCTCGAATCTTAAAGTTTGAGAGAGATTTGCGAGCGCGAGTAACAAGTGGCTTCTGCCCAGTGATCTGCTGCAGCTCATTTGTAGCTGAATCGATCAACTTCTTATTTTCTTTCGCATCACCCACGCCGATGTTTACTACCATTTTCTCAAGCTTTGGAGCCTGCATAATACTGGTGTACTTAAACTCATCCATCAATGCTGGAACGACTTCTTTGCTGTATTTTTCTTTCAATGGAATCATGATTCTATTCCCCGTCTAACATTTCGCCAGATTTCTTGGCGATACGAACTTTACTTCCATCATCAAGAAACTTGTAACCAACGCGAGAAGGCTTTTCTGTCTTGGGATCAACAACCATCACATTTGAGATGTGCACAGCGGCTTCTTTCTCAAGGAGCTCACCAGGTTGACCTTCCTTACGCTTCACATGCTTCTTAACCAGATTCACTTGCTCGATGTAAACTCTTTCTTTCTTTTTATTTACATCAATGATCTTGCCGCGCTTACCTTTTTCTTTACCGGCAATCACCTCAACAAGATCACCTTTTTTGACCTTCCAATTCTTATGCTTCATGATTAACCTCAGATAACCTCTGGTGCCAGCGACACAATCTTCATATAATTCTTACCACGAAGCTCACGAGCAACCGGACCGAAGACACGAGTTCCCTTGGGGTTTCCGTTCTTGTCCACGATTACAGCTGCATTATCATCAAATCGAATCCAACTGCCGTCCGCTCTTCGAACTTCCTTCTTGGTTCTCACGATCACCGCTCGAACTACTTCTTTCTTCTTTACTGATCCGTTTGGAGTTGCAACCTTTACTGACGCAACAACCAAGTCACCCAGGGAAGCGTATCTTCGCTTGGATCCACCCAGCACCTTAAAGGCTGTGATTTCTCGAGCTCCACTGTTGTCAGCCACTTTTAAGCGAGTCATTTCTTGAATCATCTCAACTCCCTATGAATCTTGTCCGACAATGGAGACGAGTCTGTAGCGCTTCGTTTTTGACAAAGGCCTTGTCTCCATAACTGTTACTGTATCGCCAACCTTGCACTCATTCTTCTCATCATGAAATATAAGTGTCTTGGACTTGCGAATGTACTTTTTATAAAGTGGGTGTTTTTCAGTGAAGTCGATTCTCAACTTAGCTGTCTTATCTCCACTAACCTTACAAACTGTCCCGAGAATAGTCTTCGGTGTAATTCGTTCTTGAGTACTCATCAGATCCCCCACTAACCTTCCTGCTCACCAAGCAGAGTCAACAGTCTTGCAACATCACGGCGAGCTTCTCGTAGTCTCGAGGACTTCTCCAGCTGACCTACAGCATGCTTAAACCTCAAATTGAACAGATCCTTACGAGCTTCTTCCAACTTCTTTTTCAGATCTTCTGAACCAAGCTTTCTTAATTCTGCGGCCCTCATTGCATCTTCTCCCCGCCTACATCTTTTCTGCGGATAACTCTTGCTTTTACTGGTAGCTTGTGAGCTGCATGCTCGAGAGCTAACTTAGCTGTCGCTGCATCAACACCACCTACTTCGAAAACGACTCTACCTGGTTTGATAACTGCAACCCAACTATCCGGACTACCCTTACCTTTACCCATTCGAGTTTCCGCGGGTTTCTTCGTAATTTGAAGTTGAGGGAAGATTCTGATCCAGAGCTTTCCACCCCTCTTCAACTTTCTATTAATAGTTACACGGCAAGATTCGATCTGCTGATTTGTCATCCAGAAAGATCCCATTGCCTGCAGACCAAACTCCCCAAAAGCAACGTAATTACCCTTGTGAGCCTTGCCTTTAATACTTCCTTTATGTGGTTTTCTAAATTTACTTTTTCTTGGAATCAGCATCATTCCTCCATGCCTGTTTCAGACATATTTGTCTTTACTGCAAATTTTGCACTCAAAAAATGAGAGTGCAGATAATACACAACCTGCACTCTCCTGTCTATAATTATTTAAAATTCTAGAAACTACTGCTTCCGACCGCGTCTGGCGGCTGGCTTGGCAGCTTGAGCTTCGGCTTCAACGCCCTGAGTCCCCCGGGGAAAAACATCACCCTTATAGACCCAGCTTTTGACACCGATCACACCATAAGTGGTGTAAGCTCTTGATTGTGCATATTCGATATTAGCTCGAAGCGTATGCAAAGGAACACGTCCCTCCATATACTGCTCCGTACGAGCCATATCAGCCCCACCAAGACGTCCGGATACTTGAATCCTTACACCCTTGGAGCCAATTCTTCTTGCTCTCCCAATTGCCTGCTTCATCGCTTTTCTAAAAGAAACTCTCTTCTCCAGTTGAAAGGCAACATTGTCAGCAATTAACTGAGCATTGTTTGCAAAATCCTTCACTTCTTTAATGTTGATGAAGACACTTTGCTGGACGACACCCTCAAGCTCCTGTCGAAGCTTGTCGATTTCGCTTCCCGCTCGCCCGATAATCATACCTGGCTTGGCGGTATAGATTGTCACCTTGACAGACTTGTCTGTCTTGCGATCAATCTGAACATTGGAGATTCCATTCTTGTGAAACTTCTTCTCAATGTACTTTCTCAATTTTAGATCACTGTGTAGCAATTCTGCGTAATTGACACCTTCTGCAAACCAGGTAGAAGCCCAGGTTCTTGTAATGCCACCGCGCAATGCTATTGGATTAACCTTTTGACCCATAACTCCTCCTACTTCTCTGCCAACACCACTGTGGTGTGACTGGTTCGCTTCATGATGCGATCAGCGCGTCCTCGTGCTCGAGGACGAATTCTCTTTAGAGTTGCACCTTCATTCACATAAATCTGATGCACATAAAGAGAATCCTCTTTCATATTGTGATTGTTTACTGCATTTGCGCGAGCTGAAAGGATCAACTTCTCTACAATAGGCACCCCTCGCTTACGAGCGACACTCAAGATAGAAAGAGCCTCTTCAACCTTCTTCCCGCGAACCAGATCCACTACCAAACGCATTTTGCGTGGAGTGATTCTTACGTTGTTAACATGTGCTTTTGCGGTCATAACTTACTCCTAAACCTACTTCAGAGAGATTTTACGCTCGGTAAAACCCTGATGCCCTTTGTATGTTCTTGTTGGAGCAAATTCGCCTAGCTTATGTCCCACCATATTTTCTGTTACATACACTGGCACATGCTTTCTTCCATTGTGCACAGCGAATGTAATACCGACAAAATCAGGTGTAATTGTGCTGCGGCGAGACCATGTCTTGATAATGGGCTTTCGCTCCTGACCCTTGGCTGCATCTACCTTCTTCTCAAGGTGAGAATCTACAAAAGGTCCCTTCTTAATTGATCTAGCCATGATTACTTCCTCTTTGAAATAATAAACTTGGTGGAATACTTCTTCTTGTTGCGAGTCACATAACCTCGACATGGCTTACCCCAAGGAGACACTGGATGATGTCCGGACTTACTTCGTCCCTCACCACCACCATGTGGGTGATCCTTTGGATTCATCGCCATACCTCTGGTTTGAGGTCGAATCCCCAACCAGCGACTACGCCCTGCTTTACCAATAACAATTGCCTGATGCTCCTGATTACCAATAACACCGAGAGTTGCCCGGCAAGCTGCTGGTAAACGTCTCATTTCACCAGAAGGTAATTTAACAACTGCCATCCCACCTTCCACAGCCATCAATTGAGCTCCTACACCGGCAGAGCGAACCATTTGGCCACCCTTTCCAGGCTTGATCTCGATGTTGTGAATCATGGAACCTACAGGCAAGTTCTCCATTGGCATACAATTACCAGGTCGCACCTCTACATCAGTACCAGAAAGCAAAATGTCGCCTTCCACTACAGTTCTGGGTGCCAGAATGTATCGCTTTTCCCCATCTGCATATTGCAGAAGGGCAATAAAAGCGCTTCGATTGGGATCGTACTCAATGGACTTAACCTTGGCAGGAATATTGTCCTTGTTTCGCTTGAAGTCGATGATGCGATATCTACGCTTGTGTCCGCCACCTCGATGTCGGGACGTGATCTTACCGCTGTGATTCCGCCCACCTGTCTTGGTGATTGGCGCGAGGAGACTCTTTTCAGGGGCAACCTTCGAGAGACCCTCTTGCGACTTCACTGTCATGAAGCGACGAGATGGGGTCGTTGGTCTAAAATGCTTAACCGCCATTTTGATTCTCCTTTACTCGTTGTCGAATTTCTCGAAGAAGTCCAGGCTTTCACCTTCAGGCAAAGTCACTACTGCTTTTTTCCAGTCACTCTTGTAAGTCTGGAATCGGCCGAAGCGCTTTTGCTTTCCTCGAACTTTCGAAACGTTAACACTCAATACCTTGACATTGAACATCTTCTCAACCGCTTGGCGGATGACGATCTTGTTCGCAGCAGGGTGTACCATAAAGCGGTACTTATTCATATCACTCTCCAGATAACTTTTCTCTGAGAGTAGTGGCTTCAATAATACTTGCGATAAATCTAAACTCACAGTACCGCCTCCTCGATCTTTGGCAATGCACTTTCGAGAATTACCACCTGAGAGTAGTTCATCAAGTCATGTGGATTGAGATTGCTGAACAGAAGAGTTTTAACACCCTGCAAATTTCTAGTACTCAACTCTAGACTCTCTACTCGCTCAGGCTGTATGAAAAGAACTTTCTGAGACCCAATATTAGATACCAGACTAGCTGCATCTTTAGTCTTTGGAACCTCGAAGCTCAGATCTTCAATCACACTGAGGCCGCCACTGCTGGCTTTATCACTCAAGATTGACCGCATAGCCATTCTTCTCACCTTACGAGGCATCTTCTTTGTGTGATCTTTTCCATCAGGACCGTGTGCTACTGCACCACCAACCCACACAGGAGAACGGACAGAACCGTGTCTTGCACGACCGGTACCCTTTTGCTTCCAAGGCTTGCGACCGCCACCACGAATATTCTTTCGGTTTTTGGTCTTGGGCTTGGCTCTTCTCTTGTTTGCCAATTGCAGCAAAAGCAATTCCTTCACTGCTTCATAATTTACTTCACAACCAAAAACTGCTGGATTCAAATCAACAGTTCCCGACTCTTTACCTGACTTATCAAATTTCTTAACTTGTACCATGACTCGTCTCCTAACCCTTCACCGCTTGTTGAACATAAAGGATTCCGTTGCGAGCACCAGGCACTGCTCCACGAACGAAAAGCAGGTTTCGCTCTTCATCTCGCTTAACAATCTCCAAGTTTTGCACTGTGCGGCGCACGTTACCCATTTGCCCAGGCATCTTCAAACCCTTCCACACCTTGGATGGTGTTGAACAGTTTCCGATTGAACCCGGAATACGATAACAATGGCCACCGTGAGTCTTATCTCCTCGAGCCTGGTTGTATCTCTTGATTACCCCCTGGAAACCGCGACCCTTCGTCGTACCTGCAACATCAACGCGACTTACACCCTCAAACATAGAGACAGTCAATACGTCTCCAACCTTGGCCTCTTCTCCGGCACCTTCGAATTCTCTAACAATTTTGAATCCAGCTGTACCAGACTTTTTAAAGTGACCCTTTTGAGGTTTTGGAACTCTTTGAGGTTTTTGCTCTTCATACCCTATCTGAATACTTGAGTAACCATCAGTTTCCACAGTCTTAACTTGAGTTACAGTGCAGGGGCCGACTTGGATCACTGTTACGGGGATCGCTTCTCTTGACTCAGGATCAAATACCTGCGTCATACCAATCTTTTTGCCGATCAGTCCTTTCGCCATCATGATCTCTCCTTACCTTACACCTTGATCTTAATGTTTACACCAGAGGGCAAATCCAAATGCATCAGCGCTTCAACAGTCATAGAACTTGGATCTGTTACACAAATCAATCGCTTGTGAACGCGCTGCTCAAATTGCTCCCTGGAATCCTTGTTTACGAAAACGGATCTCAACACAGTGACTCTGTGGATCTTTGTTGGCAAAGGAATCGGTCCAATCACCTTGGCGCCAGTGCGCTTCGCGGCGTTGACGATTTCTTGAGCCGACTGATCCAGAATCCTGTGATCAAAAGTCTTCAAATAAATCTTAATCTTTCGTTTCATCTTCAAAGCCTCCAGGCATCTATTCTTCGAAACACAACCAAGTGCTCCGGAAAAAGGCTGACAACCGTATCACATAGGACAAACGGCTGCCAGCTATTTCTAGAATTTCGCTCTAAAAAAAATTAACTTGCGGTACCACGTACCTTTTCCACGATCTGATCAGTAATCTGTCGTGGTACCTCTTCGTAAGAGTCGAACACCATAGTAAATGTCGCTCGCCCCTGAGTCAGAGATCTCAGAGATGTTGCATATCCGAAAGTTTCGGACAGTGGAACATACCCGGTAATATTCTGGGAACTTCCACGGGCTTCCATCTTCTCGATGCGTCCACGTCTTGAGTTGAAGTCACCAATCACATCACCCATGTAGTCTTCAGGAGTTTCAATCTCCATCTTCATCACTGGCTCAAGCAGATAAGGTTGACACTTGGACATCCCCTCTTTCATAGCCATGGAAGCAGCAATCTTGAACGCCATTTCGTTCGAATCCACATCGTGAAAAGAACCAAAGTGCAAAGTTACCTTCACATTCTCAACCGGGTATCCTGCAAGAACACCGGTATCCAGTGACTCCCTACAACCCTTTTCAATTGGCCCGAAATATTCACGAGGAATAATCCCCCCAACAATCTTGTTGACGAATACAAATCCTTCGCCCTTCTCATCTTCCTCTGGAGTCAGCGGCTCAATAATCATCTGGACGTGTCCATAGTTACCGCGACCACCGGACTGCTTGATGTACTTCCCTTCCTGATCAACCTTTCCACGAATGGATTCGCGGTAGGCCACCTGCGGAGCACCTACGTTCACTTCAACCTTGAATTCCCGCTTGAGTCGATCAACAATCACTTCGAGGTGAAGCTCACCCATTCCGGAGATGATTGTCTGACCAGTTTCCTCATCACTGCGAATACTCAAGGAAGGATCTTCTTCCAAAAGCTTCTTTAGACCATTGGACATCTTATCGCGATCTTCTTTGGTCTTTGGCTCAATAGAGAGGCCAATCACAGGCTCAGGAAATTCCATTCTTTCCAAGATGACCTTGTTGTCTGGATCACACAGAGTGTCTCCTGTTGTCGTATCCTTAAGACCAACAACTGCACCCAAGTTTCCAGCAGTGATTTCCTTCACTTCTTCGCGATCCTTGGCGTGCATTAGAAGCAGTCGACCAATTCGCTCTTTTTTATCCTTTGTTGAATTAACCACATAGGACCCTGACTCAAGCTTACCAGAATAAACCCGAACAAAAGTAAGACGACCAACAAATGGATCAGTCATAATCTTGAAAGCCAGAGCGGAAGCAGGCTCATCTACATCAGGCTTGCGAACAACCTCTTCCTCATCCTCGTTGACACCCTTAATTGGGGGAATATCAAGCGGACTTGGCATGAAGTCGATCACGGCATCCAGCATAGTTTGAACACCCTTGTTTTTGAACGCAGTTCCACAAGTCACCGGCTGAATTTTACAATCGATAGTAGCCTTGCGAACAGTCTCAATAATTCTCTCAACAGGAATTTCCTGCTCCTCGAGAATCATCTCCATCAACTCTTCATCATGATCAGCAAGCGACTCGAGCATAATCTCGCGGTATTCTTCAGCTTGATCTTTCATATCATCACGGATGTCACGGCTCTCAAAATGAGCACCCAACTCTTCGCCAGTCCAAACAACTTCTTTCATGTTGATCAAATCAACAACGCCCTCGAACTGATCCTCGGCTCCGATAGGAATCTGGATGGGCACCGGAGAGGCTCCAAGACGCTCCTTCATCATTTCAATCACATTGAAAAAATCTGCACCGGTTCGGTCCATTTTATTTACAAAGGCCATCCTGGGGACAGTATATCTTTCTGCCTGTCTCCATACACACTCAGACTGAGGCTGAACTCCACCGACTGCACAAAATACAGCAACAGCTCCGTCCAAAACCTTCAAGGAGCGCTCCACCTCAATAGTGAAGTCAACGTGTCCCGGAGTATCAATAATATTGATCTTGAAATCTTTCCAGTGACAAGTGGTCGCAGCAGAAGTAATTGTAATCCCTCGCTCCTGCTCCTGCTCCATCCAATCCATAGTAGCGTTCCCGTCGTGAACTTCACCGATCTTGTAGTTTCGGCCGGTGTAGTAAAGGATGCGCTCAGTGGTAGTCGTCTTTCCTGCATCAATGTGCGCCATAATTCCAATGTTGCGCACTGAATTCAAATTCTCTTTCGCCATTTCAAATTCCTTAGAATTCCGAGTCTAATTAGAACCGGAAGTGAGCGAAGGCTCGGTTAGCCTCAGCCATTTTATGAACATTCTCTCGCTTCTTGATAGTTGAGCCAACTCCGTTGGCAGCATCTCTCAATTCCCCAGCCAGTCGCAGAGCGAAAGTCTTCTCTTTTCTCTTGCGGGCTTCACTCACGATCCATCGGATCGCCAATGTGGTCTGTCGCTCCCAGCGCACCTTTACCGGCACCTGGTAATTCGACCCACCAATCCTTCGTGATTTCACTTCATTCATAGGCTTACAGTTCTTTACTGCATTTTCGAACATAGCAAAGCCATTACCCTCTGGAGCACTTTCACTCAACTTGTCCACAGCCTGATAGAACATCTTAGCGGCGATGGACTTCTTCCCATCCAGCATCATTCCGTTGATAAACTTCGCAGCAAGAACGCTGTTGTACTTGGGGTCTGCGGAAATTCTTCTTTTCTCAGCTCTTCTTCGTCTTGACATAATCTACCTCAACCTATTTCTTTTCTTTTGGCCTCTTGGCACCATACTTGGATCGTCCACGCATACGTTTAGCTACAGCAGCCAAATCCAATGCTCCACGAACAATGTGATAACGAACACCTGGTAAATCTTTTACACGACCACCTCTCACAAGAACCACAGAGTGTTCTTGAAGGTTGTGACCCTCACCAGGGATGTATGCAGTTACTTCCTGACCTGTTGTTAAACGAACACGAGCTACCTTACGCAAAGCTGAGTTCGGCTTCTTTGGCGTAGTTGTGTACACACGAGTACAAACCCCTCTACGCTGGGGACATTTCATCAATGCCGCAGACTTGGTTTTCTTAACAATCTTCTTGCGACCTTTACGAACCAATTGGTTAATTGTGGGCACGTTTATCTCCTTAATTCCTATTCTTTTCAAAAAAATGCACAAAGGACAAAGTGCCCAAAAACCGGGTACACTTTGCGAGAGCCACGGATACTAGCACAGCACTTTTGGGTAGTCAACGAAGAATTTGACTCAGAAAAAATAGAGATTGCTAGCGCAAAATAGCGAACTTAACAACTTTACGGGCCAGTACATTTCCCTGACTGGCCTTAACCCTCAGAAAGTAGACACCGTTGGATAACTCTACAAAGCGGTTGTTATAAAGCTCCAGCTCTTCTCGAACCCTTCTTGCGGGAACCAGTTCCTTACGATGCACTCTCCGGCCTGCAGAATCATACAAGGTGTACTCAATTGAATCAGGAGCTCTTGTCATCAGACAGTCCAGAGAAGCATAACTTCTCACGGGGTTGGGCACTACGTTGCAGGATTCGATCGCAAAGGGGGCGAGAACCGCAATATTCTTTTTCACAAGGGAAGTATTTCCCGCCAGATCCACAAGTTGAACAGACATTTGTCGATCGCCACGTCTCAGGTTAAGCAAAAACTCTGTATCCAGTTGAGCAAGCCCCGCACCTGATCTGGTCTCAACAACAACTCCATCCAGAGACAGGGTCATTTCCTTGATTCCCGAAATTCTATCCAGGCCGCTCATGGCAATCTCCTGATCACCCTCGTCCAATTCGTCAGGTAAGTCCCACTGAAGCACCGGCTTCTCAAAGTCATAACCGAGCTGCACAACTTCAGTTGACTCATGAGTGTATTGAAGATCAAGAGTAGACTCCAAACAACTGACAACTCCACTAAGCGGTTGAATGGTATTTTCTGACATCTTCATCAAGACCAGTTTAGAACAATTGCCCTGAAAGCCTCGTCTCAGCTCAAAAGACAGCTCTCGACCTTTAGGATGCAGACTCACCGGCAAGGACAAGTCCTTGAGAATTTCAAAACCCTTGAGTGAAAAAACCTCTGGTGAATGATTCTCAAGATTTCCTGACCAACCAACCAAAGCAACCCCGCTGTTTTCAGTCAAAGCAGTGGAATCTCGTACACTCCAGTTTTCACTCGAACCACCCACTTCCAATCTCGACACAGAACGCAAGGCCCCCTCAAGTGGCACTACATGAAGCAATACATCTCGAATACTCTCATGACCCCTAAAGTCAATCGCTCGAAATGTCAATTTCACATCCCCTACGTAATCCAGACTCACTTGAAAACCACTTGTAAAGCCGGAGACGAATTGTTGCCCCTCCACGAAAGTAAGCCTCATGGGATTTAATGGCAAAGTTCGGGCCTGACCTGAACCCTGGGAGAAAAATAACTGTGGAGTTGGCCTTGTCAGATCATATTTCAACAAATCTTCCTGACCATCAAAATCAATTCCCTTGAACGCCAATCCAAAGGATAGTGGGTCTACGGGATTTTGAAACAACTTCACCTCATATTCAGGACCAGTATCCACCTTGAAATCAGCTTCCAGAACATCAAGAAAATTCCCGGCCCGATCCTGAAAGCCATCAATAGTCACCGTAGCAATTCCATTCGCTCCTTCAGATTGCAGGTCAAACCGAAAGTCAAATACCGAGCTTTCCACAGGCAAAGAGGAGATGCCCTTGAATAACCGACGACCATAGGGAAAGTCTACATACACTTTTTCATTTCCATAGACACGCAATACATCGGGGGCATACCAGCGCAGATGAACCGAAGTGCCCGTAGCAAAAGTAGTGGCTGAATCCAGAGGCTTTTCAAGACCGCCCTGGACCAAAACAATCTGCCCGGGATCAACCGGGTCCTTGATCTGGTCAAATTCAAGCTTTTCTCCCCTGCCAAAAGCCCCATTGGGATCACTACCCTGCCCAATACCATCCAGTGACTCAACCAACCAATAGAGCTGATCTCTTCCCGTCAGCGGAACCACAGGTCCTGCAGATCTGATCTGAGAGAAGTCCACTGTCTCGGAAATCCGGGATGCGGGCAAAATACGAAATGTTGTTCTCACTCCCGGGGTCAAGGATTCTCGACTCAGATGCAGCTTGTAAAAACTGGCTTCCGGCACAGGCTCCCAGCGCAAAAACTGCACAGGACTGGTTGTAAAATAATCTACTGTTGTCGATCGAAAACTCATTTTGGAAAGCGGGCTTAAAGGTCGTGGAAACCTTGGTAAGGACTCTCTGAGCTTAACGACCCGATCCACATTTGCCCAGTTCCCGGCCATATCACGAAAACGCCATTCAAACAGTGCAGCATCCACTCCACCGGGAAAACTCCCTGTTAAAACGAAGTCAGCCTGATCGCTCGACATAGGAAAACTGACCACTGGAACTCTGTCGATACTGTCGGGGTAAAATGGCCCCGCGATTTCTCCACCCTTGAGCTTTGTGTTTAAATCCCAGGAAAAGATCCTTAACTCGATGTGAGAAGTCGGGATTGCTGCAGCCGGACCTGAACCAAGACCACAGGGCCCGGTATCAGTGAGTAATCCTCGAAACACAAACTGCTGATTGGTGAGAAAATCTTCATCCCCAAACCCACTCAAACTCAGACTTGGAGAACGACTGTCAAAATTAAAACTCACTTTGTGCGATACTTGATTTGAGGCAGCATCCTGAAAAGTCGCATCCAAAACATAGCGCCCGTCATACTCTCCTCCTACAGGCAATCCAAGACTCCCCTCTTCAGAAATCCTGATCATAGCAATCTGGGTCGATTCTGGAGAGCCGTCCTGGGACTGATAACTGACTGTACTTTGAATCGTCTTGTTCACTGGATGGGTGTTGTATGGAAAATGAGGTGAAGTCAGACGCATCCTGATGACAGACAATTCGGGATCAATGCCTGACACATTGGTCGTAAACGAAAGGTTCTCCTGAGCCTGTATCTGAGCTTCTTCCAGCCTCGAAACACAACTGTTGTCCACTGGCCAGGATTTCAAAAACACAGGTGCCTGGGTATCATAGATGTATTGATGTGTCTTGAGAGTCTGATTTCCTGTTCGATCCCAAACATCAAGATGAAGAGTGTACAACCCGTCGCTCGTTCCGTCCGTTGCCGGAATGGAAGTGGTAACAAATTCCCTGTATATGGAGGCTGGCGTAGAGATTTGAGTCCTAGTAGAGCTAAGCAATACGCCGTTTGGATTGGATATACTGAAATCACTGCGCTGAAGATTTGCTTCGATATCCTGAATAAAGAGGGCATTGTACGGGCCCGTTACCGAACTCGAAGGCATGGTTGAGACTTTGGCATCGTTGGCTGGATCTGTTATTAGCAAGGGTTGCGCAATCTGCTTGCGATCCAGAACAAAGACGCGGGAGTACAATTTCTGATTTCCCACCCTGTCCACTGCGCGAAATTCAACACGATAGGTTCCATCATCGGGCAAAGCTCCCAAAACTGTTCCCCCAACTTCAAAATCTATTTCAGGTGGAACATAGGTCGAAAGTGGCTGTTCATTCAAACTGTCAGGAGTTTGCTGTAAGGGACCAAAAAGCCTGACATTCAGATTTGCCGTCGCAATACCAGCTGTCAAACTGGTTGAGTTTGTATCCTTGAAAAAATCAGTCAGATTGATTCTGGTAGAAACAAAAGTTGTGACCAATACCGAATCTACGGGATCGAGAATAATCACTGGAGGAGAGGAGAACTCATTGGGAGCTACCGTATCCACCACAAAACCGTCAGGCAAGCCTGTAGTGACCACAGAGTTGCCAAAAAGATCCCGTCCACCTTCAATATGAAACTCAACGGGTCCATCGAAGTCCTTTTTCTGCCCCAGCACCTCGTAAGTATATCGAAAAGAGAAAGTTCCGATTATGGATGGGAAAGTGGCAGGCAACTTACCCGCCTTTCGAAACACGTTTCCAGATTGCTTAAAACTTAAGTCGGGCGCTTCGAGCATGGGAAATTCGGTGATGAGCTCAAACAAGACAGACTGGGATGAGTAAAATACAGTCAAACCCGGATCAGCATTGATCGAATCAGGGAAAATCTCAACTTTGTTTGGCAAAGTGGGTTCAGGATAATTCAGTACGGACAGCGTCTTTACCGGTACTGCCAAAGTGTTTCTGTGTACGACCACCTCAGAAATACTGGAAACAGGGTCGGTGTTATCAAAGCTGTCGATAGCCTGAACAATAATGGTGGTGGGAGTCGTCAATGACCCCGCTATGGTGGAGATATCCATGCTGTTGATTTGAAACCGACCTTCACTGTCGGCCTGAGTAAAGAAACAGGTCAACAAGGAAGGATCACAAGCTGTGGAAAGCGTATCGAAGTCAGAACCCACAATTGGTATGGAGGACGGGGAAGTTCTGGGAATCCTGCGACTTGAATCAATCACATATCCCGCAGCTGAGTTTTCCGGAGGGAGTAACACGTAAATCAGACTGTCAGGCTCTGCCACACCAGCAAGGTTCATCTCATCGAGATTGGTATAAATCGTTGGTTTGGTAAAACCGGGCAAGATACCTGGAACTTCAATGACGGGCTCATTGGCCGGTGTAATATCACGGATCACTGTGATATTTGCCTGCGGTCCCTTGTTACCCAAATTATCAATACCTTCCAACCTCAGGACTTCCTGAATACCATCTTTGAGGTTAAAAAGGGGAATCCGAATTTGAAAATCAGTGAGCTGAGTTTGAGCAAAGGGAGGCTGATTCACGGTGATGTTTGTACCCTTGTAATCAAAGTCCACGTCAACACCAGTCGGAGCATCCTGATTATTGAGGACGGTAAAAGACTTTACAGCACCTCCAGAAACCTCGATAGCGGTAGTCTGCCCGAAGTTCTCCCTCGAACGACCTCTTAGCAACAAGCCTATTCTGTCAGGACCCGTCGCTCCCGTAACTATTACATGAGGGTCAGCTGTCGCAGCGATGGGAAAAGTTCCACCCGGCCCATCATCAATAGTTAACTCTGGAGATTTCAGGGAAACCCGAAAGAGATTGTCATCGGCGCCGAAAAAGTTGGGCAGGGTTGGAAAGTTAGTCGTGTAATTATCATCTGGACCAGATTCTGAAAAACCAAACTCTATCAAGGGACCACTCGTATCCTTGACCACCGTGACTGAACTACATGGATTGGACTTGTTTCCCACTTGATCAAGCAAACAGAGATCTATCTGCAATATTCCGTCGGGAACATTCGTGAAATTGATTGCATGATCAAGAAAGTACTTCTCGTAAACAAGATTGTTAAATGCTGTCGTTCGATCAAGATAATTCACTGTCTCCACTTGACCGGTAGCATTCCCTTCAGGGTCGGTCACATTAATAGTCTTGGTAAATGGTAAGAAGGTATTGTCGAGTAAAGAGTCCGTGAGTGGCAACTGGTTCGAGGTGCTCGCAGGAGGGCTGACAGAAAACAATCGAATCGCACTGCTGGTGGTGATGTGGGTCACCGTAATCTCAAAGTTCATCCGACCATGCTCGGCATTGGGAGAGAGAACATCATTGTCAGCCTCACCTTCAAAAGTGAATATCGTTTGGCGTATTGGATCCCCGTCTTTCACATTGGTAAATACCGGTGTCTGTGGAGGAAAGAAATCTTTGATAACCAGCAGCTCCGTATCATTGCCCACATTGAAATTACCGTTGCGATCTTCCGGCACAAAGCCAAACCTGTAGGCCACCTGCCCCGGTGAATTCACCTGAGGTGCCCAGTTTGTCGCATCGATAATACTCTCCACAATGCCGCTGAAAGGATCTGTAGAAAACACCAGCTCGGGATTGATATTATTTGCAGTATCGTTTCCCCCATCGATATCCGGACTATCCTGGGAATGAACTCTCACCCTGACCTGCTCTCCCCTCTCATCTGCTACAGAGCCTCTGATAATCCAGATACTGTCTTCAAATGGTGGATCAACTGATGGAGGAGTGTTACCAAAAATAAACACACTTCGCGGACTCTCGAGCAGGAAGTCCTGGGGTATGACCGTATCTTTGATTATCAATAACCTCGGTGGAGTACCACTGGTTGGATTGGTCAGATTTCCAAAAGCGTTGAAGCCACCAGGTGAGATATTGTTGAAAGCATCTCTGGCTCCAGCTGTGATTTCATAATTTCCGTCAGCCAGAATCTGCTTGAAATCAAATCCAAGTGGATTAAAGAGTCCCAATCCAGGACCACTTTGAGCGGGAGTAATGTTTGGCTGCGCCGCTGGAGTCACATCGACTGCAGTTACATTGAGAGGAAAACCTCCGGTTTTGGTGGTCACATCTCCAATAACCTCAACCGATTGTGGGGGACCGGAATCTGGTATCCCTGAGGTGATTCTACCCAACTGAGCCACCACATCTGCGAGTGATTCAGGCCTTGGAACAGCACCTGGAACAGGATTTGGATTGGGCTCATTGTCAGGGTCCGTGTCAAACTGCGTTGGATCATTGGTTACAGTACCAACAAAACTCACCTCCAACGAGGTCGTATTTTGGAAATCAAAGCGGTTGTAACGAATCTCCATCAAGAATTCAGAATTGGATGGATTCTGATTGACGTAGTATGCCCTGAGATTTGGAGCCGGCAGGTTTAGAGTTCTGGCACCTTCCACCAGAAATCCGCCAATTTCCGGTGCACGAGGTGGCCCCTGATCGACCCTGAACAGTAATGGCAACTCCCCATCGATGGTCAGCGGACCGAGCACCCAGGGAGTCGCATTATTTGCATCTCTTGCATAGGGATAGAGAAATGTAATCCCTTCCAGTAAATCAAGAGGGTCTACAGGATAGCCCTCATCCAGATCCGCAATGGAAGTGACTCCTTGGTTATTAATCAGCTCAATCTGATTGAACCAGGCTGTAAAAGCTGGAGTAGATTCAATAACTGCCTGAAAGGAAGGCAACAGTGTTGGACCGGGATCTCCATTATCATCAGTGATTTCCTGCTCTCCATCGTTGGGCGGATCAACAAACTCAAAGCGAGTAATCACAGCCTCCAGGGAAGGAGTAAACACACCCCCAGAGAGGAGCACAAGAAAGACAAAAAGAGACAGTTTTAACATTTTCTGGACAAATTTACGCAAAGTTGTACAAGTTTTCAAGCAAACCTGCACTAGTACTTGAACAAAGAGTGATTATCTGAGAATGGCAAGTTTGCTGCGCTTCACAAAATTGCGGCCATTTTGGTGAACATTTAGCTTGAGGAAATAGACACCATTGGACAGTTCGATCCCTCGACTGTTGCTTAGACTCCAGTCTATGCTCTGCCGCCCTGGATTGGTGGAACCATCTAATGAAACAACTCTCCGACCCGCACTGTCATAGACTGAAAGGTTCACAGAATCCGCAAGCCCTTCCAGAAAATAATCAATTCGACAACTGCTGCCTCTGACCGGATTGGGCGATGCTGTCATCCACCGTACTCCGGTACCCTGAAGAATCTGAACAGCTTTGGAAATACTGGCAATTCGACCAGCATTGTCAGCCACCTGAACCTCCAGCACTCCTTCCTCTGACAAAGATCTCACATTCCCCGGATTCCAGTTCAACTCCAGTGAACCTTGCTCCAGGAAGTTAAAATCAACACTTTCCCCATCCACTTTCAATTCCATACTTGAAACATCCACGCCGCTCTCCTCGTCCTGAACAATTAAATCCAGGAGCGACTTTCCCGGAACAAGGAAAAGATCTTGAGATTCAAATTCGACTTGAGGTGCCCTGGAATCTTGAGCCAGAAAATACTTGGAACCCAGCTCGACAGTAAAGTCCAAAGCTTCCTGATTCACCCTGGAAACAAATTGTAATCCTTTCTGTCCCTCGATCTCCTTGACCAGACACAAGTAGCTTGTTCCCAAACCCCTCTCAACGGAACCCAGAGACAATAAAGCACGCTGACCTTGCAAATTTTTGGAGGCCCCGAAACTATCCAGACTCCTTTGAATTTGCCATCCTGCACGCATTTCGCTCACCTCAGCCCCATTTCCCGAAAAGTAAACTTGACCAGATTGCCCTGCACCCGTCGTCAACATCAATCGAGAAGCACTGGAGCGATGAAGGAGAGTCAAGCTCGAATTGACCCGGTATTGTCCAAGGGAAATCTCCCGCTCTTTCACAAAGTCACGACCGAGGTGATCACGATATGCAACACTTAAGAAATAGAACCCTTCATCAAAGCGACCCAAGGGAAGGGCAATGGAAAAACTATCCAATCTGCCCTGTGCAAAATCCTCAAACAATGGCGTGATCTTCAAGGGGGTAAACTCACTGCCTTTTCTTAGAATCACGGAAGGAGAGACGATCTCATTGTTGATGCGAATCACCTTGACCTTCTCCAGTCGCCCCTTTTGAGAAATAAACCTGACAACTGAACCCAGTTCAAAATCGGCTACAGGATTCGAGAAAACCTGAACCAAAATCTCCGGTCCAAGATCAATGGGTATCTCAACCTCAAAACCACTGATAAGCTGCTGCAATTGATCCCTTAGCCCACCCATTCGAAACCTCAATGGTTTTCTGGGAAACTGAGCCTGTGGATCAAATTCCAGTTTCACCTGAAACAATATCTGATTGGTCGCTTCTTGTGTCAGCGCAACCGATTGAATTCTTGAAACGAGAGGCTGATCCTGAGAGACCAGTGACACAATTGGTGAAGACGAAGGAGTATATTTCTTACTCAGAGTGGCAAGGAGACCAAACTGACTCGTGAGTATTACCACACCAGGATCACTCACAGACAGGGATTCGCTACCTTGAATCAGTTTCAAACTTTCCACTTCGAAACTGCGCGCATCCACAAAGAAAGGTTGAAAATCAGAAAACGCCGAATAGCGATCTTGATTGTCTCTACCACGAATCCGCAAACGAAAACTCTCTTTACCTACAATCGGAACTCCAGTAGCAAGAGAAATCGGAGCGCTTGATTGTAGATAAGCCTGATAAGTCAGGACATGAATAGGAGCGCTGGAACTTAAGCGATCCCGATAGATTTCAAGCTCTACCTCCTCCATTCCCTGAATGGCTTGCCAACGGACTTTTAGAATCTGATTTTTTGTCGTGAAAGTTGTCTCAACACCGTCCAGCACGGAAATTTTGGGAGGCTCCAGTACAATCGGAGTACTCCGGACAAAGTTAACCAGGCGGAATATCCTTTGAATTCTGCCGCGATTGTAGGCTTGATCAACAACATCCATCTCTACTTCGAAGGCACGGTCTTCAAAGAAACCGGTAAATGGGACATGGGTCGCGTAATCAAAACGAAGCTGAGATTGATGATAGGGATTGGAGGTTTGTGTCGGCAGGCTCAGGTTCGTAATGGGAGTGGTCGGAATAAGAAGACCGGTGCGCGACAGATCATTGCCATCCAGCGTAAAGACGCGATAAGCCATCGTTGTACTATGATTCTTTGCGGCACCATTCACTGCAAAATGACAGGGCCCCTGGTCTTGAATATAGCCCCCGAAGAACAGATCAAAACCGCTGGTCACTCCAAGTACTTTCCCATCGCTGAAGGTTTCAAGACCAATCGTGGGAGCTTGATTGTCAAAACGAAACCGACTCTCTCCCGTACTGAGATTTCCCACATGATCTTCAATACTGGCTTCTACTCTTAAAATCCCGTCAAAACTGCCATCCGTTGGCAAGACTGTGTCCACATCCTGATTACTTGGTAAAAAGAGTACTTTGGTTACTCCTCCACTTTCCACCTGGCTCAAGACACGAATATCTCCAAAAATTCGCTGGTCAGTACTGACTGTGGAGAGCTGCCCTGAAGGCTCCTGAACAAAGAGCCTGAGTGAGCTTTTTGCCGAGACACCTGAAACAGGAATCACAAGATCAGTCCTGCCAGGTGGATCATCTACGGACAAATCCACCAAATCGAGGGGACCTGATTGGCAAGTATCAGTGTTTGGAAAGAAACTGCCAACAGATGGAGCTCTGGTATCAAGAAGGAACTCGTGAACCTTATCAAAGCGATTCCCCACCAGATCGTAGGCTTCAATGGGAATATTGTACAAACCATCCTGAGACCCATCATAAGGAATAACCGGAGTGAGGAATTTGCGTATTCTGCTTTCTTGAGTGGTCACTTCGTGACCGTTGATTGCAACGGAATTTCCAAGCGGATCATTGAGTGCAAATGTTGATCGAAAAAGGTCGGCATCCAGTCTTTCAATAATCAAATCCACGTACTGGCTGGTCGGAGGCAGAGGACTGGTTGGCATCTTGCTAATCACGCTACCGTTGGATGGATTGGTAATGAGCAAGGGACCGGAAATTGGCGTATCGTCAAACACAAAGTTGCTGTAGAAGCGATACTTGTTACCCACTTGATCACTGGCATCAAGCTCAATCCGGTACACACCATCATCAAGAGGATCAACCACTTGATAACTCAACAAATAGCCTGGTTGAGGAGCTACACTGATGAGCCCAACCGGACTTTCTTGATCAGCGCTAAGAGGACCGTACATTCGCATGACGGAGTTGGAAGTGTCTACACCAGAGCGCTCGGTGGATCCATTGCTGACCAGATCATCTGTAAAAAGTGAACTGATGATTATGTTTTGAGCATTGATGCGTTGGCCTTGAGTCGGTTCAAAGTCCGGTTGAATCTCTTGAACCAAAAAAGCATCCGGTGTGGTTACAAGATTAGGGGCCAGTGAGTCTACATAGAAAGTTGTGGTTACCAGAAGTGGTCGAATTGCATTACCAAAGAGATCCACTCCCCCCTCTACACGGCCTTCCACTCGACCATCAAACTTCCCTCTCTGGGAGACTACCGAATAGGTATAGTCAAAGTTGGTTTGACCATTCACTTGATCCACACTCGATACCATGCTGGCAACCCTTGTAACCCCCAGAAACTGCTGAAGCGACAGCACTGGAGCTTGAGTCATAGGCACAAAAGTGGAAAGTCGCAAGCGCACCTCCTCAATTCCGGTGAAGAGGGTCTGCAGAATACTTGGAGGTAGGCTCTCCGGTGGAAACACCTGTACATCCTGGCCGCTACCCCTGAAGTCAATCAAGCTCAAGGTGGCCACCGTACCCCCGTTTGGAAAGTAAAATATTTCAACAGGGAAGGCTTCCTGCGGGTCTGTATTATCAAACTGATCAATCCCCTGAAGGTAGATTGTTGTTGGCACAGTAAAACTTGAAGGGATGTTTGCCAAAGACACCTCTAAATCAAAGCGCCCGTCATCGTCCACTTCACGATAGTCAAAATGAGCTTCAGTTGCCGAGCTTGGAAAACTGGAGAAAAAGGAATCCAGTTGGGGAACAGCCTGGGGAGAACTAGCTTCAATCCTGGGAATAATATCTCCTGTTACAAAACTGCCTGGGGCTTCTGAAGGAGTCAGAGCGACTACTTTGCTCCGAATCTGAGTTCCGTCATCCAGGCTTAATAGTCTACTGTCCCTGACGGACATCTGTCCTACCAGTCGCAGCCTGTCCGTTGCTGAGTAGATTCTATGTAGAGAGTCAGTCGGTCTTTTTGGTGGTTCGATCAAACGCACAGGTTCTGCAGGAGTAGTGTCCCGGTAAAGCACTACCGATTTGGGTAAGCCTGGAATCTGGTCTGCGTCAAAACCCTGAAAGCGGATAACTTCCCGAATCCCTTCGGGTACGCCAGTCACATCCAAATCCACTTCAAAATCAGACTCAACGGTGTTTGGAGACAGCAGGGTGACCAAAGTGTCAGGAACGTGGGGACTTTGCACTTCCACCCTGTCGACATTGGTGAGACTGTCTCTCACAATTCCTTCTATATGAAGCAAATCTTTGGTTCCGGGGTCAGAACTGGTGGGAGCTGTTCCACCCTGACCAAAATCAACAACCCTTTCAGGAGAGATCATGCTGACAATGTAAATATCATCATCCGCTCCGGCAAAGTTTGGGACAGGGTAATTATTATCCGGGCCGGATTCCTGGCGTTTGGCAGCATTGAAAATCACTGCGGGACCAGTCGAGTTTTTGATGAATGTAATGCTGGTTGTATTGGCACTGGGATTTCCCACTTGATCCGTAAGCACTACAACCACGGTCATTTGGCCATCCACGAACTCGTCCAGGTTGATTCTTTGGGAAAACTCAAACCTCTCGGGGACATCCCCAAAGAAATCAACTCCTGTCACACCAGTACCCCCAAAGATACCGGGAGTAATATTCCATGAGGCATCGTCATCCAGCTTGGAAGAAGCTCCTGCAGCCCCTGAAAAAATAGCCTTTCCTCCAGTAGTAAACTGTGAAGCCTTTCCTGCTGAATCAATGATGGAGAGTCTCATATTGACTGTTCCATGCTCCCTTAAATCCAGAAATGGAGCCGCCGGGATATCTGTATTTGGACTTTGCACCTTAATGAAGACAAAAGTATTCGTCACCGTGACTCCATTGGCAGGTTCTGATATCACCGGGTCCTGGGGGGCTTGCAAGTCTTTGACAATGTAAATGGCCTTGGTAGTTTCCGAGACGTTTTCCTGGGGATCAACTGGATAGACAATCATCTGATATCCCCTTTGCCCACCTGTCGCGGGGTGTGGAGGCAGTGGAGACAGGAGTGAATTCGGATCCTGATTGGAAAAATCAAAAAAGGTCGAGTAGAAGTCATTATTGGTGCGCTGCTGGAAAAAGTGACCTCCCTGAGCAGACTGGGTGATACTGGTCCCGTCATCCCTTCGAAGATCAAAGATCATGGTTAAAACGTCTGAGCGTTCATCACTTACCGTACCGCGAACCTGGAAAATCTCTCCCTGAAAAGTCGTGTACGGTAGAGGCGGGTCTGCCTGATCCCCTATCAACAAAAATCTGTCCGTTGGAACAAGCTGAACAGAAAAGGAATTGGGGGCTGTACCGTCCCGTATCACCTGAATCACAGTCGTCGTTCCTGCCACTCTCTCACCGGATGCATTGATCTCACCAGGCGACTGCCCATTGTTTGTGATTGTTGAGGTCACATCTTCTGCACCGATCCAAATCTCGTAATCTCCATCTCTTACACTCGTAAAGTTATAAGTGAATGTTTCATAACGACCTGGAGACAGGGATGGCCCAAAGGGATACTCATTGGGAAACGGATTTTCACTGGGATAAACTGGACTTCCATAGGGATGAGCTGCCACATTGTCGGGATAGACTACCTGAGGGACTCCGGGGATTGTTGCCCCTGTCACCGAGATTAAAAATGGTCCCGTTCCAGTGGTTTTCACCGCTTGCTCCGGACTTATGGAATTCGTGAAGCGAATAGGGAAGAGAAAAGAATCAACGAATGCATTGGACTCTGGCTTGGGTACGGCTCCCGGCAAACCAACTTCCCCGGTGGTACTGTTTCGCCACAAAACCGGATTGTTTTGCACTCGCCCGGAGTATCTCAAAGTCAGTGGGACACCTGTGCCTGCAGGATCTGTGGCGTTGTAAATATCGAGCTTGTTATAAACAACTTTGTAGCGAAAACGATTCGTCACTGGATTCAGTAGATTTCTGGGCTGCTCGACTACCAATGGAGAATCAATACATGTTGGCGTACCCTGACACTCAAAGAAGGTGATAAAGGGAGCATCCGGTGGCCCCTGATCCGAATCAATGAAGATAAACTCCCCTGCATCGGTTCCCTGCTGAAAAACGTGGGGTCCAAAAAACCAGTTTTCAATCGTACCAAGAGTACCTTCTACAGTTACTGTTGTGGTTGCATTCACAGAACCAATCGTCGTACCTGCAGGTACCGGACTTGCCACTGTGATGTTGGTCGCAATCCCGGCGCCAATCGCATCCTGGGTTCCTGTGACTGCCCCACTAAGATTGATAGTACAACCACCGCTGGCCGCACCACCGGAACAGGTAAAGGTCGGAGTGTTTAAAATCACGTTGATTGTTACACTTCCATTGTTCTGAAATGTAAACCTCAATTGACTCCCAAAGGTACTTCTCGCCCAGGACAAAAGTTGTGTGCGACCTTCAAACATGGGCAATGTAGGAGAACTAAGAGTTGGAGGATCTACTACCCCGGTTGCATTGGTAGGCCTGTGAGATATGGATGCTGTATTGAGAATCTGACCAAACTGGTTGTACCAGACAACATCCACATTCCCGGTTTCAAAACCGGGAGCCACATCGATTTCATATTCAAACGTCTCTAGAAACTCATTGGCATTCTCTACACCCTGTATTGTTTGTGAACCCTGATTCGGAGGCTCCGTGTATTCAAAGCGAATAACCTCAGCGGACAGACGAAAAGAAGCCAAAAGAAGCCAAATGAGGCAAAATCTATGCAAGAAAGGTCTGTTTGGGGCCATTTTTGTTTGTCTTTGTATGAGCTGCTCATCTTAGCATAGGGAGACAGCAGGACAAACGGTTGAAAGTTGTACGAGAAAAGAAATGAAGAGCCTTTTATACAAGGGAAAATCAGTAGCTCTTCAAAGGCGAGAAAACCACTGAAAGAACAAGCTCGCGAATATCAATTCAGAGCGTAGGTAGAAGTCAATTCTGTCAGGCGCTTGAAACATCAGATAAAGAACAAGAGGAAAAAACAGGAATGGGAATGAGCTGAAACCAGCCCTTCCCCGACATTTAAAGCTGAATCACCATAAAATCCAGACAAGACCTAAGCCAGAAATCTCAAACTGAATCACCATCCTATCTAAACAAGAAATGAGTCCAGGAACGGCAGATTTCGATCTCAATTCATTGCATCGGAAATCTTTAATACTTTAAGCTCAGGTGGATCTTCTTCGTTCACCTCTTGATAATGCACCTTAACCCAGTCACGAATACGATCATCCTTGACCATTTCTGCAGAATATTCAGGATGCAAGTACTTGTAGTCAAACACATGCTTGAATTTCCATGGGAAAAGGAGCTTGACGGCCCTTCGCGGAAAGGTTGCCAGAACCCGGTCAAAAAGACTGACTTGAAAACGGGACTTTCCCAAATCATGCAAAAGCACAGCTTTCATCGTTAACTGTGGGTCAGCTTCAGGATAGGACTGAATCACTGACTTTGCGGTACCATAAACGTCCAGAGAGTGTCTCTGATCCACAACACTCATGGACAAAAATAAAGAGACCTCTTCGGGCTCGAGGACCGAAGAGATCTCTTGAATCTCGGTAGAATCAACTTTTGCAAAGACCGCCCTGCGAAACTGATCTGCGCGATGCAGTAGCCGTAAGGCTTTCTTCAGCATGTCAACTCTTAATAGTTTGGTTTAACCGTCGCAGGTACCAGTACCTTTTGCCTTGGAGTCATCAAGACCACCAGGCTCAATAAAAGCAGCTTCGCCTTCAATGCTACCGTGCATCAAACACCATACGTTTCCAACTGCGTCGGAATTGTAGTTACCAGCACCTTTAGACTTACATCCTGGATCCATTGGAACAGCTTGCAAGTATCGCTCTGTCTTCAATTTATCGAGGTTCTCACCGTTGTTAATAGTAAGATTTTCCCCCGTGTCCAGGTTGTACATTTCCAGAGCCCCAAGGATGGTTTTCTGGTTAGCGTAGCACGCTCGCTGATTGGACTTGAAACGCGCTTGCCGGAAGTTCGGAATCGCGATTGCTGCCAATACTCCGATGATCGAAATCACGATCATAAGCTCGATCAGAGTAAAACCTTTTCTCTGTCTGTTCTTCTTCATTTTTTCTCCTTTAAATATTTCGTACCACACCAACTTTATTTTTTGAAAGTTTAGTCAATACCCCATTTTACTGGGCACCATTCACAAGTGTCAACATCGGCATAAATACTGCGAGTACAATACCCCCGATTACAAGACCCATGAACACGATTACAATCGGCTCAATGATCGATGTGAGGCCCTTTACAGCGTTATCTACCTCTACTTCGTAGAAATCTGCAATTTTCATTAACATCTGGTCCAGTTCCCCTGTTTCTTCTCCAACTGCAATCATCTGCACAACCATTGGAGGGAACACATTCGAAGTTCGAAGCGGTTCGGCGATGCTCTCCCCTTCTCGAATCGAAGTTCGGGTGTTGTCTACTGCTTCTTTGATCACAACATTACCGGCAGTTGCCGCTGTCACTTCGAGAGCTTGAAGAATTGGCACCCCGGAGCTGATCATTGTCCCGAGTGTTCTTGTAAATCGCGCAACTGCCATTTTCCTCATCATGTTTCCTATTGCTGGCATTTTGAGGATGTTTGTATCGTATATCTTTGCACCTTTTTCCGTCTTGAAAAACTCCATAATGGCCCAGGGGACCAGACCCAGAGAGGGAATGATTACCATCCAGTAGGAAATCAGGACATCGGAAAGGTTCAACAGAAATTGTGTAATAAAGGGAAGTTCCACATTCATGGATTCGAAAATAGATTTGAACTGAGGCAATACAAACATAATCAGGGCAAGGACCACCAAACCTGCGATAGACAGAATAACCACCGGATAGGTCAGTGCACCCTTTACCTTACTCTTCAAGGCTTCGGATGATTCAAGATAGGTGGCAAGTCTTCGCAGAATACCGTCGAGAATACCCCCGGCCTCTCCTGCTCTTACCAGGTTTACAAATAGAGAATCAAAAACTCTGGGATGCTTTCCAAGAGCTGAACTCAAGGTTGCCCCACCTTCTACATCCGAACGAACAGTATTGATGATCTTGGCAAAGTGGGTATTCTCCGTTTGTCCCTGTAGAATAGCGAGACAACGAACCAGAGGAACACCGGCACCCATCATTACTGAAAACATTTGTGCAAAAATAGAAACATCTTTGGAGCTGACACCGCCACCAAAGAGATTGAGCGAGAAAGCCTGCTTCTTCTTTTCAATCTGGGTTACATAAAACCCTTTTTCTCGCAGTCTGGCACGAACCTGACTCTCGTTATCCCCTTCAACTTCTCCAGAGATCGCCTTACCGTCAAAGTTCTTTGCCTTATACATGAAAGTTGGCACAAAAACCCCTTTCTCCCTGAGCTATCTTTACTGCAAAGTTTTGATCTAACCTGTAACTATTATAAAAAGCACGCGCAAAAGCAGCAACGGCTCTCACACACTTAGACAACTCATTCAAGCCAAAGTTCCCAAAAACTCACTCTTTGAGCATTCTTTGTAACTCATCCTGCTTCATCGAATGACGCATGGCGTCTTCATAAGTGATTTCGCCCTTTTGATACAAGTTCTTGAGTGAGTTCTCAAAGGTAGTCATACCCAATGTGTGCCCTGTTTGCATAATATTGTAAAGCTGCTGAATCTTGTGCTCTCGAATAATATTCTGCACCGCCGAATTCACCAAGAGCACCTCTTGGGCACAAACACGACCCTTCCCGGAAGCCTGTGGAATCAATTGCTGAGCAACAACCCCACGTAGAACAAAGGAAAGTTGGGTAGTTACCTGGGCTTGCTGGTGAGGCGGAAACATATCCACAATACGATTGATTGTTTGCGCAGCATCGGTAGTGTGCAGGGTTCCAAATACAAGGTGACCCGTCTCTGCCAGCGTCATCCCGGCATGAATCGTTTCCAGGTCTCGCATCTCCCCTACGAGTACTACATCGGGATCTTGTCGAAGAACGTGACGCAAAGCCTCATTAAAGGTCAATGTGTCCACGTGCAGCTCACGCTGATTCACAATGGACTTTTTGTGGTAGTGCAAATACTCGATTGGATCTTCAATCGTGATGATATGCTTGCGATGACTTTCGTTCACAAGATCAATAAGGGCTGCCAGTGTTGTGGATTTACCAGACCCTGTGGGACCAGTTACCAAAACCAGACCTTTGTGCATATCTGCAAACTTGCGCACAACCGGATTCACGTTAAGTTCTTCAAGGGCAGGAATATTTGAGGGGATGATTCGAAATGCGGCTGCAATACATCCTCTTTGCCTGTAAACATTCACACGAAAACGCCCAAAACCATGCACTGAATAGCTAAGGTCTAACCCAAGATGCTCTTCGAATTCTTTCTGCTGCTCACTGGTAAGCATGTTGTAAACAAGACTTCTGGTATCCATCGGAGTTAAAACATCCAGGTCTGTGGCTACCAGCTCACCGTCCACTCGAATTACCGGAGGAGTACCAACGGTCAAGTGTAAATCGGAGGCTTCATTGTCCACTACCAGATTGAGAAGGTCATTGAGTACAAACATCTATTGGCTCCTTATGGCGTCATTGAACGCGAATTTAGTGACCACCAGCAGTCACACGCACCACTTCGTCAATTGTTGTCATTCCGATCATTGACTTACGCAGTGCAGACTCACGCAGAGTCAACATCCCTTCCTTGCGTGCCAGGGTAGTAATGTCAGAAGTGCTACCACCCCTTAAAATCAATGTCTTCATATTTTCGGACATCAACATAACTTCGTAAATACCCATACGACCTTTGTATCCGGAACCACCACAGGATTCGCAACCTGCGCCCTTGTAGAGGCGGAAGTTATTGGCATCAATATGTTTCAAATCCAGGTGAGCCAGCATTTCCTCGCTGATACCGAAGGTTTCTTTCATTTCCCGCTTTCCACGGTACTCGGTTTTACAGTCCTTACAGATGGTTCTCACAAGTCGTTGCGCCTGAATAATGATTACAGAACTGGTTACCATGAAAGGCTCAACACCCATGTTCAGGAGTCGACCTACTGTTCCGGGAGCGTCATTGGTGTGTAGAGTAGAGAGTACCAGGTGACCCGTCATCGATGCCTTGATAGCAATCTCGGCGGTCTCAAAGTCTCGAATCTCCCCTACCATGATGATGTCGGGATCTTGACGCAAAAAGGAGCGTAGAGCTGCTGCAAAGGTGAGTCCAATATCTGGTCTACATTGAACCTGATTGATACCATCCAACTGATATTCCACGGGATCTTCGGCAGTCATTACGTTTGTTGTAGGCTGATTAAGAGAGGTCAGGGCTGAATACAGAGTTGTCGTCTTTCCGGAGCCCGTTGGACCGGTAATCAGAATGATCCCGTAGGGACTGGAAATCCCTTCCTTGAAGCGCTCGTAGGTTTTCGGCTCAAACCCCAGGGCACCCAGATCCACCTTCAGTGAACTCTGATCCAAAATCCTCATTACAATCTTCTCTCCCCAGGTACAGGGAAGAGTCGAGACTCGAAGGTCGATGGTTTTGTTAGCAACCTTGATTTTAATACGACCGTCTTGCGGCAATCGCTTCTCCGAGATATCCAGGTCCGCCATAATCTTCAAACGGGATGTAATTGCCGCCTGAGCCTTTTTGGGAGGCTTCACATCAACAGTAAGTACACCATCAATACGGTACCGGACTCTGAGTTCCTTCTCGAATGGTTCAATATGAATATCTGACACACCTCTTTGGACGGCCTGGGAAATAATCAGGTTCACCAATTTGATGATAGGAGCGTCATTTTCACCAAGCTCTCCAGAGAGCTCTTCTTGTAAATCCTCTTCCGACTGAGTCCCGATATCACCAATTTCATCCATCAAGGAGTCGGCTTTACTGGCATCTCCATAGGCCTCATCTAGAGCCTGGATCAAGTCTTTGCTGGTAACAATAACCGGTTTAACAATCATCCCGGTCATCAGGGCCACATCATCAATGGCCACAATATTCAATGGATCAACCATGGCCACAGTCAACTTGTTCCCAACTTTATTGATTGGTATGAGCTGGTGCCTTCGGGCGACTACTTCCGGGATTAACCTGACTGTTGAGGGCTCGATGAGGTAATGACTCAAGTCAATTTGAGGGACATTCAACTGTTCTGCCAGAACACGAACGATTTCCTGTTCAGTGACCAGACCCATCTCTACCAGGATGTTACCCACCCTTTTGCCAGCTAACTTTCCTTTAGTTAAGGCTTCTTGTAGTTGCTCAGAGGTGATTAGTCCTTTTTCAACTAATGCATCACCTAACCGGATTCGCTTCATTACAGCTCCCCTATCCACACATCGGAGACTATGACCCTGACATTTTTCATATCATTCCTCCATGTGGTAGCTCTCGACCCTGGACAAATAATAGAGGGAAAGGTCCCGAATTTGCTGGTTCTCAAACTTTCCAATTTCACTCATGAGTTTCAGGGATTCAAGATACTGGCGCGTATGCTTGTACCATTCTATTTTATTGGCAAAATTACGTTCTAATTCGCCAAGATAATAATGACACATCGCCAAGTAAAACTCAACCAGGTGATACTTGGGGTTGTCCGGCTTGCAGCGCTTGAAGTTCTCAATTGCTTCCACAAACATTTTCTTACGATAAAAGTTCATTCCCTTCCTGTAAAAACTCCCTGAAAATTTCTTGACCTGATTGTTCCCCCAGTCACAGACATACAAGTCCCCAAACTTGTCCACAAACAATCCCTGAGGAAAGCTGAAAGTTGAATCATGCTGGTAAAAATAGGATGTCTTGGGGCTGGCCGGTTCCGACTCGGGCGTGGTTGTCAGCGCTTTCTCAATTGAAAACTGACCTGCAATTCCAATTCCTCCCATACTCATCGCCTCACCATCAAACTTTTGAATCATGTGAGAGACGTGATCGGATACATAATAATTTCCGGCGCTATCAACCGCCAAAGCATTCGGCATCATCACAGACCCACCGGAACCCCCTCGAAAATCTAGTGTAGTCCTGTAATTACCGTCCATATCAAAGGTAAAGACTCTGGCTGTACCGGAGTCAATCACCAGAGCTTCCTTGCGAGTGTGGTCATAAGTAACTCCCTTGGGTGCTCTCAGGTAAGTGTTTGGTTGATACTCAGATACATTCATGAAAAAATTGTTTGTCCTTGAGAACATGGGAGTCTCAGTAAAGACTTCGATACGGTTATTGTTTTGATCGCTTACCCAAAGCAACTTGCGTGGATCGATTGCGAGATTGTCGGGAGCGTTAAGCAAACCTGCGCGCACACCCCTGCGAGAAACTCTTCTTAAGTACTTGTAATCCTGATCATAGATCAACAAAGTTGCCTGACCAAAATCCAGAACATAGATTTTGCCATCATGGAATTTCAAGTCAATCGGACTTTGCAGATTTTCAAGCTCCAGAATCTGGATCGGAGTACCATCAAGCTCGAGAACCTGAATTCTCTGATTTCCAAAATCGACTACATACATTCTGGAGTCATGGATAGCGACCTTCAGGGGAAGAAGGAACTCTCCGATTTGTGACCCTCTGGTACCAATAACCTGCTCCAGCTCATACTCATTACCAAGTCTCTGATTGTTGTCAAAACGATCGTCATACTCTTCAGCCCGAATCAGTTCCAGACTAGTAATTCTGGTTTGGATTACTGACTCCAGAATCGGAAACTCGGAAGAGAAAGAGTTGGTAGAGAATAGATAGAAAAAGAGGATTATCGCAATCTTCATGGGCCGATGATAACGACTCCATCGGGGAACATAAAGACAAAAACGGGGAAATTAATCATTTTTTGTCTAATCTTGCTCTGCAGAGCCCTCACATCGCAACCTTCCCATGGTCTTTTTACGCACCTTCTCCCATTGGTTTTCACTTTCCCGGTCTTCAAAACGCAGGAATCGCAAGGCGACTTCCACTTCTGTTACTTTTTGACTGGAGACAGGATTGTTGCACAGATAACGAAGAAAGGGCCTGGAAAGGGCATCCCCTTTAGGAGTCCCCAAAGATTCAATGTATTTGATCCAGTGAGAAGACAGATTTTTGCTTGCTTGCAAATCCCATCGGATTTCCACTTTCCCGCTTGCCTTGTCCTCCTGCCCAATTCGAACAGACCAGCCATTGGACTCAGAATACTCTCGCACAAGCAACCAGCGCATATCTCCAGCTGGCCGAGGGGAGAACATGTTCCATCTCTGCTCAAGCCTGAGAACCTGAACGGCAGGATTCAGGATATTGGGCCAGTGTTTGTACTTGAGAATCGGATGCGCTCCAGCCAGATTCCATGCGAGAGCCAGCATGAAAGCAACACACAGGATAGGTAGAGAATAGGATGGAGCCTCTCTTTTACAAACCCTTCCTTCTCCAATTGCCCCAGGCAGAAAGACAATCCATGAGGCCATTGAAATGAGGGGAAAGAAACCTACTTTCATAGTTAGAAAAATCCCAAAATGAAATGCCCAAAAGAATAAGACACAAAGGAGTCTGACTTTTACAAACTTGCTGCTACCAGGCTTGAGCCACCATAGAAAACACAGAAACGGCACCAGTGCTTCCCCAAAAAAGGTGACTCCGGAAAAAAGCGGCATAAGGAAGTCAAAATCCGAGAGATACTTCCCCAGGAAGGTTAAGCGCTGGTCCATACTCATGGCACGCTCCATTGCGTCTCCAAACCACCAGGCTTCATGCCACTTGAAGACTACGCTCAACCAATAGACATAGCATACCTGCAACTGTATGGACATTGTCGCCAGATTGCTTAGATAAAACCCTCGGTTAACCTTACCTTTCCAACAATAGTGATGATCAAGAGGCAAGAACATCATCCAAAAGAAAAGAAGACGCAAAAGGTTGTCTCCTGAATTCAAGATGGCAATATTTCTATTTTGCATGGAAAGCAACAAAACCCAGCAGATCACCATGACCACTTGGGTTTTGATTCCAAGTATCAGCAAGATTCCGAATCCAAGCTGCAAGAGTAGATGAAGGGCAGCAACCCAGTCACTCGAAAATAAAAATAACAGACTCCAGTGAAAAGGATTGGTTAACAGCTCCTTGTGGGTTGCCACAGGAACAATACCTTCATAGCTCTGGAAGGCTTCAAAATTGAGTCCTCGATGGAAAACATCGACAACAAAAATAAGGCCCAGGACAATTCTTAGAAGAGCCAGGGCCTTGGTATGAACCAAAAAGTATGATTTTTTCTGTTTTGTTTCTGCTTTAGAATTTTCTGACAACACTAATCCTCTGAACCGAACCCAGATCTTCATCATTATAGGCGTAATCCAGATTCCAGTCCTTTAATTTCGCACTGGCACCGAGAGTAAATTCTCCCTCGTTATTACCTACTCGAATTCCATAGCGATCGTGAAACCACTTTTCAGTTCCAACACGAACTCCCATAGTCTCACCTTCACGCTTGACTACATCGGCAGCAACAGTTATGCCAGACTTGAGCTTAACAGCAGTACCGGCGGTCACAACCATCGGAATATTATCCTTGCGACCGGTAGACCAGTCCAGATCTGCGCCCATATTCTTGACACTAAGACCAAAAGCAGCCCTGTCAGAATGCTGATACTGAACCCCAAGGTCAAGCCCCAATCCATCAGCATCCGCTGTAAAGAGGGATTGCTCAAACAGCTTCAGGGATGTACCCAAAGAAATTTTCTTGCCAAATTTTCTTGCCGCTGAAAGGCTAAAGTAGCTTTCCGAGTCTTCAAAATACGAGAATACCTGGACAGGAGCTGTTGCCCGATTGGCATTATTGACTACATTACCCGCAACAACATCGCCAGTCAGAACGGGATCATCAAATCTTCCGTTTCCATCCACATCTACCCTGGGAAGGCCGTTGGTTCCGTCATAGATTCTGGTCTCAGGGATACCATCTACCGAGAAGCGGTGGTAGGCAACTCCAAATCGCCAGTCGCTATTTCGTAAGGGTGCTCCATAGGAGATGCTGTTGTAGTTACGATCCAAACTCAAGGAAGTATGCATGAAGGCAACTTGTCGCTCCTCCATATGAGCAAGACCTGCCGGGTTCCAGTAAGTGGCATTCACATCTTTTGACAATGTGGACCCAGCTCCCCCCATTCCCAGAATTCGGGCATCAACTCCCAGATTCAAATAGGCTGCTGCCTGACCGGAGGCGGACGCCGCCACCAATTGTCCTGTCAGAAGAAAGCCTGCTGCCAATCCCTTTGCGCTTAAGCTCCATCTATTTCTTCTCATGACATCTCTCCTGCTGCTTTATAAGACTGCATCTTGTACTTGATCCCATCCCCAATGAGAATCTCTTAATTTCCGCCTCCGTCACCACTGATGCTTTCAACTCTGTAAACTCCAGTTCCATTGTTTACGGCGTTAAAGGTTGTACTCGCCACCGTACTCTCTGGTGGAGCCTGCCCTTGATCATCACAAGTGTAGACTGTGACTGAAACTGTTAGGTCAAAGTTCGTTGGGGCACCCTGAATCGTGTAGGTCCCCAGTGTTCCCAGTGGACATGTTTTAGCTCCACCGCTTACAGCACCTTCCAGACCAGCTTCCTTGATTACCGCTGGGAAGTCCGGGTCAGGGTTCTTCACAGTTCCGATAATATCCACTGTTTCCGGCTGAAGATCAGGCACTTCCACTCGAGTACTTCCTGCCAAGGGTCCCAGCACATTGTTCACCACCTGATCAAAGAAGGCTACGTGTGTAAAACGAAGTGTGTAGGATCTATTGTTGGTATCCGTTCTTACTGGCACACAAATCGCCCAGGATCCTGTAGCATCGGGATTGGTTGCCCCGGTACAGTCCCCATTCCCTCCAGTCAGATAACTCTGGGGAACTCCATCCACTGTAATTTTCACTCCATCGTAAGTGTAGAGCTGCTCAAAGTTTGCAAATTGAATTGTACCTTCCAGGGTTCCTGCTTTTGGATTCAAAAAGAAGGTCTTTTCTACAGTTTGACCCGCCAGACCTGTAATCGATGGATCAACTCCCGTTGCTGTATACCCTTCGGCATTGACTGTAAAGGGCAAGGCTTGTCCGGGAACACTGGCATTGTTAGTTTTCACAGGCACTGTAAGAACATACTGTCCATTACTACCATTACTCGTGGCAACAGTTCCTACAGTTACTGTCGCTCCATTAATTGGTTCACCAGTGACATTATCAATCAGGTTGACGATAACTGTTCCATCTCCCTCAGGAGCTTCTGCATTCAAGTTCGCATCGGGAGCGGTAACTGTGGCACCGGATTCTACATAAACACGAATTTGATCACCAATAGCGGACTGATTTTGTGATGTACCAGCCTGAGTTGTGATTGGCTCAAAGCCATCCTTGTCGAAACCCAGCACATACTTGCCCACAGGAATGTTGGTAAAAACATATTGTCCATTGGCATCAGAAACGGTTGTTCGAATGATGGGAGGTTCTCCGTCTTCGAGAGAGGCGACCACATTCACACCGGGTTCAGGGTTCTTGGTTAGAGCCCCGCCACTTCGGTTGGAATACACCGTTCCGCGAATCGAGCCATTCGAAACACCGGCATCACCACATCCAAAAAGATTCAGCAATAATACAATTGCGAGCTGTACTACTAGTAAGATTTTTAGTTTCATCCTGAAGTCCACCATTGGTGCCTCCCCTTATACAAGGCTAATCATTGCGACATTGAGTCCATTCAAGTTCTTAAAGTTTTCGGCATGATTTGTTCTCACTGTAACAAGATCGACAGGAATTTTGATCTCATGCAGACTTTTGTAAAAACTAGCAGAAAACTCACACAAAAAAGAAAGTTCTGCGAAAGTCTTGTGCAGATAGATTTACCGGATTATACTCAGCCAATTCGGATTCACGGCGAATCAATCTATGCGAATACTCATCGTTCTAGTCTTTCTCACCCAGATCCTTATTCACCTGGCTCAATGGACGAGCCTGCATTTTTCAACTCCCCAGGAGTGGATTCCCTACTACGTGCGCAGTGCAAAGCCTGCAACTCAAGCCAGCGAAACGAAAAAGACTCAAACCATCAAGGTACTCAAGCCTCAAGGAAGGACTTCGGACAGCGTTGCTCAACTGGAAAGTATGCGAAAAGAGCAGCTCTCACAGCTGAATATGGCTGAAAATCTCAATCCTGTTCAGCTCAACGGGGCCATCACAGACTCAAAGTCTGTAAGCAATAGTAACTTCAAGCCCCCGAGCTTACCAGCCAGCACACAAGTGTTTCTCAATGACTCCCATTCCTTTTTTGTCAAAGAAGATCCAAAGGTTGTAATGGTCTGGTTTCAGTCAGAGCTGAATGTACCGGTCTCTGTTCGTTATCTCTGGTTGGCCAATTTTGTCCTGGGACTTCTCGCCTTCTTCAGCCTGATTCCCAAGCTTCTGTCCAATCGATCAGGTCCTTACGAAGATTTTGTAAAATCAGTGAAGGCCGCAAGCCTCAAAAAGGGCCTGAATCTCTGGCAGGATGAGAACATCCGTTCCCGTTTTCAGGAAGAAAACCGGAAAGTCCAGCTCAAGTGGTTCAAAGTACTGGTCAAGGGAAAGAAGCTTGAGTCTGCTCGGGACTGGGGTACAGTTCTCTATCAAAATAAGCCTGAGGACCGCAACCATGCTTTGAATTTAACCCAGGTCATCCTGTCTACCAGCAAAAACGGAATTGACTTGAAATACTCAATACTCCTCAATTGGTATCTGAAAGAAAAGCAGGATACCAAGGCCGCCCAGCTGATTTGGGAGAAGTCTCTCAAGGACTACGAGCACTCTATGATCGCTCCAGAGGTTTATGAGTTATGCAAGAGCATTCAAACCCTTCTGAATCATCCTGAGCTCAGTTCTTTTATTGAAAGCCATCCTGTGTACAGCAACTAGGGTCAGACCAATCGAATCTGTAATTCTTTTTCGCGAAAGTAATTGTAACCTGCCATCACCCGTATAGTGTTGAGGTTTTCCAGTTCTTCAATCATATGAGCATGACTGAAGCCAATACCGCGAACCGATTGCCCACCGGCATCCATTTGGAAAGACAGGGTCGATCCATTGGCACCAACTCGACGTATTTGACGAAAGCTTGGATTGACAATTTTGACGATGGGCTTGGGAACCCCTACTCCAAAAGGCCCCAGCCTTAATTGCTCCCTCACCAGTTGCTCCTGAAACTCACTGGCATCAAGCTCGAGGTGGTGACTCAACTTTTCTTTGGCAACACTTTCTACAGCATTCTTTTGAATCAATCCCAAAAACTCCGGAATTTGCTCTTCCCCCATTTGAAACCCGGCTGCATCTCGATGACCTCCAAACTTGTCAAAAAGTTGAGACATTCGGGACAGGGATTCATGCAGGTGTACTTTATTGTTAGATCTCGCGCTGGCACAAAATCTACCTTCAGGTGTTCGTCCCAGAACAATCACGGGTTTTTTCTCAGCCTGAACATAACTTGAAGCCAGCAAGCCTAGCAAACCCCGCTCCTGAGACTGGGTATCTACAATGTAAAAGGGATCTTCTTCCTGACTCAAAATCTTGAGACTCGATGAGTGCTTTAAAGATTGCATCCTTTCACGTCGCTGCTGATTTAGCGAATCAAGATAATTTCCTTTTTGAAAGACATATTCCCGTTTGACTCCGGTGAGAAAATCAAAAGCGGGCTGAGCATGCTCCAGTCGAGAAGCTGAATTCAGTCTTGGGGCCAATTGAAAGGATATATGCTCCTCAGTAAATGTTTCGCCCAAATTCACTTTCAGAGTCTTGGGCTTCCAGTAATCCTTAAGGAAAGGCATCGGGGAGTCCATCATTCTTTCCAGTCCGATTTTAACCAATACCCGATTCTCACCGTGTAGCGAAACCATGTCAGCCACAGTGCCCATTGCCGCATAAACAACCAATGCATCGCGAATGCTGTTATACAAGTTGCTATCTTTTCCTGCCTTGGTTTGAGCCATTGCCAGGATGAATTTAAAAGCCACCCCGCTTCCACTCAAATTAGGAAAAGGATAGTTCTCAAGCCAGGGATTCACTACAGCCAATGCACTCTGGAGATGATTTTCCGCCATATGATGATCTGTGACAATGACCTGGATGCCATTCTCTTTGGCAAACGCGATTTCTTCCTCATTTCCCATGCCACAATCAGCGGTGATAATCAAAGAGACATTTTCCTTCAGTGCCTCTTTGATTACCTCTGTATTCAAGCCATGTCCCTCCTGAAATCGATCTGGTAAATAAACCAGGGGACGGGCCTCGGGATTTAGTTTGCGAAGTCCCCAGTACAAGACACTGGCTCCCGTCAATCCATCCACATCGAAATCCCCAAAAACCATAATCTTCTTCTTGGCCTTGAGCGCTTTCAGGCAATGCTCAACTGCCAACTGCATATCCTTGAGTAAAAAAGGGTCATGTAGCTGCTCCCAGGAAGGGTTCAAAAACGCTTCCAGATCAACCGCATTTTTCAAGAACTCCAGGTTCAGGAGATACTCTAGAAAACGCTCGGAAAAGTCATGATCTTTCAAGACATCCTTAAATTCATTTCGACGGCTTTCCTGACTAGTCATGAATCACCTCACCCTGAAAAGAGTGAGAAGTGCAGGACCTGAGTTTCACCTGAACAAAGTCACCCTCTTCCAGGCCTTCGGAAGGAACAAAGACCGGAAGCCCACAAGCCATTTTACACTTCACTGTCCCTGCCTGTTTTCCACTGGTTTCCACCAGGGCCAAAACTGTTTCCCCCAGCTTTTTTGAATAGACATCTTTCTGAATCTCCATTTGATGCTCAATCATCCTCGCGAGGCGCTCTTTTCTCACATCAAGAGGGATTTGCTCCTTACCAGCGGCTGGAGTATCCTTTCGCTCAGAGTAGTAGAACATAAACGCTGTTTCAAAACGCACTTCCTCCATCAAGCTCAGACTTTCTTCAAAGTCTTCGCTCGATTCATCGGGAAAACCGCAAATCATATCTGTGCTTAAGGCAACGCCGGGAACCTTTGCTCTCATCTTACCCACAAGATCCAGATAACTCTCGCGGGTGTAGCCACGCTTCATGGACTTTAGCACTTTTGAGCTTCCTGATTGAGCAGGTATATGAAAGAAAGGAGTCAGGTTCTGGTAACTGGCGACTACATCAATAATTCTTTCATCAAAAAGTACTGGATGAGAAGTGAGAAATCTGATCCAGGTATTTGGGAACTCTTCAGAGACTCTTTGCAACAAATCAGCGAAGCGAACCCCTTCCCAACGATAGGAGTTGATGGTTTGCCCGAGAAGCGTAACCTCTTTCACACCCGACTGGACTTGCTTTCCAATTTTAGCCACTATGGAGTCGGGGGAGTGATTCACCTCTCTTCCTTTTACACTGGGAACAATACAATAACTGCAGTTAAAGTTGCAGCCTGTCTGGATAGGCATGAAGGCCTGGAATCTGGTTTGATGATATTCCTTAAGTTCATACGCTTCATAGCTGTCAAAATCACGGGAAGTCACTTCTGCAAGCACATTGGCAATCCCCTTGAGCTCCATTGGACTCAAAAGAAAATCAATATCAGGCATTTCTCTTTGAAGACGCTCTTTCTGAGCCTCCACCATGCACCCCAGGACTCCAACCTTCTTTTGACGAAACTTTCTTTTTTGCGGCAATAGATTTTGCAGTCGATTGAATATCTTCTGGTCTGCGTTGTCCCGAACTGTACAAGTATTGAGCAGCACCAACTCGGCTTGATCGGGGTCTTTCGTCATTTCATAACCAGCCCCCTCGAGCATTCGCTGAACAACTCGAGACTCGTATTCATTCATTTGGCAACCGTAATTGATGATACAGGCGCTGTTTCGTAATCCTGACATTTCCACCCCTTGAAAAAAGCCGCTTATAATAACCAAAGCTCAGCGTTTGAGCAAGGTTGATCAGTTCAGGAATTCAGTGATTTTCACCGGAGTTGCAGGAAGCCCTGCCTGCAGATTAATGCTCAAGCTATTCTGGTCGAGTATTACTAGACGGAGGAGTGGAAGCTTCCTTGTCGGGCTCGCTGGAAGGCAGGGGAACCTTTTGAGGTTTACCCGAGTCGGAGTGGAGAAGTTTTTCGAACTCTCGTTCAAGAGCTTCCCAAACCCAGCCCAAACTATGATGAAAAGAAATCGTACTCATTTTTACCTATATCTCTTATTATAGGCCCCTGCGATACAAATGGAAAGGTTTTGGACATGAAATTTCGCGATAAACTCGCTCAAAAACAGTTTACGCTAACTTTGGAAGTGGATCCCCCCAAAGGCGCTGGCATCAAAAAAACGATGGCTCGTCTGGCTCCACTTGTCCCCTATCTGGATGCAATTAATGTGGCTGCCTGCCCGGTCGCGCAACTCAGGATGGATGCCCTGGCCTTCTCAACTTTGATGAACCGGGAGTACGATATTGAGGTCATCATCCATCTCACCATGAGAGACTTCTCGCTATTGGGTCTTCAAAGCTATCTACTGGGTGCCAGTGCTCTGGGATATCACAATATCCTGGCCATGACAGGGGACGCTGCGAAGCACTCTGATGTGGAAGGAACAAAAGGTGTGTTTCAGGCAAACAGCCAGGTCCTGCTTAAGTTGATGAGAACCATGAATAAAGGATTTTCCTCCTCTGGCAAGAAGATGAACAAGAAGACAAAATTCTTTCCTGGAGCTACAGCCAACCCGTCAGCAGTCAATCTTGTAAACGAAGTAAAAAAGATGAACAAGAAGGTAGAAGCCGGAGCAGAGTTTTTTCAAACTCAGCCAATGTTTCGCTCCAAAACTGTTGAAGTCTTTCGGGAATACGCTCAGGAACTTCCAAAACCGGTTCTGATGGGAACAATGCTGCTCAAAAATTATGACTCCAGTCTTTGGTTGAACGCAAAAGTTCCCGGTTTGTTTGTACCCGCAGAAGTCCTTGATAGAATGAAAAAGAAAGACAATCAGGACGAGGGAATCTCCGTAGCCAAGGATTTTGTGCAAGAAACCCTCTCAAGTCTCGACGGCTTGCATCTTTTTCCCATGAACAATTACGAAGCAATGTTGGAACTTGTTCAGGATATTCGTAAAATCACTCCTGCGTGATGTCATCCCTCTTTTCTCTCTTTGTTCGAATATTCTCCAGCGAAAGACATCTTCTTCTCATTCCCTTTCTGATCTTGAGTTTGGGACTGGCCACCCTTTTTTGTAGCTTCTGTATTTTCACTGGGATGGAGCAGGACTTTCTCAAACTTGTTCAGACCAGGGTCCATATTGAGTTGAGACCTAAAAAGACCTATCACTTCGAAAATCTTCAAGGTCTTGAAGCGGCACTCAAGAATGTTCAGGGGAAGATACAGAGCCTTGATTTTCGATTGCAGAGCCAGGCACTTTTACAACACAACTCTCAGGCAGTAGGGGTTTTAGTCCAAGCCTATCCTGGAGCCTACTCCAAAGAATCCCGCGATTACCGCCCACCAATTCAAATCAGCAAACATCTGGCCCAAATTCTGGATGCAAAACCAGGAGATGAACTCAATTTGATCGGCCCGGATGGCGGTCACAACAGCATGCTGCTTGTCTCGGTCTTTGAAGAGCATGGTCTGATGGAGAAAAAATACAGCGTAGAAATGAATCTGGATCAGGCTCAGGCCATCCTCTTTGGAGAAGAGGTCATTAACCTGGTTCAAATCAAATTCAAGGACTACTCCTTTGTCAAAGAACTTCCCGATAGTACAGTCAAATCCCTGAAAGAATTTGCTCACCTGAGCAGCTGGGAAGATCAACACGTGGAAACTCTGAAGCTGTTCTCCACACAGCGCTCCATTCACTTCCTGCTCCTCTTCTTGATGGGTGTCTTTTGCAGCGTCAGTATCTTTAGCGCGTTTTACCTCGTCTTCCTCAGAAAGAAAGAAACTTTTGCACGCTTGATACTTCTTGGATTATCTCAAGATAAGTTGAAGAGAATGATTCGTAGCACCATCCAGCTCTGGCTCCTCCTCTCCATAGTAAGCGGAGGGATAATCTCCAAACTTGTTCAATTATATCTAATCTCTTTTCCACTGGCCTTGCCCCAATCGATCTTCTACTCCTCCACTCTGCCTTTTCACTGGAATTGGCAGTTTTTCACCCTGTGCAGTCTGAGCTTCTTTGCCATCGGCCATCTTGCACTGCATCAATCTGCTAGAATGACCCACCATGAACTGGGCTAGGCTAAATCTCACAATTCTACTGCTCTTCGCTTCTCCACCGATCTTACTGAGCGCGCAAGATCGCGGTATGGCTAAAAAGAATCCAATCGCTTACTTCTCTCCTGACTTAAAGAGGGTGGAGCGTAAGTCCAGATCACTTGGTGCACTGTGTCTCAAACTACCCTCTAGAAAAACCAGTTGGAACAATCCATTTTTATCAAGCTCCCAACGCAAATTTGCAGGCTTTGAGATTGACCGCAGCTGTAGCCTGGAAATCGAAGGTGAAGAATACTCAGTTATTCCATCTGGTTGGATTCGATTGCGTGGGGAGAGTATCCAAAAGAGTCTGGCACGCATGAGCTCGCAACTGGGAAGTCACTTCCTGCAGATCAATCCTGTCAATGATGAGCAACTTGTGATCATTCAATTCCCCTATCAACTTCATGGGACCAAGCGTTCCATCCCTGTTTTGATACAGGGGGCTGACAAAGGGACTGATCTGCAGCTGTTCAGAGAACTCTTGAAGAAAAGTCTCAGCCTGCTTACAGAACTCAACCTTCTTTTAAATGTAAAATTGAAAAACAGCGAATTTCAACAAATTCTGGAAAACCTTGTCACCGAGCACTATCGAGATGATTTTGGCCAACAAAACGACTTTCTGGAATATCTTTTGATCAAGCGAGAAAAGATTCAAAACATCCAGCCTTATCACGCGAGACTGGACTGGCAAGGAAAGAAACTGAAGCTGACTCTGAGTTTTGAGCGAGAGCAGAATTTTCTCTTTTTGAGGCTCCAGTTTAACGAGAAGGGAAAGGTTAACTCCTATTCTATTGAGGAGTCATAGACCTCAAGGAAACCACTAGCTCCTCACCCTTAACTGAAGCGTTCAATCGAGCCTGCAAGAGATTTTCCACACTCCTTTGCAAAACCAGTTTGCGCCGGTCCATTTGAAAAGCCTCCTGATAAGAGGAAGAAGAGGTTTCTTTGTGTAGTGGACAAACCCTGGAAGAGTCCTTATCAAAGTAGGAAGGCCCCAAAGGGCAGCTCTGGCGACCTGAGCCATTTTTTCGATGAAAGATACACTCTCGCATCTTGACCAGATGATAAGTTCGAAATCTCTCTTTGATTCTTGACTCCAGCTCTTCGGATTTCCCAACAGACCAGCCAAGACTCAGAAACTTGTTCTTCAGTGATGTCTTGGGAGACTCTGGCACTTTATCCTTGTGATTACTAAAAATGATTCTGGCACCCTCTCTACCCAGACTGAGCTGATAAGGTAATAGAGGAATGGAAAGGAGGAATTTACGCCCTGGATTCAATTCCTGAAAGGACCCGCCCCGCCTTTCAAACAAGTTTTGCAATTCGCTGACAAAACGGGCTGAATTACCCGCATTGTTCATTTCCAGTTCCAAATCCCAAACTGTAGCCTCTTCAACTACTGCAGCTTCCCACCTGGCATGACCACTCCAGTTTTTCAACAAGGGAAAAAGAGTCCGTATCCTGCGATCTCCAATCTTCCCCTCCTCAATAGACTTGAGAAGCCGTACCCAAACCGAGCTCAATTCCAAATCCATAGACAAGCCCTGTTTCAATGCACTCGCTTCCTGAACAGATTCTTCTGAGAGCGACTCCAGAACGCCAAGAAAATCCTCCTGGAGTAAATCGGGTACAAACTCCAGTCGAAACTCTGTTTCTCTCTCCAGGGGTTGAGAAGCCGAAATACTTTCTATAACTTTACTCAAGCCACCCGGGACTCCCTTAAATTTCCCCTGTGAGATTCCTGCTCTTAGAAACTCTCGCGAATCAACGCCCCCTTTCCAGCGCTCAGGGAGTTCAGGCCTGGAAGAAACCAGAAATAATCCTTCTTCCTCCTTCAGATTGAAGGGTATACCTCCCACCTCTTCCTGAATCCATTTGCCTTCACCAAGAGCTTTCTTTTCAATTTCAGACAGAGTCAATTTCAATGAACTTTGAAGCTCGGCAGGAGCAATCCAGACATAGTGTAGAGCCTCATCTTCTCTCCAGAATCTGAAGAGAGAATAACTCAACAGCTGAGGCCAGTTTTCGTAAGAATGTACTTGTCTCAACAGAGTATGAAAGACAGGATACTCGTCGCAGACACCCTCAAAGAGTAAAATTTTCAAAGCTGTTCCTCGCTCATTGGAGAGAGTTGGAAGCGAATAGAAAAGGTCCGATCGACGAACAAACTCCCAAGGATTGGAAAGAACTTGAAAATTCTGCGAATCCAGTTGGGCGCTATTTTCATCAACATTTTTATTTAGAACCGATTGGGGATGGAAGAAAATCCAGACAGAGAAACAAAACAGGCTGGAGAGAAGGATTCGGATCATGATTCAACCTTGAGAGTAAATCCCATCTTGCACAGCTCTTGGTAACAAGCTTGCAGAGGGAGCCCAACCACGTTGTAGTAACATCCCTGAATCTCTTTTACCAATATTCTTCCCTGTGACTGAATTCCGTAGCCACCCGCTTTATCCAGTCCATCATCCGTGGAAAGGTACCAATCGATACAAGCCTTGTCGAGTTTGGAAAAAGTTACCTTCGTTTCCTCCCAGCCATGTGTGGATTGTCCCTGAAAAACCAAAGAGTAAGAAGTGTATACCTCATGAGTTTTCCCTGACAAAGACCAAAGCATTTTCTCCCAGTCTTTCTTTGTGGAAGGCTTGGTCATCACTTTGCCATCCAAACTGACCACCGTATCAAAACACAAAAGCAGTTCATCTTTAGCAAGGCCAGAACTCAAATCCTCTGCTTTGGCTATACTGCAGCGCTTTACATATTCCAAAGCATTTTCATTGGGCAAGACCTCAGGTTCAGCAGAGCTTTTGCGAATCTCAAAGTCATGAAAGAGACTTTGCAGAATTTCTTTCCTCCTTGGAGAACCAGAACCCAGTACAACTCGAAAAGGCGTGGAATGACTCAAACTCATCTCTATCTACTTCTCTTCCCTGAACACTCTGAAATAAAAGCCACAGACGGCAAAAAGCCCTCAGATTACTCTGAGGGCTCATTTTGACAACAGGACTATTCTTTTTCAGCAGTCTCTTTCTTGGTTGTCTTCTTGGCTGCGGTTTTCTTCGCAGGAGCCTTCTTGGCTGTTGTTTCTTTCTTTGCCTCTGTCTTTGCCTTGGTTTTTGCCTCAGCTTTTGGCTTCGCCTCAGCTTTTGGAGCTTCAGCGGGCTTGGCAGCTTTTTTAGGCTTGGCTTTTTCAGGAGCTGTTACAACAAACTTGGGATCGATCGCTCGAACCCTTGCCAAGAGACGACTCTTGTTTCTGGCTGCATTGTTCTTGTGAAGAATACCTTTGCTAACCATTTTGTCATACAGACGCAAAGTCGCAGGTACCATTGTTTTCAATGCTTCCAGGTCTCCAGCTTCTACCGTGGCCAGAAATTTCTTCTTTGCAGTTCGAATTTGAGCACGGTAAGCACTGTTTCTTGCTCTACGCTTTTCCGCCTGGCGTGCTCTTTTTGCTACAGAAGGTATATTCGCCATAATTATTTCCTTTCCTATTCCTCCAAGGGCTACAAACGCAGCATTCCCGGGAGAAGGCTGGGATTATATCAAAGGAATAGAAAATGACAAATGTTTTTTTCTCCTCTACCTACTCAGAGAAACTTTCAATCAATCAGAGCCTCCATCAATGACTCTGGAGCTCCATCAACAGGACCAGCCAAAGCCATATGGCAATTCAAGGTTTTGGATAGACTTCTTCCCAGGTCTTCTTAAATTCCTGAAATGTTCCCTGCTCAATGGAATCCCTCATTTTCTCCATGAAAGTCTTGAAGAAATACAGATTGTGATAGGTCGCCAATCGCAAAGCCGTAAACTCTTTCTCCCGAAACAAGTGATGTAGATAGGATGCACTGTAACGAGTACAGACTTTACACTGACAATCTTTATCCACGCTTTCATCCATCTCTCGAAACTTTGAATTGAGAATATTGATGGAACCCCGTGTTGTGTATAGTTTTCCATGCCTGGCTACCCTGGAAGGCATCACGCAATCAAACATATCGATTCCATGAGAAACCGCCTGTAGAAAGTCCCATGGCGTCCCTACACCCATAAGATACCTGGGCTTGGCTTCTGGATAGTTATGAGAAAGAGTGGAGAGAACATCTTGCATTTGGTCTCGGGTCTCTCCAACACTCAGTCCTCCTACCGCAATACCGTCAACCTCACTCGATTGAACATATTCCTGACTCTCCTTGCGAAGATCAGAAAACACGCCACCCTGAATGATCCCGAACAAGTGCTGATGCTTTCTTTCTTTGTGAAACTCATCCACACACTCCTGAAGCCAGCGATGAGTCTTCTTCATAGACTGAGCCACATAGTTCTTGCCTGCATCACCAGGAGGGCATTCATCAAATGCCATCATGATATCAGCGCCGATCTCTCTTTGAATCTGAACCACATAAGCTGGCTCGAAGCGGTGTTTGCTACCATCGATAATCGATCGAAACTCAACACCCTTTTCATCAATTTTTCTAAGATCCTTCAGTGAGTAAACCTGAAAGCCACCGCTATCGGTCAGTGTCAGTCCGGAATATCCCATGAACTTTGCCAATCCTCCGGCAGCTTCGATCCGACCGGAACCTGGCCTCAAAAAAAGATGATAGGTGTTCCCCAGCAGTATTTCGAAATCAAGCTCATCCAACTCGTGACTGTCCAAAGTCTTAACCGTCGCTCTCGTCCCCACTGGCATAAAGATGGGAGTTTTGAATTCAACACCATTGAGCTCCATCCTGGTTACACGAGCTCGGGAAGAAGAGTCCGTGGCGAGTGTCTTAATCTTAATCATATCCCCAGCCCCAAAACTCTTTGAATCTTCAATTTGGTATTCATCTTCAAACTTCCCTTGTTTGACCTTTCCAATGCAAGCACTTGCTGATAAACGCTTTTCGCCTCTTCCTGCCTGGAGGGATCCTTCATCACCAAAATTAAATAGTTCTTCCAGGCACTGAAGTAATCATACCTTAACTCGATGGCCTTTCTCAGGTAGTACTCTTCTTTCTCAAGATCCCTGGAAAGTAGGGAAAGCCCGTAATAGTAAGGAGCATATGAGCTCATGACAGACCTGCCCTCCAGAAGAATTTCCCGTGCCTTTTCCTCATCCCCATGCAAACGATAAATCATCGCTTTGTGATAATAATAGACAGGATCACGAAATCTCTGTTGTGCCTTCTCAAGATACGAACTGGCTGCACTTAAGGCCATTTTGTCACCACTGGCCAGCAATATCTCCACACCCAAATGCTCTCTCTTTGGATCAAGCTCTCCGTTTTGATGGTAGCTTCTCCATTGCTCAAAACTCGTTATATGGGAATTTCTATATTCAATTTGCAGCTGCCTCGCCCAGTAGACTGACCAGAGAATCAGAAAAACTAGCGGAAGAAAACGCCTCATTGATGAACTGTCTGAGGATTTCAACTGCCTGGACAACACATGAGAAATCATGAGCAGAAAGGGAATCAGTGCGAGAGAATACTTGAAGATAAAATAACTTTGATTCACTACCAGAATACAGGCCACCCCAAATGGAAACAGATAGGAAGTACTCTTCGAGCAATAGAAAATCAAAACAAAGAAAGAAAGCAGCCACAAGATACCCAGGGGAAGACCCAGATAAAGGAATACATTGGCTAAACCAAAATGACCGTCATTACTTAATGACATGGGAGTCATTGGATCTCTTTGAGGATCTTTGTCAGCGATTAACTCATCAAAATAAGCGTTCCTGTACTGACCAACGGGAATCCCTGTCCAAAGGTTCGACGCAACCATCTTTGTCGTAATTTTCAGTTCATGCACTCTTACCGAAAGGCGACTGAACTCTTCCCATTTGTATGGATTCTTAACCATGAAAAAAAGAAGCGTTCCCAACACCGAAAAGGCAATCAAACCATTGAGAATATAAGCAGATTTCGAAGAAGCGTTCTCCTTGAGCCACACGACTATCTCAAAAATTAGAAAAACCAGCAGAACTGCTCGACACATTGTCAGGCACAGGACCACGAAAACAAGAACTGACTCAAAAAAGTGACGTCGAAAACCAGTGTCATGACTGACTGATCCCTTGCTTCCCTCAGTAGCACCGTCTTGATTAGCCTTCTCCTGGATCAGCAACCGAAAAATCAGATACCAAAGAAAGAGAGACGTTGCGGACAGATTGGGATTCCCGGCCAGTGCCGAGAGATGATACTGACTCCCCTGAAAGGCAGGGAGCAGACCAAAATAATCCAGCAAAATCAGATTGGAGATCAGATAAATCATTATCTGGGCAAATGATGCCTCCAGGGCTAAACCTCGTGCCATTAGATAAGGCAAAACGTAAAAGGTGCAGGATATTCCCAAAAAATGAAGAAAATCGTAATTTCCCAGCTTGATGGAATGAAAGAACTGCACCAGGGGAGGTATGGCCAGGACAAATACAAACAAAGCCTGGACTCCTTTGGGGTATTTTAGATCACTTTGGTTTGGCCACGATCGAAACACGAGGCTTGCGGCCAATAGTGTGAACCCCAAACTGAAGAAAACCCATTTTGGAAGAAAGAAGGAGTCCTGCAGCTGAGTGGAGTAGACAAGTTGATGCAAGACCAACAGTGCAGCCATTAAGCCTTTAGCCATAATCTTAGCTCATACTCCAGGGAAGTTTGTTTCGAACGTGAACTTGAGGTGGATCAATTCTTGTGTCGTAAACAAGGACTTCGACCCCCAGACTGTGAACGCGCTCCAACTCTTGAGCGTAAAGAGGATCAATCTCCCTGGCAGGAACAAAACGAAGCGCGTCTTCTCGATGCACTAAAAAAAACAGAACTGCCCGCTCACCCTGCTCTACCATTGAACAGAGCTCAGTGAGATGTTTTAGCCCTCTTTCTGTCTTCGCATCTGGAAACGCTACGATTCCCTCTCCAAGCTGCAAAGTCACATTTTTGACTTCTACAAAGCAACGCTGTGACTCCTTTTCAAGTAGCAAGTCAATTCGGCTGTTCTGTCCGTACTTAACTTCTCTTTTGAGCGAATCATAACCCTGCAGTTCGACTACAGCCCCGGACAGAATTCCATCTTCAACTATAGCGTTTGCGCGATGGGTATTTACTCCGATCCAGCTCTTTCCGTTGTGAGAGTATTCAAAAGTAGACTTCAGCTTTCTCTTCGGGTTATTGGAAAGCGAAGCACAAACACGAAATCCAGGGTCTGCACAGCTCGTCATTCTTCCCGAATTGGGACAGTGAATGGTCTCAAGCTGACCATCTTCAAACTCAATATCAGCAAGAAATCTTTTGTATCTCTTGATCAGTTTTCCATAGCGCAGTTTTTCTTGAATTTCCATGGGCCCAAACTAACGAAAAATGACAGGAAAGTCTAATTTTTCTACTGATTCCAATCTTGTGCAAGTCAGCCGCAGCAATACGCACACTGTCTTTTAAGCCCCTGAACATATCCCATAGCAACAATTGCAAGAGTGACGAGGTAGCCCCTTAGGAATGTCACAGAGTTTCAAAAAGACCTTATTGTAGCAGAAATTTTAACGCAAAAAAGCCCCGGAATAACCGGGGCCTTTTGCACAATCTTTATAGAAAATCTATTTCGGAACTAGCCTCGAAAGTAGTGATCAAGAAACCTCATTACATCTACGTAGAATGCTCTCTCGTTTCCTTGAGAGTTCATCAACTTGTAGCGAACGCTCTTCTTGACTTCCATGCGAAGGTTCATGATTGTTCGCTTCATGTAAGTGTCTCCGATTCTGAAAATCTTGGCAGTCACCTGAAGGAGTCTGGACTCCTGTGCTTCCAGGTCTCGATTTACAGTATCGATCGCTTCTTTTGCCAGAGCCTTTTCCTCATTCAACAGTGTCAGGTAAGCTGTTACCAGCTCCTTCTGAGCGTCGTCAGATTCTTTGCTTTGGCGCAATTCTACTTCTTTTGCCAGCACTTCTTTGTACTTGGCCTTCAATGAGTAGAGCTTGTTTACATACTCAATTACAAATTCAGTATCTTCACCCTGCATCTCACGAATAATGTCCGCGAGTACATTGGCACTAACCCCATCTCCTGTTGGTGCTGTTACCGGCGCCTTGGGAGGAGTTCTCTTTCCGATCAGTTCACTTTCGTCAATTGCCTGGCTAGTTGTAATTCCTGCAGCCAGAACACCCAGGAACAAAGCTTTTTTCAAGTTCATTGTGCTCTCCTTTTCGATTCTCTATTGATTGGCTTTCGCCTGCTCAAGTGCTTTTTGAGCCAGACTATAATTGTCTCTTGCTGTCTTAATTTTTTCCGCGTCTCCAGATGCAATGGCTTGCGTCAATGCCCGGTAAGCATTGTTCACATTGTTTTGCAGAGTTGCAACATCAGTTGCAGGCACTGGATCAACTACTGGATTCTGAACTGCTGGAGCAAGTGGTACTGTTGGAGTAGTTCCTGTTCCAGTGGCCCCGCCTCCAGAGTTCGCTGGCTGATAAGGAAGACCTGCTACAGGAGGAGTGTTGGTATAAGGTGGAGTGTTGTACCCGCCACCATAACCGTATCCTCCGCCATAGCCGCCACCGTAGCCGTATCCGCCACCGTAGCCGCCACCGTAGCCATATCCGCCACCATAGCCTCCGCCATAGCCACCACCGTAACCGCCACCATAACCTGGGTAACCACCACCGTAGCCACCGCCATACCATGGATGCTGCTCTGTGTCGTTGAGAACCAGACTTCCGTCATTGATCTCACCGATAACAGTATTCAGTTCCTGGATTGCTACATCTTTATTTCGTACAGACGATACATACATCAATCTGCGAATCAGTCTTTCATTTCCATAAGGAGGAATTGCTGAAATCAATCCTTGAAGGCGAATTCTCGCTCTTGAGCTAGCATTGTTAAAGTCACCAGCAATCTGGCCCAACTGCCCAAGCAAGTACCCCTTGTCGATATCCTGCTGACCCGGGAAGGTCTGGTTTCCGTCACCACCGTAAGCAAAGCTCAGGTTTCCGGACTCCCAGTCTCGCATGATGGCATCCATCTCTCGAGCGATGTCATTCTTGTAGCGAAGTGAACTTGCAAGAAACAATCTTCTAAGCATGTTGGAGTCACCGAATCGGCGAACGTATTGAATAAGCTGCTGAATACGAGACTGAGCATTCCAGATTCGACCCTGATCAATATCAGACTTTACGAATCGCAGTTGATCACTCACCCAGTTCTCATCAACATATCCCTGCTGACCGTATCCGTAACCGCCACCATAGCCACCGCCGTAGCCGCCACCGTAGCCAGGATAACCACCACCGTAGCCAGGATAACCACCACCGTAGCCA